>Ga0073934_10000488_pt1 | contig 113690 bp, 105 predicted proteins | sample LarsenN4metaG_FD_76834 | JGI IMG/M metagenome (GOLD analysis project Ga0073934, IMG submission 76834) | Hot spring sediment bacterial and archeal communities from British Columbia, Canada, to study Microbial Dark Matter (Phase II) - Larsen... ...
ACGACAAGCTCGCCAGAAACTTCCTGTCAGCCGTAAGCCTTGCTGCCGCTGTCGCCTTCTGGCTGTGATTGAGTCTCGACCCTAATTGCGCTGATCGCCGCTGCGCTTGCGCTGATCGCGGGTGTGAACTTCATACAGAAGTCGACGACCGAGCACCTGCTCAGCAAAGATGCGACGGCAACCGGCATCGCGCTTGCAGACTACCTTCTGGCCAACATCGAGGACATCGACCGGATAGTCGCCGGTGAGCCGCCGTCGGCGGGCAGCCGTGCGGTTTTGGAACAGGCGCGCCGGATGGGACACGTGTTCGGCGCCAAAATATACGACGGTGACGGAAGGCTACGGATGATCTCCGGCGGCCTCACCGAAACGGCCGCCGAGGAGGAACTCCTCGCACTCCACAACAAGGGCGCTCAAGAGGCAATTGCCGCCGGCCGGCCGTCGGTGGAAGCCAAAGAGGGCGTGCCTCCTTCGCGGCCTTCGTTCTATGCGGAAGCCTACGTACCGGCTTACCGGGATGGCAAGCTCATCGGCGCGGTCGAGGCGTATGTCGACCAGACCGAAAAGCGGGCATTCTTCCAGTCCAGCTTCCGCAATGCGGCGCTTGCATTATCAGGATTGTTCTGCATCGCGTTCCTGATACCTGCTGCCGCCTGGTATTACCGCAGTTATCAAAAGCATCTGGCGGACGCTCGAATCCGTTTCCTCGCCGGCCACGACGCGCTTACGGGACTGACGAACCGGGCGCAGATCACCCGCCGGCTCAACGAAGCTCTCACTGCTTGCGAAGGAAGTCGGGCAATCGCGATTCACGTGGTCGACCTCGACCGCTTCAAGGACATCAATGATACGCTTGGGCACGATGCCGGCGACGCGTTGATCCGGTCGGTGGCCGATCGCCTCACGGCGATTGCGCACCCCGACGATCTGGTGGGTCGCCTCGGTGCCGACGAGTTCGCCTACGTTCACGCGGTGCAGTCCGACTGCGCGGTTGCTGCGGCCGAACGCCAGGGCGATCTCATCCTCCAAGCGCTGCAACAGCCGCACATGGTGGGCGGCCATACTGTGTCGGTGTCGGCAAGGATCGGCTCGGCCGTGGGACCGCAACACGGGGAAGATGCGCTGCGGTTGCTAAAATGTGCCGACCTCGCCCTTTCCCGCTGCAAGCAAGACGGGCGCGCGCGGTTCATGCTTTTCACGCGCGACCTTGACGCAGAGTTTGCCGCCCGGCTGGCGCTCGAACAAATGGTTCGCGATGCCGTCGCGTCCGGCCGTTTGCGTCTGCATTTTCAGCCGTTGTACAAGATCGACGGGCCGCTGACGGGTTTTGAGGCGCTCGCGCGACTCGAGGCAAACGACGGATCGCTGATACCTCCGGCAACTTTCATCCCGGTAGCCGAAAGCATTGGAGCGATTGACGAGATCGGCGCATGGGTGCTCGAACGCGCCTGTTTCGCCGCCTGCACCTGGCCCGAACATCTTTCAGTCGCCGTCAACCTGTCGCCGCTGCAATTCACCGGAGGTATCTGCCAGGTTGTCGGGCGGGCGCTGGAGAGGACCGGACTCGCTCCGCAGCGGCTCGAGCTTGAGATCACCGAGAGCATACTGCTCAGCGATACCGAGACTGTCCTTGCCGAGCTGACCGAGCTGAAGACGCTCGGTGTAGGGATCGTCATGGACGATTTCGGCACGGGATACTCAAGCCTCAGCTATCTGTGGCGTTTCCCGTTTGACAAGCTGAAGATCGACCGGAGCTTCATTTCCGCCTCGCTGAGAGCGGATGGAACGGCCGAAAAGATCATCCGCACGATCGTTGCGCTCGGCCATTCGCTGCAGATGGATGTTACGATGGAGGGCATAGAGACGGCCGAGCAGGCGGCGTTCATCTCCGAGGTCAGGTGCGACGAGGTTCAGGGCTTCTATTACGGGCGCCCCGCTCCTACCGAACGTCTGGCATCCGTCATCATGGCCGATTTCCGCCGCCGCGTTGCGAGGCCGTCCGACGTTCAAGTCCGAGAAGACGACAGGGCTGCCAGCTGATCTCCTATTCCCATTCGATCGTGCCGGGCGGTTTCGATGTCACGTCGTAGACGACACGGTTGATGCCGCGGACCTCGTTGACGATGCGCGTGGCGATACTTCCGAGTACATTCATGTCGAACGGGTAGAAGTCCGCGGTCATGCCGTCGACGGAGGTCACGGCGCGGAGCGCGCAGACATATTCATAGGTGCGGCTGTCGCCCATGACGCCGACGGACTGCACAGGAAGCAGCACCGCGAAGGCCTGCCAGATTTCGTCGTAAAGTCCGGCCTTGCGGATTTCATCGAGATAGATGGCGTCGGCCTGGCGGAGGATGGCGAGTTTTTCGCGCGTGACGCCGCCGGGCAGCCGGATCGCGAGGCCGGGGCCGGGGAACGGGTGGCGCGCGACAAACGCCTCCGGCAGCCCCAGCTCGCGACCGAGCGCGCGCACCTCGTCCTTGAACAATTCGCGCAGCGGTTCCACGAGCCCCATGCGCATGCGTTCCGGCAGGCCGCCGACATTGTGGTGCGACTTGATGGTGACGGACGGGCCGCCGGCGATCGATACGGATTCGATCACGTCCGGATAGAGCGTGCCCTGCGCGAGAAAGTCGGCGCCGCCGAGCTTCATCGCCTCGGCTTCGAAGATCTCCACGAACAGACGGCCGATAATCTTGCGTTTGGCTTCCGGGTCGGCCACGCCCTCGAGCGCGGAGAGGAAGGTTTCCGACGCATCCACATGAACCAGCGGAATATTGAAATGGCCGCGGAAGAGGTCCACGACTTCCTGCGCCTCGTTCTGCCGCATCAGGCCGTGATCGACGAGAATGCAGGTAAGGCGGTCGCCGATCGCCTCATGGATGAGCACGGCGGCGACGGCCGAATCCACACCGCCCGACAGCCCGCAGATCACCCTCCCCTCGCCCACCTGCCTGCGTATTTCGGCAACCGCCTGCTCGCGGAAGGCGGCCATCGTCCAGTCGCCCTTCAGGCCCGCCACCTTGTGCACGAAGTTGGAGAGCAGTTTCGCGCCGTCGGGCGTGTGCGCGACTTCTAGATGGAATTGCGTGGCGTAGAAGCGCCGCTTCTCGTCGGCGATCACGGCGATCGGCGCATTCGGCGCTGAGCCGATCACCTCGAAGCCCCTGGGCGGCTCGGTCACGCGGTCGCCATGGCTCATCCAGACCGGATAGCGCCGACCGACCTGCCATACGCCGTCGAACAAGGGCGAGGCTTTCGTCACCTCGACCTCGGCGCGGCCGAATTCGCGATGGTGGCCACCTTCGACCTTGCCGCCGAGCTGGTGCGCCATGACCTGCTCGCCGTAGCAAATGCCGAGCACAGGGACGCCGGCAGTGAAAATGGAGGGCGGTGCGGACGGCGCGTCCTTGTCGAAAACGGACGCAGGGCCGCCGGACAGGATTATCGCCTTCGGTCTAAGGCGCTGCAGTGCCTCCTCGGCGTGCTGATATGGTGCGATTTCAGAGTAGACTCCCGCCTCCCGCACGCGCCGCGCGATGAGCTGCGTGACCTGGCTGCCGAAATCGACGATGAGAACGGTCTCCGGGTGGGCTGTCATGCCGAGCGATTAGGCGATGCGGTCACGAGGCGCAAGCGATTCCCCGGCGGGCCGGAAGCGGCCGGCCGTCACATGGCCCGCGAAGTCCGAGATGGCGGCGGCGAGGCGCTCGTCGACGATGTGCAGGTATTCAGTCCAGTCGTGGATGCCGGTCAGATCCGAACGGCCATCGGTGATGCCACGCAGGCCGATCATCGGTACACCGAACCTGCGGGCGGCGCGGAGAACGGCATAGCTCTCCATGTCCACCATGTCGGCGGCGATCCCGTCATATGCCGCTCCGCTCACGATGGAGGCTCCTGTGGCTATGCTCGCGGCAGGGATGCCGGGGATGCGGTCGCGAATCTCGATGACGGCCGGCTCGCCCAGGAACGGCGTTGCGCCCTTCTCGAAGCCAAGGGCGCTTGCGTCCATGTCACGGTAGGAAACGCGCGCGATCTGGTAGATGCCGGCACGATCGAGCGTGCGGGAGCCGGCGGAGCCGAGGGAGAATACAAGGTCGGGGGTCCGCCCTTCCGCAGCCATTCGGGCGAGAGCCGCTGCAGTCGCCGCGGCGGCCTCGACCGGCCCCACGCCCGTGACCAGCGGCGAAATCAGCCTCCTCAGGTGCGGTCCATATTCCTGCTCGGTCGCCATGACGAAGAGGACGGCCATCCCGCCGATCGTCGTCAGCCCGTTCATCGCACGGCGCTCCGCGTGTCCCGCATGTTCGGCAGGAATATCGCCAGCAGACCGAGCGAGGGGAGGAATGCGCAAACGCCGAAAACGAACTCGATGCTGGTGAGGTCGGCGAAGCGGCCGAGCAGCGCCGCCCCGATGCCGCCGAGGCCAAACGCAAGCCCGAAGAACAGGCCGGAGACAGTGCCGATGCGGCCGGGGAAGAGCTCCTGTGCGTAGACCACCATCGCGGGGAACGCGGAGGCGAGGATGAGCCCGATCGGCACGGTGGCGACCGCCGTCCAGAAGAGGTCGAGATGGGGCAAGGCAAGCGTGAAGGGCAGCGGGCCGAGCACGGAGACAAGGATCACGGTCTTGCGTCCGATACGGTCTCCGATCGGGCCGCCAAGCACGGTGCCAACCGCGAGCGCGCCGAGATAGACGAAGAGCAGCGTCTGCGAGGCCGGCACGCTCACCCCGAAGCGGTGGATCAGGTAGAAGGTGTAATAGTTGCTCATGCTGGTGAGGTAGATGAACTTCGAGAACATCAGAACGAGCAGCAACAAAAGTACGAGGTAGGCATTGCGCCCGGGCGGCGGTGCGGACGGGTCGTCGTGGCCGTGGCGGCCGTTCTCCATCGCGAGAGCCAGCCGGTTCACCTCGCGTATCCGCCACCGGCTGATGTTGAAAAGTACGACAATCGCGACGAGCGCGATCAGCGCGAACCACGCGACGCTGCCGCGTCCGTGCGGCACGACGATGAAGGCCGCGAGCAGCGGGCCGATCGCTGTGCCGAGATTGCCGCCGACCTGAAACACGGATTGTGCAAGGCCGTGGCGGCCGCCTGAGGCCATGCGGGCAACGCGCGAGGATTCGGGATGGAAGACCGAGGAGCCGAGCCCGATCAGCGCGGCCGCGAGCAGCACGACGAGGAAGCTGTTGGCGACGGAGAGCAGGAGCAGCCCCGACAGGGAGGAGGCCATGCCCACCGGCAGCGAATAGGGAAAGGGCCGCCGGTCGGTCACGTGGCCGACGAAGGGCTGGAGCAGCGAGGCCGTTACCTGAAAGCAGAACGTGATGAGCCCCACCTGCGCGAAGGTCAGCGAAAAGGACTGCTTCAGAAGCGGGTAAATCGCCGGGAGCAGCGACTGGATCGTGTCGTTCAGGAGATGGGAAAAGCTGATCGCCAGCAGGACCGGCACAACTGTGCCGCGAACCCGCGGATCAAGCTTTGGGGCGATGTCGATTTCAATGGCCATGGGAGAATGCGGCGGGGCAGATCGTCGGCGCGTTCGCAATACACCCGGGCCGGACTGGCCGCCAGCGGGGCGTCGCATGGCTGACCGTCAGACCCGCCGCAGAAGGGCCACGAAGAAGCCGTCGGTCGCGGTTCTCCGGGGGGACAGCACCACTCCTTCGGTCAGCAGAAGCGCCGAGCCGGCGAGGTTTGTCCTAGCGCCCTCCGGGAGCGCCGACGCTGCGACAAGCTCAGCCCCGGGCGTCGCCGCGAAGCCCCGATGCCGGGCGACGAAGGCCCGCACCTGTTCCGCGTTCTCGGCCGGGAGCAGCGAGCAGGTAACGTAAGCGATAGCTCCGCCGGGCCTCAGAAAACGTACCGCCCGGTCGAGGAGCGCCGCCTGTTCGGCACAACGGTCGGCCAGCGCGCGTTCCGATACCCGCCATTTCGCGTCAGGACGGCGGCGCCAAGTGCCCACGCCGGTGCAGGGCGCGTCGATCAGGACGCGGTCCATACGGCCTGCGACCGAGTCCAGAGGTGCGCCGGGCTCGTGCACCTGCACGTTCCGGGTGCCGGCGCGACGCAGACGCTCATGGATCGGCGCGAGGCGCAGGCGATCCGTGTCGGTCGCGTGGATCTGTCCCTTGTTCTCCATTGCGGCGGCGAGCGCCAGCGTCTTGCCGCCGGCACCGGCACAAAGGTCGAGCACCTGATCGCCGGGACGCGCCCCGACGAAGAGCGACGCGAGCTGGCTTCCCTCGTCCTGTATCTCGAACCAGCCCTTTTGAAACGCCGCCTCGGCCTGCACGTTCAGATGGCGCGCACCGTTCACGGTCGGTGCGATCCGCACGCCCTGGGGCGCAAACGGCGCCGGCGCTGCACCCTGGCGCATGAGCGCTCTCAGCACCTTCTCGCGATCCGCCTTGAGGGTGTTGGCGCGCATGTCGAGCGGAGGGCGCTCCGCGAGCGCGGCCCCCTCTTCCGCCCAATCCGGTCCGAACGCGGCTTCGAACTGCGGGGCCAGCCATTCCGGGACATCGGCGCGGATATGGGACGGGGCGGACGACAGATCGGCCGCGAGGCCCTTCCGCTCCGCGTCCGACAGCGGCGCCGGCGCGTGCGGGTCGCCCTCGAGACTCGCGGCCAGACGGTCCGCGCCGATGGACCAGTGCCGACCCACCGCACCGAGCGCGAGGGCCCGCGGGGTGTCCGCTTCCATCGCCCAGGCAATCGACGCGCGGTGGCGGAGGGCGTCGTACACAATGTTCCCTATTGCGGACCGGTCTCCCGACCCTGCGAAGCGATGGGAGAGGCCCCAGTCCTTCAGCGCGTCGGCAACGGGCCTCCGGCGCGCCTCCACATCGGCAAGGACTTCTATCGCCGCCGCAAGGCGTCCACCCAAATGCATCAGATACCGAACAGAATCTCACCGGCGAGGACAATCCACATCAGGAGCAGGATGACGGCTCCGCCAAGGAAGAGGAAGAACCTCCGACTCATCCGGTTCGTGGTGACGTGAATCAGCGCGTGTGCGAGGCGAAAAACCACGAACACCCACGCAAGTACAACCAGCGTGGTCGAGGCGGTCGCGGTCAGAAGCGCAAGCGCAACGGCGACATAGAACAGGATCGGCAATTCGAGCTGGTTGCGGTAGGCGTTGGATACCTGCATCACGAACGGCGGCCAGTTCGGCTGGCCGAGCGCCACGTCGCGCGGGTGCACCGCACCGCTTCGGACAGCGCGGACGCGCAGATATCCGGTCCAGAAGAGAAGGACGAAGGTGAGCAGAGCCTGAACGAAAACCGGCGCGAGTACGGTGGAAGCGTGAATCACGGCGTCCCCCGGGTTCGAGCGATTCGCTTACGCACAGAATAGGCCTCCCGGCGCCATTTGGCTCCCTGCGCGCCGATTTCCCTGCAGGCCGGCGCTCAAGGCCGCAGTCCTTGCCCGAACCGTCAGGCCCCCGGATAGTTCGGACTTTCGCGCGTGATCGCGACGCCGTGGGGATGGCTCTCGGTCAATCCGGAGGATGAGATGCGCACGAAGCGCGCTTTCGCGCGAAACTCCGCAAGGTTGGCGGCGCCGACATACCCCATGGCGGCGCGCAGCCCGCCCGAAAGCTGGTGCAGCACGCCGGACGCCGGCCCCTTGTAGGGCACCTGGCCCTCGATACCTTCCGGGACGAGCTTCAGCGCATCGCGCACCTCCGCCTGGAAATAGCGGTCGGCGGAACCGCGCGCCATCGCGCCCACCGAACCCATGCCGCGATACGCCTTGTAGGACCGGCCCTGGTGCAGGTAGACCTCGCCAGGGCTTTCGTCCGTGCCGGCCAGCAGAGAACCGACCATTGCGGCGGACGCGCCCGCGGCGAGCGCCTTGGCGAGGTCGCCCGAATATTTGATGCCGCCGTCGGCGATCACCGGCACACCGTATCTCTCGGCCACGGCAACCGCATCCATCACCGCCGCGAGCTGGGGCACGCCGACACCCGCGACAACGCGCGTCGTGCAGATCGAACCCGGGCCGATGCCGACCTTCACTGCGTCGGCGCCCGCGTCGATGAGCGCGCGGGTGCCGTCTCCCGTTGCGACATTGCCCGCGATCACCTCGACGCGATTGGTAAGCCGTTTCACCGCTGCAACCTGCTGAAGCACGCGCTCCGAATGGCCGTGCGCGGTGTCGACCACAATGAGATCGGTGCCGGCGTCGATCAGCAGTTCCGCGCGACGAAGCCCGTCCTCGCCCGTGGCGATCGCGGCGGCCACGCGCAGGCGCCCCTGCTCGTCCTTCGTGGCGTTCGGATTGAGCTGGCTCTTCTCGATGTCCTTGACGGTGATCAGGCCGACGCAGCGGTAGTTTTCGTCGACCACGAGCAGCTTCTCGATGCGATGCTGATGAAGGAGGCGCTTCGCCTCGTCCTGCGTCACCGTCTCGTCGACGGTGACGAGGTTCTCGCGCGTCATCAGGTTTGCGACCTTCTCGTTCGGGTCGGAGGCGAAGCGCACATCGCGATTCGTCAGGATGCCGACCAGCCGCCCGGCACCGCTGCCGTTGCGTTCCACGACGGGGATGCCGGATATGCCGTGCGCCTTCATCAAAGCGAACGCTTCGGCGAGGGTGGCGTTCGGGCCGATGGTCACCGGGTTAATGACCATGCCCGACTCGAACTTCTTCACCTGGCGCACTTGCTCGGCCTGTTCCTCGGCGGTGAGGTTGCGGTGGATGACGCCGAGACCGCCCGCTTGCGCCATGGCAATGGCCAGCCGTGCCTCGGTGACCGTGTCCATGGCGGCGGAAAGAATCGGAAGGTTCAGTTCGATGTTGCGGGTAAGCCGCGTAGCGATTTCCACCTCGGCGGGGAGGACCTGCGAATGCCCCGGCTGAAGCAGCACGTCGTCGAAGGTCAGCGCCTCGCGGCCGGTGGGGGAATCGACGATAACGGCCATGCCAGCTTCTCCGGAATACGAAAACGCCGGCCGGCCGGGGCCCGCCGCACGGCGCAGGTCAAAAGCGAGAATTGGCGGGGGTCATTAGCACGGGCGCCCCGGGAGTGCAAAAAGCACCGGCCGCGGCTATCGAGCCCCGTGCCGAAGTCCACCGGCCTCTTCGAGAAACGCGACAATGCGGTCGAGGCCTCGGCGGCGCAGCAGGTCTGTGAAGACATAGGGCCGGCCGGCGCGCATGCGGGCGGTGTCCGCTTCCATTACCTCCAGATTCGCGCCCACGAACGGAGCGAGATCGGTCTTGTTGACGATCAGCAGGTCGGAGCGCGAGATGCCAGGACCACCCTTGCGCGGCAGCTTTTCGCCGGCGGCGACGTCGATCACATAGAGCGTGAGGTCGGCGAGCTCCGGCGAAAAGGTCGCGGCTAGATTGTCGCCGCCCGACTCGATGAAAATCACATCGAGGTCGGGGAAACGCGCACGCATTTCGGCGACCGCAGCAAGGTTGATCGAGGCGTCCTCGCGGATCGCGGTGTGCGGGCAGCCGCCGGTTTCGACGCCGACGATCCGCTCCTCCGGCAGCGCCTGGACGCGGTTGAGTATCAATGCATCTTCCTTCGTATAGATGTCGTTGGTGATGACGGCGATGGAGTAGCGATCACGCATCGCCTTGCACAGCATTTCGGTCAACGTCGTCTTGCCGGCCCCGACCGGACCACCGATGCCGACGCGAAGCGGGCCATTCGGCGATGCGTTCATGTCCGGAATACCCGCGAGTATTGCGTCTCGTGCTTCATGGAGGAAATGTCCGACAGTACCGTGGCGGAGCCGAGGTTATCGAGCGTGGCGCGCGAAGCACGATCGGCCGTGTCCGCGATCAGCGCTTCGAGCCCGGCGAGAACACGCAATCCCTCGCTCTGGCCGAGCGGCACGAGGCGCACGGCCACCGAGACGAGATTGGCCGCCAGCGCGTTCAGACAGACAGGCAGTGCGTCCGTCAGCGAAATACGGTGCGCGGCGACAGCGGCACCGACCGCGACCGGATATGCCAGCCGGCCGCCTGTGGCGACCATGAGCCGCTTCAGGAATTCATTCGGCCAGCTGGCGCGGACGGCCGTGAGAAACGCCTCGCCCATCGCCATTGTCTCAAGGTGCCGCTCTCGCGAGGGCGCCAATGCTTCCGCCAGCCCGCCGATTTCGACGATCGCCGGAACATCCCGCCGTCCGGCGGCGTCGTGTGCGCATTTGAACAGCACGGCGTCGCACCAGAAGCTGCCGCGGCCGAGCAGGTCCGCAATCCAGACCGAGAGCGTCCGGGCGTCGCGGACCGTCGTGCTGTCGATCGCCCATTCCAGCCCGTGGGAATAGCTGAACGCGCCGACCGGAAAAGCCGGCGAAAGGAAGGTTGTCAGCCTTACAAGCGCTACCACATGGCTGCGTCCATCCGGCCCGGCCTGTATCGGGAGCGGCTCAGCCATGCTCGTGCTCATGTCGGTGCGCGTGCTCATGGTGGTCTGCGTCGTAGGCGCCGCCTTCGGGATCGAAGGCCGCCTCCACCCCGGTCACCGTGGCACCGAGGCCACGCACCATATCCTCAATCACATGGTCGTGCCGGATGCGCAGCTTGCCGTCGAGTATCTGCACCGGCAGATGCCGGTTGCCGAGGTGCCAAGCAATCCGCGCCAGCTCGGTGGGGCCGGCCGCGGCGATCTCGGCCAACGGTTCGCGCATTGCCTTGACGAGCACGATCCGTCCGTCCTCCAGCACCAGGCCATCGCCATTGCGGAGGCGCACTGCCTCCGGCAGGTCGAGCAGGAACTCAAATCCCCGCAGTCCCCTGAGCGCTATCCGCCGCCGATGGCGCGCCTCGAAATCGAGCTCCACCGTGTCGATCGACAGGGTCGACCACTCTCCCGCCGGGATGACTTTCGTGGCGCGGTTCATAAGCATGCCGCGCCAATTCCTATCATGCCGCCAGCCATCCGGCGTCGGCGGGTACAATCGCACCGTTGATATAGCGCGCCTCGTCGCTCACCAGAAAGAGCGCGAGATTGGCGATATCCATCGGTTCGAGCTGCGCGGGCATCAGCGCGTGATAGGGCCCGAGCACAACCAGCCCAGCCTGGTCGAGCTTCGTCTGGTCGACGCTCTGCATGATGTTCGTCGCCACGCCGCCGGCGGCGATGGCGTTGCAGCGGATACCCCGCCTTGCGTACATCCACGCGGCGTTCAAGGTCAGACCGATGAGTGCGTGCTTGGAGGCGGTATAGGCCGCGCCCGCCGCTCCTCCGCCGATTCCCGCCACCGAGGCGATGTTGAGGATCGCGCCGCCGCCCTTTTCCAGCATCTTCGGTATCGCACGGCGCATGGCAAACATGGGGCCGTCCAGGTTGATGGAGAGCACCCGACGCCAGACGTCGTTTCCCGTGTCGGCGACGGGCTGAAAGAGGTCCATCACGCCGGCGTTGTTCACCAGAATGTCGATCCGGCCAAAGGCCTCCACCGCCTTCTCGACCATCGCCTCGGAATCGCGCTGCTCGGCAACATTGGCCCTGACGCCTGCAACCTCCGCGCCGGCCCGAGTGAGTTCGGCAACCACGGCATCCAGCGTATCCTGATGCCAGTCCGCGGCGACGATCCGGGCACCTTCCTTCCCGAAGAGGAGCGCCATGGCCCGACCCATGCCCGAACCCGCGCCAGTTATGACGGCCGTCTTTCCCTGCAATCGCATGGCTGTCTCCGGAAACAAGCGGCACCGCACGCCCCGACCGAGCGTGCCTCGCGGCTTCCATGGAGCATGCGGCCGACCTGCGCTTTGACATGGGGCAAATCGCCAGAGCGGTTTCAGAACAGAAAATAACGCTGCGCCATGGGCAGCACCGTCGCCGGTTCGCAGGTCAGCAGCTCGCCATCCGCTCGCACCTCGTAGGTTTCCGGGTCCACCTCCATGCGAGGCGTCGCGGAGTTGTGAATCATCGATTTCTTGGAGATGCCGGCTCGCGTGTTCGTCGCCGCGACCAGTTCCTTCGCCACACCCAGCCGCTCGCGCAGGCCGAGGGCGACCGCCGCCTGGCTGACGAAGGTTACGGACGAATTGGAGAGCGACTTGCCGAAGGCGCCGAACATGGGGCGGTAGTGCACCGGCTGCGGGGTCGGGATCGAGGCGTTGGGGTCGCCCATCTGCGCGGCCGCGATCGTGCCGCCGATCAGCACCAGATCGGGCTTCACGCCGAAGAGGGCCGGCGACCAGAGGACGAGATCGGCGCGCTTGCCGACTTCGACCGAACCGATATGCGCGGAGATGCCGTGCGCGATCGCCGGATTGATCGTGTATTTGGCGATGTAGCGCTTCACACGGAAATTGTCGTTGTCGCCCTTCTCCTCAGGCAGGGGACCGCGCTGCACCTTCATCTTGTGCGCGGTCTGCCAGGTGCGGACGATCACCTCGCCGACGCGGCCCATCGCCTGACTATCCGAGGCGATTATGGAGAAGGCGCCGAGGTCGTGGAGTATGTCCTCGGCGGCGATCGTTTCCTTGCGGATGCGGCTTTCGGCGAAGGCCACGTCCTCGGCAATGGACGGGTCGAGGTGGTGGCAGACCATGAGCATGTCGAGATGCTCGTCGAGCGTGTTGCGTGTGTAAGGCCGCGTCGGGTTGGTCGAGGACGGCAGGACGTTCGGCAGGCCGCAAACCTTGATGATGTCCGGCGCGTGGCCGCCGCCGGCGCCCTCGGTGTGATAGGTGTGGATGGTCCGTCCACTGAAGGCGGCGACGGTGTCCTCGACAAAGCCCGACTCATTCAGCGTGTCGGTGTGGATCATCACCTGCACATCGAAGCTGTCGGCAACGGCGAGGCAGTTGTCGATGGCGGCGGGCGTGGTGCCCCAGTCCTCGTGCAACTTGAGACAGCAGGCGCCACCCTCGATCTGCTCCGCCAGCGCTTGCGGCAGCGAGGCGTTTCCCTTCCCCGCGAAGGCGAGGTTCATGGGCAGGCCGTCGGCGGCCTCGATCATGCGGGCGATGTGCCAGGGGCCGGGCGTGCAGGTTGTGGCGTTGGTTCCGGTCGCCGGGCCAGTGCCGCCGCCCAACATGGTGGTGATGCCGGAAGAAAGCGCCTCATCGACCTGCTGCGGCGCGATGAAATGGATGTGCGCATCCATGCCGCCGGCGGTGAGGATCTTTCCCTCGCCCGCGATTGCCTCGGTCGAGGGACCGATAACGATGTCGACGCCGGGCTGGGTATCCGGGTTGCCGGCCTTGCCGATCGCCGCGATGCGCCCGTCACGCAGGCCGACGTCGGCCTTCACTATGCCCCAGTGATCGACGATGAGCGCGTTCGTGATGACGGTGTCCACGGCGCCGTGTGCCCGCGTCACCTGCGACTGGCCCATGCCGTCGCGGATGACCTTGCCGCCGCCGAATTTCACTTCCTCGCCATAGACGGTGAAATCCTTCTCGACCTCGACGATCAGATCCGTATCGGCCAAGCGCACGCGGTCGCCCGTCGTGGGACCGAACATGCCGGCATATGCCGCGCGGGAGATTCTCGCCATGCCTGCCCTAACCCCGGTTTGCGTACGCCGCGCAACAGCCGTGCATCACAGCGGCCCCATGATCTTCCGGTTGAAGCCGAAGACGTGGCGCCTGCCCGACAGCGGGACCAGAGTCACTTCGCGGCTCTGGCCGGGCTCGAATCGCACCGCGGTCCCCGCCGGAATGTCGAGCCGCATGCCACGCGCCCTGTTGCGGTCGAAATCGAGCGCACGGTTCGTTTCGAAAAAATGGTAGTGCGAACCGACCTGTACCGGCCGGTCGCCGCGGTTAGCGACGGTGAGCGTCACCGTCGGCGCGCCCTCGTTGAGCTCGATGTCGCCCTTTGCAGGGAAGATTTCGCCGGGGATCATGATTCATCCACCGAAAGCGAGCGCGATGCCTGTCAGCGCAGTTGTCGCACCGAGCACGCGTATGACGGTCTTGCCCCAGGCCTCGGCGATGCCGACGCCCGAACCGAGCGGAAGCCCGATGCCGATGCCCACGGCGTGCAACATTGCGGTGGCAATCGCGAAGCCAAGGCCGAACGACAGTGCCGACGCGAGCCCCAGTTCGGTGCCGTGTGCGTATCCGTGGAAGAGCGCAAAGAGCGCGACCAGAAACGCGCCGGCCGCGGCCGGCAGGCGGATCGCCGCCGCGATCAGCAAACCCAACGCGACGAGCGAGGAAAGAATCATCGGCTCGACATAGGGGAGTCCTAGCCCGGTGAGCGAGAAGAGATACCCCACGACCATCGTGCCCACGAACGCGGCCGGCACCGCGACAATCGCGCGCCCGCCAACGATCACCGCCCAAACGCCGACCGCGACCATCACCAGAATGTGGTCCAGCCCGAAAAGCGGATGGGAGAAGCCTGCGAGGAACGAGCCGTTGTCCGCGGGGCCGGGATGCGCGAAGCCCGGCGCCGTCAGCAGCAGAAGCGCCGGGGCGGCCATAGCAAGACGTTTGAACATATCCGGAGCTCCTGCTCAGCGAATTGGATGGTGGACCGTGACGAGCTTGGTGCCGTCCGGGAAAGTCGCCTCAACCTGAACGTCGTGGATCATCTCTGGCACGCCCTCCATCACCTGATCGCGGGTGAGAACATGCGCGCCGGCAGTCATCAGTTCGGCCACCGTGCGTCCGTCGCGCGCGCCCTCCATGACGAAATCGGAGATCAGCGCCACGGCCTCCGGGTAATTGAGCTTCACGCCACGCGCCAGCCGTTTGCGCGCGACCTCTGCGGCCATGGCGACAAGCAACTTGTCCTTCTCGCGGGGTGTCAGGTTCATGAACTCAGCACTGCCACATTCTGGGGAGGGACATTCCGGCGAGCATTGCCGACAGCGCCCCGGTCAACGCCCGACGCAACGCCTGCCCGTCCGCTGCGGTCATTCTAGCAACAAGCTTGCCATCCCAAGCGCTTGCACCGCCGGCATCGCCGATTTGCGCGCGCACGGCTTCAATGAGGTGGTCCGGCTCTTCGGCGACGTAGAGAAGCGTTGCCACCGCTCCCGCACCTCCCAGCGTCGCAGGATTGTCCAACAGACCGGCATTTGCCCAATCCATATGCAGATCGTCCGCATAGATGAGCTTGCCGCCGCGCCGGACGCGCCAGCGGTCGTGGACGAATCCGGTCGTTACCTGTTCGCCCATCGCGGCGCGGCCTAAGATGACCGCCTCGACCGCCAGGAGGACAGAACCCGGCGCGAGATTGGCTTCCAGCTTTCTCGAAAGCCGGCCGCCTTCGTAGAGAATCGTCTCCTGCGGCAGCCAGTCAAGCCGCGCTCCCTCGCCAACCGCAATTCGCGTTTCGAGTTCCGCCTCGGGACCGAGGGAGCGGTAGACGCGCTCGCAGGCCTGTGTGGTCGCCATCGCCCGACATCCCGCGCCCACGTCCACTGCGGTTTCGATACGGTCGCCGCCAGTCAACCCACCCGACGTATTGAGAAGCACTGCGAGCGGAGGCTCGCTCGCTTCCTGCCTCGGCGTCCGTATCCTGGCTGCGCCCAGTTGCTCGAATCGATCGAGCATCGTGCGGCCGCCGACACACTTCCATGAAATGCGGGACTTGCCGAATGTGCGTTGCAACGCCGCCGGCGCAAATTCAAACCGTGAGATGGCGGCGGACTTCATCCGAATCGAGGTCCCCGGCTGTACCGGCGAAGACGATCTCGCCCCGGTCCATCACGGCAACCGTGTCGGCAAGCTCCCTCGCAAAATCCAGATACTGCTCGACCAGCAGAATGGCCAGCCCCATTTGTTCCTTCAGGTAACGGATGGCGCGGCCGATGTCCTTGATGATGGACGGCTGGATCCCTTCGGTCGGCTCGTCGAGCACGAGCAGCCGGGGCCGCATCACCAGAGCGCGACCGATAGCGAGTTGCTGCTGCTGGCCTCCGGACAGATCGCCACCGCGCCGCCGCAACATCTCGTGGAGAACCGGGAACAGCTCGAAGACGGTGTCGGGGATCGAGCGATCGCTCCTGGCGAGCGGTGCAAAACCGGTTTCGAGGTTCTCCTTCACCGTCAGGAGCGGGAAGATGTCGCGGCCTTGCGGCACATAGCCGATGCCGGCGCGGGCACGGTCGTGTGGCGGCGACTTTCCAAGCGGCCGTCCTTCCCAGCTTATCGTGCCGGAGGAAATGGCATGGTGCCCGACGATGGCACGCAGCAGGCTCGACTTGCCCACACCGTTCCGCCCGACGATGCAGGCGATCTTTCCCGCCTCGGCGCCGATCGACACGTGGCGCAGCGCCTGCGCCGCGCCGTAGTAGAGGTCGACGTTCTTCACTTCGAGCATCGTCAGCGCCCCAGATACACCTCGATGACCCGCGGATCGGCTGAGACGTGGTCGAGCGTGCCTTCGGACAGCACCGAACCCTCGTGGAGAACGGTTACCTTCACGTCGAGGTTGCGGATGAAGGTCATGTCGTGCTCGACGACAACGACGGTGCGCGTCCTTGCGATCTCCTTCAGAAGCGCCGCAGTCTCGGCGGTCTCGGCGTCGGTCATTCCTGCAGCGGGCTCGTCGACCAGAAGGAGCTTCGGGTCCTGGGCCAGCAACATGCCGATCTCGAGCCATTGCTTCTGCCCATGGCTCAAATCCGCAGCCTTGACGGTGCGCCGGTCGCTCATGCGGATCGTAGTCAGGATCTCCTCGATCCTCCGCGTCTGCTCCCCCGTCAGCGCGCGGAACATCGTTCTCCAGGCGCGGCGATCGCCCGCCACGGCAAGTACGAGATTGTCATAGACGGTCTGGCTCTCGAACACGGTCGGTTTCTGGAATTTCCGGCCGATACCGAGTTGCGCGATTTCCGCCTCGTCCTTGCGGGTCAGATCGACATTACCGAAGAAAAGAACCGATCCCGTGTCGGGCCGTGTCCTGCCGGTGACGACATCCATCATGGTGGTCTTGCCGGCGCCGTTCGGGCCGATGATGGCGCGCATCTCTCCCGGCGCGATGACCAGAGAGAGGGCGTTGAGCGCCTTGAAGCCGTCGAAGGAAACGGTGACGCCATCGAGGTAGAGCAACGAATTGGCCGCAGCGCCGTGCATGAGCTACTCCGCCGGTTGCGGCTGGACCTCGTCCGTGCCGCCTTCTGCACGCGTCGAGCGCCGCCGCTCCTGGATGGCGTTCCATCCATGCGCGACCGTGCCGACGATGCCCTTCGGCAGGAGGAGCGTGACGGCCACGAACAGGCCTCCCAGCACGAACAGCCAGTATTCCGCGAAGATGCCGGTGGTGAACCAGGTCTTGGCGTAGTTGACCGTCAGAGCGCCGACGATCGGGCCGATGAGCGTGCCGCGGCCGCCGACGGCAACCCAGATCACCGCTTCGATGGAGTTGGCCGGCGCGAACTCGCTCGGATTGACGATGCCGACCTGTGGCACATAGAGCGCGCCGGCGACGCCGGCCATGCAGGCGGACAAAACGAAAACGACGAGCTTGTACCGATCGGCGCGATAGCCGAGGAAGCGCGCGCGGCTTTCCGCGTCGCGGATAGCTACGAGCACCTTGCCGAAGCGCGAGGAGATCACCGCCGTGCAGACAACGAAGCCAACGGCAAGCGCGACTGCGCTGGCGAAGAACAGTGCACTCCGCGTGCCTGCGGCCTGCACATTGAAACCCAGGATATCCTTGAAGTCGGTGAGGCCGTTGTTGCCGCCGAAGCCGAAATTGTTCCGGAAGAAGCCGAGCATCAGCGCGTAGGTCAGCGCCTGAGTGACGATGGAGAGATAGACGCCAGTGACACGGCTGCGGAAGGCGAACCAGCCGAATATGAAGGCGAGCGCGCCCGGCACCAACAGCACCATCAGCGCCGCGAACCAGAAACGGTCGAAGCCGTACCAGTACCAGGGCAACTCCTTCCAGTTCAGAAACACCATGAAGTCCGGCAGGATGGGGTCGGCATAGACGCCGCGCGTGCCGATCTGGCGCATCAGATACATGCCCATCGCGTAGCCGCCGAGCGCGAAGAACGCGCCGTGGCCGAGAGAAAGGATTCCTGCGTAACCCCAGACGAGGTCGATGGAGAGCGCCAACAAGGCGTAGCACAGGTACTTGCCGACCAGCGCGACGATGTAGGTCGGGACGTGAAACGGGTGGTCGGGCGGTAACAGCAGGTTCGCGGCCGGGACGAGGACACCGACCGCGAGGATCGTCAGCAGCACGACCTGCGCCCGGCGGTCGAGGCCGTTGAAGAGCCAGGAGGTCATCATGCCTCCACCGCCCTTCCCCTCAGCGCGAAGAGCCCGCGCGGGCGGCGCTGGATGAACAGAATGATCAGGACGAGGATCGCGATCTTCGCCAGCACTGCGCCCGCATAGGGTTCGAGGAATTTGTTGGCGACCCCGAGCGTCATGGCGCCCACGAGCGTGCCCCAGAGATTGCCGACGCCGCCGAACACGACGACCATGAAGCTGTCGATGATGTAGCCCTGACCGAGGTTCGGGCTGACATTGTCGATTTGCGAGAGTGCCACACCGGCCACGCCCGCGATCCCGGAGCCAAGGCCGAAGGTCAGCGCGTCCACCCAGGGCGTGCGGATGCCCATTGAACCTGCCATCGCCCGGTTCTGCGTGACCGCCCGAACCTGCAATCCGAAGCGCGTGAAGCGGAGCACCGCGAGCAGCGCCACGAACACAGCAAGCGCGAAAACGACGATCCACATGCGGTTGTAGGTGATCGTCAGGTGGCCGATGTCGAATGCGCCGGACATCCATGTCGGGTTGCCGACTTCCCGGTTGGTCGGGCCGAAGATCGTGCGCACCGCCTGTTTCAGGATGAGCGAGATGCCCCAGGTGGCGAGCAGGGTTTCCAGTGGGCGGCCGTAGAGCCAGCGGATGACGCCCCGCTCGATGCCGATGCCGACCAACCCCGCCACGAGGAATGCCAGTGGCAGGGCGATCGCCAGCGACCAGTCGAACAGCCATGGCGCGCTGCCGCGGATCAACTCCTGCACCACGAATGTCGTATAGGCGCCCAGCATGACCATCTCGCCGTGCGCCATGTTGATGACGCCCATCACGCCGAAGGTGATGGCGAGGCCTATGGCCGCAAGCAGCAGCACCGAGCCCAGCGAGAGGCCATACCAGGTGTTTTGCAGCGTCGACCAGAGAGCGAGGTCGCTTTCGATGGAGGCGGACGCGCTTCGTGCTGCCGCCTGCACCGCCGATGGAGCGTCGGCGGGCAGAGCGGACAGCAGCCCGAGCGCATCCCGATCGCCGCGGGCCCGCAGAATCCGGATTGCTTCGAGTTGATCCTCCTGCGAGGACGAGAGGCGGCCCAGGATTACCGCCGCGCGCGCCTGCTCCAGCGCGGTCCTGATCGAGGCATCGATTTCCTTCTCCAGCGCTGCCTCGAGCGGTTGGAGCGCCGCCGGGTCGCGCGACCTGAACACGGCATCCGCCGCCTCGCGCCGCTTCCGTGGATCGGTGGAAAACAGCGTCAGCGAACCGAGCGCGGCGCTGACGACATTCCGCAACTTGTTGTTCAGACGGACATTTTTCAGGCTCGCGGGCGGAGTGCCGGCGACGGGCTCGCCGGTTGCGGGATCGAACAGCGCATCGCCGCTGCCCCGGATGAACACCCGTCGGGTGTCGGGATCGTAAGCCAGCTTGCCGTCCTGCAACGCGCCAACGATCGCGGCGGCTCGCGGGTGGCCGCTGGCGGCGATGCCGGTCACGGCGGCTTCGGTCTTCGGGAAGCTGTCAGCCGCGAAGAGGGCCAGCGACTCCTCGAACGATTGCGCACGCCCGACGCCGATCGCTGCAAAGGACACAACAATCGCGCATGCCAGCACCGACAGGCAGTTCCGGATCTCGCGCATCACTTGCTCCCGAGTGAGGCGGGATGGAGGGAGGCGACGGTCTGCCGCCTCCCCGGTTTGTCGTTCGCCTTTCGGATCAGCTACCGCCGCCGCCGCAGGTCTTGGTGACGGTGTTGTAGTTCCCGCACTTCAGCGTCACCCAATCGGCTTCGAGGTCCTTCGAACCCGGCAGGTAGTCCGACCAGGCGTCGCCCGGCACGAGATCGTCGGTCTTCCAGACCACGTCGAACTGGCCGTCGTCACGGATCTCGCCGATAAAGACGGGCTTGGTAATGTGGTGGTTGGGCAGCATCCTGGAGATTCCACCGGTGAGATTCGGCGCCTCGATGCCGGGCAAGGCGTCGATCACGGCGTCAGGATCGGTGGTGCCGGCCTTTTCTACCGCTTTCACCCACATGGTGAACCCGATCACGTGCGCCTCCATCGGATCGTTGGAAACGCGCTTCGGGTTTTTGGTGAATTCCTTCCACCTGGCGATAAATTCGGCATTGGCCGGATCCTCGATGCTCTGGAAATAGTTCCACGCGGCGAGGTGACCGACGAGCGGCGCGGTGTCGAGACCGGCAAGCTCCTCCTCACCCACCGAGAAGGCCACGACCGGAATGTCGGTCGCCTTCACGCCCGCATTGCCGAGCTCCTTGTAGAAGGGCACGTTGGCGTCGCCGTTGATGGTCGAGACCACCGCGGTCTTCTTGCCGGCGGAGCCGAATTTCTTGATGTCGGCCACGATGGTCTGCCAGTCGGAGTGGCCGAAGGGCGTGTAATTGATCATGATGTCCTCGTCGGACACGCCTTTCGACTTGAGGTAAGCCTCGAGGATCTTGTTGGTCGTGCGCGGATACACGTAGTCGGTGCCGGCGAGCACCCAGCGCTTCACTGAACCGCCTTCCTCGCTCATCAGATAATCCACGGCGGGGATGGCCTGCTGGTTGGGCGCGGCGCCGGTGTAGAAGACATTCCGCTCGCTTTCCTCGCCCTCGTACTGCACCGGATAGAAAAGGATCGAATTCAACTCCTTGAAGACGGGCAGCACGGACTTCCGGCTTACCGAGGTCCAGCAGCCGAAGACCGCCGCGACCTTGTCCTTCTGGATGAGTTCGCGCGCCTTCTCGGCGAAAAGCGGCCAGTCCGAAGCCGGATCGACGACGACCGCCTCGAGCTTCTTGCCGAGCAACCCGCCCTTCTTGTTCTGCTCGTCGATGAGCATCAACATGACGTCCTTCAGCGTCGTCTCGGAGATCGCCATGGTCCCCGAGAGCGAATGAAGGACGCCTACCTTGATCGTATCCTCGGCCGAGGCCGGCATTGCCGCAGTGCCCAGCAGGGCAGCGGCCAATCCGAGGCCGAGCATTTCCCTTCGTAGTCTAAGCATGACAACTCCCCGTGTTCTCGGACGTCTGGGAGGGACGCCGGGGAGCAGACCGCAAATCGCATGCCATGCGACCTTGCGGCCGATTCGGCGGGATTTCATCCGAAGCTGCTTGTCGGCGCTCACAAAACCGGCCTCAACTGCCAGTCATCTGAGCAGACCGGCTATCTGCACAGGTCTTATGCAGCGCCTGCTGCAGCCGATGGCGAATCGTCAAAAGCTGCTATGAGAACGGCTCCTCGTGTGCCGCGCCCGCCCATGCCCCCGCGCATTCTTCTTCCGCTGATCGTCGCCTGCGCGCTTTTCATGGAGAACCTCGATTCCACGGTGCTCTCCACGGCGCTTCCGGCGATCGCGGCCGATTTCGGCGAGAGTCCCATCCATCTGAAGCTGGCGCTGACCTCCTATCTGCTTGCGCTTGCCGTTTTCATCCCTGCTTCCGGATGGCTGGCAGACCGCTTCGGCGCGCGCCTCGTGTTCAGACTGGCCATTTTCGTCTTCGTGGCGGGGTCGATCTGGTGCGGTTTTTCGCATTCCATCGGCGAGATTGTCGCGGCGCGCGTCGTCCAGGGGATCGGCGGGTCAATGATGGTGCCGGTCGGGCGACTGGTTATCCTTCGCTCCGTCCCCAAATCGGAGCTCGTCGGCTCCCTTGCCTGGCTGACTGTGCCGGCGCTGATCGGCCCGGTGGTCGGTCCGCCTTTCGGCGGCTTCATCACCACCTATTTCGACTGGCGGTGGATCTTCTGGATCAATGTGCCCATCGGAATTCTCGGGCTCGTTCTCGCGACGCTCTACATTCCGGACATACGCGGCGAGGCGCGCACCAGGTTCGATGCACTCGGATTCGTACTCGTGTCACTGGGGCTGGCGGCATTCGTCTCCGGATCGACGACACTGGGCCTCAACGTGCTGCCGCTGCCGATTGTCGCGGCAATGCTCGCGGTCGGCGCGACGCTGCTCGTCGCGTACTATCTCCATACACGGCGCCGGGCGAATCCGATCCTCGATCTGACGCTGTTCCGGTTGCCAACCTTCCGCGCCAGCACGGTCGGCGCGAGCCTGTTCCGCTTCGGCGTCGGCGCGACGCCCTTTCTGCTTCCGCTGATGCTTCAGCTCGCCTTCGGCATGACGCCATTCGAGTCGGGAATGGTGACGTTCGCGGCTGCGGTCGGCGCGATCGCGATGAAATTCGTTGCACCCGTGGCGCTCCGCACCTTCGGATTCCGCACGATTATCATCGTCAACGGCCTGATCGCGTCGGTGTTCATCGCGCTCCCGGCCGCGTTTCAGGTCACCACGCCGGTGTGGCTGATGACGGGGCTTCTGCTCGTCGGCGGATTGTTCCGGTCGCTGCAGTTCACGAGCATCAACGCGCTCGCATTCGCCGACGTGCCAGCGCCGCGCATGAGCCAGGCCACGAGCATGACCAGCGTGCTCCAGCAGATTTCCGTATCGGTGGGCATCTCCATCGCGGCGATCAGTCTGGAAATATCGACGGGCGGCGACATCGCGACGATCGCCTCGCATCACTTCATCCTGCCGTTCCTTGTCGTTGGCGGCCTCGCAGCGCTGTCGGTGCTATCCTTCATCTCGCTGCCCTGGGATGCGGGGCAGGAAATGTCCGGGCACCAGAAACAGCTCGCGCCCGACCCGGTGACGGCTGCCCGGGAGCGATAGGCCTTCCGGGAGATCATATGGCGGACACGATCATTCACGGGCGCGGCAGCGCCTGACGGCCACGCTTCGCGAGGGCGTTTGCACGGAGGAGGGGTAGCGTCACCCTCCCCGAAAGCCCGTCGCCACCAGATAAAGCTCGACCGACTCCGGGCGGCTTGCCTTCGGCTTCACGTGCCGAACAACGGTGAATTGCCGCTTCAGCGTGGCCAGGAGGGTTGCGTCGACGCCGCCCTGGAACGCCTTGGCGACGAAGTGGCCGCCGGGCGCGAGCACCTCGGCCGCAAATTCTGCGGCGGCTTCTGTCAGATTGCCGGTGCGGAGCTGGTCGGTCTTCTTGTGTCCAGTCGTCGCCGCGGCGAGGTCTGAGAGCACGACGTCCGGCTTGTGGCCCCGCAGTGCGGCGCGGATCGCTTCGGGAGCGGCGGGATCGAGGAAGTCCATCTTCAGGAACACCGCGCCCGGGAGCGGATCGATGTCGAGCAGATCGATGCCAATGACAAGCGGGTCGCGGTCGGTCGAGCGGGTGCGGGCGACGGCGACCTGCGTCCAGCCGCCTGGCGCAGCGCCGAGATCGACCACGCGGCTTCCCGGCCTCAGCAACTGAAACCGATCGTCGATTTCGATCAGTTTGTAGGCGGAGCGCGATCGGTATCCCTCGCGCCTGGCGCGGGCGACAAAGGGGTCGTTAAGCTGACGTTCCAGCCAGCGCGTCGAGGAGACCGTGCGCCGTGCGGCGGTTCTCACGCGCGTGCGGAGCAGCCGGTCGCCGCGACCGCGGCCCCGCTCAGGCATGCGCCCGTCCCTCCGGCGCCGCAGGGGCGCGACGCATCCAGACACCGTCCGCGGCCATCATTTCCACGAGCATGCCCTCGCGCAGGCCCCGGTCGGCCACGCGCAACCGCTCGCTCGGCCAACGACGGCGAAACGCTTCCAGGATTGCGCAGCCGGCGATGACAAGGTCGGCACGCTCCCTGCCGATACATGGATGCGCCACGCGCTCCGCATATCCCATCGCGCGCACGCGGGTCACGGTCACCTGGACTTCGCTGGCCGACATCCAGAGCCCATCCACGCGCCGCCGGTTATAGCGGGGCAGTTCCAGGTGCACGCCGGCCAGCGTCGTCACCGTGCCCGATGTACCGAGCATGTGGATGCCGCCGGCCGCGAAGGCGCGATCGAGCTCCGCCACATCGGGGAAGCTGGCGAGCGCCGCTTCGACCTCCGATACCATGGCCTCATAGGTCTCCGGCGCGACTTCCTCGCCGCCGAATCGCTCGGCGAGCGTGACGACGCCGATCGGCATGGACTGCCAGCTCCGGATCGATTCGGCGAGCGGGCGGGCGCGCGTGCGTTGCGCGAGGTCGATCCAGACGAGTTCCGACGAACCGCCGCCAATGTCGAACAGGATCACGCCCGAAGCCATCGGATCGACGAGCGAGGCGCATCCCGTGACGGCGAGCTGCGCTTCCGTTTTCTGGCTGACAATTTCCAGCACGATACCGGTTTCCCGCGCGACGCGACCGATGAATTCGTCGCGATTGGATGCGAGCCGACAGGCTTCGGTAGCGATCATGCGCGTGCGCTTAACCTGCCGGGCGTCCAGCTTGTCGCGGCAGCTCCGCAGCGCTTCGACGGCCCGATCCATCGCCGCTTCGGCAAGAACGCCGGTGCGGCTCAATCCTTCGCCCAGACGTACGATCCGCGAATAGGCATCGACCACGCGGAAGCCGCGCTCGCGCGGCATCGCCACGAGCAGGCGGCAGTTGTTGGTACCGAGATCGAGCGCACCGTACAGCAGCCCGCCCATTTCGCTTTCGCCGGCACGGCTCGCAGATGCGGGAGCGACCGCTACGCCCGCGGAATCGGGACGTTTATCAGGAAAGGACGCGGGCTCCGTTTTCGGGAATCCGGAGGCATACACCGGCCGGCGCTTGCCGCGCCGGTGTTTTCGCGTCGTGCCCTCGCTTCCCTTGCCCGCCCGCGGACGGCCATCGTTTGCCGGGTCACTGTCGCGCCCGGCCGGCTGCGCGGATCGCTCCGCGCCGATTGGCAGGCCCCCGGCAGACAAGGTTCCGTCCGCCGGACGCGGACCCTTGCCCGAATTCACTTTCGTCCTTCGGACCGGGCGGGCCCTCCTGCCGGCCCGGTCCACACAGATTGCGTTTTCACGGGCAGTCTATCAGCCCGGCTGCGCAGCGGCAAAGCACGGGCGACCGCAGGTCCGGGCGTCTCTCAGGCAGCGTTCGAAAGCATCAGAGCGCCGTCGGGTGCCACCGATACCCCTCTTCCGAATCGTCGGCACTCGCGGTCCATGGTCGCGCGAAGCCAGCCGGTTTCGCTTGCGCTCGCCCGGTTCAACCGGAAGCGGCGGATACGGAAGGGAACCATTCTCATTTCCGCAAGCCGCCTGGTTTCCGAATCCATGCTCGCGAAATACATCAATGAGAGATCGTCCCGATACGGCTCGTGGTTGCCGATACCCTCGTAGTCGTTCAGGAGGTCGCCGCATCCATAGAGAATCGGCTTTCCTCCATGCACCTCGATGGCCTTCGGATGGTGCGAGGAATGCCCGTACACGATATCGACGCCGGCGCGCTCGATCAGCGCGTGCGCAAAGGCGCGATGGCGTGCGGATACCTCATAGCCCCAGTTCGGGCCCCAATGCAGCGAACAGACGACGAGGTCGCGGGGAGCCCGGTCGGGACCGATCCGGGCAGCGATCTCGCCGACCGCCGCGTCGGTCGATTCGTCCAGAAAAGCCACACCCGGGCGATCGGCGCGCGCGGCCCAGTCGGCCGGCACACCGCTTGACGGGCAGGCGAAGGCGTAAACGAGCACGCGGGTTCCCTGTTTCAACGGAAGACTGGCCGGCGCGGCGGCCGCTTCGCTGTCGGCTCCGGCACCGGCCACACGAATGCCCGCCGCCTGCAGCACAGAAAGAGTCTGGATGAGACCGTCCTGCCCCCAGTCGAGAACGTGGTTGTTCGCCAGAATGCAGCAATCGATGCCCGCCGCCGCGATGCAGCCGACGTTCCTCGGGTTCATGCGATAGTTGATGCCTTTCGGGGCGGGCCGGTCGCTGGTCGTCACGGCGGTTTCGAGATTGACGATCCGGAGGTCCGGCGCTTCCCTGCCGAGAACCGGCAGCGCATCGCCCCAGATGTAGCCGAACGGGACGTTCCTCGGGATCGGGCCGTTCGCCTCTTCGGCCAGCTGCACGTAATCGACTGCGGATCTGACGAACGCCTCGTAGAGGGCCGGCTCGCTCGGGTTTGGGAGAATCTGGTCGATTCCCCTGCCGGTCATCACGTCCCCGGCGAGCATCACCTTCACCGTGCTCATGACCGGCAGTCTCCGGGATTTCTGCTGCCGTCACTTGACCGCGCTCAAACCGGCGGCCCGGCCGACAGGGTCATGCTGCGCCAATCGAGACTCGCGCGCCCTTTCTTTGGGGGAGCCGGATGGCCGTTCACAACGCGGATATCGCCGCGCAGTTCAACCGCATGGCCGATCTCCTGGAGATCGAAGGCGCCAATCCCTTCCGCGTACGCGCCTACCGGAGGGCGGCGGGCACGATCGAGGATCTGCCCGAAAGCATCGCGGATATGCTTGCGGCGGGGAAGAAGCTGGAGGAATTGCCCGGCATCGGCGCCGATCTTGCCGGCAAGATTCGCGAAATCTGCGAGACCGGCCGCCTGAAGGCGCTCGCCGAGGTCGAGGCGCGTACGCCCTCGACGCTGGCGGCACTGACGGCGATCCCAGGGCTGGGGCCGAAGCGGGTCCAGCAACTGCACGAAAAACTCGGCATCGAGACGGTGGCCGACCTCGTCAAGGCGGCAAGGGCCGGGAGGCTGCGCGAACTGCCGCGCTTCAGCGCGGCGATGGAGGCAAAACTCCTCAAGGAAATCGAAGCCGGGAAGCAAGCGGAGCAGCGGTTCAAGATTTCCGTTGCCGAGGATTTTGCCGAGGGCCTTATGGCTCACCTCAGGCAAGGTCCCGGCATCGGCAAGGCGGTCGTTGCGGGCAGCTTCCGCCGACGCAAGGACACGGTCGGCGATATCGACATTCTCGTCACCTGCAGCAATGGCGCTGCGGCTATTGCGCATTTCGTCGGCTACGACGAAGTGGCGAAGGTGATTGCGAAGGGCGACACACGCGCAACGGTCGCGCTCAAGGCAGGTGTGCAGGTCGATCTGCGGGTCGTGCCGGAAGAAAGCTATGGCGCGGCGCTCCACTACTTCACGGGTTCGAAAAGCCACAATATCGCGGTCCGCAAGATCGCGCAGGCAAAGGGCCTCAAGTTGAACGAGTACGGGATATTCCGCGGGACGAAGCGCGTCGGCGGCGCAACCGAGGAAGAGGTGTTCAAGGCGGCGGGCCTTCCCTACATCGAGCCGGAACTTCGGGAAGACCGCGGCGAGATCGAAGCGGCGATCGAGGCGAGGCTGCCGCATCTCGTTGCGCTCGCCGACATCAAGGGCGATCTCCACGTCCACACGCGCGAGTCGGACGGAAAGAGCAGCCTCGCGGAGATGGCGGAGGCCGCGCGGGAGCGCGGTTACGAATATCTCGGCATCGCCGATCATTCGCGGCACGCTACCGTTGCGCACGGGCTCGACCCAAAACGGCTTTCGGCCGAACTCGACCGGATCGATCGGCTCAACGAAACGCTGCAGGGAATCACGCTTCTGAAATCCTGCGAAGTCGACATACTGGCGGACGGCAGGCTCGACCTTCCCGACAGCATCCTCCGGCGGCTCGACTACACGGTCTGCGCGGTGCACTACCGCTTCGAACTCGACCGCAAGGCGCAGACCGAGCGCATTCTGCGCGCGATGGACAATCGCTACTTCACCGTTCTCGCGCATCCGACGGGTCGGCTGCTCGGCGAGCGGCCCGGCTATCAAGTCGACCTCGAACTGGTAATGGAGGCAGCGAAGGAGCGCGGTTGTTTCCTTGAGATCAACGGCCACCCCTCCCGCCTCGATCTGGACGACGTTCACGCGCGCGCCGCGAAGAATCTCGGCATCAAGGTGGTCATCTCGACGGACGCCCACTCGACCGTCGGCCTCAGCGCCATGCGGTTTGGCGTCGATCAGGCCCGGCGCGGCTGGCTGGAGCCGGGGAACGTGCTCAACACCCTCCCCTTGCCGAAGCTCAGGAAGGCGTTCGCACGTTGACCCCGCCGGCGCCGGTCCGGCCGGGACGGGTTGAAAACGCGCGGGCCAGATTGTAGCTATTCGCGGCACACCGGCCGCGCCGTTGGGGGATAGTTCAACGGTAGAACATCGGACTCTGACTCCGAGAATCTTGGTTCGAATCCAGGTCCCCCAGCCAGCTATTCATCCGGCCAGTCTCTTTGTGTCTTCCGCCCATCGGCCTCAAGGTCTTCCCGATGATGCTGTTTTCGCGTTTCACACAGCAAGCCTACCGCAGGGAACGATTTCCAGGTCCATGAGAAACAGGAAGGAACCGGTCGACTACCCCACGCCGCTGCCGCATCTCGCGGTCTTGCGGGGTATTGCGGCGACCGAGGTCGGGCCAACTGGAAAAAGCCTCAGAGCCAAAGGATTTCGCATCCTTGAAATCACTCCCAATTCGCCACAGCCCTGTGAGTCAATTGCGTGCCTAGCGCACGACGACCGCTGCCTCACCGGGGCGCGCACGGTTCTCGATCCAGCGGAGGACGCCGAGGCGAAGGCTTCCTACGGCGAGTCGATCGTCATGCCGCCTGCAGACCTGACGGCGGCATTCCGGGGGCCCGGTGCAACCGGCTTCGCTGCGGGTTCGCATCCCTGCATGCCCGGCGCCGATTCCACGGTACGGAACATCTCCGCAGCGTATGCCTCTTTGTTTCGCGCGGTGGCCCCGCGATGAACGATCTTCTCGATTCAGCATGGACGGAGAGCGCGCCCGAGATCATCACACTCGGCGAGCCGCTGATCGAATTCAACCAGCATCGAGCGGACCAGCCCGACCTCTACATCCAGGGATTTGGCGGCGATACATCGAATGTCGCTATTGCGGCTGCGCGCCTTGGCGGGCGCGTCGGCTATATCACTCGCGTCGGAGACGACAGGTTCGGACGCCAGCTTCTGGAACTGTGGCAGCGCGAGGGTGTCGATACGCGCGCAGTGGCACGCGATCCCGACGCGCCGACCGGCGTGTATTTCGTCACGCACGGCCCGAATGGGCACGAATTCAACTATTTGCGCGCCAACTCAGCAGCAAGCCGCATCAACCCCGACGCGCTTCCCAAGGGAGTCATCCAGCAGGCGCGGCTTCTTCATGTCTCGGGCATTTCGCAGGCGATTTCGTCGTCCGCTTGCGACGCGGTCGCCGCGGCAATTTCGCTGGCCCGTGCGTCCCGGGCCGTTGTCTCCTATGACCCCAACCTTCGGCTCAAGCTGTGGCCGCTCGAGCGCGCCCGCACCGTCATCATGACCACAATTGCGCAATGCGACCTGTGCCTGCCTTCTCTCGAGGATGCGCGGCTGTTGTTTGCGACCGACAGCGCGGATGCAATCATAGCGGCCGTGCACGAGGCCGGCGCCAGGATCGTCGTTCTGAAATGCGGAGCCAAGGGCTGCATCGTGTCGAATGGGAACCGTATCGAACGGATTGCCGGTCATCCCGTGCTCTCCGTCGACGCGACGGGCGCAGGCGATTGTTTCGACGGTGCATTCGCGGTTCGTGTCCTCGGCCGCGACGACGTCTTTGCGGCTGCCCGCTACGCGAACGCCGCAGCTGCGCTTGCGACGACAGGCTATGGCGCTGTCGCACCCCTCCCCTACGACGGAGCTGTCCGAAAACTCCTTGGCACTCAATAAGCTCCGGATCGGTGCGGAGCTCCGGATCGGTGTGACTTCAGAGCGCCCTCCCCGCGCACAACCCTTTTCTTGCCTCTTCTCCATAAAAAACAAGTTGCATTTGTCATCGTGTGCGATTCTTATCCAGAAGAGACGTTTTTTAGGCCGCTGGGGGATTTGGAAAACCCATAGCTCGTGATTGAGCTCAATGCCCTGTCAGGAGCCGGGTAGAGACACCATAAAAAGGGAGGAAAGTGGTATGAGCGACAATGAACGGCCAGGAACCGACCGGCGCAATTTCCTGAAGACAACCATGCTCGGCACGGCGGCGCTCGCCGGCGCTGCAACCGGCCTGTTCGGCAGGGCGAATCTGGGCACCGGCGATGTCGGCGTGGCACGCGCGAGCGCCAGCACACGCTACAAGATGGCTTTCATCCAGTGGCAGCCCCACACAGTGCCTGCCGCCTGGTCAAAGGGCATCGAGGAAGTCCTCAAGCCGCAGCAGATCATCGACTACGAACTGCTCGACGGGCAAAACAAGGTTGAGGTGCAGGCGAGCCTGATGGAGACCCTGATCAATCAGGGTGCGTCAGTGATTTTCCTTCAGCCAATCGATTCCGTGGCGCTGGCACCGTCGATTGCCAAGGCAAAGCGCGCGGGCATCTCGGTTATTACCCTCAACATCGATGCGACCGAGCCTCATGCCGCGCACGTGGAGATGAACCACTACTACGGCGCGATGGATATCGCGAAGGCAATGGGCGACGCGATGGGTGGCAAGGGCGAGGTTGCGATCCTGAACGCGCCTCCCGGAATCATCATCCGCGACCAGCGGACCAACGGGTTCGTTGACGGCCTGAAAAAGTATCATCCCGACATCCGGGTGGTCGCCGATCAAGTTGCCGACTGGGATCGCAAGAAGGCGCAGGACGTCCTCAATACGATCCTTGCCGCTCATCCCGATCTCGGCGGCGTCTATGGCGTCAACGACTCCATGGCGCTCGGCGCGGTCGACGTCGTCAAGGAGAAGGGCCTCCTCGGCAAGATCGTCATTTTCGGCAATGACGGTGAGGTTGCCGCACTGGAGTCGATCGAGGCGGGCGAACTCACCGGCACGCAATATACCGACGTCTACCAGCAGGGCCGCCTCGCGGCCGGCGCGGCGACGGTGCTTGCAACCGGCGGCGTTCCAGCGACGTCGTTCGCGCAGCAAGCACATCTGCTGATGCCGTATGTCATCGCGACGAAGGCCAACGTCGGATCCATCCAGCCGTCGCAGCGCTGGTAGTCCTCCTTCAGCGCAGTGGGCCGTGGTAGGATTGGCCACGGCCCACATTTTTTCTCGATGGCTTTGAAGTCGTGATCTTCCGTCGCGCCACAGTTGCACTTCTCCTTTTCTTCGCGGCTACCGTCGCCCTCTTCTGCTTCACCGCGCCTCGCTTCGCCAGTGCGACCAATGTTGAGAACCTGATGTCGGGTTTCTCATTCGTGGCAATTCTGGCGATGGGTCAGGCATTTCCGATCCTCGTTCGCGGCATTGACCTTTCCATCGGCGCGATCGTCGGCGTGGTCGGCATGGTCGTTTTCGACCTCGCATTGATCTTTCACGTGCCCGGCTATCTGATCCTGCCGCTGGCGTTGCTCGCCGGCATCCTCGCGGGCACACTCAACGGCGTGCTCGTCGTCTTCCTGCGGCTTCAGCCCTTCATCGCGACGCTTGCAACGTTGGCCGCCTATCGCGGCCTTACCTATTCGATCTCCGGGCGTCAGCTCGTGCCTGGCCTCACGACGACGCCGATTCGGGATCCGTGGATCGTCGGTATCGAATCCTATTTCGACATCGGGAGCTGGCTCGGGCTCTCCAATCTGGTGACCCTCCCCTGGGTACCTCTCTCATTCTTCATCATGCTGGCAATGTTTGCAGCGCTGCAAGTCGTGCTTCTTGCCACACGCTTCGGGCGCGATATCTACGCGGTCGGTGGCAACTACGAGGCGGCGCGGCTCGCCGGCATCAACACGCGCTTTGTTGTCGTTTCGGCCTATGCGATCGCCGGCCTCTGCGCCGCGGTCGCCGCGCTGATCATGGTGGCCCGCTTTACCACCGCGACCGAAGCGCTCGGCACCGGCCAGGAATTGACATCCATCGCTGCAGCGGTCCTTGGCGGTGTCAGCCTTTCAGGCGGCATCGGCTCGATGTTCGGTCCGGTCATCGGCGCATTTCTTCTCGGCGCCGTACTCCTTGGGCTCACCCTTCAGGGCGTGCCGCAGTTCACGCAGCAGATCATCACGGGCGCCATCCTCCTCGCGGCCATCGGCTACGACAGGCTGCTTCTGCGGCGCCGCCAGCTGTCGCCTGGCGTTGCAGGGGCCGGCTGACATGGTTGCTCCTCTCGTCCGCGGCACAGGCCTGACCAAGGTCTATGGAGACCTCACCGCACTGAACGAGGTGAATTTCTCCGTGATGCCGGGCGAGGTTCGCGCGCTGATCGGTTCGAACGGTGCCGGCAAGTCGACACTCATCAAGATACTGACCGGCGCAATCACTCCCACACGCGGTACGGTGGAGATCGGCGGCGAGATCGCCCCGTTTGGCGACCCAAAGGAAATGATCCGTCGTGGGGTCGCGTGCATCTACCAACACTCGAATCTCGCGCCCACAATGTCGGTGCTCGACAACATTTTCCTCGGCCGGCAGCCGACCCGATATCTCGGCCTAGTCGATACAAGGGCTCAGCTCAAGGAAGCCCAAGCGCTTCTTGAGAAGCACGAGATCGACCTCGACCTGAAAGCGCCCGTGGGCGAACTTCCCACGGTCAAGCAGAAAGAGGTCGAGATCATGAAGGCGCTGGCGCTCAATGCGCGCGTCATCCTGATGGACGAGCCGACCGGCTGGCTTGCTGCGTCCGAAGTCACGAAACTCCATGCCACGGTTCGAATGCTGAAGAGCCGCGGTGTCGGCATCGTCTATATCAGTCATGTGCTCGACGAAATCTTCGCGGTTTGCGACACGATGACGATCCTGCGCGACGCACGCGTGGTTGCCGAAAACACGGTCGCGGAGGCGAATCGCGAGTGGGTCGTCAACGTCATGGTCGGCGAGAAGCTGGCACGCGAGTCGGCGCAAGCTGCACATGAGAAGCGGCGGCCCCGGGGCACCGGCGAAATCAGGCTGAAGGCCGACCGGCTCACGAAGCGCGGCGTCTTCGAGGATGTGAGCTTTGAGCTCTATGCGGGCGAGATTCTCTGCATTACCGGCCTCATCGGATCGAAGCGAACCGAGATGGTCCGCACGCTCTTCGGCTCGGACCGTTTCGACAGCGGCACGCTCGAGATCGAGGGGAAGTCTGTTTCCTTCGCCGGCCCTGATCAGGCCATGTCATGCGGCGTCGGCTTCGTGCCGGAGGATCGGCACCGTGAGGGTCTGATGCTCGACATGACAGTCACCGAAAACCTCGCAATGGCGATGCTCGATCGTTTCCGGCGGGGCATATTGCTCGACCGAGCCGGCATGACCGACTCGGGCCGCCGCGCGATCAAGGCTCTTTCCATAAGTCCTCCAGATGGCAGGCGGCCCGTGAAGCTCCTCTCCGGCGGCAATCAACAGAAGGTCCTGGTCGGCAAATGGCTGAGCAGATCGCCGCGTATCCTGATCCTTGACGAGCCGACCGTTGGAGTGGACGTTGGCGCGAAGGCGGAAATATACGCGATCCTGCGTCGAGAGCGCGAGATCGGCGCGGCAGTGCTCGTCGTCTCATCCGACCTGGAGGAGGTCATGACGATTGCCGACCGGATCGGAGTGATGGTGTCCGGTCGGCTGATCTCAATTCACGACGCCGATACTGTTCAAATGGACGCCATCGTCCGAGAGATCGGGGGTGGCGCGTGAGCAACGTCGGAACCATTGACATTCCTCGCTTCGCACGGTGGGCCGGTCCCAACGCGCTGCCGATCGCGATCGCCGCGATGTTTTTGACTTTCGCGATCATCGAACCGGCGTTCCTCAAGCCGGAGAACCTCATTGGTATCGTCCGACAGGTTTCTCTGATCGGCATCATGGCCGTCTGCACGACCTTTGTCATCATGACGGGTGGCGTCGACCTGTCGGTCGGCCCGGTGCTCGCGATCGCAGGGCTCGTTTCCTATTTCTGCCTTCAGGCAGCGATGCCGTTACCGGTGGTCATTCTTGCCGGCCTATCGGTGGGCGCTCTGGTCGGTGCGCTGAATGGCGCCACGATTGCCTTTCTCAGGCTGCCACCGATTATCGTGACGCTTGCTGCGCTCAGCATCGTGCGCGGCTCGGCGCTCATTCTTGGCGGCCCGGAGCAGCACCTGATCCGGAACGAACCGGCATATTCATTCGTCGGCGCGGGCAGCATTTTCGGTCTGCCTTTCCCGATCTTCATTTTCGCGTTCGTCGCGATTGTGATGATTCTGATTCAGTGGCGCACGCCAATCGGCCTTCTGGTTGCAGCCATCGGCGACAATGAACGGGCAGCCTACCTCAGCGGGCACCGCACCCGCCTGACGATAACCCTCGTGTATGTCATATCGGGCCTCGGGGCCGCGCTCGCCGGAATCGTGCAATCGTCGCAGGTTCACACCGCCCTTGCCACTTACGGACCTTTCGGTACCGAACTCGATGTGATCGCGGCCGTCGTGCTCGGCGGCACCAGCATTATGGGCGGCAACGGGTCGATCGCGCGTACACTGCTCGGAGTTTTCTTCCTCGGCATTGCGAACAACGGCATGAATATCCTGAATGTCCCGATAGACATGCAGCTTATCGCGAAAGGCGCAATTATTGTGATCGCCCTGGCTCTGGCCGCGAGGCGCGTCTAGGCGGCAGTTTCCTTGACCGGTCTTTCCCGTTCCCGATCCTGCCGGCGCGCGGATCCAATGTCGACCTCATCAGAGTCTGTTTCGCCGAATTGAGATGCGCGCGGCAGGCAAGATCGACCATGGCGACGCTGCCGCCGAACAGGGCCTCGATATACGTCAGGTGCTCGTGAATCGCGACTTCATTGCGCTGCCGCTCGTCCTGTTTGTTCCATTGATAGTGATAGTGGAAGATCAGCGTGATTATGTCGTAGAAGTCGTCGATGAAACGGTTGGGCAACGCCGAATTGATAAGCCGGTGGAAGCGGCTGTCGAGATCGGAGAAGTCGTGGTAGCGGTGCTCGATCTCCGTCAGCAGGGCAACGTGCTCGTCCCGCAATTTTTCGAGCGCATTCCATAACGGCGATTCCGCCGGCAGCGATGCGAAGGCGCGGGCCGAACGGATTTCGAACATCTCGCGAATCTCGAAAAGCTCCAGAGCGAACTCGGCAGTGAAGCCCTTGAAAACCCAACCGGCGTTTGGCCGCCGCTCGATCAGCCCGAAGCGCTGAAATCGATTCAGGAACTCGCGAATCCCCGTGGTGGCAATGCCGAAGCGCCGGGCAAGTTCAAGCTCGTTGATGGCGGTGCCGGGACGCGCATTGTCCCTCAGCATCCACTCCATGAAATGCTTTTCGACCTGCGCCGCGAGCGGCACGGTCTCCGCTTCCGGAAAGCGTTGCAGCTTTTCTCCCGATGTCACCAGACGCCGACGCGCCGTGCCTGCGATGACTCCCCGCGATGCGAGAGTCGACAGAACCTTTCGCACCGTAGTGCGGCTGACCCCGAGGCGCGCACTCAACGCGTTCTCCGATGGGATCGGGTCGCCGTTCCTCAGCTTAGAAACGAGGTCGAGTGCATCGTTGAAAGCACGTTTGAAAACGGTGTCGGTCTTCATTTTGGTTCACGATCTGGTTCACGCCAGTATCGGTACTACTTTTATTCCATAAAAAACATATTGACCAGAAGTCAATCAATGGCTTTTTTATATAAGGAACATCCCTTGGAGGGGTTTGCAAGTGACGGAAGTGTTGCGGGAGCAGCCCGAGACTGCTTCCCCCTCCGTCAGGGGAGGCAGGCCCCGGGAGGTCGGCCGCGGCGTATCCATCGGCCTGCGCCTGCTTGGCATCGGTCCGCTGCTCATCCTGGTGGCGCTCGCCTTAGCCGTCAGCCTGCTGACGCCCAACTTCCTCAAGCCCGGCAATCTCAGCAACATCCTCGCGCAATCGGCGGTCATAGCGATCGTCGCGCTCGGCCAGCATCTCGTCATTCTTACCCGCGGAATTGACCTGTCGGTGGGCGCCAATCTCGCGCTCGCCACAGTCATGGGAGGGCTGATGTTCCGGGTCACCGATTCCGGGACGGCGGTGATCCTGACCATGCTCGTGTCCGGCACCGCCATCGGCGCGGTCAACGGTATCGTCTATGTATTCGGACGCCTTCCGCATCCCTTCATCATCACGCTTGCCACGCTGAGTATCTGTCGCGGCCTGGCCCTCGAATTCAGCATCGGCCACACGACCATGCGCGGCATGCCCGATGCGATCAACATCATCGGAGGCTCGACCACCGTCGGAATTCCGAACTCGTTCTTCATTGTCTTCGGGGTCGCCGCGATAGTGCTGGTCCTCACCAAATCAATGGTATGGGGGCGCTGGATCTACGCGGTCGGTGGCGATCCCGAAGCGGCGAGGGAGATGGGCATTCCTGTCAGGGGTGTGCTTGTTTCCACTTACACGATCGCGGGACTCTGCGCCGGCATCGGTGCGGTAGTGCTTGCAGGGAGAACCGGCGCCAGCTCGCCTCTTTACGGCAACCTGCTTGAGCTCGACACGATCGCTGCGGTGATCATCGGCGGCGCGAGCTTCCTCGGCGGCCGCGGCCATCTTGGCCATGCATTGATCGGTGCGCTGATGATCGGCGTGATCCGCAACGCGCTGAACCTGCTCGACGTCAATGTGTTCTTCCAGATGATCGCCATCGGTCTGATCATCGTGGTGGCGGTCGAGGCCGACGTGCTGCGCAACTATCTGGAGAAACGCGCGCGCAACCTTCAGGCGTCGAGGATTCAATGAGCGCCGCACCTGCCCCCGTGCTCACCGTGCGCCACGCCCAGAAGCGCTTCGGCGCGGTACACGCGCTGAAGGATGTCAGTCTCGATGCCTATAGCAGCGAGGTCTTGGCGCTCCTCGGCGACAACGGCGCCGGCAAATCCACATTGGTGAAATGCATCAGCGGCGTTTACACGCTCGACGAGGGTGAGATCCGGCTCGATGGACAGTCGGTGTCGCTGCATTCGCCAGGCGCCGCGCGGCGAGCGGGGATCGAAACCGTCTATCAGGACCTGGCGCTTTTCGACAACCTGACGCCGGCGCAGAACTTCTACTGCGGTCGGGAAATCGGATTCCCGCAATGGCTGCCGCAGGGCATGCGCCTTCTCCGCGGCCGCGTCATGGACCGGGAAGCAGCGGCGGTTCTCGATCGCCTCAAGGTGAAATTGCCGAAATTCGACGCGCCCGTGGCGCTGATGTCCGGCGGTCAGCGTCAAGCGATTGCGGTGGCGCGCGCGACGGTTTTCGCGCGCAAAGTCGTCATTCTCGATGAGCCGACCGCCGCGCTCGGACTGCGCGAGTCACGCAAGGTTCTCGACCTGATTGCCCAGCTTCGCGCCGAGGGCAACACTGTGATCCTCATCACTCACAACATGGAACATGTGATCGAGCTTGCCGATCGCGCTGTCGTACTGCGACAGGGCCGCAAGGTTGGCGAGCTCAAACCTGGCCGTGCGAACCAGCAGGAGTTGGTCTCAATGATTGTTGGTGCGGAGGCATAGCGAAATTCGCCGCTCGAAGAGCAGCGATGTTGGGATCGATTCAGTCCGAAGCGATCCAGGTTAGGGAGGTATGTCGATGAAACTGCCAGTACTGGTTGGAGGGCTTGCGCTTGCGGCGTGGATCGCCGTGCCTGCCTCCGCGGCCGATAGCATCAAGATCGGCTTCATTACGAAGTTCCCGGTGCCCTTCTTTGCCACCATGGAGAACGCGGCGAAGGCGTATGCCGCCGCCAATCCGGGGGTCGAGCTTGTCTTCGGTCAGGGCACGTCCGCCACGGACATCGAGGGGCAAATCGCCCTCATCGAATCCATGGTCACCAAGGGCGTGCAGGGCATTGCCATCACGCCGGTCGACCCGACCGTCGCTCCGGCACTCGACAAGGCAATTTCGGCGGGAGTGAAAGTTGTTCTCATGGACAACAACATTCCCGATTGGAACGGCCGCACGGCGCTCGCGACCACCGACAACTATGCCGCCGGCAAGATCGCCGGTGAGTATCTGAAGACGGTGCTGAAGAGCGGCGACACCCTTGGAATCCTGGAGGGTGTACCGGGTGTACCCTCACTCGACGACCGGGTGAACGGCATGCTCGAAGGCCTCAAGGGTGTCGACGTCAAGATCGTCGGCAAGGGCGGGACGGACTGCACCGAGGAGAAGGGCATCAACGTCGCCCAGGATATCCTCACCGCCAATCCGGGCCTGAAGGCCATCTACGCGGCCTGCGGTCCTCCGGCGGCCGGTGCCGCAAAGGCGATTCAGAATGCTGGCATCGCCAAAGATGCCATCGTTCTTGTCGGCTTCGATTTCTGCTGTGGCGAAGAAGAAGCCCTGACCGCCGGCGTCGAGGATGCCACGGTCGCGCAGTTCCCGTCCAAGATGGCCGAACTCGGCGTAGATGCGCTGGTGAAAGCGATCAGGGGCGAGAAGGTCCCGACTCTCATTGACTCAGGCGCCGCGCTCGTCACCAAGGCGAACATGGATCAGTTCAAATAGTCGCTCCTCCGGGGGCCGGTCGCCTGCGCCCGGCTCCCGGATTCTCTTGCCTTCAACTGGTCCGTCAGAAGAGCGGGTGGTCACGTGGAGTTTGTCGAAGCGCTTGTCTGCCATGAACCGGGCAAGCTGCAGCTCGAGCAGCGGCCGGCACCGCAATCCGCCAAGGAGCACGCACTTGTTCGGCCGCGCCGCATCGGCATATGCGGCACCGATTTCCACATCTACGAAGGCAAGCATCCCTTTCTGAAGTATCCGCGCATCATGGGACACGAGCTCGCTGTGGAGATAATCGACGCGCCACCGGGATCGGAGCTTTCCACCGGTGAAACCTGCGTCGTGAACCCTTATCTGTCGTGCGGCCACTGCGTCGCGTGCCGCCTCGACAAGCCCAATTGCTGCGTGAACATTTCAGTGCTTGGCGTTCATCAGGACGGCGGCATGATCCGCTGTCTCTCGGTACCGGCAGGCAACCTCATTCGAGCCGAAGGCCTGAGCGCCGACCAGAGCGCGACCGTCGAATTCCTTGCGATTGGCGCGCATGCGGTTCGTCGCGGCGGCGTGACAAGCCGCGACCGCGTACTCGTCGTTGGTACTGGCCCCATCGGATTGGGCGTCGCGCTGTTCGCGCGGCTCGCGGGCGGCACCGTTGCGGTATTCGATACCGACCCCGAACGAACCGCCACGGCGGTCGCGCTTCTGCATGTGGACACGCTCCCCGTCGCAGACAGCACCGCGCAGGCCGCTCAGGCGTTCACCGGCGGCGACGGATTTGACGTTGTTTTCGACGCCACGGGAAGCCGGCGTGCGATGGAGCGGGGATTCGACCTCGTCGCGCATGGCGGGCGTTATGTCCTGGTCAGCGTGGTAAAGGACACAATCGCCTTCGCCGATCCCGATTTCCACCGGAAGGAAACGACCCTGCTCGGCAGCCGCAACGCGACCAATGAGGATTTCCAGCGCGTTATCGCTGCGATCCGCAGCGGCGATGTCCCCGTCGACCGCTTCATCACCCATCGCACGAACCTTACAAATGCTGCGCGGGACATTTCCATCTGGGCAACGCAGAAATCCGGACTTATCAAGGCGATCATCGAAGTTGAGTAACGCTTTGTCGGGCGCGCCGGCCCTGTTGCCAGTGTTGTCAGCGGAATCTGGCTACGACCGCGCGCGCGTCACGCCGGGGATCGTCCATCTTGGCATCGGCGCGTTCTGCCGGGCGCATATCGCCTTCTATGTCGACGAGGTTCTGAAAGTCGACCCTTCCTGGGGGATCATCGGCGCTTCCTTGCGGCGCTCGGCGACACGCGATGCTCTCGCAGCCCAGGATTTCCTCTACACGCTGGTCGTGCGCAGCGCGGGCGCGACCGAGACTCGTGTTATCGGATCCGTTCTCAACATATTCGATGCGGCGACACAGCGCGACGCCCTGCTCGCGGCGATGGCCGATCCGCAAATCCGGATCGTGTCGCTCACGATCACCGAAAAAGGCTATTGCCACGACCCAGCGACCGGAGAACTCGACCCGGTCCATCCCGACATCGCACATGACCTGACCCATCCCGACGCCCCGACAAGCGCGCCCGGCCTTATTGTGTGCGCGCTCAAACGTCGCTTCGAAGCTGGGGTCGATCCTTTCACCGTGCTTTGCTGCGACAATCTTCCTGCTAACGGGGAGACCACTGCCCGTGTCGTCAGACAATTTGCGGCATTGATCGACCCGATGCTTTCGCGCCGCATCGCGCGCGAAGTTGCCTTTCCGTCCACCATGGTGGACCGCATCGTCCCGGCCACCACCGACGAGGACCGGAAGTTCGTTTTCGAGACTGCCGGCTTTCTCGATGCGTGGCCCGTGATGACGGAACCGTTCACGCAATGGGTGATCGAGGATCGCTTTTCCAATGGCCGGCCGCCCTTCGAGCGGTTCGGTGCGCAACTCGTGTCGGACGTCCGCCCGTTCGAGACGATGAAGCTCCGCATGCTGAACGGTAGCCATTCGATCCTCGCCTATCTCGGCTATCTGGCCGGATATGAATTCATCAGCGACGCGATCGCCGATCCCGCGCTTCACGCCCTGATCCACGACTTCATGACGCACGAGGTGCCGAGCACCCTGTCACAAGGCAGGGACGAACTTGCCGCTTACCGCGACGCCTTGCTGGCGCGATTCCTCAATCCCGCGCTAAGGCATCGGGCTTGGCAGATTGCGATGGACGGCAGCCAGAAACTGCCGCAGCGACTGCTGGGCACGATCCGCCACCGGCTGGCCGAGAAAGCGCCATTCCCGCGCGCCGCCCTGGGAGTTGCCGCGTGGATGAGGTACGTCAGCGGGACGGACGAGCAAGGTCGACCGATCGACGTCCGCGATCCGATGGCCGACAGGCTGAGGTTTCCCGTCAACTCGGCGATTTCACCCGACCAGCTTGCGGACAGGGTCCTGCGCATCCGCGATATCTTCGGCGACGACCTGCCCCGAAGTGAGCCGTTCCGAGCGGAGGTGGTCAGCCAACTGACTTCGCTGGTCGAACGCGGCGCGCTCGAGACCGTCCGCAGACTCAATGCGCAATATTCCTGAGCCGGAGCAGCGGGACGTTTGCTCTCGCAATCAGACCAGCAAGGAGGGAACCCCAGCGGGCCGGACACGATTTTCATCGGCAAATTGGTGCTGCAACCTGCACCTTGACCAGACTCCGGCAATCTCGAAAAGATCGCCGGGCTGAACAAGCGTCGTCAAGTCACTTGCCTGATCGTTTGACGGGTGGCGACCTCGGCGAAGAAGGTACCAATTCGCTCTGCGATCAGTTCCTTGTCGTGGTCGAGCGTCGCCACGTGGTATGAATTGTTCAACCACAACAGCCGGATGTCGTCAGATCCGATCGTACGCACGACCTCGATTGCATTCGCGGTAGGCACCACGTGGTCCTCGCGCGCGTGAACAACAAGTGTTGGGCAGGTGACCCTGTACAAGAGGTCTCTGGTCACCGCTACGAGAATCGTGACTTCGCGAATGCAGACGACCGGAATCTCGCTGTACGCCACTTCCTCGACCCCTGGCGCCTTGATATCCGATCCGATTCCAGGCACGCGCCTTGGCAGAGGGTCCAGCGACAGCACCATGGCACTGCTGTCGTTCATCAGCCCGACCGGAGCCGCGATCGGGGCGATGGCGTGAACCAGGTCGGGAAAGCGCGCCGCCAGGTTCAATGCTATGGCACCGCCCATCGACAAACCGGTCACGAACACTCTTGAGCTGCGCCTGGCCAGATCGTGGAGGACGCGCTCCGCTTCTCCGAGCCAGTCGCGATAGCCCGTCTTCTCCATGTCGTCAGGCGAGGTGCCGTGCCCCGGCAAGCGCGGGGCCACGACCGAGAAGCCGAAGCGTCGATGGAGCTGCTCACCGAGGTAGCGAATGCTTTGGGTCGAGCCGGTGAACCCGTGCACCACCAAAACGCCTGTGTCGTTCCCCTCCAGGCAGAACGGCTCCGTATCTTTCATCTCCACCACTCCAGGATCGCTGGGGCGCAAGACAGCGCGAACGGCGGCGTCGTCACCGATCCGCGCTATCGTTTGCCGCGCAGGGGCTTTTTCCTGGCGCGCCGCCCTGTGATGCGATCCGCGGCCAAGGTCCGTGCCGCCTCAATCAAATCGTCGGTCGTGCGCAACAACAATTCTCGGTTGCGCGTGGCAAGCCACTGATTGAGGATGCCCACGAAGCTCGCATAGAGGAAGTTCGTCAGCCGGATCAGCTCTGTGTCGTCCTCCGGCCCGACGTCGCTCGTCGCTCGCAGCGAGTCCAGGTAGAGCGACTGGATCTCGCGCTCCTTCTCGGCCGCCAGATGCTCCGCGTGAGGAAAGCGCAGCACGTAGAGTGTCATCTCCTGCAAGACCAGCTGCTCTCCTCGGCCTTTCTCGATCTCACTGAAAATGAACTTGAGGAGATCGCCGATACGGTCGTGCAGGGTCTGGGGCTCGGAGAAGCGCTTGGCCAATGTCTCACGGTAGCCTGACGCCAGCAGTTCCATTGCGTTGAAAATGATCTCTTCCTTGTCATGGAAGTGATAGTGAAGCGTGGCGACATTGACGCCCGCAGCCTCAGCAATCTTGCGAGTTGTCGTGTTGTAGACGCCATCAGCAATCATCACCTTGAGCGCCGCGGCAACAATCTGCTCGCGCCGGCCGTCGCTGTTCGGGCGCGCCAGGCTCTTCTGGGTGACTCGCTTGTCCATCATCGGATGTTCGATGTGGGCTGGCTGCAAATCAAGGTCAGTCGAGGTCAATCGGCATCCTTTTCCGTCATGTTCCCAGGCCCCGATGGGCGGGCTCAAGCGCAGCCAATCCAGGCGATTGACTCCCTCTATCTCAAATCATATGATTTGGTCAATTGATTGGATCGTGTGGTTGACAGCGGTCCGTGTCGATGGGAGGGACGCTATGAAGGACTCAACGCATACCGGTGTGTCACGCCGCGGCGTATTGAAGGGCGCGGCGGCTGCGGCAGCCACAACGGCATTCACCCTGCGATTCCCGGCGGCGCAGGCAGCCGAGGCGGGGACAATCAGGATCGGGTGGGTCGCGGCAAATTCCGGCCCGGGTGCTCTGTTCGGACAAGCCACCCCCTTTGTGAAGGCGCAGCTCGACAAACTCTTTGCCGGCGGCCTCTCCATTGGCGGGAAGAACTATTCCGTGGAGATTCTCATTCGCGACAGCCAGAGCTCGATCAACGTCGCGACACAGGTCACGACAGAACTGATGACTCGCGACAATGTCGACATGATCGTCGCCACAGAGGCGCTTGCGGCACTTGGCGGCGGGCAGCTGGCGGTAATCAACAAGACACCGATCGTCTCCACGCTCTTCCCGTCGGATGCTGTCATCGGCATTCGCGGAGGTCCGGATGCCTACAGCAACAACGGCACGCCATGGACCTTCCATTTCCTCTTCGACACGGCCGACATCGCCTCGACCTATATCGGCATGTGGGAAGGCGTGCGCAGCAAGACCAACGGCATCGTCGGCACCTTCTATGTCGACCAGCCGGCCGCACAGGGATTCGCTCACCCGGAATACGGGCTGCCGCCATTCCTGAAGAAGGCGAATTACAAGACAATCGAAGGTGGCATGTTCAAGGTGGAGACCGACGACTTCTCCAACCAAGTCTCGACCTTCAAGAACGGCAATGCCCAGATACTGACCGGTTTCATGTTTGCCAACCATTTCGCGTCGTTCTGGCGAGCCGCTGCACAGGCCGGCTACAAGCCGGAAATCGTCACGATCGCGGCAGCCTTCCTATTCCCGGGCGGTATCGACGCGCTGGGCGATCGGGGCGACGGTCTCTCGACGGAAATCTGGTGGTCGCCCAAGCTGCCATTCACGTCGAGCCTTACCGGCCAGACCGCAGCCGCATTGGCCGAAGCCTGGGAAGCCGATCAAGGCGTGCAGTGGACGCCGGTCCTGGGCTATGCGCATGCAGCGTGGGAAGTCGCGGTCGCGGGATTGAAGGCCTCCGGCGCCCCCAAGGATCGAGAAGCCGTTCGGAGCGCGATGGCGGGGCTCAAAGTGGATACGGTCATCGGCACGGTCGATTTCACCGCCGGTCCCGTGCCCGGCCTCACCAAGACACCTCTCGTTGGTGGCCAATGGCGCCGTAACAAGTCAGGCAAGTACCCGTACGACCTCGTTGTGACCTATAATGGGTCATCCGCACCCTTCCAGGTGCAGGACGAGTTCAAACTCCTTTCCGAACTGGGATAAGGCTTCCTCGGAGCATGGCGGCGGGGGCGGCTGTCGGAGCTGCCCCCCGGGGCCGCTCTCGCTCCGAAGGGCCTCTAGGGGGTCCTGCGGATGGATGTCATTCTGGACGTTGTCAACGTCGAGAAACGCTATGGCTCGAAGCTCGCCGTCGACAAGGTCAGTTTTGCAGCCGCCAAGGGCGAATGTCTTGGCATCATCGGACCGAATGGCGCCGGCAAGACCACCCTCTTCAATCTCCTGAACGGCTCAGCGAAACTCGACGGTGGAAAGGTTCTGCTGCGCGGCGTCGATCTAACCATTCTGCCACAATATCGCCGAGCTCGCATGGGCATCGGTCGCGCCTATCAGATTCCGCGACCATTCTTCGGTCTCAGCGTCTTCGAGAATGTGCTGGTCGCCACGCTGCATGGGTCTCCAGAGGTCCGTGCACGCGGCGAAAGGCGCGCGCTCGAGGTTCTCGAGACAGTCGGGCTTGGGGAGAAGCTCAACGTCCTTGCAGCCGGATTGCCGCTTCTCGATCGCAAGCGCCTGGAGCTCGCCAAGGCCATGAGCATCGGCACAGATGTTCTGTTGCTCGACGAGATCGCCGCCGGCCTGACCGAGCCGGAAGTCCTCGAGCTTGTCGAAATCGTAAAGGTCCTGAAACGCGATCACGCGGTCCTTTGGATCGAACATATCGCGCACGCGCTTGCCGCCGCGGCCGACCGCATCATGGTGCTGCATTTCGGCGCCAAGCTCATCGAGGGCAAGCCAGCGGAGGTCATGGAAACGCCTGTCGTTCAGGAAGTCTATCTCGGGATTTCGGTCGATGAGCCTGCTGGCGCTTGAGGGCGTCGACATCTTCTACGGCGACATGCAGGCAGTGTTCGGCGCGTCCCTGCATCTGGATGCAGGCGAGACGATCGCGATCATCGGCGCGAACGGCGCCGGCAAGTCGACCCTGCTTCGGGCCATCATCGGCCTGACACCGGCTCGACGGGGCCGCGTTGTGTTCGACGGTCACGACATAGCGGGGCTCCGCTGCGATTTGGCGGCTCGGCGCGGAATCGCGCTGGTACCGGAGGGGCGCCGGCTGTTTTCGACGCTCACGGTGGAAGAGAACCTGCTCATGGGTGCGGCGCGGGCGAGGCCCGGACCGTGGACGCTGGACTCGGTTTACGCGCTATTTCCAGCGTTGCGCGAAATACGCCACCAGCCGGCATCAGATATCTCCGGCGGACGGCAGCAAATGGTCGCGATCGGTCGCGCCTTGCTCACAAACCCCCGCCTTCTGCTTTGCGACGAGCTGTCCCTCGGTCTTGCGCCCAAGATCATCAGCGACATCTATGCCTGCTTTGCGGATATTTGCTGGCGGGGCGTCTCCATCATCCTCGTCGAGCAGGACATTGTGCGGGCACGCGACTCGTCGAACCGTCTCTACTGCCTGCTGAAGGGACGCGTAACGCTGGAGGGGTCGTCGGCGACAGTCTCGCTCGACGATATCAGACACGCCTATTTCGGGGACCGGCGTTCGTGAGCTACGTGGAAGCGGTGCTCAACGGTCTGATGGTGGGTGGCCTCTATGGCCTGTTCGGCCTCGGTCTCGCACTCGCCTTCGGGATCATGCGCATCGTCAATGTCGCACATGGCGAATTCGTCGTTCTGGCGGCCTATTTCGGCATGGCGCTGTTCACGATGACGCCGCTACCGCTCCCGGCGGTCATCGTTTGCGTCGCGGCCGCTGCGTTCGTTCTCGGTTGGTTGCTCCAGGCGACGGTTCTCAACCGCGTGCTCGGACCCAATCCGATTCCGGCCATGGTCATCACCATCGGCCTTGCGATCGTCGTGCGCAACGTTCTGGTGAAGATTTTCGGCGCCGACATCCACACGATCAATATCGGCCCGCTTCAGGAAATGGGCCTCCAGTTCTTCGGAATGGCGATCGGCGTTGTGCCTCTGACGATCTTTGCGATCGCCCTTGTGCTCTTTGTCGGCATGCACATGCTCCTCCACCACACCATGATCGGCCGCGCCTTTCGTGCGGCAGCAGACGACTTCGAGATACTCGAGACGCTGGGCTTCAATCGCCGCCGGGTCTACGCCGCAGCCATGGGCGTAGCCGTCATGCTGTCGGCGGTTGCCGGGCTACTTCTGGCAATGCGGAGTTCATTCACGCCTTTCTCCGGCGTCGAGCGACTGCTCATTGCGTTCGAGGTGGTCATCATCGGCGGTCTGGGGTCCCTCCGCGGCTGTTTCTTCGCCGGACTGTTCCTCGGCGTTGTCCAAGTCGTCGGGCTGAAGGTCGTGCCGAATTCGCGTCCCCTCTTCGGGCACCTGGCGTTTTTCGTCGTCCTGCTTTTGCGACAGGCGGGCCTCTCCCCGTTGCTCGCCTGGCGGCGCAAGTGACCGGGACCGGAATAAAGCAGATCGGCGGGGCGGCTTTCCCCGCCAACGCGCTCATCGCCGTCGTGGCCGCGGCGATCGCGCTCGCCCCGGTCGACCGGCGCCTCGCAATGGAGATGTTGCTGATTTTCGCGATGGCGCAGGGATGGAATCTGCTCTGCGGCTATACGGGCCTGCTCTCCTTCGGTCATCAGGCTTTCATCGGCCTTGGCTCCTATGTGCTGTATGTTGTCGTGAACACCGGCGGAGTTCCCCCCTCACCCGCTCTCATCGCAAGCGCTTTCGCTTCGGTGGCGGTCGGCCTTGTAATGTGGGCCCTGCTCCGTCACCTGCGCGGTGCGTATTTTTCGATCGGCATCTGGGTGCTTGCCGACAGCCTGCGCCTTCTGTTCGCACAGTGGGAATGGGTGGGCTCTTCGCGCGGAATCGTCCTCAATCCGTCAAGCATCAATCCGAGTACGTTCGCCAATGATGTCTTCTGGCTTGCGCTCGGATTGGCGCTTGTGACCCAACTCGGCGTCTTCGCGCTGCTTCGCCGTCGCACCGGCCTGGCATTGGCTGCAGTGCGCGACAATGAGGCCGGTGCGGCCAGTGTCGGCATCGCAGTGGAACACAACCAGCTGGTCGCTTTCCTGACCTCTGCAGCTATCTGTGGAACTGCGGGCGGGATCTACTATCTGTCGGTCCTTTATGTGGATCCCGCCGGCGCCTTCGACATCGACTGGCAGATTCGCATTCTCTTCATCGTGATCGTCGGTGGAGTCGGTACGCTGGAAGGCCCCATCATCGGCACGTTGATCTATTTCGGTCTGCGAGAGCTTTTCCGCGAGGCCGGCGACATATTCCTCATTTTCCAGGGCGCGACAGCGGCGATCGTCATGCTCGTGGCACCGAGCGGCATCTGGGGGCTGGTGCAGGCCCGCACCGGTTTTCAGCTCTTTCCGACGCGCCGGCTCGCGCAGCGGCCGTGAATATTGCGCCGGCAACGCACGAGATGCCCCGGAGGCAGACGATGCGCCCGGCGCGGCAGTTTTCCAGGATACTGTCGCCTGTCGGCGAGCGAGCCGGGGCCGTGCGCCGCGGCTGGGCGCGGGACAGCGGCGCGTGGGAGCGGCACGTTTACGTCGCCAGACGAGCGCTATCCCTCGCTCAGGCGGCCGAATAGGCAGTCTTCACGGTGGTGAAGAATTCCGCCGCATAACGGCCCTGTTCGCGCGGGCCGTAACTGGAGCCCTTGCGGCCGCCGAACGGCACGTGGAAGTCGACGCCCGCCGTCGGCAGGTTGACCATCACCATACCGGCCTCGGCGTTCCGCTTGAAATGGGTGGCATATTTCAGGCTCGTCGTGCAGATACCCGACGACAGGCCGAAGGGCGTGTCGTTGGCGATCGCCAGCGCCTCCTCGTAGTCCTTCACCCGGATTACCGAGGCGACGGGTCCGAAAATCTCCTCGCGTGAAATGCGCATGTCGTTGGTGCAATCGATAAACAGGGCCGGCTGCAGGTAGAAGCCAGGGGTCTCGCGGTTGAGTCGCGCGCCGCCGAAGGCCAGCGTCGCCCCTTCCTCGCGGCCGAGTGCGATGTAGCGCTCGTCCTGTTCGAGCTGGCTCCGATCGACCACCGGCCCGATCTGCGTGCCTTCCTTGAGCGCGTGGTCGACGACGAGCGCGCGCAGCCGCTCGACCATCGCGTCGACGAAACGGGCGTGGATGCCCTGGGTCACGATCAGTCGCGAGGAGGCGGTGCAGCGCTGGCCGGTGGAGAAGAAGGCGCCGTTGACCGCGCAATCGACTGCATTTGCAAGATCGGCGTCATCGAGCACGACCAGTGGGTTCTTGCCGCCCATCTCGAGCTGGATCTTGCGCATGCGGGCGAGACTCGCTTCAGCGACGCGCCTGCCGATAGCGATCGACCCGGTGAAAGTAATGGCATCGATGTCGGGACTGTCGAGCATCGCCTCGCCGACCACCGAGCCCTTGCCCATGACCAGGTTGAGCACTCCTTTGGGCAGCCCGGCACGGTGGAGAATGTCGACGAGCGCCCATGCGCATCCGGGAACGAGATCGGCCGGTTTGAATACCACCGTGTTGCCATGGCAGAGCGCCGGCGCGATCTTCCAGGCAGGGATGGCGATCGGGAAGTTCCATGGCGTGATGACGCCGACGACGCCGACCGGTTCGCGCGTCACCTCCACGCCGACGCCGGGCCTGACGGAGGGTATCGTCTCGCCCGACAGCCTGAGTGCCTCGCCTGCGAAGAAATCGAAGATCTGGCCGGCGCGCACCGTCTCGCCGATGCCTTCCGCGAGTGTCTTGCCTTCCTCGCGCGACAACAGTCGGCCCAGTTCCTCCTTGCGGGCGAGGATTTCATCGGCCGCCTTGCGCAATACGGCGTGCCGTTCCAGCAGGCCGGACCGCGACCAGGCCGGCAGCGCCGCTTTCGCCGCCGCGATCGCCCGCTCGGCGTCCGCCCTTGTGGCGTGGGCATACTCTCCGACGACGTCATTGGTGTCGGACGGATTGACGTTCGGCACGGGTTCGCCGGCGGTCCATTCCCCGGCGATCAGATTGGCGTGGACGTTCATGGCTCCTCCATGTTGGCGGTTTCTCAGGCTGCCCCGTAAACGCAAATCCGTCTGTGAGTCATTCCTGCGTCAGCGTCGGCGGCCGATGGGGCACCAATACGCTTTCAAAGCGGGATGCACTGCCTTTTCCCAAGCGGTTGCCGCCCCTCCCGGCGCGGCCGAGTCGTATGGCTGGCACCCGCATACCGTCCTATTGGTAGGGCAAATGGATCCATTTCTGCCTGAACCTCGTGCGACTGGTTGTGTATTGACAGCTTTTCGCTCAAACAGTAATTCTTTTGTCCAACAAAATGAAACCTTTTGTCCAACAAATAAGGGCCGGAACATTGGTCTCCGAGACTCCCAGACCTACCCGCGATGGGGTCGCGCCGCCCGCGTTCGACGCCGTCATCCGGCGGGCGGCGCCCTCGGCGGTCGATGAGGTGGTGACCAATATCCGTGCGCTCATCGCAGAGCGCGGCCTGCACGTTGGCGACAGCCTTCCGACCGAGCGCGAGCTCTGCCAGCGTTTCCGGGCCAGCCGAAACACGGTGCGCGAGGCGATGCGCATCCTGAAGGCCTACGGCGTCGTCACGGTCCGCCCCAAGATCGGCGCCGTTATCGTGGATAACCGTCTGGAGCGGGCGCTCGATCTGTTTTCGTTCAACACAATCGAGATTTCGCGCAAGACCTTCGCCGACATCCAGGGCTTCCGCTCGATGATCGAGGTCGACACGGTCGAGCGCATCTTCGACCATGTCGGTCCCGACGACATCGCCGAATTGCGGGCCCGCAATCTGGCAATGCGCGACGCCCCGACGATGGCGGATGCCTCCGAGGCGGACTTCTCCTTCCACGTCAAGCTCGTCAGCATCCTGAAGAACGATGCCGTCACCGAGGTCTACCGGATCATGAAGCCGGTGATCATCCGCATCATGGAGAAGGGCAAGGTTCGCCAGGATTTCGGCACCAGCACCTACCGGCAGCACGCCGACGTCGTCGATGCGCTGGAGGCACGCAACCGCATCAAATACCAGTATGCGCTCCAGTACCACCTGGAACTGGGGTTCAACACGTTCGGCAAGCCGCAAGAGGAAAGGCGGCCGCCGGAATAGCCGGAATCCAAGGGAGGAGCCCGGCAAGGGAGGCACGAAGGCGCGCGCGGGCGGAGCCCGCAGGCCGGGATGCTCCCTGCGTTGTCAACTAAGTACCAGGGAGGACCAGATGAGAATAATCCAAATGACGACCGCGGCACTCGCCGCGTTCATGGTGTCGACCGCCCTTTCCTTCGCCGGACCACAAATCGTGTCCGGTCCGGGCGCCGACCCCGCATGTTTCGCTCCATGGAGCGCCAGCATCAAATACAGCAGTGGCCCGCCAGATCGGGGCCGTTCAAGATCGCCGTCGTCAACGGCTTCGTCGGCAATACCTGGCGCATCCAGATGATCAAGACCGCCAAGGCGTTCGCCGAGGACCCGTCGATGAAGGGCAAGATCGCCGAGTTCAAGGTGGTTTCGACCGGAACCGACGCGCCCGCCCAGCTTGGCGCCATCGAAGATTTCATCAACCAGGGCTTCGACGCCATTGTCACCATCGCCGTGTCGCCGGACGGGTTTGACCGCGTGATCCGGCTGGCCGACAGGAACAATGTCGTGCTCGTTCCCTTCGACAACGTGCTCGACACCGACGCCGTGATGCAGGTCAACGAAGACCAGCTTGCCATGGGCCGCACCTGGGCGCAGTTCCTCATCAAGGAACTGGCCGCGCAGGGCAAGACCAGCGGCAAGATCCTTGAGGTGCGCGGCCTGCCCGGAAATTCGGTCGACCGCGACCGCTCCATCGGCATCCACGAGGTATTCGATGCCAATGGCGGACCGTGGGAGATCGTGCAAGTTGTCGGCAACTGGGACGACGGCACGGCGCAGAAGGTGACGGCCGACGCGATCGCCGTTCACGGCCGGTTCGATGCCATCGCGGTCCAGGGCGGCTCGACCGGTGTGGTCCAGGCCATGCTCGACGCCAAGCACCCGATGGTGCCGATTGCCGGCGAATCGGAGAACGGCTTCCGCAAGCTGATCGCCAAGCATGCCGGTAATGGCCTCAAGGGCATCTCGATCGGCCAGTCGCCCGGTCTCGTCGCCATCGCCATGAAGGCGGCCGTGGCAGCGCTGGAGGGCAATCCGATGCCGCAGCTCATTTCGGTGCCGCTGCCGATAGCCGACTACACCACGTTGAAGGACGGGGAGAACTTCTGGTCCAACCTGCCCGACAACTTCTTCACGGTGAACGAATTCCCGCCCTGCGGGGTCAACATCTCCGGCCCGGCGATCATGGCGCAGTCGGAAGCCGACGTGAAATAGTTTCCGTATTCGCAACGATCTGGCTAGCCTCGGCAGAGGCTAGCCAATTCTTCCGTTGTCATGACTGTGCTGACCATCGAGCTTTCCAGTGTCTCCAAGCACTTCGCCGGCATTCGCGCTCTCGAAGCCGTCGATTTCGCCTGCCGCAGCGGTTCGATTCACGCCATCCTGGGCGAGAACGGTGCGGGCAAATCGACGTTGATCAAGATCATGTCGGGTGTGCTCCAGCCCGACACCGGCACGATGGCCATCAATGGCGAACCGGTCCGTTTCGCCAACCCGACCGAGGCCGCCGCTGCCGGCATCGTATGCATCTTCCAGGAACTGTCGCTCATCCCCGACCTGTCGGTGGCCGACAATATCTCGCTCGCCGCTCCACCGCGTCGCTTCGGTCTCATCGACCGGCGCGCCCAGCGCCGCCGCGCCGAGGAACTGCTGGCGCGCCTCAAGTGCGAGGACGTCGACCCCAACGCCACGGTACGCGAACTGTCGCTATCGCGCCGCCAGATGGTCGAGATCGCCAAGGCGCTCGGCAAGGAGCCCAAGGTGCTCATCCTCGACGAGGCGACGTCGGCGCTGACCAGCCGCGACGTCGAAACGGTCTATGGCCTGCTCGCCGAGCTCAAGGAGCAGAACGTCGCCAGCCTGTTCATCTCGCACCGCATGCAGGAGGTCAAGCGGCTGTGCGACACGCTTTCGGTGTTCCGCAATGGCCGGCATGTCGAGACCTTTGCCAAGGGCGCCCGCTCGGATGCCGAGATCGTTCGCCTGATGGTCGGCCGAGAGGTCGATGCGCAGTTTCCGTCGAAGCCCAAGCGCCCACGCCGTCCGGCGCATCTTTCTATCCGCGACCTTGCGTGGGAGGGTCGTCTCAACGGCGTCAGCCTCGACATCTCCAGGGGAGAGATTGTCGGTCTCGGTGGCCTCGACGGGCAAGGCCAGAAGGAGTTGCTGCTTGCCCTGTTCGGAGTCCTGCGTGGCCTGCGCGGCAGCGTCACGCTGGGGGGCCGGCGGGGAACGCCGGCCTCGCCGGCGCAGGCCAAGACCGGAGCCATGCGCATCGCGCTCGTGCCCGAGGATCGCAAGACCGAAGGGCTCATGCTGCCGATGTCGATTGCCGACAACCTGCTGGTCGGCTGCTACGACCGTGTCTCCAACGGGCCGTTCATCGACCTGGCCAAAGCAAGGCAGGCCGTCGCCGATGGCATCGCCAAACTCGGTATCAAGGTCGGCCGGCCCGAGGACGCAGTCGCCACGTTGTCCGGCGGAAACCAGCAGAAGGTGGTCATCGCCAAATGGCTGATGACGGATCCGGAGGTGATCCTGCTCAACGATCCGACCCGCGGCATCGACGTCGGTACCAAGCAGGAATTATACCGGCTGATGCGCGAGCTGGCCGACGAAGGCAAGGCGATTCTGTTCTACTCGACCGACTATGCCGAGCTGATCGGCTGCTGCGACCGGGTCGCCGTGATGTATGACGGCGCAGTGGTCGCCGAACTGGAGGGCGATGCCGTCACCGAGGAGGCAATCGTCGCCGCCTCGCTCAATGTCGATACGCGCACCCCGACGCCCGCCGCCAGGGCAGGCGCCGTGGCCCCGGCGGCGGCCAGCGCATGAACGCCCGGCCCCTCCCCCTGCTGGCCGGCATACGTCAGAACCCCGGCTTCGCCATCGCGCTCGTTCTGTTCGTCGCGCTCTACCTGGCCTATAACATGCTGCATCCGCGCGGCTTCTCCAGCGCGGTGCTGATCCAGAACGTAAACGAATCGGTCGCTATCGTATTTCTTGCGATGGCGCAGACCGTGCCTGTCCTGCTCGGCGGCCTCGACCTTTCTGTCGGCGCCGTCATGACGCTGACAAACTGCATTGCCTCCGAACTGGTGATAGGCACGCCGGGCCAGATCGCCTTCGGGATGGCGGCCACGCTTGCCTGCGGCACTGCTTTCGGACTGGCAAACGGACTGATCGTCGTGTACGGGCGCCTCCAGCCGATCATCGCCACGCTGGCGACCGGCGCCATCGCGATGGGCCTCGCCCTGTTCATCCGGCCCAAGCCTGGCGGCCGCGTCGACGACGACATCAGCTGGGCGCTTACCAACGACCTCTATGAGCTGGTGGCGACCTATGGCTGGTTCGACCCCGATGCCGGCTGGTTCCGGTCGATCGCCTGGATTCCGGTGCCGCTGGTCATCATGCTGGCGATCGCCTTCGGCATCTGGCTGCCGTTCCGGCGCACGGTTACCGGCCGCACGGTCTATGCCATCGGCTCGGCCGAGGGTGCCGCCTTCATGTCCGGCCTGCCGATCGAACGCGCCAAAGTCGCGGCCTTCACGCTTGCCGGCTTCTTCGCTTCCTGCGGGGGCCTTTATCTCGCCATCCAGACCTCGTCGGGCAATGCCGACATCACCCAGGCCGGGGCCTACACGCTTAATTCGATCGCCGCCGTCGTCGTCGGGGGCACCTCGTTGCTTGGCGGCGTCGGCGGCGCGATCGGTTCGCTCGTCGGAGCGCTGATCCTGCGTGTCATCTCATTCTACTTCCGCATTCTTTCGGTCGATCCGCTGTTGCAGCCGCTGGTGGAGGGCGTCGTGCTGCTGACTGCCGTCAGCCTTGGCGTCTTCCGAACGCTGCAGGTCAAGAACCGCCTTGCGCTCTTCAGATAGGAGGAGCCGGACATGACGCTCGCCATCGCCAGCCTGAAGCCCGAGGACAAGCCTGTCGTGCTGGCGTCGGCTTTCGTGCTGGCGATCCTGCTGGTCGGCACCGGCTACACACTGGCGACCCAGGGAACGGCGCCGCTGCTGTCGCCGCAATACCTGTTGCAGCAGCTGCAGACGGGTTCCTTCCTCGGTATCGCCGCCGCCGGGATCATGGTCGTCATTCTGCTCGGCCATATCGACCTCAGCATACCGTGGACGATGACGGCAGCCGCGATGATGGCGACGACGGTCGGCGGCGACATGGCGATCCCCGTCGGTATTGCCGTCGGTATCGCGGTCGGCCTCTTCAACGGCATCGGCGTCGCCTATCTGCGCATCCCGTCAATGATCTTCACGCTCGGCGTCGATTCCGTCATGCGCGGTCTGATGGTCGCCCATACCGGCGGCTTTGCGCCCCAGGACGCGGCGACGCCGCTGATGCGCTTTCTCGCCGCGGAGCGCGTGCTCGGCGTTCCCGTGGCCATCTTCGTCTGGCTGGCGGTGTCGGTCGCGATTGCGGTGATGCTTCGGCGCACCGCCTTCGGCCGGGCCATCTATGCAACCGGCAACCGCGAGGCGGCCGCCTATCTGTCGGGCATACGCACGCGCCTTGTCATCCTCGGTGCCTTCGTCGTCTGCGGCGTCTGCGCGGCGCTGGCCGGCGTCCTGCTTGCCGGCTATTCGGCCAAGGCCTACCAGGGCATGGGGACGCCCTTCCTGTTGCCCGCCATCGCCGCCGTGGTCATCGGCGGCACGCGCATTCTCGGCGGCCAGGGCCGCTACATCGGAACGCTGGTCGGCGTCGTGCTGATCGTGCTGCTTAATTCGGTGCTGTCGATCATGCAGATGCCGGAAGCCGGGCGTCAGGTCATCTACGGGTCGGTGATCATCGGCATGCTGCTCGTCTACGGTCGCGGCACCCGCGTGACATTCTGAGAGAAGACGATGGCTCCACTCTACGACATCCGCGATGCGCGTTTCGCCAGAATGGTTCTCCCCAACGAACGGCTCGACGTCCTGTGGACGGGCGGACGCTGGTGCGAGGGGCCGGCGTATTCAGCTGCCGGCAAATATCTGGTGTGGTCGGACATCCCCAACGACCGGGTGATGCGCTGGGACGAGACCGACGGCTCGGTTTCGGTCTTTCTCCAGCCCTGTCTCAACCACAATGGCCATACCACCGACGCCGAGGGCCGGCTGATCAGCTGCGAGCATCGCGGACGCGCCGTCAGCCGCATCGAACACGACGGCAGTCGCCGCGTGCTTGCCGACCGGTTCGACGGCAAACGGTTCAACTCACCCAATGACGTGGTTGTCAAATCCGATGGCTCGGTCTGGTTCAGCGATCCCACCTACGGCATCGACAGCGACTACGAGGGCGACGCCGCGCCGAGCGAGCTCGGTGTCAACTGCGTCTACCGCATCGGCGTCGACGGCAAGGTAAGCCGTGTGGTCGACGATCTCGTCCAGCCGAACGGTCTGGCCTTTTCGCCCGACGAGCGCCTTCTCTACGTGGTCGACACCGGCCGCACCCACCTTCCCGACTGTACGCCCAAGATCAGGGCCTATCCGCTCGCCGCCGACGGCGCGAGCCTCGGCGCCGGTCGCGACTTCGCCATTTGCGATAACGGCCTGTTCGACGGTTTGCGTGTCGATACCTCCGGCAATGTGTGGTCCTCGGCCGGCGACGGCGTCCATTGCTTCTCGCCCGAGGGCGAACTGCTGGGCAAGATTCTGGTGCCGGAAGTGACAGCCAATCTCTGTTTCTTCGGACCGAAACGCAACCGACTCGCCATCTGCGCCACCAGCTCGGTCTACTCGATCTACGTCAGGGCGCGCGGCTGCTGAGGACGCCGGAATGCCGGCGCAAAAATCGTGGGAGAGTGAACATGTCGGATCGCAAACACCCGGACGCACTGCGTTCGCGGCTGTGGTTCTCCAATCCCGACGACCCGGAAATGACGGCGCTCTATCTGGAGCGCTACCTCAACTACGGCCTCACGCGGGGCGAGCTGCAGTCGGGCAAGCCGATCATCGGTATCGCCCAGACCGGTTCCGACCTGTCGCCCTGCAACCGGCACCACGTCGAGCTTGCCAGGCGCATCCGCGACGGTATTACCGCCAGCGGCGGTGTCGCCCTCGAAATTCCGGTCCACCCGATTCAGGAGACGGGCAAGCGCCCGACCGCCATGCTCGACCGCAACCTCGCCTATCTCGGGCTGGTCGAGGCGCTGTTCGGCTACCCCATCGATGGCGTCGTGTTGACCATCGGCTGCGACAAGACCACCCCGGCGCTGCTCATGGCCGCTGCCACCGTCAACATTCCGGCCATCGCCTTCTCGGTCGGACCGATGCTGAACGGGTATGTGCGCGGCGAGCGCGCGGGGGCGGGTACCATCATCTGGAAGGCGCGCGAGTTGCATGCCGAGGAGAAGATCGACGACGAGGAGTTCACCGAACTGGTCGCCTCATCGGCGACCTCGGTCGGCTACTGCAACACCATGGGTACCGCCTCGACCATGAATGCGCTGGCCGAGGCGCTCGGCATGCAATTGCCCGGTTCGGCCGCCATCCCCGCTCCGTATCGCGAGCGCGGCCAGATGGCCTACGCCACCGGCCGGCGCATCGTCGAGATGGTATGGGAGGACCTCAAGCCCTCGGATATCATGACGCGCGCCGCATTCGAGAACGCCATCGCCGTCAATTCCGCCATCGGCGGCTCGACCAACGCCCCCATACACATCAACGCCATTGCCCGCCATGTCGGGGTGCGCGTCACCAATGACGACTGGCAGGAGATCGGTCACCACCTGCCGCTGCTGGTCAACCTGCAGCCGGCCGGCGCCTATCTCGGCGAGGACTTCCATCGAGCCGGCGGTGTCCCGGCGGTGATCGGCGAGATGATGGCGGCCAACCTGCTGCCGCATCCCGGAGCTGCCACGGTCAACGGTCGCAGCATCGGCGACAACAGCGCCGGGTGCCGCAGCCGAAATACCGATGTGATCCGCCCGGCCACCGACCCGCTCAAGCAATCGGCGGGCTTCCTCAACCTCAAGGGCTCGCTCTTCGACAGCGCCATCATGAAGACCTCCGTGATCTCGGAGGAGTTCCGTCGGCGCTACCTTTCCAATCCCGACGATGAGGACGCCTTCGAAGGCCGGGCCATTGTCTTCGACGGTCCCGAGCAATTCCAAAAGACCATCGACGACCCGGCACTCTCCATCGACGAAAACTGCATTCTGGTAATGCGCGGCACCGGACCGCTCGGCTATCCGGGCGGCGCAGAAGTCGTCAACATGCGGCCGCCCCGATACCTGCTGGCCAGGGGCATCACTTCTTTGCCCTGCATCGGCGATGGCCGCCAGTCCGGTACCTCGGCCTCGCCGTCGATCCTCAACGCCTCGCCTGAGGCGGCCGCCGGCGGTGGACTGGCGCTTCTGCGCAATGGCGACCGCATCCGCATCGATCTTCGCAAGCGACGGGTCGATGCCCTGGTGCCAAAGGAGGAATGGGAGCGGCGCGCGCGCGAGCTGGCCGAACGCGGCGGCTATGCCGCCCCGCCGAGCCAGTCACCCTGGCAGGCCTATTTCCGCGACCTGGCCGAGCCGTTCTCGGAGGGCGCCGTTCTGCGCGGGGCGCCCGAATTCCGGGCCATCGCCCAGAAGCATATTCCGCGCAACAATCACTGACCGGTGCGCCACATGCTCGACCACGTGCTTTCGGGGGGCACCTTTGTCGGCCGCGCCTGGCTTGCCGATGCGGGCGGCCCGGCCGTCGTCACCGTGCGTGACGGCAGGCTCGTCGACATCACCAGCCGCGCCGCGCCGACCGTGCGCGACATCTGCGAGATGGCCGAGCCGGCCGAATTCGTGCGGACGGCCGAAGGGCGCGATATTTGCGGTATTGCCGATCTCGACCGTCGTGGCGACGTGACGCTTCTCGCCCCTTGCGACCTGCAGGCGATCAAGGCCTGCGGCGTCACCTTTGCCGAGTCGATGGTCGAACGCGTCATCGAGGAACGCGCCGCTGGGGATCCGGCGAGCGCGGCCGAGTTGCGTCGGCGTATCGGTGCCGCGATCGGTGCCAGCCTGAGCGGCCTGGTTCCCGGCTCCGATCGCGCCGCGCGGGCCAAGCAGGCGCTGATCCGCGAAGGCCTCTGGTCGCAATATCTTGAAGTCGGCATCGGCCCCTATGCCGAGGTTTTCACCAAGAGCCAGCCGATGTCGGCGGTCGGCACCGGCGCAATGATCGGCATTCATCCCGAATCGCGCTGGAACAATCCGGAGCCCGAGATCGTGCTGGCCGTCAGTTCGGCCGGCACAATGGTCGGCGCCACCCTCGGCAACGACGTGAACCTGCGCGATTTCGAGGGCCTGTCGGCGCTGCTGCTCGGGAAGGCCAAGGACAACAACGCCTCCTGCGCCATCGGTCCGCTGATCCGGCTCTTTGACGCCGGCTTCGGGCTCGACGACGTGCGGGCCGCCGAACTGGAACTCAGGGTGACCGGCCGCGAGGGCTACGTGCTGACCGGGCGGTCGAGCATGAGCCAGATCAGCCGCGATCCGGCCGACCTCGTCGGTCAGACCATCGGTCGCCATCACCAGTATCCCGACGGCTTCATGCTGTTCCTCGGTACGCTGTTCGCGCCGGTCCAGGACCGCGACGTTGCCGGCATGGGCTTTACTCACGCGGTCGGCGACGTGGTGGAGATTTCCAACGACAGGCTCGGCGTGCTGCGCAACGAGGTCGCCCATTCGACCGATTGTCCGCCCTGGACTTTCGGCACTGCGGCGCTGATGCGCAATCTGGCGGCGCGCGGCCTGCTGTAGGATCGATGCAGGTCGCCACGATGGCGGCGGTCCGGCTGACCGCGGGGCGCTGGCGATCGCCCTCAGACCCCTGACCCGGCAGCGAAGTTCAGCCGGGCACGGCCAGCCTGCTCCGGCGTCACCGGGCCTCGCCAATCAATGCTGCCGATTGCGTCACTCTTGCCGAGGCGTGTGTCCGACGCGGGCGACGGCCGGCACCACGAATCGAAATCGACTTGACAGCCCACCCCATATTTCATCCACTAGGAAACAAATTCCGGCCGGCGGGTGAGGCCGGTGTGCGTGAACAGGCCCGGCGCCGAGAACGCCAACGGCGCCCGGCGCGGGAGGACGCGGCGCATGACCAAGCCGCTGGGGACTCACGCCCTTGAACGCGACATCGTTCGTGACGTGCGCATTTCGCGCGGGTCCGCTTTGGCCGGGCGTGGGGCGGATGCCTCCGCGCGTCCCAACGGTGCGGTGGACTTCGGTCCGCTCGCGGGACTTGCCGGCTTCATGCTGCGCCTGGCGCAGGTGCAAATCTACGAGGCCTTCTTCCGGGATTTTCAGGGACGGGGGATCACCCCGGGCCAGATCGGCATTCTGGTGGCCGTCGGTCGCAATCCCGGCATCGGTCAGGGTGTGCTTGCCGAGGCGCTCCGGATCAAGCGATCGAACATGGCCAAGGTCGTGCGCGTTCTGGAGCGCAACGGCATGATCACCCGCCGCGCCCGGCGGGACGACCAACGCGCCATGGAATTGCGGCTCACCCGGAGCGGTCGTGCGCTCGTCGATCGCATGGTGCCGGAGATCAGGGTCAGCGACCGGAACGCGACTGCGATGCTGTCCGAACGCGAACGGGCGACGCTTCTCAGGCTGCTTGCCCGTATGGCCGGATATAACGGGCCGGGGGAGTCGTGATGCTCGACCTCGACGCTCTCGTTGCCATCGACATTCACACACACGCCGAGGAGCCGTGCGGCAGCCATCCCGACGATGGCTATGACGATTTCCAGGCGGCGATGTCGGCGTATTTCAAATCGCCCAACAAGCATCCGCCGACGGTCCCGGAGACGGCCGCCTATTATCGCGAGCGCAAGATCGGTTGCGTCATCTTTCCGGTCGATGCCGAGCGCGAAACCGGCTTCCGCCGTTACAACAACGAGGAGTTGGCGGAGCTCGCCGCGCAGTTCTCCGACATCATGATCCCGTTCGCGTCGATCGACCCGGCCAAGGGCAAGACGGGCGCCCGGGAGGCGCGGCGGCTCGTTGCCGAGTTCGGGATTCGCGGCTTCAAGTTCCACCCGATCCTGCAGGGCTTCTACCCCAACGACCGGATGGCCTATCCCCTCTACGAGGCAATCGCCGAAGCGCGGGTACCGGCTGTGTTCCATACCGGCCAGACCGCCGTCGGCGCCGGCATGCGGGGTGGCATGGGCATGCGACTGAAGTACGCAAACCCGATCCATCTCGACGACGTGGCGGCGGATTTTCCCGACATGCCGATCATCATGGCACATCCGTCCTTCCCCTGGCAGGAGGAAGCGTTGGCGGTCGCGCAGCACAAGCCCAACGTCTACATCGACCTGTCGGGATGGTCGCCGAAGTATTTCCCGCCGATCCTGATCCAGTACGCCAACACGCTGCTCAAGGAGAAGATGTTGTTCGGTTCGGACTGGCCGGGCATCACGCCCGATCGGTGGCTCAGCGATTTCGAGAAGATTGCGATCCGGGATGAGGTTCGCCCTCTCATCCTGAAACAAAACGCGGCGAGGCTCCTCGGCCTTTGACCGCTTTGGGCACACATGGGAGGTAGAGACATGAACAGCTTGCTCAGAGTGACAGCACTGGCAGTTTCGATTGCCATTGCCGGGACGATTGCAGAGGCGCGGGAATTGCGTGTTGCGCCCTCCGCTCCGCCAGCCCACCCGGCGCATTACATGTACGAGCATTTCGCCGAATACCTGGCCAAGGAGTCGGGCGGCGAGCTGACGGCAACCATCCTCGGCCCGGAGGTCGTGGCGCTCCCGCAGGTGAAGGATGCGCTTCAGACCGGGCTCCTCGACATCGGCAATTACCTGCCGCTGTACTTTGCCGCCGGCATGGACACCACCAATATTGCCGCGGACTTCGCGCTTGTCGGCCGCAATTCGCATGTCATGGCGCTGGCCATGACCGAGTATGTCGTCACCTGCGAGGCGTGCCAGAAGGAATTCGCGGATGTCGGCATCGTGTTCCTCGGCTCGGGCGCTTCGGACGTATATGGACTTCTCACCACGAAGCCCGTGCGCACCGCCGCCGACCTGAAAGGGCTTCGGCTCCGCTCCGGCGGCGCGCCCTATTCCCGTTGGGCCGAGCATTTCGGCGCCACCGGTGTGGCAATGGGCGTGGGCGAAACTTTCGAGGCCATGAGCCAGGGCACCATCGACGGGACGATGGCTTCGGTCGTCGACCTGCTTTCATTCCGGCTCATTGACGTCGCGAAATACGTCACGCGCATACCGATCGGCACGTATCACGTGACCTGCAACTTCTGCGTCGCCAAGACCACATGGGACTCGTTCTCGGAAAAGGAGAAAGCGCAAGTGGTCGCCGCGGCCGCGCGCGCGAACTTCGACCTGACCGACCGCTGGGCGTACCAGCTTCCGGCCGCCGCGATGAAGGCGGTCGCGGAAAGCAAAATCGAAGTGATCCAGCCCGATCCGGCGTTCCTCGAGGCTTCAAATGCATTCATCAAGTCGGACGAGGCATCGCGGGCGGAAGCGGGCGGTCCGATGGCACAGCACTTCGTCAGCCTCGTCGACAAGTGGACCGCGATCGTGAAGGAAGTCGGTGAGGATCCGGACAAGCTCGCCGAAAGGGCGAAGGCTGAAATCTGGTCCAAGGTCGACTGGTCGAAATATGGTAACTAGGCGCTCAGGCGCCGCATAGAATTGCGCCGGTCCGGGACCATTCCCGGGCCGGCGCAACCACAACGATGTCCGGGCTGTTCGACTTCGCCACGCGAAGTGTCCGCATCCTTGCCCTCATCGCCGCGATCGGCACCGTGGCGATGATGCTCCATATCTGCCTCGACGTGGCGTTGAGGAACTTCTTTCGTATCTCGATCGACGTCACGCCGGACATCGTCGCCCGCTACTACATGGTCATCCTCGCCTTTCTTCCGCTGGCGTGGCTCGAACGGCGGAACGGCATGGTGACGGTCGAGCTGCTCGACTGGGCGCTCGGTCCGCGCGCGCGGCAGATCTCCAACGTATTCGTGGCCCTCTTCTCGGCCGCAATCTATGTGGTTCTCGCCTGGACTACGGCCCGCAGCGCGCTCCGGCACTATGGCGTCGGCACCTTTGTCGAGTTCACGCACTACAGGCTGCCCGTCTGGCATTCGCATTTCCTGCCGCCGCTGGGCTTCATTCTTGCCGCGGCCGTCTGCCTGCTCAAGGCGCTCGAATTCGCCGTTGCCCCCGGCCGCGGCCGTAGTCCGGAGCCTGGCGCGTGAACGTAACTGTCGGTTTCTGGGGCGTCGCGATCCTCCTGCTTCTGCTGATCGCTCGGGTGCCGGTCGCGCTCGCGCTGATCGCGGTGAGCTTCGGGGGGATCACGTTTCTGATCGGGCTCAATCCGGCCCTTGGCATCGTGATGAACACGCCCTACAGCTTCGTTGCGTCCTGGACGCTCAGCGCAGTGCCCATGTTCCTGCTTATGGGCTTCGTCGCCTACCATTCGGGGCTGACGACAGGGCTTTTCGAGGCAGCCAAGGTCATCCTGCGCAGGATTCCGGGCGGACTCGCGGTCTCCGCAGTGTTCGCCTGCTCGGGCTTCGCGGCCGTATCGGGCTCCTCGCTTGCATGCGCGGCGGCGATGGGACGCATCGCTATCCCGGAGATGGTGGCGGCCGGCTATCGTCCGTCAGTCGCGGCCGGCTCCATCGCCGCGGGCGGCACGATCGGCGCGCTCATTCCACCGTCGATCCTGATGATCATCTACGGCATCATCGCCGAGACCTCGGTTACCCAGGTCTTCATCGGCGGAATCGGCATCGGGATCCTGACCGCGTTCTCCTATGTCGTAGTCATCCTCATCATCAGCTGGCTGCGGCCGGACCTCATTCCGCGGCAGGCTGTAGAGAAGGGCGAGAGTTCCGCCCGGGTGCTCGTCGACGTCTGGCCGATCCTGGTGCTGATCGCGATCCTATTCGGCGGCCTGTTCTCCGGCTTCTTCAGCGCCACGGAGGCGGGCGCGGTCGGCGCACTCGGCGCCGTCATTCTCGGCCTGGTCACGCGCGGGCTGACCTGGAAGGCCATGCAGCAGTCGCTTCTGGAGACGGTGCTCACCACATCTTCGCTCTTCATCATCGCCGTCGGGGCGGCGATGTTCACCCGCTTCCTCGGCATTTCGGGGCTGTCGGGATTCCTTCACTCAACCGTGGCCGGGGCAGATTTGAGCTATGTGCAGCTCATGCTCATCGTCGTGCTGATCTATCTCGTGCTCGGCACCTTCATGGAGCCCTTCGGCGCGATGCTGGTAACGCTGCCCGTCTTCCTGCCGATCCTGAAGGCGGAAGGCATCAGTCTCGTATGGTTCGGCGTGCTGGTGGTGAAGCTGCTGGAGATCGGAATGATCACGCCGCCGCTCGGCCTCAACGTGTTCGTGATCCGGAACGTGGCGGCGAAATACGCGACCACGGTGGAGATATTCAGGGGCGTGGTGCCGTTCTTCTTCGCCGACCTTGTCGTGGTATTCGTCGCGATCGCGTTTCCGCAGGTGGTACTGATGCTGGTGGCGCGGTAACCCGGATGGCCTCTGCCGGCCGGTCGGACCCGGTCCTCGGCCTTCGGATTCCCCTTGGGGCGGTGGTATGATGGGGCAGCGGCAGAAAAGGGGTCTCCGGCCATGAACGACGAGGCAATCTACAAGAAGCAACAATTCGGCCAGCGCACCGGGCTGGGAAAGAGCCCGGCGCTTCTCATCGTCGACTTCGTCAATGGTTTCACCGATCCGGAGATATTCGGCGGCGGCAATATCGCCGAGGCCGTTGCGGCCACGGTGCCCCTTCTGGCGTTTTTCCGGTCGCGGAAGCTGCCCGTCGTCTTCACGCGGATCGTCTATGCAGAGGACGGGTCCGACGCGGGAATCTGGTGCGAGAAGGTGCCGCGGCTCCGCGAACTTACCGAACATGCGCCGCAGAGCCAGGTGGTGAAGGAGCTGGCGCCGGTTCCCGGAGAGCTCATCGTTCGCAAGACGCAGGCATCGGCATTCTTCGGCACGCCGCTCGCCAGCGTGCTTCAGGCGCGAAGCATCGACTCGCTCGTCATGGCGGGCTGCACGACAAGCGGCTGCGTGCGGGCCAGCGCGATCGACGCAATGAGCCTCAATTTCCGGCTCGTCGTCGCCTCTGATTGCGTGGGCGATCGGGCCCTCGGACCGCATCAGGCCAATCTTTTCGACATGGGGCAGAAATACGCGGACCTGATGACCGCGCGGGAGGCCATGGCGGCGCTCGGCGGCGAGGTGCCCGCAGCGCCGGCGCGGGTAGCGGCACGCGCCTAAGCGTCAGATCTTCCCCGCCCGGGCGAAGTAATCCAGCGAACGCCTGAGGTCATCGGGCTCGTAGCCGCGGCCGATGACGACGATCCGGTTGTCCTGCCGGCCCTCGCCATCCGGCTGCTCGGGCAGGATCTCCGGCGACTGCATCACCTTGCGCACGGCTTGGAGCAGGAGGCGGCCGGCCGGCGTGCGCACGACGCCCTTCACGCGCACGATGTCGTCGCCGCGCGCATGGAGCAGCGCCGACAGCCAGACGCTGAAGGACGCCCAGTCGACCGATCCGTCCACATCGAGCTTCGTCGGAAAGACGGGTCCCTTTTCCGCGTCGGAAGGCACGTCCGGAAGCCGTTCCGGAGCAGCATCGGAACAATCCGGAAGCGCGACCTCCGATCCTCGCACCGCCCCCGAAATCGTTGCGCCGGGATTGAGCCCGCGGAGCGTGGCGAGAAGGCGCTTCGTCGCGGCGGATTCCGCCTCGTCGGTTTTCGTCACGATCAGCCGGTCGGCGACCTCGATCTGGCGCCGGCCGAGCGGTTCGCCGCGCAACTCGGCAAGACCGTGCAGGGCATCGACCGTGACCACGATCTCGCCGACGACGATGTGGTAGACAAGAACGGGGTCTGTGCGGATCGCCTCGACGATCGCACCAGGTTCGGCGAGGCCGCTCGTTTCCAGAACGATGCGATCCACCCGCGCGGTACGGGAGTCGATGCGGCTTCGCTCGTCAGCGATCCGGCGAAGCAGTGCGACGAGCGCCTCGCGCGCCTCGCAGCAGGCGCAGCCGCCGGCGAGCAGCTCCAGTCTCGAGGCTCTGCCGAGCAGCGCATCGTCGACCGGCGTTCCCGCCGCTTCGTTGACGACGACCAGAGCATCCCGGAACTGCCCCTCGTGGAGCTGGTGGCGGAGCCAAGTGGTCTTGCCCGATCCAAGGTATCCGCCGAGTACCGTCAGCCGCATGCGGCTGTCGCGACTCTCCGCCAACTCAAGGCGCCCCGACGCCCGTGAACCGCGGGTCGAGCGGGTCCACGGGCCTGCCGCAAAGTTCTTCCGCGACTTTCCAGACCTCTGCGAGGTCGCGCGCGATCGCCTGGCTTCCAGAGAGCGTGCCGATCTGGATGCCCGGCACCTGACCGCCGTCATGGGCGGTCAGGCCGTAAGCCTTGAGCACGGACTTCAGAACCTGCGCGCGACGGAAGCGGTTGCGCAGGCGCTCGGCGGGATCGGCCGCACCGGCGTCGGTCCAGTGACCCGGAGCCGCCGGGAATCCGCAACTCGCACACATTGTTGTTCCTCGATGCGCGGGCGCGAGCGGCGAGCCTGCCGCCGCCCGCGATCCGCCGTCCTCTCCTCAGATGACTTCGGGGCGCTTGTTGCTGTTGAACGGAAAGCGCTTGCGGAAGTCGGCCGCGATGTCCTCGAACTTCATCCATTTCACACCGGAATGGCCGTTGATGTAGTCGATCAGGCGCTCGAGCATCAGCAGCACCTGCGGGCGGCCCGAGACGTCCGGGTGGATGGTGAAAGCGAATACCGCATAGTCCATCTCGCGATAGACCCAATCGAACTGGTCCTGCCACATCTGCCCGATGTCGCGCGGGTTGACGAAGCCGTGGCTGTTGGGCGCCTTCTTGATGAACATCATCGGGGGCAGATCGTCGGTGTACCAGTTGGCGCCGATCTCGACGAGGTCGATCTCCTTACCGTGCTTCATTGGCTTCATCCACTCCGAGGCCTTCTTGGAGTAGTCGATCAGCGTCCAGCTATCGCCGACGCGCGCGTAGAAGGGCTGGAAATCGCGATAGCCTTGGCTGTGATCGTAGGTGAAGCCGTATTTCTGCAGCAGCGCGGCGGTCGAGTTCGACATCTCCCACCACGGGGCGACATAGCCGCGCGGCCGCTGGCCGGAGACCTTTTCGATCAGATCGACGCACTTGGCAAGGACCTCCTCCTCCTGCGCGGGCGTCATCGCAATCGGGTTCTCGTGCGTATAGCCATGCGCACCGATCTCGTGACCTTCATCGACGATGCGCTTCACCTGATCGGGAAAGCTCTCGATGGAGTGCCCTGGAATGAAGAAGGTCGTCGGCAGGTTGTATTTCCTGAACAACCTCAGGAGCCGGATGTTGCCGACTTCGCTGGCAAAAACGCCGCGCTGAATATCCGACGGCGAGTCCGCACCGCCATACGATCCGATCCAGCCTGCGACCGAGTCGACGTCCGTGCCGAACGCGCAGATGATTTCTTTTGCCATTCTTTTGCTCTCCCGTTTGTGGCCGATCCCGTGGCTCGTCGGATTGATCCACACACCGATAGGACCACGCTCCGATTGAAAAATCGAGATTTTCCTTTATCGTTTGCAACAACTTCGACGCATCTCACAAGATTTGAAACAAAAAACGTATCAATCGAATGCGGTATTCGTATCGGACAGGGCACGCAGATCGAGCCTTCAATTCAGGCGGGCGTCATTGGCTGCGGTGAGTGCGTGCGCCGCCGATTCGCGGTCGCGCGCGACCGTGCTTCAGGCGATCCGGCTTGAGGCGGCGTGAGCCCGAGATGTCCGGCAGCGCGCAAGACTACTCCGCCTGGATCGGCCGCAGCGAAGAGAAGCACGACGTGGTCACGGCAAGTCCGCTCGACCGGCTCGCCGCGACACTCGACCGCAACGATCCGCCCTACTCTGCCGGCGATCTCATGCCGCCGCTCGGACATTGGCTTTACTTCCTGCCATCTGACCGGCACTCCGAAATCGGACCGGACGGGCATGCGAAGCGAGGCGGTTTCCTACCCCCGGTTTACGACCTGCCGCGGCGGATGTGGGCGGGGAGCCGCGTCACGTTCTCGGGCGACATTCGTGTCGGCGATGAGGTCTACCGCCGCTCCACCATCGCGTCGGTGGACAGGAAGGAAGGCCGGAGCGGCGCGCTTGTCTTCGTGACCGTGCGGCATGAGATCGGCCGCAGGGGCGATCCGCCCGCCATCGTCGAGGAGCACGACATCGTCTACCGGGGACCGGAAAGCGGCGGCCGGACGCCGGAGAAGGCAGCCGCCGGGGTTTGGCGGCGAACGCTCGCGCCCGACGCCGTGCAACTCTTCCGTTTCTCGGCGCTGACCTTCAACGGCCACCGGATTCACTATGACCGCGATTACGCGGTCGGCAGGGAGGGATATCCTGGCCTTGTCGTGCACGGACCGCTCGTCGCGACATTGCTTGTCGATCTTGTCCGCCGGCATGTCCCGCACCGGCGTATCGAAAAATTCGCGTTCCGCGCGCACGCGCCGCTTTTCGAGGGCCGTGAAATCAGCCTCAACGCCGACGCGCCCACCCAGGGCGGCGCCATCCGCCTTTGGGCAGCCAATCAAGCCGGAGACCTCGCCGTCAGCGCCGAGGCGAGTCTTGAATGCAGCGAGGGGACGCAATGAGCCGTCCGCTCGACGGCGTGCTCGCGGTTTCGCTGGAGCAGGCGATCGCGGCGCCGTATTGCACGCGCCTTCTCGCCGATCTCGGCGCAAGGGTCGTCAAGGTGGAGCGGCCGGACGGGGGCGATTTTGCGCGCGCCTACGACACACGCGCGCGCGGACTCGCAAGTCATTTCGTCTGGACCAACCGCTCCAAGGAGAGCCTCGCGCTGGACCTGAAGGATCCAGTCCAGCTCGACATTCTCCGCAAACTCATCGCCAAGGCCGACGTCTTCGTCCAGAATCTTGCACCAGGCGCTGTGGACCGGCTCGGCCTCGCCCAGCACGAATTGCGGCGCGTGCATCCGCGCCTCGTCACCTGCACGATTTCCGGCTATGGCGAGGGCGGTCCTTACAGCAGCCGCAAAGCCTACGACCTCCTCATCCAGGCCGAGGCCGGATTTCTCTCCGTCACCGGCACGGAAGACGACATGGCGAAAGCCGGCATTTCCATCGCCGACATCGCGAGTGGCGTCACGGCGTGCAACGCGATCCTTGCCGCGCTCATCCAGCGCGGGAAGACCGGTGCCGGCGACCACATCGAAATCTCCATGCTGGAGGCGATGGCTGAGTGGATGGGCTATCCGATGTATTTCGCGCTCGATGGCGCACCGCCTCCCCCGCGCACCGGCGCGGGCCATGCGACCATCTACCCCTATGGACCCTACGCAACCGCGGACGGGAGCGTGTTCTTCGGACTTCAGAACGATCGCGAATGGGTGGCCTTCGCCGAGATCGTTCTTCAGCGCAGCGATCTTGCCGCAGATCCGCGCTTCAAGGGCAATGCGGGCCGCGCCGGACATCGCGGCGAACTGGAGCCGATCGTCACGCGCGTCCTGTCCGACCTCTCCACCGAAGAAGCGATGCGACGCCTGGACCTGGCCGACATCGCCACTGCGCGCGTCAACGACATGGCGGCGTTGTGGGCGCATCCGCAATTCGCGGCGCGGCGACGGTGGCGGGAATTCGGCTCGCCAGCTGGTCCCCTTCCCGGCCTACTGCCGGCGAGCGGGACAGGCTGGGAGCCGCGTTTCGATCCCGTGCCGGCGCTCGGCGAAAACAATGAGGCGATTTTCGCCGAACTCGGCGTCGCGCCGCTTGCGAAAGGCGCCAAGCCGTGAACATCCCGAAACCCGACCGCTTTCAGGAAATGCGTGAGGCGCTACGCGATCTTTGTGCGCAGTTTCCGCCGGAATATCACCGCACCCACGACCAGAATGCGACCTATCCGGTCGAATTCATCGAGGCGCTGACGAAAGCAGGCTGGCTGGCGGCGATGGTTCCAGAAGAATATGGCGGCTCCGGCCTTGGCCTCACCGAGGCAACGATCGTTATGGAGGAGATCAACCGATCGGGCGCCAATGCCGGCCACTGCCACGGGCAGATGTACAACATGGGTACGCTGCTGCGGCATGGCTCGGAGGAGCAGAAGCGTCGATATCTGCCGAAGATCGCGTCGGGAGAACTGCGCCTTCAGTCGATGGGCGTCACGGAGCCGACAGCGGGCACCGACACAACGAAGATCAAGACGACCGCAGTCAGGAAGGGCGACCGCTACGTCATCAAGGGCCAGAAGGTCTGGATTTCGCGCGTGCAGCACTCCGACCTGATGATCCTGCTGGCACGGACTACACCGCTCTCGGAAGTGCGAAAAAAGTCGGAGGGTCTGTCGATCTTCCTCGTCGATCTGCGGGATGCCATCGGCAAGGGCCTCTCGGTCAAGCCGATCCGCAACATGGTCAATCACGAGACCAACGAGCTCTTCTTCGACGATCTGGAAATTCCGGCCGAAAGCCTGATCGGGGAGGAAGGGCGCGGTTTCCGGTACATTCTCGATGGGCTCAACGCGGAACGGACGCTGATCGCAGCGGAGTGTATCGGCGACGGCTACTGGTTCATCGACAAGGTGTCCGACTACGCAAAGGAGCGGGTGGTATTCGACCGGCCCATCGGCCAGAACCAGGGCGTCCAGTTCCCGATCGCGCGCGCCTACATCAATGTCGAGGCCGCGAATCTGATGCGTTTCAAGGCCGCCCAGAAGTTCGACGCGAATGAAGAGTGCGGTGCGGAGGCCAACATGGCGAAGCTGCTTGCCGCCGACGCATCCTGGGAGGCAGCAAATGTCTGCATCCAGTTCCACGGCGGCTACGGTTTCGCCGCCGAGTACGACGTGGAACGCAAGTTTCGCGAGACGCGGCTCTATCAGGTAGCGCCGGTCTCGACCAACCTGATCCTGTCCTACATCGCCGAGCATGTGCTCGGCCTGCCGCGGTCCTTCTGAGGCGGGCGATGACCGGCGGAAAGAATCCGGCAATGCGGAACGCGACCGGGCATGAGACCGCCGATCTTGCGGCGTTCGCCTCGAAACTCAGGTTCGACGACATCCCCGCGCCGGTGATTTCCCGCGCGGTCGAGCTGTTCGTCGATTGGGCGGGCTCAACGCTTTCCGGCACACAGGCGCGGGCCATCAAGATTCTCGAAGGCCTCGCACAAGCAATGGGACCGTCCGACGGCGGCGCAGAGATACTCACAGCGCGGCGCATGTCCTCCCCGTTTTTCGCCGCGCTGGTCAATGCCGGCGCGTCCCACATTTCGGAACAGGACGACGTGCACAACGGCTCGGTGTTTCATCCGGCCGCCGTGGTCTTTCCCCCCGCCCTAGCGACAGCGCAGCACGTCGGCGCATCGGGCCGGGAGTTTCTGGCTGCGTCGGTCGCCGGGTACGAGGCTGGAATCCGGATCGGGGAGTTCCTCGGCCGCTCACACTACAGGATATTTCACACCACGGGCACCGCCGGCACGCTCGCCGCCGCGGCCGCGACTGGCAGGCTCCTTGGATTGTCGCCCGATGCGATGCCTCATGCTTTCGGTTCCGCAGGTACGCAGGCGGCCGGGCTTTGGGAGTTTCTGCGCGACGCCGCCGACTCCAAGCAGCTTCACACCGCCAAGGCAGCGGCCGACGGGCTGACCGCCGCCTTCCTGGCCAGGGACGGCTTCACCGGCGCGAAGCGGATTCTCGAAGGCGCGCAGGGCATGGCCGCCGGGATGTCAGAGGATGCCGATCCGGCAAAGCTTACAGACCGGCTCGGGTCGCGCTGGGCGCTCACGGAGACCTCGTTCAAGTTCCACGCTTCCTGCCGGCACACGCATCCTGCGGCGGACGCACTTCTGTCGGTTCTGGTGGAGAACGATCTCTCACCCGGGGAGATCGACCGGGTGACGGCGCATGTGCATCAGGCGGCGATCGACGTGCTCGGACCTGTCACAAATCCGTCCACGGTGCATCAGGCCAAGTTCTCCATGCCGGCGACGCTCGGCCTCATCGCTGCGCACCGGCGCGCCGGAATGGCGGATTTCGACTCGTTTTTCGGCGACGAAACCGCCAGGTCATTCCTCAACCGCGTCGACATGCGGCTCGATCCGGAAGTCGATGCCGCCTACCCGGCGCGCTGGATCGGCAAGGTTTCGGTGTGGACAAAGGACGGCCGCGAATTCCGCGGCCGCGTCGACGAACCGAAGGGCGATCCGGGCAACACACTTTCCCGCGCCGAGATCGACGAGAAGGCGCGCCGGCTCGTCGCCTATGGCAAGTCCGTCAGGGACAGCGAGGTCGACGGGCTGATGGCGAAACTCTGGTCAATCGCGGACGCACAGAAGATCGGCCGCCTCCTCTGAGGCGGCCGCCTTCGTTCCTCGATCACACACCGATAGGCATGTGCTCCGGCGACCGCGTCACGGCGCGCGGCGCAGTGATTTCCTTCCACTTGGACAGGGCCTGATTGACTGCCGGGAAGGGCTTCCGTCTGAGCAGCTTGCCGCGGCCGGGACGCGGCTGGTCGTTCTTGCCGTAGGTCCACACGACCTCGCCGCGCGACAGTGTGTAGCGCGCCTGGCCGTTCACTTTCAGACCCTCGAAGACGTTGTAGTCGATGATCGACTTCTGCGTGGCAGCGGAGATTGTCTTCGAGATTTTCGGATCCCACACGACGATGTCGGCGTCTGAGCCCACGAGGATCGCGCCCTTCTGCGGATAGATATTGAGTATCTGCGCGATGTTGGTCGAGGTCACGGCGACGAACTCGTTCAACGTGATGCGGCCCGTCTCGACGCCCTTGGTCCACAACACGGCAGCCCTGTCCTCGAGTCCGCCGGTGCCGTTCGGGATCTTGGTGAAGTTGCCGAGGCCGGCGCGCTTCTGCTCGGTTGTGAAGGCGCAGTGGTCGGTCGCCACGACCTGCAGGGAGCCGGCGGCAAGGCCCGCCCAGAGCGAATCCTGGTGCGACTTGTCGCGGAAGGGCGGCGACATCACCCGCCGTGCGGCGTGATCCCATTCCTTGTTGAAATATTCGCTCTCGTCCAGCACCAGATGCTGGATCAGCGGCTCCCCATAGACCCGCATGCCCTTCTGTCGGGCGCGGCGGATCGCTTCGTGTGCCTGTTCGGACGATGTGTGCACGATGTAGACGGGCACGCCGGCCGCGTCGGCAATCATGATGGCCCGGTTGGTGGCCTCGCCCTCAACCTCCGGCGGTCGCGAATAGGCGTGCCCCTCCGGTCCGGTGACGCCTTCGCTCAGGTATTTCTGCTGAAGCGCGGCGACGATGTCCCCGTTCTCGGCGTGGACCAGTGGCAGCGCACCCAGCGCCGCGCACCGCTGGAACGAGGCGAACATCTCGTCGTCGTTCACCATCAGGGCGCCCTTGTAGGCCATGAAGTGCTTGAAGGTGTTGATACCCTTCTCGACGACCTTTGCCATCTCGTCGAAGTGCTTCTCCGACCAGCCGTTTACGCACATGTGGAAAGAATAGTCGGACGATGCCTGCCGCGCCGCGCGCTCTTCCCACTCCTTCAGCGCAGCCAGCATGCCGTCGGGCCCTGGAATGACGAAATCGACCACCAGCGTCGTTCCGCCGGAGAGCGCGGCGAAGGTGCCGCTTTCCCAGGTCTCGGCCGCCGTCGTTCCCATGAAGGGCATTTCGAGATGCGTATGCGGGTCGATGCCGCCCGGCATGACATAGGCGCCGCTCGCATCGACAATCGTGTCTCCCTTGAGGTTCTCCCCGATTGCGGCGATCTTCTCACCCTCGATAAGGACGTCCGCCTTGTAGGTCCTGTCCGCGGCCACGATGGTGCCGCCCTTGATGACTGTCGACAACGTACTCTCCCTTGGTTCCCGTGACCCCTGTTGTGTAGCCCGCGCCCCGCCTAGGGCGGCGGAATAGCTCCCTTGCGCTCGACGATCAGACGATAGGCCTCCGGCTCGCGATGCCTGGCGAAATTGAATATGGTCTCCCGGTAGCGCTTGCCCATGTCGAGGTCGCAACGCGCGACGATCACCTCGTCTTCGAGCGTTACCGCCTGCGCGACGATCTCGCCGGACGGTGCGATGATTGCGCTCTGGCCGAGCATCCTGGAACCTTCCTCGGTGCCGCATTTCGCGGTGCCGATCACCCATGTCGAGTTCTGATAGGCGCCCGCCTGCATCGACAGGTGATTGTGGAAACTCGTCAGCTCGTCGATGTCGTCGTGGCCGGTGTGGTCGAAGGGCGTATTGTAGCCCAGCATGATCATCTCGACGCCCTGCAACCCCATCACCCGGTAGGTCTCCGGCCACCGGCGGTCGTTGCAGATGCACATGCCCATGACGCCGCCAAATCCGCGAAAAACCGGGAAACCGAGGTTCCCCGGCTCGAAATAGCGCTTTTCCAGATGCTGATGGACGCGGTTCGGCTGCGGCTCCGCGTGGCCAGGCAGGTGAACCTTGCGGTACCTGCCGATGATCTTGCCCGCGCGGTCCACCAGGATCGAGGCGTTGAAGCGGCGTTTCCTGTTACCCTCGATCGCCAGCTCCGCGAAGCCCAGATAGAAGCCGACGCCGAGCCTGCGTGCCTCGTCGAACAGCGGCTGCGTGGCGGGCGACGGCATGCTCGTTTCATAGTAGCCGTCGAGTTCCGCCTCATCCTCGATCAGCCAGCGCGGGAAGAAAGTGGTGAGCGCCATCTCTGTGAACACCACCAGTTCGGCACCGCGGCTCTTCGCCTCGCGCATCATCTCGATCAGCCGTTTGACGGTGTCCTTGCGCGTTTCCGATTTCGCGATGGGGCCCATCTGTGCCGAGGCCGCCTTTACGATCCGGGCCATCGTTTCGTGCTCCTGCTATTATCGGTGCCGCCTTGCCGCCTATCAATCCCGCGCCGCCGCGATCACGCGCTCCACCTCGATCGCGACGCCGAGCAGGCGCTCGTCGTCGCCTGCCATCGAGGAGATGAGCGTGCTCGTCGGCATGCCGGCGGCATCGCGGCCGTTCGGCAGCGCCACGCCGCACAGATCGAGGATGTTTCCGGGCATTGTGTTGCGCAGCGTAAGCAGATTGATGCGGTGAAAGGTGTCGTCGTCCTTCTCGAGCTGGTCGATCTCCGGCGCAGTGATCGCTGTCGTGGGCCAGGCCATGAGGGCGCCGCGGAGCTGGTGGCCCAGATCCGCGATGAGCCGCCGCCGGCCGCGCTGGATCGAGATCACGTCATTCGCGCTCATGCGCTTGCCATCGAGAATGCGGCGAACGACGCGGTGATCGATCTCGGCGGCCTGCTCACCGTCAACCAGGTCGTGAAATTCGTGATAGGCCTCGGCCGCTGTCAGCGTACCGTGCCGGGCATTCATTTCGAGCATCCTGTCGAGAATCTCCAGCCGCTCGCGCCGGATGGAAACGCCGGCCTCGGCGAGTGTGGCGATGGAGCGTTCGAAGTTCGACAGCACGTCCGGCTGCACGTCTTCCACCACGACATTCGTCGGCACGACAATTTCCACTTCGCGCAGATCGACGCGCAGCAGTTCGGCGGAGATCGCACCGCGCATGGCGCGCTCGAGCAGAATGCAGTCCTCGACCGACCGGGCGATTGGCCCGATCGTGTCGTAGGTCGATGCCAGCGGCACGACGCCCGTGGTGTCGATCCGCCCCGGGCTTGTCTTGTATCCAACGACGCCATTGAACGAGGACGGGATGCGCACCGATCCGCCCGTGTCGGAGCCGATCGCGCAGGGCAGCAGCCGTGCCGCTACCGCAACCGCCGAGCCGGAGGACGAACCGCCGGGTGCGCGCCGTGGGGCCTTGCTGTTGGGATTGGCAGGGGTGCCAAAGTGCGGGTTAAGGCCCAGCGCCGAATAGGCGAGTTCCGTCATGTTCAGCTTGCCCATCGTGATCATGCCGGCCTTGGCGGCATTGGCGGCAAGGGGCGCGTCGGCGTTCTTGGCCGGCTGTGCGCCCAGCACCTTCGATCCGGCCGTGGTGCGTGTTCCGGCGATGTCGATGATATCTTTCCAGCCGATCGGCACACCGTCGAGCGCGGAAAGCGGTGTGCCGGATTTGTAACGGCGATCGGCGGCGCGCGCTTCCTCCAGCGCGCGGTCGGCCGTGACGGTAATGAACACGTTCTCCGGCTCGCTCGCGGCTATTCTCTCAAGGAGATACTCGACGACGGCGACCGGGCTTGCCTCTCCCGACCTGTAGGCCAACGCAATGCCGGCTGCTGTCCTTCCGGCGATCTGCTCAATTTCGGGCACGTCCACTCCTGCATTATTGCCGGCGCTTCGACCGCCGCCCTGCCAGCCGGCGGCCCCGCCTTGTTGGCCATGCGGCGATCCGCCTGGCGATTTCCTTCGATGCCGCAGCCACGGCCGGTCTGCCCGGCGGGCGGCTTCTTCGACCCGGCCGTTCAGTTCGCCGCTTCGGCGTAGGGATCGCCCGCTGTGCCGGTGTCGACCTTCGTCAGCGTGTGGACGTCGGCCGTCTCCCAGCTTGCGACGATCGGATCGCCGGAATCGACCGGGTCGGCGAAATAGTCGCGATCGGAAACGTTCGCCACGAACGGTCCCTCCGCCTCGATAGACACCTTCACATAGCTTCCCTGATACTCGGTCGCGGTCACGACACCGGCGATCTGGTTGACGCCTGTGGTGCCGTTGCCCCGCCGCTTGGCCAGCTTGACGCGATCGCGTCGGACGGCGACCGACATCGGCGCGCCTTCCGCCGGCTCGGTTCCGTTGACCGGCGCTTCAAAAATGGCGCCACCGGCGCTTTTCAGCTTCACCAGCCCGTTCGACAGAGCTTCCACCCTGCCGGTCAGCACGTTCTGTCCGCCCATGAACCGCGCGACATATGGCGTCTTCGGTGCATTGAAGATGACGTTGGCCGTGTCGGCCTGATCGATGCGCCCCGTGTCCATGACCACAACCATGTCCGCCAGCGCGATCGCCTCCGGCTGGGTGTGGGTGACGTGCACGAAGGTGATGCCGAGTTCGTGCTGGAGGCTGCGCAACTCGCCGCGCATGCGCAGCCGCAGGAACTCGTCGAGTGCCGAAAGCGGCTCATCGAGAAGAAGCACCTTCGGATTGGTGATCAGCGAGCGAGCGAGAGCGACCCGCTGCTGCTGTCCGCCCGAAAGCTGCGCCGGCATCCGGTCCCTCAGGGGATAGAGCTGCACGCGCCGCAGCATTTCATCGACGCGCTTGCGGCGCTCCTCCTTGGGGACACCGCGCATCTTGAGATAGAAGCCGACGTTGTCAGCAATGGTCAGGTGTGGAAACAGGGCGTAACTCTGGAACATCATCGCCGTGCCGCGTTCGACCGGCGGCTTCCCGACCACCATCTGGTCGCCGATGTAGATCTCGCCGGAAGTGGGCGTCTCGTGACCGGCGATCATGCGCAGGATCGTCGTCTTGCCGCAGCCGGAGGGCCCCAGAAGACAGCAATACGACCCGTGCGGGATCGTCAGGTTGATGTTCCGGACGGCATAGGTGTTACCGAACCGTTTGGAGACGTCCACCAGCCGGATTTCGCCCGATTCGTGCCGGGTGCCGCCCGCGGAGCCGGATGTGGGACGTGTTGCTGCCATGCCTGTCATTTCCTGCGTGAACGCCTGCGTTGAATGAGAATGATTGACGAGAGCGCGAGCCCGATCGCGATGAACGAAACCACCGTCGTTACCGTCCCGAGCGCGTAGAGCGCCGGCGACGTGACGTTGGTCGTCATCGTCCAGATTTCCAGCGGCAAGGTGTTCTTGCTGCCAACCGTCAGCCAGCTGCGCGGGAACTCGTCATAGGAGAGCGTGAAGCCGAACAAAGCGACCGCAATCATGCCGGGGAACACGATGGGAATGACGACGCCTCGCACCGTCTGCCATCGGGTGGCGCCGAGATCGTAGGCAGCTTCCTCGTAGGACGGATCGAGCCGACCGAGGATCGCGAACATGATGAGCAGGCCGAAGGGAAGCGACCAGGACAGGTGCGCTCCCAGCCCCGAAGTGTACCAGTTGGCGGAAAGCCCGAGATAGCGGAAGGTTACCAGGATGCCGATCGACAGAACCAGGCCGGGTACGATCAGACTGGCGATCGCCGTGTAGAAGATGGCGGTCGAGCCGATGAACTTGCGCCGGAACGCAAAGCCCGCCGTCACCGAGATCAGCACGGTGAGCACCATGACCATCAGCGCCAGCGGCAGCGATCGCCTGAACGCGCCCGCAACGTCGCCGACGCGACGCGGATTGAACAACTCGTCGAACCACATCAGCGATGGATCGCGCAGCGGGAAGACGAGTGCACCCGACGGTCCCTGGAACGACAGGATCAGCACGGCGATCATGGGGCCGTAAAGAAAGATCACAAAGAACGTGAACAGGATCGCGAGGACGTAGAACGTCCACGGCCGCGTTCCCTGGCTGGGTAGTGCCGACATCTATCTCAACAGCTCCTTGCGCACGTCGACCAGTCGGAAGATCGAAACCGAAATCAGAAGCACGACGATCAGCAGGATCACCGCGTTCGCCGCCGCACGCGGGTAGTTCAGGAATTGCAGATCGTTAAAGATTCCCGACGTGGCCGAGCCGGAAAGGCCGCCGCTCATCACCGCGACCACGAAGAAGTCGCCCATCGTCAGCGTCACGACGAACAGCGCGCCGAGGGCGATACCGGTCTTGGACAGCGGCAGCACGACGTTCCAGATCACGCCCCACCGCGTGGCACCGGCATCCACCGCCGCCTCGAGCAGCGATTTGTCGATGCGGGCCATCGAGTTGAAGATCGGCACGATCATGAACAGCGTGAAGAGGTGCACGTAGGCGATCGTCACGGAAAAGTCGGAATAGAGCAGCCAGTCGAGCGGCCGGTCGATGATACCGAGCTGCTGGAGCGCGGTGTTTATGAGTCCCTCGCGCCCGAGCACCGGCCGCCACGAGATCATGCGAATAATGTTCGACGTCCAGAACGGCACCGTGCAGACCAGAAACAGTCCGATGGCGGTGATGAGGTTGCGGACGTGAAAGACGAGGAAATAGGCAATCCAGAACCCGAGGACGAAGGTGACGACGAGCACGATCACCGTGAACTTCAGCGTCGACAGGTAAAGCGACCAGGTCGTCGGATTGGTCAGCAGGTCGACGTAATTCTTCAACGTGAACTCGGGCACGATGCCGACGAGTATCTGATAGCGAAAGAAGCTGACCAGGATCACCAGCGCGACCGGGATCACGAAAAAGAAGAGCAGAACCAGCGTCAGCGGCGTGACCTGAAGGTAGGTCGGCAGCAACGACCGGCGTGCGCTCGCGACCGGACCGGCTTCCGCCCCGGTCTCGGGGGGCGCTCTGTCGATTGCTGAAGCAGTCAATTCCAGGGCTCCGTCAAATTGCGGCAGCTTGCCAACCAGGGGCGGCGGCGTGCGGCCGCCGCCCCTTTTCTGCGTTCGATATTTACGCGGCGTTGAACTCGTTCCACTTGGCGAACAGGAACTCTGCCTCGTCCATGAGGTTGTTCCACACCGCCACCTTGGAGAAACGCTCCTCGTAGGAGCCGCCGTCGCGAACCTCTCCCGCCGAGTTGGTCTTCTCGCCGGTCGGGCTGGTGATGTCGGCGGTCGCCGGCTTACCCTCGTAGAAGAAGCCCCACTCGTTCTCGGTAAGGTAGTCCTTCGCGGTCTCCGGCACCGAAATGTAGTAACCCTGCTTGGCGATGAAGCCGCCGACCCAGCCGGAAATGTACCAGTTGAGGTACTCGTAGGCGGCGTCGAGCTTGATGCCGTCGAGATGCGACATCAGCGCGAGACCGTTGCCCCAGCCGCGATAGCCTTCCTTCAGCGGCTGATAGACGCACTTCACTCCCTGCGCCTTCACTGCCGTAACCGCCGGCGACCACATCGACTGAATGACGACCTCGCCCGCGGCCATCAGGTTCACGGACTCGTCGAACGTGTTCCAGAGAGCGCGCCAGTGTCCGGCCTTCTTCAACTCGATCAGCTTGGAGATCGTCTTGTCGAGCTCCTCGCGTGTCGGATTGCCCTTGTCGCCGTACTTCATCGCTCCCGAGGCTTCCATCGCCATGATGGCATCCATGATGCCGATGGTCGGGATGTTCTGAATCGCGGCCTTTCCCTTGAACTCCGGCGCGAACAGATCGGCCCACGAGCTGATTTCGCGGCCGACGAGATCCGGGCGGATGCCGAGGGTGTCCGCGTTGTATACGCCCGGGAGGAATGTCGCCCACTCGGTCGGGCCGTCGTGGAACGACTTCGCATCCTTCGACTCGCGATACATGATTTCGTAGGGCGAGTCGCCTTCACGCGATACTTCCTTGCCGGCGAACTTGCCTTCCCGGTACAGAGGCGTGACCTTGTCCCACAGCTTGATCTTCCGCGTGTCGATGGCCTGCGTCACGCCCTGCGGAACGTAGATCTTGGTCTGCCAGATCTCGCTGTCAGCGACGTCGATCGATTTCGGATCCTGGACCATGCGGTTGGTCAGGCCCGGGTGGTCGGTCACGGACATCTCTACCTTGAAGCCGAGATCCTTCGTAGCCTGCCGGCCGATATCCGCGAGCACGGAGTAGGACATGCCGGTGTGATTGATGGTGACGTCCTTGAGCTGCTGCGCCCAGACAGTCGGGAAGCCGGTGACTGCGGTCGCACCCACAATCGCCGCGCCACCCTTCAGTACGGTGCGCCGGGAGACTCCCTTGCCCTGAAGTTTGTCAGTTTTCTTCATTGTCATCGCTCCGTTTCTTCCTCAGTTGTTTTCTTCGGATGCACCGCGTCTCTTGCCCTGGTCTTTTGAGGTTACACCTTTTCTTCATGAAGTCGATTGATCCGAAGAGCTGCTTTCTGCCCCCTACGTCCCTTCGGGCGCGCGCCTGTGGCCGTACTTGTGTCCGCCCGGCCCCCGGCCGCGAGTCGCGCCCCCGCCGGTAATGCTAGCAATCATTGCGCCATCCGCGCGCGCAGCGCGCGCGTGGCCTCCCCATCGAGCGCCCACCCGTATCCGTCGTCGACTTCGCGCAGTACCACGCCATAGTCGGTGCGCGCATGCTCGACTGTAATGAAGCCGTCCAGCACATCGTCGAGGACCTTCGCCGGATCGCGCTCCAGCGGGTTGCCGTAGCCGCCGCCAACGGGTGAGTAATACGTAATCACGTCTCCGGGCTCAGTGCGCAGACCAGAGAACTTCGCCGGCTGATAGATCACCTCGCCCGTGCTTCCGCGCGTCAGCGCGACCTTGCTGCAGTGACCCGGCTTGCCGCCGAATATCCCCCACGGGGGGTCTTCGTTGCGGTCGGATTCGTGCGTCATGAATCCGGGCGTCAGATAGCGTTGCGATTTGACGACGCCGGCGCCGCCGCGGAACTTTCCCGCGCCGGGCGGCACATCGTCGCGCACCTCATAGCGATCGCAAATCAGCGGCAGGTGCATGCCGAGGTCCTCGAGCGGGTTGTTGCGCGTGTTGCGCATCAGCTCTTCCACCGTGTCCGGCCCGTCGGAGAAAGGCCGCCCGCCCATCGCGGCTTCGTTGACCTCCAGGAACACCCAATAGTCGCCGCTCGGACGCACACCGGAATAGGCGGCGAAGGAAAGCACGGCGGCGTTCCCCGCTGTGCATTTGTCCGGAAGAACCGGTGCGAGCGCCTTGATGATCAGATCGACCAGGCGCTGTATCTGCGCAAAACGGGCCTCGGCGGCTGCCGGCGGCGTCGGATTGAATATGCTGCCCGGCGGCGAGATTACCTTGACCGGGCGGAACGAGCCCTCGTTCTGCGGTATGTATTCGGTGTGCGTGTAGGTATCGAGCAACAGCGCACGGAACGCGAAGTAGCATGCGACCTTGGTCGAACCGTCGAACGGCACGTTGAAGGCCGTCGGCACCTGCGGTGAAGATCCGGTGGTGTCCACCTCCACGCTGTCGCCCTTCACGCGGACGGTTACCTTGAGGGGTAACCGCACCCCGCGGTTTCGGCCGTCGTCGTCGAGGAAACCCTCGGCGACGTATTCGCCGTCCGGGATCCTGGCAATTTCGTTCCGCAACATCCTCTCGGTGTAGTCCATCAGCTGCCGCGTTGCGGCGAGCACCGTGTCCTTGCCGTAGGTGGCCAGGAGTTGCTGGAAACGCTGCACACCCAGCTCGGCCGCGGCAATCTGTGCTTCGAGATCGCCCATGACCAGGCTCGGAACGCGCGTGTTGTCGCGGATGAACTTCCAGAGCGACTCGTTACGGACGCCTTCGTTGAAGAGCTTGAGCCCGTTGAGAAGCATGCCCTCGGCGTATACGTCGGGAATGTCGATGACGAGGCCAGGCGTCGCCGCGCCGATATCGACGTGATGCGCGGTATTTGCGGAAAAGCCGACCAGGTCGCCTTCGAAGAACACCGGCATGACTATAGCTATGTCGGGCGAGTGACTGGCGCCGTAGTACGGATGATTGTGGACGACGCAGTCGCCCGGGCGCCAGGCGTCGAGCGGCACGCTCTTCTCGATGCCCCTGAGGTAGCCCGGTAGCGAGCCGACATGCATCGGCGTGGAGTCGGATTCGCAGAGCGTGTTGTATTCGCGGTCGAACAGGCCGGCACCAAGGTCCTGACTCTCGCGGATGATGGACGAGTAGCTCATCCGGTAGAGCACATTGCCCATCTGCTCCGCTATCGAGTGGAGAGCGCCGCCGACGACCTGGAGCGTGATGGGGTCTACCTTGTTCACGCCGCTCTCCTCAGCTCCCCGGTCCGACCGATCCGCATGTCGCCATAGTCCAGAACGGTGGCGGTGTAGGCCGGAGGAATGAGAATTGTGGAGTTGTGCTGCACCACCACCGCCGGCCCGGTAATGGTGTCATCCGCAAGAAGCTTGCCGCGGTCATAACGCGGCGTGTCCATGGCGGTGCCGTCGTCGAAGACGGTGCGGCGCGTGTAGAGCCGCGCCTCTTCGGGATTCTGCCGCCTTCCCTTCGCGAGACGCGGCATCCTGAGCGCGTCGACAGCGACCGTCGCCACGACGCGCAGCGTGACCACCTCGCAGGACTGGTCGCGGAAGGCGTGCCCGTAGACCTGCTTGTGGACCTTGTAGAAATTCTCGATGACCGCGGCGGCGCTTTTCCGGTCGAAGGGCCCTTCTGGAACGTCAGCACGCAGTTCGAAACCCTGTCCGACATAGCGGCATTCGGCAATCTGGCGGAAGCGGCGCTGGACGGCCGGCACGCCATCGGCCTCGAGCTGACGGTCGGCGCGGGCGCGCAGTTCATTGAGCACGGCATTGACCTTGCAGAACTCCTCCTCGCCCGCCTTGTCGACGACGAAAAGCGCCGAGTGCGTGTACTCGTACTGAAGGTCGGTCACGAGCAGTCCGGCGGCGGCCGTGATGCCGGGATGCAGCGGACAGACGACATCGCGCGCAAAAATCGCCTCGGCCAATGAAACGGCATGCAGCGGGCCGGCGCCGCCAAATCCCATCAGCGTGAAATTGCGCGGATCGACGCCCTTGGCCACGGAGTTTGCGTTGATGGCCAGCGCCATGTTGTTGTTGACGATCTTCAGAACGCCGAGCGCCGCCTGTTCGACCGAAAGATCGAGCGGCCTGGCGATGCGTTCCTCGATGGCCTTTCTCGCCAGCGACGCGTCGATCCTGAGATCGCCGCCGAGGAAATGTTCCGGGTCGAGCCGGCCGAGAACGACCTGTGCATCCGTCACGGTCGGCTCCTCGCCGCCGGCGCCATAGCAGGCGGGACCGGGGCTGGCGCCCGCCGAGCGCGGCCCGACGCGGAAGGCGCCGCCGGGATCGATGTAGGCGATCGAGCCACCGCCGGCGCCGATGGTGTCGATGTCGATCATCGGCACGAGCACCGGCAAGTGCGCCACTTCGGTATCGCGCGGATTCCTGATGCGAAGCTCGCCGTTCTCGATCACGCTGATGTCGGCTGATGTGCCGCCGATGTCGATCGTGATGATGTTGCGGGTGCCGCAATTGTCGCCGGTCCAGCGTCCGCCGATCACGCCGGCGGCGGGACCTGAGAGCAGCAGGCCAATGGGCCGCTCGCTCGAACTTTCAAGTGTCGAGATGCCCCCGTTCGATTGAATGACCCGCACGATCGCATCGATGCCGTTGGCGCGCAGGCGCGCTTCCAGCCGCTTCAGGTAGGCCGATGTCTTCGGGCCGATGTAGGCATTCATTGCAGCGCTGGAGAAACGCTCGTATTCGCGGATCGTGTTGACGACGTCGGACGAGCACGAAACGAAGGCGTTGGGCAGGATCGACGAGACGATCTCCCTTGCACGCTGTTCGTGGGCATTGTTGAGGAAGGAGAACAGGAAGCAAACGATCACCGCGTCCATGCCGCGTTTCGCGAACAGCTCGGCGGCGCGCTTCACCTCATCCTCGTCGAGCGGCACCTCGATCCTGCCGTCGGGCGGCATGATCCGCTCTGTCACCGGAATGCGGTTCCGGCGCTTCACCAGCGGCCGCGATTGCCAGGGCACGTCGAACTGCAGCGAGAAATTGTGGGGCCGTTTGTGGCGCGCCATGTGGAGGATGTCCCGGAAGCCGCGCGTCGTGATCATGCCGACCTCGGCGCCGGCGCGCTCGATGACCATGTTGGTGGCGACGGTGGTGCCGTGCAGCACCATTTCGATCTCGCCGGGCTCTATGCCTGCGATGCCGCAGACCTTGAGAATGCCCTGCACGACGCCCTCCGACTGGTCGTGCGGAGTGCTCGGAACCTTGGTGACTGCAATTCTCTGCCGCTCCCCGGGGCATTCCAACACGATATCGGTGAAGGTGCCGCCGACGTCGACGCCCACCCGGATCATGCGATGAACCCGGTTGGTCGTGGGCGAAGGGAACTACAGCCCAAGCAATGCCCGCAGACGCGACGGGATGCAGCTTCCGTCACGCGCGCGACCAAGCTCCATGAAACGAAACGCCTCCGCGCCAGAAATACGAACCCGCCCATCAATCGCGTGGCCTCGCGCATTACGGCCACTCTTCCCAATGTATAATACCAACTAGACATCCGGCTTTCGAATGTGAAATAAGCTTTTCGGCGGCCATTAATATGAAATCGTTATCAATGCGATATGATCTGAAACATCTGTCCACTTTCGTGGCCGTTGCAGAGGAGCTCAATTTCCATCGCGCCGCCGAACGCCTGACGATGGCGCAACCGGCGGTCAGCCGCATCGTCCTCGAACTCGAAGACCGGCTGGGTGTCAAGCTGCTCGAACGCACCACGCGCAAGGTGCGCCTTACCGAGTCCGGACGCTACTTCCTCGAGGAAGCGCTTGAAATCCTTGGGAGGATCGGAGTTGCGGAGAATACGGTCCGTCTGCTTGCCACCGGTACAAAGGCGATCCTGCGCGTCGGTTACACGACAATCACAGGCCATTCGCTCGTCCCCGACATTGCCCGCGAATTCCGCCTCGCCAATCCGGACGTGCGGCTGGAGTTGACCTACCTGACCTCGCCCGCCCAACGCGATCAGATTTTGCAGGAAGAGATCGATTTCGGCTTCATCGAGGGCTCTTTCCAGAGTTCCGAGATTGAGACGTGCCTGGTTGCCCATCATCGTCTTTACGGTCTTCTCCCGCCCAATCACCCGCTGGCGAAGAAGCCGTATCTCAACATCGAGGATCTTGCCGGCGAGCAGCTCGTCATGGGCACCAATGCGGAGTGGCCCACGTTCCGGCGTATCGTCGTCGATGCATTCCAGCAGGCGGGCCAGGTGATGCGCGTGGGACAGGAGGCGTCGAGCCTCACCGGCATACTTGGACTGGTGACGGCCGGCGTCGGTATAACGGTGTTCTGTGGCGTCCCTCGCTTCTGCGGCGAACAGGCGATCACGCCGCGGCCAATCGTCACCGATCCGCCGATCGTCGTCGAAACGCATCTGGCGTGGCGCCGATCGAGCCACAGCACCGCGATGCGGCGGTTCATCGAAGCCAGCCAGTCGGTCGCCGAGCGGTACCTCGAAGCGTAAAACCCGTTGTACAAAGGCGCGCGCGGGGTTGTAGTGGCTCCCGATGCGCCCCTGGCGCGGCCAAAAAGAACAAGGGGAACCAGCGATGGAAAACTGGGCCAACCGGAAGACGCTCATCCTCGGCCGGAGCGAAATGATCGGCCTGCTTACTCCCAAGGAATATAACGACTGCGTCGAGCAGGCATACCGCATGCATGGCGAGGGTCGCTACTACATGGACCCGAAGGGGCACATCGTGCTCGACCGCTTTCCCGGCGAGTGGGAAGCCATGCCCTCCTACATCGAGGAGCCGCACGCGGCCGCATGCAAGTGGGTGTCGATCCGCGAGTGGAACCGCAAACGCTTCAATCTTCCGACGGTGTTCTCCATTCTCATCTACACCCATCCGGAAACGGGGTTTCCGCTCGCAATCGTCGACGGCAGCTATCACACGGTGATGCGGACGGGATCGGCCGCGGCTGTCTCCGCCAAATGGATGGCGCGCAAGAACTCCCGCATTCTGGCGCTCGTCGGTGCCGGCCACATGGCGGAAGGCGCGCTGGCCACCTGCAACGAGGTGTTCCCATGGTCGGAGGTGCGCGTGTGGAGCCGCAGCCCGAAGACCCTCGACCGTTTCGTGAAGGAGCAGCAGCCGAAATATGCAGGCTTCGCTATCAAGCCTTCCACCAATCTCGAGCAGACAGTGCGCGGCGCGGACGTCGTGGTAACGCTGACCCCGGCCCGCGCTCCGATCGTCATGGCCGAATGGATCAGCCCCGGAACGCACATCGCCGCCATCGGTGCCGACAAGTCCGGCGATCAGGAACTGGAGGGCAAGCTCCTCAAGGGTGCGCGCATCTTCGTCGACGATATCCGGCAATGCCGCACCGACGGCGAGATCAACGTGCCGCTTTCCCAGGGTCTGATTACCGAGGCTGACATAGCGGGCGAGATCGGCGAGGTCGTGACCGGCAAGAAGAAGGGCCGCACGTCCGACACCGAGATCACGATCTTCGATTCGACGGGAATTGCGCTTCAGGACTCCGCCACGGTGCCGCTCGAATACGAGCGCGCGATGGCGGCCGGCGTCGGCATCGAGAAGAAGATGATTTCGACCTAGCCCCGCCCGGCGCGTTGCAGGATAAGCCTCGCGCGTTCGACAATCGGCCGGTCGACAAGTTCGTTGCCGGCGCGGACCGCGCCGGCGATCCCTTCCGCCTCCATCACCTTCAGCGCCCAATCGATTTCTGCGCGGCTCGGCGCAAGACCGCGGCGCACGGTTTCCACCTGCTTCGGATGGATGCAGAGCTTTCCGCTGGCGCCGAGCCTCCTGGCACGCTCCACATCGGCGGCGAGCAGCCCTCCATCCGCGAGGTCGAAGGTCGGACCGTCGAGCGGGCCCGGCAGGCCCTCGGCGCGGCTCGCGATCACGAGCAGGGAGAGCGCAAACGACAGCGCCTCTTCGCTCGGCACGATGCCGAGATCGAGCGCGTAATCGGCCGTGCCGAAGGCGAGCTGGCGCACATTCCCGTGCCTGGCAATCTCCCGCGCATTCGCGACACCACGGGCCGTCTCGACGGTCGCGATGACAGTCGCCTGCCCCCCGACTTCCGTTATGACCGCATCGATGGCGCCGGCGTCCTCAACCTTCGGCAACAGCACATTGCGCAAGCCGAATGCGCGCAGCGCCTCCACATCGCCGCCATGCCATTCGGTGCCCTCAGGATTTATCCGAATGAAAACGGGTGCAGCGAAGGATCGCACCACCTCGAGGTTTGCCCGCGCCCGCTCCTTGTCGGCGGGCGCGACCGCATCCTCCAGATCGACGAAGATCGCGTCGGCGCCGGAAGCCGCCGCCTTAGCGAAGCGATCCGGCCGGTCGGCCGGGACGAAGAGCGGCGAGATTGGCGGTCGGAATTCGCTCATTCGAGAGGCCAGGCAGCGCGGTGGCGGTGCCGCCGCAGGCGTCGCTACCAGTATCCGGCTTCCTCTTGCGGATCAAATGATCGCGATTGTCACCGATTCGCGGGTTCGATAGACTGCGACTCCGCACCGGCTTTGAGGAGTACAAGAAATGGCGTTGCCAACAGTAGCAAAAGCGGTCGCGCTGGCGCTCTGTCTCGCACCGGTCTCCTTCGGGGCGTTCGCCATCTCGCGATACCAGTCCACGTCGATGCCTTGTGCCGGCATCCGCGCGACCATCCTCAACGAGGGAGCCGCGATCTTTCGCTGGAAACAGCCGCCCAACATCGACCGCTTCGGACGATACGTCGCCCACGTCGGCTATTGCTTCATCGGCGAGGAAGCTGAAGTGACCTACATTCCGGCGGCCGACACCAATGCGTGCGCGGTGCTTGAGTGCAAGCCGGAGGACGACGATTTCTTCTTCCACCGGTTCAAGCCGCGGCCGAACTGACGCCTCGTCACGCCTCCTTCCCGGAGTTAACGCGGCGGAAACCGTCAGCCCTAACCGGCGGGAAACGATAGGACGCGAATCCTGCTACGGTATCGCGTCCTTTTGCCCTATCCGCCTATCTTCTTAGCGGACCGTTCGGCACTGCCCGCCATCCTGCGGCCAGTGGCGTTGCCGGTATCGACCGGGGACGCCGGGGACGCGAGTCGAGGCATGGCCTTCGAAACTTCCATTGTGCGCGAGGCGCGCGAGAGACGACGCCATCCCCGCGAGGCGGAGGCGTCGGCCAGCACGCTTCATCATCTGCGCGCGGCGCATCTCCTGCTCGAGCGCGGGCTGCTCGGCGCGGGCGACCTCGGCTCGGCGATCGCCGACCAGGTCAAATGGAAATCGAGTCTTGGCGACGTTCTCATCGGCAAGGGTCTCGTCCGTCCGTTCGACTTCTATCGGGCGGTGGCGGAGGTCCAGGGCCTTCGCTGCGTGAATCTTCAGGCGGAGCCGCCCGATCCGGTGCTCATTCACGCGTCGGACCGCGACGACTATGTCCGCCTTCAGGTGCTGCCGTGGCGACGGGTCAACAGCCGCGTCGAGATCGCCGCGGTCGACATCGGCGAGGCGCAGCGCGGATGGGCCACCAACCGGTACGGACCCGACGGGTTTTCCTTCGTCATCACCTCGCCGTTCGACATCTTCTGGGAAATCCAGAGCCGCTTCCGCGACTTCGACAGCCTGCGCGCGCGTGAGGATCTGTTCCTCTGGAAGCCGGAACACTCGGCGAAGGTCACGCTGACACCGGCGCAGAAGCGGGCAATGGCTGCGATTGCCGCTGCCTTTCTCGTGCTGCTCGTCGCGGAGCCGCGGGTGACACTCGTGGCGACGATGGGCGCCGTGACAGCGCTCTACACCCTCACCTTCCTGTTCAAGTTTCTTCTCACCTGGGTCGGCGCGAGCCGCAAGGTGGACATGGAAATAGGACCGGAGGCGATGGCGGCGCTGCGGGAGGACGACCTGCCGGTCTACACGGTGCTCGTCCCGATGTATCGCGAGGCGCGCGTGCTGCCGCTTCTCATGAACGCACTTCGCAACCTCGACTATCCCGCGTCGAAGCTCGAGGTGAAGCTCGTCCTTGAAGAGGACGACACCGAGACTATCGAGGCAGCCAAGGCGCTGGCCCCACCCGGTACATTCGAAATCGTCCGCGTTCCGCCGTCCTATCCGAAGACCAAACCGAAGGCCTGCAACTATGCGCTCTTCTTCGCGCGCGGCGAGTTCATCACCATCTACGACGCGGAAGACCAGCCCGAGCCGGACCAGCTCAAGAAGGCGGTGGCCGCCTTCCGCCGTGGCGGCGACAGGCTTGCCTGCGTTCAGGCGCGACTGAACTATTTCAACCGGTCGGAGAACTGGCTGACGCGGATGTTCACGCTGGAATATTCGCAGTGGTTCGACCTGCTGCTGCCGGGCCTCGACCACCTCAGGATGCCGATCCCGCTCGGCGGCACCTCCAACCATTTCCGCCTGCCGGTATTGCGGAAGGTGCGCGGCTGGGACCCGTTCAACGTGACCGAGGATGCCGATCTCGGCATTCGGCTCGCGCAGGAGGGCTATTCCATCGGCGTCATCAATTCGACGACCTATGAGGAGGCCAACGGCGTTCTGCCGAGCTGGATCAGGCAGAGGTCGCGCTGGATCAAGGGCTACATGCAGACGTGGGCGGTCCACGTCCGCCATCCGATCGCGCTCTGGCGCAGCATCGGCGCAAAGGGAACGTTCTGCTTCCACTTCTACGTCGGCGCACCGCCGTTGCTGGCGCTGATCAACCCCATCATGTGGGCAATCACCATCGCCTTCTACCTGACGCACAACACAAGCTTCGGTTGGCTCTTCCCCGAACCCGTCGGCACGCTGGCGACTTTCAACCTGTTCTTCGCCAATCTGTTCTTGATCTATTTCGGAATCGTGGCGGCGCTGAAACGTCGGTACTACGACCTCGTGCCGGCCGGCCTCCTTCAGCCGTTCTACTGGGTGCTGCACTCGATAGCCGCCTACAAGGCGCTGTGGCAGCTCATGCGCAATCCGCATTTCTGGGAGAAGACGGAGCACGGCACGTCGCGCATCACGCAGGCCCATCTCGCCAAAGCTGCGGAGACAAGCAGATGAATTCCCGCGCCGACCGGCAGGATGCGCGCTCTGCGTGGGTCGCGGCGACGGCCGTGGCGATGCTTGTCGCCGTGGCGTGGCTGTGGTCCGCGGACACGGGCCGCAACCTGCAAGCGCTGGCGATGGCCGATGGCACGCATGACGGTGCGTGGCTTTCCGACCTTGTCGTGTGGCTGCTGACCGCGCTGCCGGTTTCGTTTCCCCTTGACACGCTGCTTGCGGTCTTCTCCGCCGGGGTGCTGGGCGCACTCATCGCGTGGCTTTACCGGCGGCTGATCCACAACGACTGGAATGCGGCCGAAGCGCTGATCCTCGTCGGTGCCCTCGCCTGCAATTCCTTCGTCGTCAGCGCAGTGACGGCCGACCACCGGGTGATTCCCATCATGATTGCCTGCGCCGCTGTGGTGCCGGGGATAAGGAGGCTGGAATCGGTCGGCGACGCGCAGGCGGAAATGAGCTTCGGCCTAGTACTGCCGCTCCTTTTCCTTGCCGGCCCGCCGACGGCGCTGCTCATTCCGATGCTCGCCGTGTTCGGTGCGCTCTCGGACTCGGAAACGCGGCGAAACCATATCGCCTTCGTCGCGATGTTTCTGGTCGCAATCATGCCGACTCTGCTCGTGCTGACAGGCCTTCTCGGCATGCTCGGCGTGGAGGAGGCAGTTCGTCTGGCGACGGAGATCTACGGGCCGGCGTTCAAGCCGGAGCCACTTGCCCCTGCAAGGGCGGCGTCTTTCCTCACGATATTCGCATACGCGGTCCTGCCGTTCGCGATCGTGTTCGTTGCCTACTGGCTCCAGCGCGACCGGCGGCGGCAGCCATGGAGCGCGGCCGCAGTGCTGGCGCTTCCGGGATATCTCCTCCTCGGTGCGCTCCTCTTTTCCTGGTCGATGTCGCCCGCCGCCCCCGCGGCAGTGTTCCTCGGCGCTTTCGCGTCGTGGCTGGCCGTGGCCCGGCTCACACCCGTTTTCCGTTGGGTGACGGCAACGCTGATGGTGATCGGCGCCCTCGTCAGCTGGAGCGCAGCGGTTCTGGCGAACGATCCGGCATGGAATACCGGTCCACTTGCATGGATCGGCGCGCTTCTGGCAGGCTTGTCCTCGCCTCCGTTCGGTTGAGGCGCGCGAGCTATTCCCGGAGACTCATGACAAAGCATCGGATCTACACGATCAGTTTCGCGAGCGTTTATCCACACTACATTGCCAAGGCCGAGAAACAGGGGCGCACCAAAGCCGAGGTCGATCGGATCGTCACCTGGTTGACCGGCTATGGTCAGAAGGAACTGCAGGCGCAAATCAGAAAGAAAACCGACCTCGAGACCTTCTTCCTGAAGGCGCCCAGGCCAAATCCTTCGCGGACGCTGATCAAGGGCGTCGTTTGCGGAATCCGCGTCGAAGACATCAAGGAACCGGTCATGCGGGAGATTCGCTACCTCGACAAGCTGATCGATGAGCTGGCCCGGGGTAAAGCCATGGAGAAAATCCTGCGCAAGAACGGAGAACATCCTGCGTAAGAGCTGAGTACCTCCCGGGGCGCTCCGCGCCTTGACCTGTCCGTCCGGTCATGGTCCATCACTGCGCTCCACCATGCGTGCGTGAAACGGCCCCCGATGGACTCGATTCTCCAATCGCTTCGCTCGATCTTCGTGCCGATCCGGCGCGAGGGCTATCCGTTCATCGTCGGCTTCTTCCTTTTTTCGCTGATCCTCGGCTGGGCGTGGCGTCCCTTGTTCTGGGTCGGGCTGGTCCTCACCGTCTGGTGCATCTATTTCTTCCGTGACCCGCCGCGAGTGACGCCCGCCAGTGCGGCGCTGGTCATAAGTCCGGCTGACGGCAAGATCGCCTCCGTCGGCGCAGCCGTGCCGCCGAGCGAGCTCGGCCTCGGCATCGGGCAGATGGTGCGTATTTCGGTGTTCATGAGCGTGTTCGATTGTCACGTGAATCGTGCGCCTGTGGCAGGCACGGTATCGCGGATTGCCTACCGCAAGGGCAAGTTCGTCAACGCCGATCTCGACAAAGCCAGCGAGGACAACGAGCGGAACGGGCTTGTCATCGACAGCGCGCACGGCAATGTCGGCGTGGTGCAGATCGCCGGGCTTGTGGCGCGGCGCATCGTGTGCTGGACGAAGGAAGGCGACCGTCTCGCGGCGGGCGAGCGTTTCGGGATGATCCGCTTCGGCTCGCGGGTCGATGTCTATCTGCCGCCGTCGGTGCGGGTGCTGGCGGCGGTAGGCCAGACGGCGATCGGCGGCGAAACGGTCGTCGCGCGTTTCGGAGGCGAGGACGGCGAGCGCGTGCTTCGCGTGGAATGACATGACACATCTCTTTCCGCCCTTCGATCCGGACGACGCCCCCGAACGCCAGCGCGTCCGCCAGCTTCGGCAGATTCCGATCCGCCTGCTCCTGCCGAACCTCCTGACGCTGCTTGCACTCTGCGCGGGACTGACCGCGATCCGCATGGCGCTTGAGGGCCGCTTCGACTATGCGGTGGCGGCGATCGTGTTCGCCGGGATTCTCGACGGCATCGACGGGCGGATCGCACGTCTTCTCAAATCGACCTCCCGTTTCGGGGCACAGCTCGATTCACTGACCGATTTCGTCAATTTCGGCGCCGCGCCGGCGGTGCTGCTGTTCGCGTGGACGCTGGACGAGGCGCGCTCGGTCGGCTGGATGGCGGCGCTCGTCTTCGCGATCTGCGCCGCGCTTCGGCTCGCCCGGTTCAACGTGGCGCTGGATGCGCCGGAGAAGCCGGAGTGGCAGCAGCAGTTCTTCGTCGGCGTGCCCGCCCCGGCGGGCGCCGGCACGGTGCTCCTGCCGCTTTATCTGGAGTCGCTCGGAGTCCCGCATTCGATCATCACGACGCCCATCGTCATCGTGTACACGATATTCGTCGGGCTCCTGATGATCAGCCGTCTGCCGACATGGTCGGGCAAGGCTGCCGGCGGCCGCATTTCGCGCGATGCGGTGCTGCCGATTTTCGTGCTGGTGGTGGTGTTCGCGGCGCTCCTCGTCAGCTTCCCGTGGCTGGTGCTGTCCCTCTCGGCGATCGCCTATCTGGCGAGCCTTCCGTTTGCCTGGAACGCGTTCCAGCGGCTGAAGGCGGCTGAGAACGGCAAGATGGCGAGCGCAGCTTCCGTTGTCCAGGAGTCCGGCAGCCAGAGGCAAGGGCCGGACGCATGAGCGGGGCCCCCTATCCCCGCGACATGATCGGATACGGGCGCAATCCGCCGGATCCGAAATGGCCGGGCGGCGCACGCGTGGCAGTCCAGTTCGTCATCAACTACGAAGAGGGCGGCGAGAACAACATCCTGCATGGCGACGCCGCTTCGGAGGCTTTCCTCTCGGAGATCGTCGGCGCGCAGCCTTGGCCCGGCATGCGGCATGCCAACATGGAGTCCATATACGAGTACGGTTCGCGCGCCGGCTTCTGGCGGCTGTGGCGCATGTTCACGCGCCGGCAGATTCCCGTCACGGTCTACGCCGTGGCGACTGCCATCGCGCGCAACCCGGAAGCCGTCGCGGCAATGAAGGAAGCGGACTGGGAGATTGCCAGTCACGGTCTCAAATGGGTCGACCTCAAGGACCGTGCCGAGGAAGACGAGCGCCGCGATATCGCGGAGGCGGTGCGCATCCATACCGCGACAACCGGCTCACGTCCGCTCGGGCTCTATCAGGGCCGTTCATCGATCAACTCGATCCGGCTTGCGGCGGAGGAAGGCGGCTTTCTCTATTCGTCGGACGCTTATGCAGACGATCTCCCCTACTGGATCGACGGTCCGCGCGGGCCGTTCCTCATCATTCCGTATACGCTTGACGCCAACGACATGCGTTTCGCCACCGCGCAGGGCTTCAATACCGGCGACGACTTCTTCCGTTATCTCAAGGACGGCTTCGACTATCTCTACGAAGAGGGTGAGCGCGGCAGTCCCAAGATGATGTCGGTCGGGCTGCATTGCCGGCTGGTCGGCCGGCCGAACCGGGCGCAGGGTCTGGCGCGCTTCCTCGACTATGTGCTGTCGAAGGACCGCGTGTGGCTGCCGCGACGCATCGACATCGCCTGGCACTGGCACGCGAATCACCGGCCGAAGTAGATCCTCCCCCATGTAATGGGGGAGGGGGACCGCCGACAGGCGGTGGAGGGGGCTGCGGCCCGCTCCGTGCGTGTTGTCGCCCCCTCCACCACGCTGCGCGTGGTCCCCTCCCCCGCTGCGCAGGGGAGGATGGCGCGTCTCGACATCACTATTCGATCCGCCGAAGATAGCGGAAATCGGAGCAATCCCATGTGCCGCAATATCAAGCCGCTGTTCAATTTCGATCCGCCGGCGACCGACGAGGAGATCCTCGCGTCGGCATTGCAGTATGTCCGCAAGGTAAGCGGATTCACGCATCCATCGAAGGCGAATCGGGTCGCATTCGACACCGCCGTGCGCGAGGTCGCGGAGGCGGCGCGCAAGCTTGTCAATTCGCTTGAGACGCATGCACCACCGCGAAATCGCGAGATCGAGGCGATGAAGGCGAAGGCGCGGGCGGCCGCGAGGTTTGCCTAGCGCGAGCCTACAACGTCAGCCGGTCCACTTCCGCCCGGTCCTCGTCCGTCAGCTTCCAGGCGATTGCCTTTGCGTTCGCCGCGACCTGCTCCGGCTTCGTCGCACCGGCGATGACGCTCGCGACCATCGGCCTGTCGGCGAGCCAGGAGAAAGCGAGTTCCAGCAGCGTATGGCCGCGCGACCTGGCAAAGGCCTCCAGCGCATCCGCCTTGCCGAACATCTCGTCGCTCCTGAACTTTGCGGCGAATGGCGTCGGTGAGTGGAGCCGCGTGCCTTCCGGCGGCGGCACGCCGCGATGGTATTTGCCGGTAAGGGCGCCGCTTGCCAGCGGGAAGTAGGGCAGCAATCCGATCCCGTATTTCTGGAGCACCGGAAAAAGCTCCTTCTCGTGGTGCCTGGCGAGGAGGCTGTATTCGTCCTGCGAGGAAATGAAAGCGCTGGTGCCGAGCGCCCGCGCCGCCCATTCCGCTTCCGCCACTTGCCAGGCGGCGAAATTCGAAATGCCGATATAGCGGATCTTGCCGGCGCGTATGAGGTCGTCGAGGGCACGGAGCGTTTCCTCGATCGGCGTCTTCGGATCGGGGTCGTGGAGCTGATGCAGGTCGATCCAGTCCGTCCTGAGGCGCCTCAGGCTCGCTTCCACAGCCGAGACAATGTAGCGGCGTGAATTGCCCATGAGCGTGCGGGCATCGTCCATCGGCTTGCCGGATTTCGTGGCAAGCACGATGTCCTTGCGGCGCGGGCCCAGGGCAACGCCCAGCATGACCTCCGATTGACCGCGATTGCCGTAGATGTCTGCCGTGTCGAAGAGCGTGATGCCGTGGTCGAGCGCGGCGTGGACGACCCTGGCGGTGGCGTCCTGATCGAGGCGCGCGCCGAAATTGTTGCAGCCGAGCCCCACGACCGATACCGCGAGGCCGGACTTTCCGAGATTCCGGGTTTCCAATGTATTGCTCCCTGGGAATGCCGGCGGACGAAAGAAGTCCCGATCTTATCGGCACGACCGCAGGGAAGGTCAATGCGTGCGCAGGTTTCGCGCGGCGTCAGGCGCGGTGGCGCTCTCCGGCAATCGCCGCGACGTCGAGACGATAGAGGGTCGACATCTGGGGCTTCAGCTCGGCTGCCACTCTTTGAAGCCGGTGGACGAGCGCATCAATCCTGGCCTTTTGCGCCGCGCTCGGCATTCCGTTGATGGCCACGATCGGCTGGAGAGCGCGCTCGATGTCTGAGGCGATGGCGCTTATCTCGTGAAAGCCGATGGAGCCACCGGCACCTGCGACCTGGTGCGCGATGTGAAGCGCGTCCCGGGCCGGCTGGCCGGATGCATTGTCCGGATCGCTCATGCGCGCGACACATCCGGCAAGGAGGTCTGCGTTGGCGCGCAGTATGGCGCAATGGCGGACGATCAGTTCCTGCAGCTTGTCTTGCCCGGACTCCATCGGACGCCTCAGTATCCCGCGTGTTCCCACAGCCGGCGCACGGCGGTCGCCAGCGTCACCGGATCGAAGGGCTTCACGATCACACCGGTGATGCCGAGCTGACGGTAGTGGCGGATTTCATGATCCTGCACCTTGGCCGTCATGAAGGCCGCGGGCGTGTTGCAGAATTCCGGCATCGCCCGCAGCGTGCGGTAGGTCTGCATCCCGTCCATTCCGGGCATCATGACATCGAGGAGAAACATGTCGGGGTGGAAGTCGGTGCTGCGGCGCAGGGCTTCTTGGCCGGACTCGCAAAGATCGACCTCGAAGCCTCCGATATCCGCGAGCGCGATCCGCGCAATCTCGCGAATGTCCGGCTCGTCTTCGACGTAGGTGATCCTGTGCAGGTCCATCACCTCGCTTCCTCCCACAGCGGTTCTAGAATTACCTCTCGTAAGGCCCGATTACCGCGGCCCTGAAGATTTTCCGGAAAGGCCTCCGATTGCCGCTGCCGCGACAACCGCCTGAAGCCCAGGATTCATTCGTGGCAGAGGTCGCATCCGAGGCGAAACCCCGGCTTTCCTGGAACTTGCGGCGATCCCGGCCTTCACTCGCATTACGTGTTTCTATAATCTATTACAATTTACAGTTTAACGTTTCTTTACCCCGTTGCCTTCAACCTGCGCCGTGCGACGCAGGCGTGCTGCAGTCCGAGAGGCGACAATCGCCATGGTTGCTAGCGAGGGCCCGTGGCTCTGGATTGTGGTCGGGGCACTTCTCGTGTCGGCCCTCGCGTTCGGCCTTATCGCCGAGACACGCGCCGCGAACCTCCGGCGGCTCACCCGCCTCGCCGAGGCGGCGCGACGCCTCAGCGAGGGCGACGCCGAACTTGGGACGGCGCTCGTGGATTCGCGCAACGACGCGATCGGGGAGCTTACCGAGGCATTCCGGAAAATGGCCGCGTCGGTCGCCGAGAGGGAAGCGGCCCTGCGCGGTGCGGACCGGCGGGCCTGGATACTCATCGATTCGGTCGCGAGCGCCATCGTGACCTTCGACAGCGGCGGCCATATCGAAAGCATGAACCGGGCGGCGACGAAACTGCTCGGCTATGCAACGCAGGAGCTCTGCGGGCATGGGCTCTCGCTTCTGCTGCCGGAGTTCGGCGAATTGCCCGGCCGGCGGGATGCCATGCAGACCGGCAAGGCCGACGGCGAATTCGGCAGCGCGGTGGAGACGAATGCGCGCCGCAGCGACGGCGTGCTCGTGCCGGTACATCTGAGCATCGCGGCGATCCGGTTCGAGGGACGCCGCTTCTTCATTGCCGTCATGACCGACCTGACCGACATAAGGAAGGCCGAGCAGGCAAGGGACAGCTTCGTCTCGATCGTAAGCCACGAGCTCAGGACGCCGCTCTCCGCAATTCAGGGGGCACTGGCGCTCGTGCGTGCGGAAATCACCGGTGAGCTGCCGGAAAAGACAAGATCGATGATCGCCATCGCGCATGCCAATACCGAGCGGCTGCTCAGGATCGTCAATGACATTCTCGACATGGAGAAAATCAAGGCCGGCAAGATTGCCTACGACTTCCGGGCGGTCGACCTGCCGTCACTGCTCGAGCAGGCGGTCGAAGCGAACCGGATCCACGGGGCGCAGTTCGACGTCAATATCGTGCTCGCGCCCGTGCCGCATGTCTGTGTGCGGGCGGATATCGGCCGGCTCACGCAAGCGCTCACCAATCTTCTCTCCAATGCCATCAAGGTCTCCGACGACGGCGGTTGCGTTGTCGTCGATACGAAGGTCGGGAGTCAGACCGTGCGCATATCGATCACGGACCAGGGTCCGGGCATCGCACCGGAACTGCAAAGCCGGATTTTCGAGGACTTCGTTCAGGGCGAACGGTCCGGCGGACGCAAAAGGAGCGGCTACGGGCTCGGACTTGGCATTGCGCGGACGATCGTTCGCGACCATGGCGGCACGCTCGACTTCGTCAGTCAGGCAGGGCGCGGGACGACATTCTTTCTCGATCTCCCGCTGGCAGACGCCGCTGGCGACGCTTGCGATTCTTCCTCCGCCACGGCCCCCGGCGGATAGCCGTGGACCCGGCCCGCGAGATCGAACACGACAGCTTCGCCGTCACATCCCTTGCTCTCGCCCATGTAGGCCGGGCCGACCGGGACCTTCCCGGCGCCGCCCGGTATGTCGAGCACATAGGTCGGCATCCCAAGGCCCGAAAGGCGCTGACGCAGGCGGCGCATGAGAGCCTGCCCCTCTGCGACGGTCGTGCGGAAGTGTGCCGTCCCTGGCGCGAGATCCGCGTGGTGGAGATAATACGGCTTCACGCGGTTCTCGACGAAGGCGCGCATCAGCGACTCGAGCGTGGCCGCATCGTCGTTCACGCCGCGCAGGAGAACGGTCTGGCTCACCAGCGGTATGCCGGCGTCAGCGAGGCGCGCCAGCGCCTCCCTGCCGGGTTCCGTGAATTCCCGCGGATGGTTGGCGTGAACCGCGATCCAGGTGGCAACGCGCGGCGCACGCAGCGCGGCGACGACCTCGGGCGTCACGCGCGCCGGATCAACCAGCGGCACGCGCGTATGCCACCGCACGATCCTCACATGATCGACCCCCGCCAGCGCGCGCCCGACCGCGGCGATGCGGCGAGCCGACAACATCAGCGGGTCGCCGCCGGTGAGGATGACTTCACGGATTTCCGCATGCGCGCGGATGTATGCAATGGCGGCGTCGAATTCAGCTTCCGTCAGGCTCCCCTCACCCGCCGGGCCAATCATCTCGCGACGGAAACAGAAGCGGCAGTAGACGGGACAGACATGAAGCGGCTTCAGAAGCACGCGGTCGGGGTGCCGATGCACTACTCCCTTCACGGGCGAGAATGCACGGTCGCCGATGGGGTCCGTCCGCTCTTCGGGCCGTGTCTCCAATTCGCGCGCGTCCGGCACAAACTGGCGCGCGATCGGGTCGGTGGGGTCGGCCGCATCGATCAGTTCCGTCATCGCCGGCGTCAATGCCACCGCATAGCGAGCGGCCACGCGCTCCAGTGCCGGCACGGATTCCGGCGCGACGATACCTGCCTCGGCAAGTTCAGCGACGGTGCGGAGCGGCTTCTTTCCCATTGGGAACGACCTATTCCACATCCACCACCGGCGTCCACTGGACGCGGTCGATGTGGTCCGCGCCGGTAAGCAACATGACAAGCCGGTCGAAGCCGAGGGCGACGCCGGACGCTTCCGGCATGGTTTCGAGTGCAGCGATGAAATCCGGGTCGATCGGGTAGCGTTCCCCGTAAATGCGCTGCTTCTCTGCCATGTCCGCCTCGAAACGCCGGCGCTGTTCCTCAGGATCGGTCAACTCGCCGAACCCGTTTGCAAGCTCCACGCCGCAGGCGAACAGCTCGAAGCGCTCGGCCACGCGCGGATCGACCGGGTTGGCGCGAGCGAGCGCCGCTTCGCTCGACGGGTATTCGGCAAGCAGCGTGGCGCGGCCGTCTCCGATCCGCGGCTCGACCAACTCGGCCATCAGGCGGCTGAAAATGTCGGACCAGGTGTCGTCGGGGGCGACCCGAACGCCGGCGCCTTCCGCGGCGGCGGCAAGACGCGCGCGATCCGGCGTCCCGTCCTTCGCCACCGTTGCAAGCAGGTCGATGCCGGCATGGCGATGGAATGCCTGGGCAACCGTAAGCCGTTCCGGCGGCAGAAAGGGATTCGCGAGCCGCTGACGAAATCCAAGATCGCCCGCCCCGGCCGCCCGGGCAGCGGTCGCGAGGATCGCCGTGCAGTCGTCCATCACGACATCGTATGGCCGGCGGGCGCGGTACCATTCCAGCATGGTGAACTCCGGCGCGTGCAGGGCGCTCCGCTCGCGATTGCGGAACACATGCGCAAAGGAGAAGATCCGTGTCTCGCCGGCGGCGAGCAGTTTCTTCATCGCAAATTCGGGCGATGTGTGGAGGTACATCCGGCGGCGGCGCCCGTCGGTTGTGCCGAGATCCGTGGCAAGGGCGTGCAGATGGGTCTCGTTTCCCGGCGAGACCTGAAGCGCCGCCGGCTCCACCTCGACGAAGCCCTGACCGGCGAACCATTCGCGGAGTGCCGCCTGGATGCGGTTTCGCGTCAGCAGGAGAGACCGGCGGCCGGCGTGCGAGTCGTGCATCCACCAGGGGGCGCCTGCGCGAGTCATGTGCTTCTACTCCGCCCACTTTTGGGCGCCCAGCGGCTGGATATTTCCCGGCGGTCGAGTATGGTGCGCGCCGCGCGGGCGGCCGCGTGCACCGTTCCAAGGATTTCTTTCATGCCAAAGGTAATCGCCAGCTCGGTTCGCAAGGGCAATATCCTGGAGATCGACGGCAAGCTTTATGTCGTACTTTCGGCGGAGAGCTTCTTCCCAGGCAAGGGAACGCCCACCACGCAGATCGACATGCGGCGGCTCGCAGACGGGGTCAAGACGACGCAACGTTTCCGAACCACCGAGCAGGTCGAACGCGCCTATGTCGAGGACAAGGAGCACACCTATCTCTACAAGGACGGGCACGGCTACGTCTTCATGAACCCGCAGACCTACGATCAGGTCACGGTTCCGGAGGACGTAATCGGCGATCAGGCCGTGTACCTGCAGGAGGGTATGCCGTGCATGCTCTCCATCCATGAAGGCACGCCGGTGGCGATCGAACTGCCGCAGCGGGTGACCCTCGAGGTTGTCGAGACAGAACCGGTGACGAAGGGCCAGACGGCGTCGTCCTCCTACAAGCCGGCGATCCTCTCCAACGGGGTCCGCACCATGGTACCGCCTCACATCACCGCGGGCACGCGCATCGTCGTCATGACCGCCGACGGGTCCTACGTGGAGCGGGCAAAGGACTAGCCATTCCAATTCCTGCCCCCCTTCGCAGGGGAGGAAAGAGCACGCTACTTCGCCGCCACCACGTCCGGCACCGATTTCGGCCGGCGCACGACGAAGCCCTCGGCGTCGGTTTCCTCCGCCATGCGCAGGCGTTCGGCCGCTTCCGCGGCCTCCTGCTGCCGGTTCCACATCGAAGCGTAGAGCCCGTTGGCCGCAAGCAGTTCCTGATGGGAGCCGCGTTCAACGATCTCGCCGGCATCGAGCACGACGATCTGGTCGGCATGCACGACGGTGGATAGCCGGTGGGCGATCACCAGCGTGGTGCGGCCGGCGGCAATGCGGTCGAGCGCTGCCTGGATTTCGCGCTCGGTATGAATGTCGAGCGCCGAAGTCGCCTCGTCGAGCACGAGGATGGGCGGCCCCTTCAGTATCGTGCGGGCGATGGCGACCCGCTGCTTCTCGCCGCCCGAAAGCTTCAATCCGCGCTCGCCGACCTCCGTTTCGTATCCGTCCGGCAGCGATTCGATGAACCCGGCGATCTGCGCCAGCGCCGCCGCTTCCCGCACCTCCGCGTCGGTCGCATCGGGGCGGCCATAACGGATATTGTAGGCGATGGTGTCGTTGAACAGCACGGTGTCCTGCGGAACCATGCCGATGGCGGCGCGCACGGACTCCTGCTGCACGTCGCGAATATCCTGGCCGTCGATCAGGATGCGCCCGCCGGTCACGTCGTAGAAACGGAACAGAAGCCGCGAGATCGTCGATTTGCCGGCACCGGAGGGACCGACAATTGCGACCGTCTTGCCCGGCGGCACCACGAACGAAATTCCCTTGAGGATCGGCCGGTTCGGATCGTAATGAAAGCGCACGTCCTCGAAGCGTACTTCGCCGCGCGTAACCTTCAGCGGCGGCGCGCCCGGCTTGTCGACAATCTCCGGCGGCACCTCCAGCAGATCGAACATTGCCTCGATGTCGACCAGGCCCTGCTTTATCTCGCGATAGACGAAACCGATGAAATTGAGCGGAATCGACAGGTTCATCAGCAGCGCATTGATGAGAACGAAGTCGCCGATCGTCTGCTCGCCGCGCATCACTGCTGCCGCCGACATCACCATGCATGCGGTCATGCCGAGGGTGAAGATCACGACCTGACCGGTGTTGAGCCAGGCGAGCGAGGTCCAGGTGCGGATCGCTGCCTGCTCGTAGCGCGCCTGCGACTTGTCAAACCGCGCCGCTTCCAGACCTTCGTTGCCGAAATACTTGACCGTCTCATAATTGAGGAGAGAGTCGATCGCCTTGGTGTTGGCGTCGTTGTCGGAATCGTTCATGGCGCGGCGGATGTGAATGCGCCAGTCCGACGCCTTTACGGTGAACCACACGTAGACGACTACCGTGACGGTCACAACGACCAGGTAGATCCAGTCGAACTGGTACGCGATCACGATGGCGGACAGGCCGAACTCGAATATCGTCGGCAGCGTGTTGAGTATCGTGAAGCGGACGATCGATTCGATGCCGTTGGTGCCGCGCGAGATGATGCGCGCCAGTCCGCCGGTGCGGCGCTGCAGGTGATAGCGCAGCGCCAGCTCATGCATGTGCACGAAGGCGCGGAATGCGAGACGGCGCACTGCGTGCTGGCCAACCTTGGCAAAGAGCGCGTCGCGCAGCTGGTTGAAGAGATTGAGCAGGATGCGCCCGGCACCGTAGGCGAGCACGAGCATGATCGGCACCGTCAGCAAAATTGCATGGCCGTCCGGCACCGTGGAGCCCGGCGCCGGATGCACAAGTGCGTCCGTCGCCCATTTGTAGGTGTAGGGAACCAGCACGGTGATTATTTTTGCGATGACCAGCATTGTCAGCGCCACGAGCACGCGCTGCTTGAGGTCGGGCCGGTCGGCTGGCCACATGTAGGGCCAGAGATTGCGCAGCGTCGAGAACGTCGTTCCCTTGTCGCCGGAAATGCGACGGGCGCGCGGTTCGGCGGCGGCGGTCATTGGCGAAGGCCGGATGTCATAGCGGCGGGCCGCCGATCTGCGGGGGCGGGCATCATGGGGTGCCTGTGAGATAAGCCGAACGGGATGCCGGTCAAGCCGCCGGCATGAAACGCGCGACTATTCGGTCGTCCAGTTGGCGTCGCCCTTCGGCATGACGAAGACCTGCCCGGGATAGATCCAGTGGGGATCGCGGATCTGGTCGGCGTTCGCCTCGTATATCGCCGAGTAGCGGATGCCGCGCCCGTACCAACGGCGCGAAATGGTCCAGAGGTTGTCGCCGCGCCGGATGATCACCGTCGCCGGCTGCGCAATCGCGCCGCTCGCTTCGGCACCCGCCGGACCTCCGATCTCGGCGGCAGGCGCGAGCGCGACAACATCCGCCTCGCGCTCGAAGGTCACTTCCGCGCGCACGATTACCTCTCCGCTCTCCGGCGACACCTGATCGGCGCGCACCGAATATTTGCCGGGCTCAAGCTTGCGGACGCCCTCGTGCAGCCATTTGCCCTCCGGGCCCGGCTTCGCCTCGCCGAGCAACCGATCGTTCAGATAAATGCGGACCGGGCCAGGCGTGCGCGCCGTGCCGGCGATGTAGAGGCCACCGTCGGGATCCGCTTCAACCGCATCGACCGTAACTGCGGGCGTAGGCGGCGGCTCGGCGTTTGCGAACCGGTCGGCCATCGGCGCGGGCGCGGGTTCTGCGGCGGCGACGGCAGCGCCCTCCTCCGGCTTGGCAAGCACGCGGCTCGGCGCGCCGGGCTCGTTTACGACGGCGAGAACGTCGCGCGATCCGGTCTCCGGCACGGCAACCGCGACGCGCTGCTCCGAAAGGAACTGCTCTCCACCGTCCGGCGATGTCGCGCGCAGGGCAAGGTCGTGTGTACCCGGTTTCAGCGGCTCGTCGAGAATCATCGTCCATTCGCCGCGGCTGTTAGCTTCGGCGGTCGCGACGACTTCGTTGCCGTCCAGAAGTTCGACCTTCGCACCCGGCGCAGCAAGGCCTGCCACCGCGGTTTCGCCGCTCGGTTCGACGCGCACGACGTCGAATGTCGGCACGGACGACGGTGCGGCGTTCGCAGGCGGCCGATCGCCGGTGACGTCGATGCCCAATTCCAGAATTGGCGAGGTCGCCTGCGGCGTTGTCGGCGCGGCCGGGGCGGGCGGAACCATCGCGGTCTCCCGCTGGCTTTCGGCGGCAGGGGCCGGCGCTTCGGGAGCAGCGGCGGGCGAGGTCACTTCCGGCGCAGTGCCGACCGGCGGCGTCTTGCCCAGCCGGCTTTCATCCTTCTCCGGCTTTCCGGGCACTTCCGCCAAAGCCGGGGCCGGTTCTTCTGCGGGCGTCGCTTCAGCGCCGCCCGACGCCACGAGCGCGGGTGCGTCTCGCGCCGCCGGCTGCACGGTCACCGCGCTCGCGACCTCGGTCGCGCGCCGACCGAGGTCGTAGGTGTAATAGACGAGAACGCCAAGGCCTATTGCAACGAGGATCAGGGCGACGAGGCCTTCGAGTTTTCTGCTTTTCATGGCATGCGACCTTGCCGAGACGGCCTTCGGTCAGCCCACCCTGACGGCGCCGGTCCCTGACCCAGGGTGGCGCCGTTCCCGCCGACGGCATTCAACCCCTGATTCCTATACGCGGATTCGCGGCCGCGGCAAGGAAAAGCGGGTCCCGGCCGCGCCTTGACGCACCGCGGTGGCCGGTGCGACACAGCGTTTCATGGCGAATCTCACGAGCATTTGCGTCTATTGCGGGTCTGCCAACGGCTCCGATCCCGCCTATGCGGCTGCGGCCGAGGAGTTCGGCCGGATCCTGGCGAAGTCCGGTATCCGCCTTGTCTATGGCGGCGGATCGGTCGGACTGATGGGCATCCTCGCCCGGCGCGTCCTTGCCGAAGGCGGGCGCGTGACAGGCATCATTCCGCAGTTCCTCAAGGACCGCGAGGTGATGCTCACCGAGGTCAGCGAGCTTATCGTCACGCCCGACATGCATGAACGCAAGCGCATAATGTTCGAACGGTCCGACGCTTTCGTCGCGCTCCCCGGGGGCATCGGCACGCTGGAAGAGACGGTCGAGATGCTGACGTGGGCGCAGCTCGGCCGGCATGCGAAGCCGGTCGTGCTCGCCAATGTGAAAGGCTTCTGGAATCCGCTTCGCGACCTGCTCGCGCACATGGAAAGCCAGGGCTTCCTCTCCAAGGCATTCATCGGGCGCAGCGGCGACATACCGTATTACATCGTGCCGACCGTGGCCGAGGTTGTGCCTGCCGTCCGCGCCGCACTTGCGGCGCAGCCGCCGCCCACGGCGGATGCCCGGGACGCGGCGAAGGTCATGTAACGCCTATGCAGGCCGGACACCGGTCTTCATCAGCTTGAAGACAATGGAATCGGTGAGCGCCTCGAACGAGGCGTCGACGATGTTCTCAGATACGCCGACCGTGAACCAGGAATCGCCGGTGGAATCGCGGCTTTCTATGAGCACGCGGGTGACAGCGCCGGTGCCGCCATTCAGGATGCGCACGCGGTAGTCGATCAGTTCCAGGTCGGCGATCGCTTCGCTGTAGACGCCGAGATCCCGGCGAAGCGCGCCGTCGAGCGCGTTGACCGGGCCGTTGCCCTCCGCGGCGGAGATGAGCACCTCGTCGCCGACCTTCACCTTGACGACCGCCATGCTCACCGTGACCCGCTTGCCGACCGCATTGATGCGGCTTTCGACATTCACGTCGAACTGGATCACGTCGAAATAGTCCGGCACTTCGCCGAGGGTGCGCCGCGCCAGCAGCTCAAACGAGGCATCGGCGGACTCGTAGGCATAGCCGCGCGACTCGCGCTCCTTGACGCGGGCGAGCAGCGTGTCGAGACGCTTGTCGTTCCTGTCGACCTCGATGCCGCGGCGTGCGAGCTCGGCGATGAGGTTCGATTTGCCCGCCTGATCTGAGACCAGTATCTGCCGGCGGTTCCCCACCGCCTCCGGCGGCACGTGCTCGTAGGTCTTCGGATCCTTCACAAGGGCGGAGGCGTGGATGCCGGCTTTGGTCGTAAAGGCGCTCGCGCCGACATAGGGCGCCTGCCGGTTCGGCGGGCGGTTCACCAGGTCGTCGAAGCGGTGCGAGATGGCGGTCAGTTTCTTCAGGGCGTCGGGGGTGACGCCCGTCTCGAAACGCTCCGCGTATCCGGGCTTCAGCAGCAGCGTGGGGATGACGGTGGTGAGATTGGCGTTGCCGCAGCGCTCGCCGATGCCGTTCAGCGTCCCCTGTATCTGCCGCGCCCCGGCGCGGACGGCGGCCAGGGAATTGGCTACCGCCTGCCCCGTGTCGTCATGGGCGTGGATGCCGAGGAAGCCGCCGGGGATCGTTTTCGCGACCTCGGCGACGATCGCCTCCACCTCCTCCGGCAAGGTGCCGCCGTTGGTGTCGCAGAGCACCACCCAGCGGGCGCCCGCGTCGTATGCCGCCTTGGCACAGGCGAGCGCGTATTGCAGGTTCGCCTTGTAGCCGTCGAAGAAATGCTCGCAGTCGAGCAGCACTTCGCGGCCAATGGCTTTCGCTGCCTGCACCGACTGCGAGATGGCTTCCAGGTTCTCCTCTTCGGTCGAGCCGAGCGCGACCTTGACGTGATAGTCCCAGGTCTTGGCGACAAAGCAGATCGCGTCCGCCTTGGCGGCAAGGAGCGCGTTGAGGCCCGGATCGTTCGACAGGCTGATGCCGGCGCGCTTGACCATGCCGAAGGCGGTGAAGATTGCCTTCCGCGTTCGCTTCTCCCCGAAGAAGCGGTCGTCGGTCGGGTTCGCGCCGGGATAGCCGCCCTCGACATAGTCGATGCCGAGCGCGTCGAGCATCCCGGCAATCTGAACCTTGTCCTCGACCGAGAAGTCGAGTCCGGGCGTCTGCGCTCCGTCGCGCAGCGTCGTGTCGAAAAGATAGAGCCGTTCACTCATACGCTTCGTGCGGGCTCCGCACGCTCTCCTTTCGTCCGACCCGCGGCGGGGCGCCTCCAGCCCGGACCGCGGTCATCGTCTCCCGCGCTTCGCCCCGCCGCGGCGCGCGGGCTTGCTTCCACCGCTCGGGCGTCCGGCAGGCGCATTTCTTCCGGCCTTTGCCTTCGGCTTCGCCTTCTTCGCTGCCGGGCGTGCCTTTGCCCTGCCCTTCGCGGCCTTGGCGCGTGCGCCGCGCGCCGGTTTCGCCCTCCGGCCCGGAGGCGTATGCGTCACAGCCTCGATATTGTGGCCGTCGGGATCGCGTACGAAGGCAGCGTAATAGTTCGCGTGGTAGTGGGGACGCAGGCCGGGAGGGCCGTTGTCGGTGGCACCGGCCTCGATTGCCGCCTGGTAGAAGGCGTCGACCATCGCGCGCGAGGTGGCGGCGAAGGCGATGTGGCCGCGTTGCGGCGCCTTCTCGCTGTCGTCGATCCACAGCGTCGGCGTCCCGCGGCCGAAGCCGGCCGAGTTTCCCTCGGCGCTGGGGAACTCCATCATCAGCGTGATGCCGAGCGGTTTCAGCGCGGCGATATAGAAGTTCTTGGAGCGCTCGTAGTTGCTTACGCGCAGGCTCATGTGATCGAAGATTGACGCGTCGCTCATAAGGCTTGCCTCCGGTGGTCGTGCGCCGCATGCCCGGGGATCGGGACTGCGGCGCAGGACAGACTCTGGACGCCATTCCGGTATTCCAAAGTCACGACGTGCGGAAGTCCCGCCCGCATCGCCCCAGGCGGCGGTTGCCTGTTCCTCCCCGCAAAAACGGAGTCGGCATCGCCCTCATCGCTTCACCTCCCATATCGTGACAGTCTTGCCGGTCCTGGGATCCCTGGAGTCCTTCAGTGCAATGCCCATGGCATCCAACTTTGCGCGGATGCGGTCGGCCTCGGCGAAGTCCTTGCGGGCGCGGGCGGCGGCGCGGGCGGCGATGAAATCCTCGATCTTCCGCTCATCTACCGCCGCCGGGGCTCGCCGTGTCCGTTCCCATGCACGCCGCGACATTTCCATCAGCCCGAGCAGCTGGCACGTCGCCTTCAGGCTCCTTTTGGCGCCCTGCGCGCCCCTGGCGGCCTCCACGCGCAGCTCGTGCAGAGCGGCGAGGGCCTGGGGTGTGTTCAGGTCGTCCTCCAACGCCATGACGGCGTCGGCGCAGAGCATGCCCGGCGTTTCGTCGCCCGCCAGCTCGTACCAGTGAGCAAGAGTCCGTTCCGACTCCCTGAGCCCGGCCTCGGTCCAGTCCATCGGCTGCCGGTAATGCGTCCGCAGCATGTTGAAGCGAACGACCTCGCCCGGCCACTCATTCAACAACTCCCGCACCGTCACGAAATTCCCCAGGCTCTTGGACATCTTCTCGCCCTCGACCTGGAGGAAACCGTTGTGCACCCAGTAGCGTGCCATAAAGGCGGTGCCGTGGGCGCAGCGCGATTGCGCGATCTCGTTCTCGTGGTGCGGGAAGACGAGGTCGATGCCGCCGCCGTGGATGTCGAAGGTCGGACCGAGCAGCGCACCCGCCATGGCCGAGCATTCGAGATGCCAGCCGGGGCGACCCGGCCCCCAGGGCGAAGGCCATACCGGCTCGCCGGGCTTCGACGGCTTCCAAAGGACGAAGTCCATCGGGTCCTTCTTGTAGGGCGCAACCTCGACGCGCGCGCCGGCGATCATCTCGTCGAGCGACCGGTTCGAAAGGCGGCCATATTCTTTCATCGCCGCGACGTGAAACAGTACGTGCCCTTCCGCAGTGTAGGCGCAGCCGCGGTCGATCAGCCTTGCGATGAGGCGAATCATGTCCTCCGGCGCGTCCGGCTTCGAAACATATTCCGTCGCGCGCGGCTCGTGGGTCGGCGGCAGACAACCCAGCGCCACCGCGTCCTCGTGGAACTGCTTTTCGGTCGTTTCGGTGACCTTGCGGATCGCCTCGTTGAGCGGAACGTCCGGATATTCTTCCGCCGCGCGCGCGTTGATCTTGTCGTCCACGTCCGTGATGTTACGGACATAGGTGACGTGCTCAGGCCCGTAGATATGCCTGAGCAGCCGGAACAGCACGTCGAAGACGATCAGCGGGCGCGCATTGCCGATGTGCGCGAAGTCGTAGACCGTCGGCCCGCAGACGTACATGCGCACATTCTTCGGGTCGATCGGCACGAAGTCCTCCTTCGTGCGCGTCAAAGTGTTATGGAGCCTCAGACCCATTCGCTGTCCCAAGCGCAACCGCGCCCTCGCCGGCCGGGGCGTTTCTCGCTTCGAGGTGGACAGGAGAAGACGGCCTCAGCCAGCGGGGAGCTAGCCGATAATAATGATCTCGCAGATGCAAATGGCCCGGAGGGCCGCAGCCGTCGTCATTTCTCTTCCTTCGCCCATCCCCGCGGCCGCGTCAAGCGGGCTTTGTGCTGCGTTCCTCCTACCGCGGAATGCCGTCCGATGTTAGGATCAGTCGGGCCTTAACAAGCGATCCTTCGGCTTATCCAAATGAGTGGATCCGCGCCGGGCGGCGCGGGGGGACGCTCGTTGGGGACCCGGGGAGATCCAGCATGTTCAGATATGTCTTCCATGCGGCCATCGGCGCTGCGGCGGCGATGCTTGCTTTCACGTTACCTGCCTCAGCTGAAACCAGAACTTTCTCCAACCCCAAGCAAGGCGGACAACGCCTCGATTGGTGTTTCAACTGGGCAGAAGGGTGCGGAACCCAAGCGGCCAACGCCTGGTGCGTTGCGCGCGGGTATGAGAACGCCACGTCCTTCGGGAAGGCCGAGGACGTTCCTCCGACCCGCCTGATTGGCACCGGCGCGCTATGCGATCAGCCCTTCTGCGACAGCTTCACATACATCACCTGCTACCGGGCCGGTGCGTCCACCCAAACGTTCGCAAACCCGATGCAGGGCGCACAGAGGCTCGACTGGTGCTTCAATTGGGCGACCGGGTGCGGCGGGCAGGCGGCGAATGCCTGGTGCGTGTCGAAGGGGTTTGCAGCGGCAACCGCCTGGGGCAAGGCAAACGATATACCGCCGACGCGCCTTATCGGCACGGGAGCGGTTTGCGATCAACCGTTCTGCGACGGCTTTACCTACATCACCTGCACGCACTGATCCGGCGCTCGCCGGTAACGGACGGAGGATTGGCGCCGCTCGGTATCGAGCGGCGCTTCTGCATGCGATTCTGCCCGGCCCGCCGGCAACCAGCCGGCATAGTGGCGGCGCGCCTTTTCGCCATAGGCTGCCCCTGCGTTTAACTCGCGCTTGTCCCCGCCCCCGGGTCGTGGCACGAAAAGGAAAGCGCGCTGCGGCGCGGGGATTTTCAGGGCGCCTCACGGCGCAGGGAGGATTTCATGAGTGTGACGGAGAAGGCATCTGCGACCCCGAAGGAAGGCAAGACGCCGACTGGCCGGCCGATGACGGGCAAAGAGTACCTGGAGTCGATCGACGACGGCCGCGCCATCTACATCTATGGCGAGCGCGTCAAGAAGGTGACCGAGCACCCGGCCTTCCGCAACACCGCGCGCATGGTTGCGCGGCTCTACGATGCGCTGAACGACCCCGCCGAGAAGAGCAAGTACCTGGTGCCGACCGATACCGGCAATGGCGGCATGACGCACGCCTACTACAAGGCGCCGAAGACCGTCGAGGACGCCGTTGCGGGTCGCGACGCGATCGCCAACTGGCAGCGGATCACCTATGGCTGGCTCGGCCGGTCGCCGGACTACAAGGCGGCCTTCCTTGCGACGCTCGGCGCGAACTCGAGCTTCTACACATATCCGGAAAACGGCCAGCGCTGGTACAAGATCTGCCAGGAGAACGTCACCTTCGTAAACCACGCCATCATTCATCCGCCGGTCGATCGCAACAAGCCGCCGCATGAAGTCGAGGACGTGTATGTCCACGTGAAGAAGGAGACGGACGCGGGAATTATCGTGTCGGGAGCCAAGGTGGTGGCCACCGGTTCGGCGCTCACCAACTACACGTTCGTTGCGCATCACGGGCTCATCCCGGTGCAGGACAAGCGCTTCGCCATGATCTTCATCGTCCCGTCCAACGCGCCGGGCGTGAAGTTCATCTGCCGGCCGTCCTATGAGATGACCGCTGCGGCCATGGGAAGCCCGTTCGACTATCCGCTTTCCTCGCGTCTCGACGAGAACGACGCCGTCTTCATTCTCGACGATGTGCTGATCCCGTGGGAGAACGTGTTCGTCTACGGCGACGTCGAGGGAGCCAACAATTTCTTCCCGCGTACCGGCTTCCTGCCGCGGGCGCTGCTGCACGGATGTACGCGGCTGTCGGTGAAGCTCGACTTCATTGCCGGCTGCCTGCTCAAGGCCGTCGAGGCCGCGGGCACCAAGGACTTCCGCGGGGTGCAGGCGCATGTCGGCGAGGTTATCGCGTGGCGCAACATGTTCTGGTCGCTCAGCGAATCGATGGTACGCAACGCCTCCCCGTGGGTGGGCGACTATCTGCTCCCCAACCACACGGCCGCGCTCGCCTATATGGTTCTTGCGCCGATGGCCTATCCCAAGGTCAAGAACATCATCGAGCAGGCCGTCGCCTCGGGTCTCATCTACCTGAATTCGCACGCGCGCGACTTCCAGAGCCCGGAGATCCGGCCCTATCTCGACCGCTTCATGCGCGGCTCGAACGGCTACAACGCCGAGGCCCGGGCAAAGCTGATGAAGCTGCTCTGGGATTCGCTCGGCACCGAGTTCGGCGGCCGGCACGAGCTTTACGAGATCAACTACGCCGGCTCCACGGAGGAGATCCGGCGCTACGCGCTCTTCGATGCGCAGGCGAGCGGCGACGCCGCGAAGATGACGGGCTTCGCCGAGAAGTGCATGGCCGAATACAATCTCGACGGCTGGACCGTGCCCGACCTCCTCAACCCGGGCGACTTCAGCGTGCATGCCAGGAAGTAAGGTTTCCAACCGGAAGCAAAAGAAGGGCCGGTTCTACCGGCTCTTTTTTCTTTAACATTGACATATGAGCTGACGACGGCGTTCGACTCGCCCGATTTCCGGCGTAGTCTCCCTGGATGAAACTCGCGCGCGCGATTGCCGCTTGCCTCGTATTGGCCGCCTCTCCCGCACTTGCGGCGGTGGACAAGCCGGCGGTCGAGCGGGCATTCCAGGCGTGGCTCCGGTCGGACATTTGGCCGGCAGCGCGCGCGGCGGGCGTATCGCGCGCAACATTCGATGCCGCTTTCGCCGACGTCACACTCGACTGGTCGTTGCCTGAGCTGGCTCCGCCCGGCGCGCCTCCGCATCTGCCGCCTTCCGACACGCAGGCCGAGTTCGGCAGCCCCCGCGCCTATTTCAGCGAGAGCCGCCTCAACAATGAAGTGCAGCACGGCCGCCAGCGCCTCAGGACGCATGCGAAGACCATCGCGGCGATCGAGAAGCGGTACGGCGTGCCGGGCCCGATCCTGATCGCGCTCTGGGCCCGCGAGTCGAGCTTCGGCAACGCGAAGATCCCCTACGCCGCAATCCGCACGCTCGCGACGCAGGCCTTCATCGGCTTCCGTAAGGCGACGTTCCGGCCGGAGCTGATCGCGGCGCTGGTCATTCTGGAGAAACACGACATCGACCCGAAGGGCATGCGCAGTTCATGGGCGGGCGCGCTCGGCCAGCCGCAATTCCTGCCGACGCAGTTTCTGAAATACGCGGTCGATTTCGACGGCGACGGGCGGCGCGACATCTGGAACTCCGTGCCCGACGCGCTCGCCTCGATGGCGAACTATCTCCGCGCCGAGGGATGGAATCCCGCGCGCGGCTGGGGCCTCGAGGTGAAGGTGCCCGCTTCCGTCAGTTGTGCGCTCGAAGGGCCGGAACAGGGCAAGCCGATCGACGAATGGGCGCGACTCGGCGTGAAAAAAGTCGACGGCGGCGCCCTTCCCGGCCTCGGGCTCCACCGAAAGAGTTTCCTGCTGATGCCGGCCGGCCGGTTCGGCCCGGCGTTCCTCGTCAGCGAGAATTTCTACGTTCTGAAGCAGTACAATTATTCCGACCTCTACGCCCTCTATATCGGACACCTTGCCGACCGCCTCGCAAACAATGCGCGGTTCTCGGGCGCGTGGGGCGATATAGGCGTGTTCAAGCGCGCGGACGTGAAGCGGATGCAGGAGGCGCTGGTTGCCGAGGGGCACGATGTAGGCAAGGTCGACGGGCTCGTCGGCTTCAAGACGCGGATCGCAGTCGGCCTTTGGCAGGCGAAGACCGGCAAGCCGCCCACCTGCTTCCCCGACGCGGCGCTGGTCAGGAGCATCCGTTGAAGAGGAACGCTTCTATTGCCCCTCCCGCCGGTTTCGCGCTATCGACGCATTCGGCCAGCGGGGGCGCGTACTCGTCATGGAACTCTACAGCTTCTTCCGGTCGTCGGCGGCGTATCGCGTGCGGATCGGGCTCAACCTCAAGCGCATTCCCTACAAAACGCATCCGGTCAATCTCACGAAGAACGGCGGCGAGAACCGGAAGCTCACCTACCTCGTGGTCAACCCGCAGGGAAAGGTTCCGGCGCTCGCCCTCGACGACGGGCGCGTTCTCCTGCAATCGATGGCGATCCTCGAATATCTCGACGAGACCGTTCCCGATCCGCCATTCCTGCCGCGCGATCCGTTCGAGCGCGCGCAAGTGCGGAGTGTCGCCAACATCATCGCCTGCGACATCCATCCGCTCAACAACCTCGCGGTCCAGAACCGCATTCGTGCCGAGTTCGGCGCGGACGAGGCGGGGCTGGAACGCTGGTGCCAGCACTGGATCGCGGAGGGCTTCCGCGCCATCGAGTCGCTGATCGAGGGCGAGGTCTATTGCTTCGGCGATCAACCGACGCTCGCGGATATCTTACTGATACCGCAGGTGTTCAACGCAAGGCGCGTAAAGGCCGATCTCTCGCCTTTTCCGAAAATCGTCGCGGTCGACAAACGGACGCGGGAGCTTGACGCATTCGCAAAGGCGCACCCCATGGTGCAGCCTGACACGCCGCCCGAACTGGCGAGCCCGCGCCCGAAGGTTTGACGCGCGGCCGGATCGTCGCCAATAATTGGCAATTCGCAGCGTGCGGCTTGGCCGTTTGCGAATCGGGGGGTCCAATCAATGCGCGCGCCGCGCTGGCGGGCGCGTCAGGGGACCGCAAGATGAGGCTCGCACGGCAGGTCCTGACCATCGCCGCCGCTGGCGCGGTTGCGCTTTTTGCGGG
>Ga0073934_10000489_pt1 | contig 113252 bp, 97 predicted proteins | sample LarsenN4metaG_FD_76834 | JGI IMG/M metagenome (GOLD analysis project Ga0073934, IMG submission 76834) | Hot spring sediment bacterial and archeal communities from British Columbia, Canada, to study Microbial Dark Matter (Phase II) - Larsen... ...
AGGCCGAGCCCGGTGCCGCCGTAACGGCGGTTGGAGCCCATCTCAGCCTGGGTGAACGGCTGAAACAGGCGCGGCTGGATCTCCGGGGATACCCCGACTCCGGTGTCCGCCACCTCGAATTCGAGTTGCACGCGGCTGCCCTCCCGCCCGGCCAGCCGGCAGCGGACCACCACTTCGCCCGTGTCCGTGAACTTGACAGCGTTCCCGATGAGGTTGATCAGGATCTGCCGCAGGCGTCCCGGATCGCCTGTCACCGCCGGAGGAACATCGTTGGCGACCAGGCTCGCGAACTCCAGACCCTTCCGGGCGGTGTTCTCCGCCAGCAGTTCGCATGCCTCCTCCACCTGCTGGGCCACGGAGAATTCAACCGACTGCAACTCGAGCCGCCCGGCTTCGATCTTCGAGAAATCCAGGATATCGTTGATGATGCTCAACAGAGATTCCCCGGAGTTCAAAACCGTCTGCGCCATGTCGCGTTGTTCGGGCTGAAGCTCGGTGTCAAGCAGCAGACTCGTCATGCCGAGCACTCCGTTCATCGGCGTCCGGATCTCGTGACTCATCGTCGCCAGGAAGTAGCTCTTCGCCCGCGCGGCCTCGAGCGCCTGGTCGCGCGCGATCCGCAGTTCCTCGGCCAGCCGGTGGCGCTCGGTCACGTCGCGCTGGGCCACCAGCACGCCGATCTGCCGCCCCTGTTCGTCGATCAGCGGACCCCAGTCGCCGGCGAACCAGCGCTGCTCTCTGCTTTTGGTGACGGCGCGGAACTCTACGTCCGAGCAACTGCCCCCCTGGGACGCCTGCGCCCACAGCTCGCGAATCCGGTCCTGATCCTGCGGATGGACCCAGTTCACCGCCGCGCCGGCCGCATGCAGCTCCGCCACCGTGTAGCCGAGCAGTCGGCTCACCGCCGGGTTGGCGTACAGCAGGCGGCCATCCATCGAATAAGCGAGCACCAGGTCCGATGTGTTCTCGGCGATCAGCGCGTGGTTAAACTCGGTCCGGCGGGCGCGGACCAGCGTGCTCCGGAGCTTGTCCAGCAGCAAAATGATAGCGGAGTTGATGCAGAGGAAGAAGAGGACCTGCACCATCCCTTCGAAGGTGAGAACCGATCCGTCTCCTTCCGGAAGAGTCCCCGTGAAAATCGTGTCGAGGAGGTATCCGCCGAGCAGAACGAAGGCCGGCCCCCGGGCGAACAGCAAAGATGTGACGGCGGCGCCCAGGGCCACAAAGGGGGCCATCCTCGGTACGGTCGCGGTGTGGGCCAGGAAGGTGGCCACCGCCAAAAGCGATGCCGCGACAAGATAACCCAGTACCGATTTGGGCGTCCGCTCTGTCATATGGGCCACGAGTACTGCTACCGGCTACCACCGTCTATCGTCCGGGTCGGGTGGTTCCTTCACTAGGGGGAGATCCAAAAAAGTACTGGGGGATCAGGAAAGCACAAACCGGAGAGGCCAGTCGGCGCAGTAGGTGATCCCGATCCGGGGCGTGACGACAACGTGTCCGGAAACAGGCTGGGGCGGTTGGTGGACTGTGATGGGACCCACTGTCAGGTCGGCCCCGTAAAGCGACAAACCGATGTCCATGGCGCGCGTTAGGTTCCCGGGACCGGAGCATAAATCCCCAGGCTTCCGGGCGGTCGGGCGGCGGGCTCGCATCGTCTCCAGGCCGGCGAGGGGCTCCAGGCTCCGGATGAGAACGCACCCGGGACTTCCCTCGGGCTCGGTCACGAAGTTCAGGCACTGGTGCATCCCGTAAATGAAGTAGACATAGGCATGTCCGGGTGGTCCGAACAAAATTTGGGTTCGTTTCGTCAGGCCCCGGAAGGCGTGCGCAGCGCGGTCGCTCAATCCCAGATAGGCTTCGACTTCGACGATCCGGCCCGCCGCCGGACCGTGGATCAGCGTGCAGCCCAGCACGGACCGCGCCACCTCGGCCGCCGGACGGGCGTAGAACGACCGTGGCAGGATCGGACACGAGCGCAGCCGTTCGATTGGGATGCGGTCCTGCCAACGGGATGCGACAATGTCGGAGTCAGGTATGCGCCTGTTCACAGCCATCGATTTGCCCGAACCGCTCGCGGACCGGCTGGAGCGACTGATTGCGAGGTTGCGTCCTCACGCGCCCATCCGTTGGTCGAAGGTCCGAAATCTGCACATTACCACGAAGTTCATCGGGGAGTGGCCGGAAGACCGACTGGAGGAAGTGAAGTCCGCGTTGTCCTCGGTGGCTTCGCGTCGGCCGATCTCCATTGCTCTGCATGGCTTTGGCTGGTTTCCCAACCCGCACCGGCCACGGATCTTCTGGATCGCTGTCGAAGGCGGCCAGGCACTGCGGAAACTGGCGGCCGACACGGAGGAGGCCCTGCAAGGGGTCGGGATTCCGCGTGAGGCTCGAGAGTACCGCCCCCACTTGACCCTGGCTCGAATCGAGGAATCCGACGTGGATCTGGCTTTGCTTCGCCGAGCCGTCGCATCTCTTCCCGAGCGGGACTGGGGCGAGTTCGTAGCCGAAAACCAGCATTTGTACCGGAGTGAGATTTCAAGAAGCGGTTCACAGTACACGAAGCTGGCGTCCTTCTGCTTTGAGACATGCTGAAAATAGCATCAATAGAATGGCGTCGGCTTTGGCCGGCCGCCGTGTACCTTACGGTACTGACCTTTTTGGCTCCGGTGGTGGCCGCCGCCTGCATCCTGATTCTGGCGATAGTTTCGATTATCACGCGTAACCTGTTCGCGGGAATCGGCTTAGCCGTGCTGGCAGCGCCCTTCGGATGGTGGCTGATCGAACATCCAAGACTTTACATAGTTTTACTTTCCCTCGTCGCGGCGCTGCCGGTAGCATGGTGTTACCGGCGAGAGATCCGCTCCCGTCTGTAGCGTCCCTGTCCGCGTCCGGTTCGATAAGAAGGAGGAGGTGTGGCCCGGCGGGCCGTGCACATGAAAAACGAAACCGAATGGCGCAAGAATTCACCCAAGCGCAACATTCCATTGAGCGCCGGGTTGAGAAAGACATGGCGGCGTCGATACCTTTCGGCCATGGGCTCAGCGAGGGGGGAAGGCAAACCGCGGTCGAGCACGACGCGGAATTGATGCTCCGGGTTCGCGAAGGCGACGTCCAGAGCTTCGAACTGCTCCTCAAGCGGCATCGCGCCCCGGTGATCCACTTTCTCTACCGGATGGTCCAAAACCAGTCGGTATCGGAGGAACTGGCGCAGGAGGTGTTCCTGCGCGTGTACCGGTCCCGTTCGCATTACGAGCCGACGGCGAAGTTCTCGACGTGGATCTTCCGCATCGCCACCCACCTTGCGCTCAACTGGCTGCGCGATCACCGCCATGAGCGCGGGCAGGAGAGCCTCGATGAGGAGGCCTTCGAGGGCGTGGTCCGGCAGGTGCGGGATCATCGTCCGACTGTGGAGCAGTCCATGGTCGGGCGCGCCCGTCTCGAGGAGGTGCGCCGCGCCATCGAGATGCTGCCGGCCAAACAGCGGGCCGCGGTGCTGATGCACAAGTACGAGGAACTGGAGTATTCTCAAATAGCGGCGATCCTGGAGTGTTCGGAATCGGCTGTGAAATCGCTGCTGTTCCGGGCCTACGAGTCGTTGCGGTCGCGTTTGGCTCACTTCAACGTTTGAGGGAGAGAGCAATGGAACCGGTGCGCTGCCCCATTCAGAACAGCAAGAACGCCGCGATGCTTCTCGACTACCTCGACCGGCGCCTGGACTGGTCCGCGACCATCGAGTTCGAGCGGCACATCTCGGGGTGCGCCGCGTGCCAGCAGACGCTGGCGGCGCAGCGGGAGGTCTGGAACGCGCTCGATTCGTGGAGCCCTGGGCCGGTGTCGGAGGATTTCGACCGGAGGCTGTTTGAGCGGATCGGGCAGGAGGAACGCAAGCCGGTCTGGACTCGCGCCTGGCGATGGCTGACCACCGCCGCGATGCCGTTCCATTTCAAGCCCGCGATGCCGCTGGCCGCCGCCTGCATGGTGATCGTGGCCGGGTTCCTCCTTCAGGCTCCGCGCGAAGCGGACCTCGGGGCCGAGCTAAAAACGGAACTGCTTGAGGTCGAGCAGGTGGAACAGACTCTCGGTGACGTGGAAATGCTGCGCGACCTCGGCGTTGACGATGACGCGGGCATCCGACTGTAGGCGGTAGCCGGGTTGTGGATGTGGTGAGAGGGAAGATGCCGGGTTCCGGGTTTCTTGTCTTGCTGGCGCTCAGCGGCGCGCTGGCCGCGCCGGCCGGCGCTCAGCGTCCCGGCGCCCCGTTCCGCTCACCCAAGCTGATTCAGAAAGGTCCGATTGCCCGCAAACAGCTCGACCGGATTGAACGGATGACGCCGGCCGAACGGAAACGGTTCCTCGACGGGTTGCCGGAGGCGCGGCGCCGCGAAGCCGAACGGCGCTTCGAGCAGTTCGACCGCATGTCGGCCGAACAGAAGGGACGGCTGGCGAAGGGCATCGAGCAACTGGAGAACATGCCCGTCGACAAGCGCCTCCGGCTGCGCCGGCTCTATCGCGATTTCAACGCCATCCCTGCCGACCGCCGCTCGGTGCTTCGAGGCGAACTCCAATCGCTGCGCAAGCTGGAGCCGGAGGCGCGGGCTGAGCGCATGAACTCGGATGAGTTCCGCAACAAGTACTCGGCCACCGAACAGAGACTGCTCGGCGGGCTGAGTGAGGTCCTCGATCCGGACGAGCGGTGAGGCCGGGCGCCGGTCCGGACCGCCTCAGCTGTTCGATCTCGGCACGAAGTTCAGCGCCGCCGAGTTCATGCAGTAGCGCAGCCCGGTCGGCCTCGGTCCGTCGTTGAAGACGTGCCCCAGGTGCGCGCCGCACCGGGCGCACACGTTCTCGATCCGCTGCATTCCGTGGCTGTTGTCGGGCCGGTCCTTGACGTTCTCCTTCGCGATCGGCTGGTAGAAACTCGGCCAGCCGGTGCCGGAATCGAACTTCGTCTTCGAGTCAAACAGCGCGGTCGCGCAGCAGACGCAGCGGTAGAGTCCGTCGCCCTTGTGGGCGTTGTACTTGCCGGTGAAGGCGCGCTCGGTTCCCTGTTTCCGGGTGACATAGAACTGCTCGGGAGTCAGCTGCGCCTTCCACTCCGCTTCCGTCTTTTCGATACGCTCCACTTCCGCGACGCGGATCAGTTTCCCGGAATTGTCAAATTCGGCGATCTTGACCATCTTCTTCTTCCCATCCGCCGCCAGCAACGGCGCGGCCGCCGCCGCGGGAACGATCGTTCGCAGGGCCTGCCGCCGGGTGAGCGGACCGCTTCGTCTGATCAGCACGGTTCTTCCCTCCTACTTGCGAGTCCATTCCGGATAAAGTTTTTTGAGTTTGGCGACTTTCGGCAACGCGTTCACCACCACGTAGCGATGCGACGGATTGTTGCGCACGAAATCCTGGTGGTAGTCCTCGGCCGGGTAAAATTTCTGGAGCGGGACGACCTGGGTCACGATCGGGTCGCGGAAAACCTTCGCTTTGTTCAACTGGTCGATGTAGGCTTCGACGATCTTCTGTTGCTCCGCATCTGCGTAGAAGACCGCCGACCGGTACTGTTTGCCCCAGTCCGGCCCCTGGCGGTTCAGCGTCGTCGGGTCGTGCGCGACGCTGAAGAAGACCTTCAGGAGCTGGCCGAAGGTGATCTTCGAGGCGTCGTAGGTGATCTCAATCGCCTCGGCGTGCTCGGTCTTTCCTTCGCTGACCACCTTGTAGACGGCATCCGAGGCTTTTCCGCCCGAGTAGCCGGAGACGACCTTGTCAACGCCGGCCAGGTTCTCGAAGACCACTTCGGTGCACCAGAAGCAGCCGCCGGCGAAAACCGCCACGGCCTTCTTCTTCGCCGGGGCGCGGGTGGCGTCCACGGCGGGGTCGGGGAAGGCGTCAGCCGCGGCGGCGGCCAACGGAAGACAGGACAAAATCCAAGCGGCGAGCCTCATCTTGCGTTAAGTTCTCCTGCGTCAGTATACCGCGGCGGATGAGCGGACGAGTGAAGATACGATTCTCAGGACGCAGTGGGGCGGGGCTTGGTTTCAGGTGGCGGGGTCTGGTCTTCGGACCGGGGCGCCTGCCGGAGTGCGGGCCGGCAGGCGGATGCTCCCGGTGGCCTTCCGTCAGACGCTGACGACGGGGCAGGGCGACTGGCGGATGATCGAATAGGCGTTGGCGCGAAGGCGTCCGAAGACGCCTGAGGCCGAGCCGCGGCCGATCACCACCAGGTCGGCGCCAAACCGGTAGGCGCCGTCGTAGACGACGTGCGGGGGATCGCCCGCTTCAATGAACGGGTCCCCGTGGACGCCCACGCTGGACATCAGGCTGGAGACGCTTTCCCTGGCCTGGCGCGACGGATGCACGCGCCAGTCGGGATCGAAATACTCGCCGGTGCGGCCCTCCAGGCTCGGCACGGCGTGGGTCACCACAAGCCGGGCTCCGTACTTGTCGGCGAAGTCCGCCGCCCACCGCAGGACCTTGTCGCTGTGCGAGCCGAGGTCGACCGCCGCCAGCACCGTCTTGAACTCGATCTTCTCCACCGGCGGCGCCTCCTCGAGGTGCACTCCGGTCATCATCGGGCAATCGGCGTCATGCAGGACTTTCGCCGTCACCGATCCCAGAACGAAGCGGCGGAACGGCCCGTAGCCGTGCGTGGGCAGGACGATCAGGTCACATTTCTCATCGTGAGCGAAGGTGACGATCTCCCGCGCCGGGTCGCCTTCGAGAAGAACCCGGCGGGCGCGCAACTGCGGCAGTTCGTTCACAAGAAAGTTGTTGCACTCCTTCTCGACGGCTTCTTTGCGGTTCATGTACAACTCGGCCAGCGCCGTGCTGCCCGCCTCCATCGAGGCGAACTCGTAGTGCGGCGGCGGGATGACGTGGAGCATCGTCACGCTGGCGCCGAACTTTTCGGCCAGCGCCTCGGCATAGCGGGCCGCGCCGATCGACCGCGAGGAGAAATCAACCGGAAGCAGGATCTTCGCTATCGATAACATCGTCAGTCTCCTTCCGTTCAAGATAGTTGCAGATTTCGTGCCAAAAGAGTAGGGGTCTGGCGTCACCTCAGGATCCCGAGCCGGGCTCCCGGGCGCGGCGGCCGGCCGCGCCGCGGCGCCCGAACTCAGTTCGTCCAGCCGAGGTCGGAGAGAATCTTGGGCTCCTTTTCCTCCATGGCGAGCAACTGATGGCACGTATTGCAGTCCTGCGAGAGCGTCTTCGTTCCGCTTGGGCGCTCGTCATGGCACCGGAAGCATCCGGGGGAGGCGTTGTGTCCGATGTGGTTGGGATAGGTACCCCACTGCACTTTCATCTCGGGGAACACGTTGCGGTCAAACAGCGCCAACACACGCCTGCCGGCTGCGTCAATTTCCGCACTTCTGTCGCGGGCTACGGCAGGATAGTTGGTTTGGTAGAAGTTTCTCCACGCGTCGGGGATGCGCGTGTGGGCCTCCGCGGTCGACGCATAGGGCTGCTTGAGAATCGCCAGCGCCGTCTTCTTGGCGAAGGGCAGGGAAGCGGGAATGCCGCCGGCGCTCATCTCCGCGTCGACGGCGAATTCCGGCGGCTGGAAGGAGTGGCTGGGGCGGTTGTGGCAGTCCATGCAATCCAGTTCCCGCAGCTCGAGCCGGGCGATGTCTTCCGCTTTGGCCTTGTCAGCCAGGTAGACGCGCCGGTCGCCGCCGTTCCGTGTGTACTCGACCCACGGGATGATCTCCCGTTTCGCGTCCGAACGGTAGGTGATGCGGACCCCCTCTCCCTGGTGTGCGCGGTGGATCTTGCCGATGCGCATCATCAACACGTTTCGCGACGCCGTGTTCTGTTCGTCCTCGGCGAACCGTTGGGTCACGCGAATCCTGTCCTCGCCGTACTTCTGCGGCCAGTGGCAGGCTTCACAGGTTTCCCGCGCGGGCCGCAGGTCCGGGATCGGAGTCTGGATGGGCCGGTCGTGGGTGTCGAAGGCGACCGCGTAGACCTGCCGCAGGCCGGAGAGCTTGCTCTTGACAAACCACGACGCTCCCGGGCCGATGTGACATTTCACGCACTCCACGCGCGAGTGCGGCGAGTTCTGGTAGGCGGTGAATTCGGGCTTCATCACCGTATGGCACGTCTGGCCGCAAAACTGGACTCCGTCCATGTAGCTGACGGCGCTGTAGGTGAACTGGCTGGCCAGTCCGACGTTCAGCACAGTGGCGCCGGCGACAAAGGCGGCAAGGCGCTTCAAGGCCGGGTTGCGGAAGTCGAGCGTTGCCGGCAACGCCGGCGCGCCACGCATCCTTCGCTGGAGCCAGCCGCCGAGCGGAATCAGACCCAGCCCGGCGAAGAAGGCCCCGGGCAGGACGAGAAAGGCAAGAATGCCGAGGTACGGATGCTGGCCGCCTTCTCCGAGCGAGGAGGGAAGCAGAAAGATCCACAACACGGTGGCGCTGGTGACCAGCACGACCCCTGCCAGACTGATCACGTTGTCGCAGAGCTGGACAAGGGGAAGCAGCCACTCACGAACGCGGTTCGACATCTTGCTCTGTGGTTTCCTCTCTGTGAGATACACCAGCGTGCGAGCGCGGGCTCCGGCCGGTGAGAAACGCCGTATCGAGGGGGTAGACTTCCGGGTCGAAGATCACCGAGTAGAAGTGCCAGACCACGATCGCCAGCGTGGCGAGAACGGCTTCGTAAAAATGGATGGCATTGGCCACATCCAGGACCGCCTTGGGCAGCGTCGCCAGGACCCAGTTGTTCGCCCACAGGAGAATGCCCGTGGCCGCCATGATGAAGGTTCCCCAGATGACCGCCCAATACTCCGCCTTTTCGATGTAGCTGTGCGCGGACCGGTACGGCTTGTCCCGCCTCAGGAACAAGGACCAGGCCATGCCGCGTGCCGCCTCCCGGGCGTCCTCCAGCCGGGGAACCAGTTCCTTCCAACGCTGCCGCAGATCTTTCCGCACCGCCAGAAGGACCACGTGCAGCACCGACACGGCGATCAGCACCACGCCCGCCGTGCGGTGAATCACGCCGCGTGCGGAACCTCCCACGGACCACCACTGGTCCGGGTACTTCAGCGCGAATCCGCTCCAGACCAGAATCAGAAAAGAGGACGCCAGCAGCGCATGCTGGAGGCGCTCGGGTGGCAGCATTCGGTCAGGCTGGCCGGCCGCCGGCGCCAGCGCAAGCAGTCGCCCGGAGAAGCGGAGGGAAATGACCTTCCGGATGTAGTCGCCGCCATGGTGGAGGAGCATCAGTCCGATGACCAGTGGAATGGCGACCCGGTAAAGATTCCGGACCCATGCCACGGCCGCCGGCTCACCGGCTCCTTCGGCCTGATGGATGGGCCCCAGCGCGAAACGCTGTCCCGCGCCGGGGTGGCAGGAGCCGCACGTCTTCGAAAGATTGGAGGCGTGGGTGAGGGACTTCGGGTTCGAGGAGGGAAGAACATCGTGGAATCCGTGGCAGGAGGCGCAGTTCGCCACCGACTGGGCTCCGCTCTTGGCCGCCAAGCCGTGGAAGGAGGCGTCGAAGGTCGTCAGGCGGTCCGCGGGAAGCCCGAACTGCCGGGCCAGCCGCAGATCTCCGTGGCACCGGCCGCAAGTGTCGCGGACGCGATTCCGGTTGACAGCGGAAGCGGCGTCCTGGGGTTCAAGGATGGAGTGCTCGCCGTGGCAGTCCGTGCACACCGGCGCATTGAGGACCCCTTTGGCGGCCGCGGCTCCGTGCACGCTGGCGTCGAACTTCTCCTGTACCGCAGCGTGGCACATGCCGCATGTCGAGGGCGTGTTTTTCCGAAACGCGGCGGTACGCGCGGGCGTGATCTCATGCGCCGCGCCGTGGCAGGTGTCACAGTTGGGCGCCGCCGCGTTGCCCTTTTTCAGTTCTTTGCCGTGTACGCTGCGCGCATGTTCGCCCGCTTCCCGTGAATGGCAGCCGGCGCACTGCGGTTTGGGGAGTTTTTCGGGGTGAGGGTAGACTTCGTGCCCGGTGTGGCAGGCCGCGCAGGCTACCTGTGCGTGGGCCGACTGGGAGACCTTGGCTGCGGCGTCATGACAGGACGCGCACTCCTGCGCGGCGGCCGGGATGGAAAGCGGCGGCCCCCCGAACAGGAGGGCCGCCGCCAGCCGGAGGCTCAAGGACGGGACCAGCGCCTGGAGGAACCGGAAAGCCATAGCGCACATTATCTCCTTTCGCCGTGCCGGCAGCCTGGATCCGAATCCCGGGACGCGCCATACGATCGGAATCTTCAGCGGATAATAGGCAGGGTGGCCGAAGTGGCGTTGTTTTCGAGCCAGCTCCAGTAGACGAAGACCACCGCCAGCACAACCCCGTAGGCGAAGGTCACGGCGGTGAGAATCTTGCCCCACCGGTCGACAACGCTCAGCTTGCGGGCGATCACTCCCTGGTGGGCCACCAGTGGAACCTCGTCGTCACGAATGTGCAGCAGGTCGTCCTCCTGCTGCGCGATCACCCGGCGGTAGATGGCCAATCCGAGCACGATCGCCGCCATCACCGCCCACACCACCGCGTACGGCAGAAGTTTTTCGATCATGGAAGCCTCCTTTCCTTTCGTTGAGACGGTAGCTGTTTCACCATTCGCAGCCGCGCTGACAGCACTGCGAGCACCGCAGTGCCAACCGGCTCTCTCGTCGAGACGACAGAGTGGACGCCAGCCCTCCAGGCATGGTCGAGTGTGTCTTCCATGTGGCCCGGACTGTCGTCCGTCACCACGACGACCCGCTCCGGCCGCGGCAGAGGCAGGGCGAGCCGGTTCAGATGTTCAGGATCGACGACAAGGACGCCGCTCCGGGCTGGATCCGGGTTGTCGACACAGACGACCTCCGCTCCGTCACTGGCGCTGAGCATGCGCATCAGTTCGTCGCGGAACGCCGCGTCGGAGATCGCAAGCTGTACCGTCTCGCCCATGGCCGGGCCCCCATTCAGAGCCGACTATTTCTTGCAGGCGTCGAGCGACTTCTTCTCGCCGTAGCACTTCCCCACGTCGTTCAGGTCTTTCGAGTTCGCCTTGGTGTGGCAGGCGATGCAGCCCTTCTTCTCCTTTTTCGTGTACTCGGGCTTGCCCATCAGCACCGCCGTGTTCAGGCCGATTCCCACCGCCAGAACCGAACAGGGGAACAGGAACTTCAGCATATTCTTCATCCGTTGTCAGCCTCCAAACAGGAATTCAAGCAATTACCACGCCACTCAGGATACCCCGATTTTGCATCGCCTTCCCGCAGCTCCGGATGGCCGGCTGTGGCTTTTACCCCATAGGCTGCGCCGCCTCACCCATCGGATGGCGGCGGGCGCCGGGGTTCACCGCCGAAAACAGGCATCCGCCGTGGCCGCATGCTTGCACTTCAGGAAGACGCCATGTCGCAACTGGTGGACCTGTGGCAGCGGACAAACCTGGTCGACGCCGTCTTTGACCACCTGTCGGATGCGCTGATTCTATACGACAACAATCGCATCATCGCGGGCGTCAACCGCGCCGCCGAGAAACTGTTCGGTGTTCCCGCCGCCGAACTGGTCGGGCGGGAGTGCGGCGAGGTGTTCAAGTGTTCCGGCTGTGAAGACGGCTGCGGATTGCAGACGCCGCTTCAGAGCATCCACTCGAGCCCCACGGGGACCGTCCGGCTGCACTTGAGCAGCGGTCGGGAAAAGCTGGCCGCGATCCGCACCTCGGCAATCTTCGACGAATCCGGCCAGCGCGTCGGTTCGGTCGCCACGGTGCGGGACGTGACCGAGGAAGTGGATCCGCAGCGCCGGGAGGTCGTCAGCGAGTCCCCCGCCATGCAGGAACTGATGCGGTTTGTCCGGCGCGTGGCGGCCAGCGAGGCGACGACGATCCTCATCGAGGGAGAGAACGGCACGGGGAAGGATCTCATCGCCAAGACCCTCCACTACCAGAGCCTCCGCCAGGCGGAGCCGTTCATCGCCATCAACTGCGCGGCGATTCCGGAGACGCTGCTCGAAAGCGAACTGTTCGGCTACGAGAAAGGCGCTTTCACCGACGCCCGCCAGCAGAAGCGCGGCATCTTCGAGCTGGCTGACAAAGGCACGCTGTTTCTCGATGAGATCGGCGAGATCCCGCTGATGCTGCAAGCCAAGCTCCTTCGCGTCCTCGAAGATCAGAGTTTCCGGCGGCTGGGGGGGCTCAAGGACATTCAACTCGACCTGCGCGTGGTGGCCGCCACCAACCGGAGCCTGCGCGAGGCCGTCAACGAGGGCGCCTTCCGGCAGGATCTCTATTTCCGGCTGAACGTCATTCACATTCAGATCCCCCCGCTGCGCGACCGCCCCGAAGACATCCTGCCGCTGGCGCGGTTCTTCGTCGACCACTACAACCGCAAGTTCCGGCGCCAGATCGAGGGCGTTACACCCGAGGCGGTGCGGGTCCTGATGGCGCATGACTGGCCCGGAAACGTGCGCGAGCTCCGCAACGCGATCGAGCGCGCCATGATCCTCGAAGAGACGCCGCGCATCACGCCCGCAAGCCTGCCCGTGTCCCTTTTTCGCGCCCCGGCCGGCGACGGACCGCCCGCGCCGCTGTCACCGGCCGCTGCGTCCGAGGAAGCGCAAGAGGATCTGTCGCTTGAAGCCAACGAGCGCCGTCTGCTCGCGGAAGCGCTCCGCCGGACCGCGAACAATCAGACCCGGGCGGCCAAGCTGCTCCACATCACGCGCGACACCTTGCGGTACAAAATGAAGAAGTACGGGTTACACTGATACCTGCTTCTTCCCATGGCCCACCTGATCACCAGACGAGAGTTACTCGCGGCCGCGCCGCCGCTTTTCGCCGCCTCGCCCCGGAGGACGACGGTTTCCATCCACGGCGACCAGTTCCGTATCAATGGACAAGTGACGTATGCCGGGCGGACCTTTGAGGGGATGAAAATCGAAGGCCTGCTGATGAATTCGCGCATGATTCAGGGCATCTTCGACGATGAAAACCCGGAGACGAGGTCCCGATGGAAGTATCCTGACACGGGACGCTGGGATCCTGAGCGCAACACCCGGGAGTTTCTCGCGGCGATGCCGGAGTGGCGAAAGCACGGGCTGCTGGCGTTCACGCTCGGCATGCAGGGCGGGAGTCCGGAAGGCTATTCGAAGGCCCAGCCCTGGGTGAACTCGGCCTACCGGCCGGACGGCTCGATCAAGAAGCCGTTTCTCGCCCGCCTGAACCGCATTCTCGACCGCGCCGACCGGCTGGGCATGGTCGTGATCCTGAACTATTTCTACTTCGGCCAGGACGAGCGGCTGGAGGGCGCCGCCGCGATCCGGCGGGCGGCCAGGGACACTACCGAGTGGGTGCTTCGAAGCGGATACGCCAACGTCATCGTCGATCTTGTCAACGAATCCGACAACCGCTCCTACCAGCAGGATTCTCTCAAAGCGGCCCACGTTCACGAACTGATCGAGTTTGTCAAAGGGATCGAGATCGGCGGAAGGCGGCTCCTGGTGAGCACCAGTTTCAACGGTGGAACCGTGGCTCCGGACAATGCGGTCCGGGCTTCCGACTTTGTGCTTCTGCACGGCAACGGCGTAAGGGACCCCAACCGGATCTCGGCGATGGTCGACGAAGTTCGCGCGCAGCCCGGCTACCGGACGATGCCCGTGCTGTTCAATGAAGACGACCACTTCGATTTCGACAGGCCGTCGAACAACATGCGGTCGGCGCTCGCCCGGTACGCCTCGTGGGGCTACTTCGACCCGGGCAAGGGCGACTATACGGACGGATACCAATCGATGCCGGTCAACTGGGGAATCAACACGGACCGGAAGAGGGCCTTCTTCGCTTTCGTCAAACGGGTCACGGGCGCATGAAGGTTCTCCGCGGCGGGCTGGCGGGTTGCGGGTTCTTCGCGCAGTTCCACCTGGAGGCCTGGAGACGGATGCCGGGCGTGGAACTGGCCGCGGCGTGCGATCCCGATGCGGCGAGGGCGGAGAAGGCCGCGCCGCGCGCCTACGCGCGCTTCGAAGACATGATTGAGCGGGAGCCGCTTGATTTTGTCGACATCGCCACGCGGCCCGACCTGCACCTGCCGCTGGTCAGAATGGCCTGCCGGGCCGGGATTCCGGTGATCTGCCAGAAGCCGATGGCCCGGGACTGGTCCGAGTGCGTGGAACTGGCGGCCGTCGCGGACCAGACCGGCGTTCCGGTGATGATTCACGAAAACTGGCGCTGGCAGCCCTGGTACCGCGAAGTGAAGAGGCGGATCGAGGCCGGGGAAGTCGGCGACATTGTTACATACCGGTTTCGAATCCGGCAGCGCGACGGCCACGGTCCGGAACCGTACCCGGCACAGCCTTATTTCCGGACTATGGAGCGGCTGCTGATCTACGAAACGATGGTGCACCCGATCGACACCGCGCGCTTTCTGTTCGGCGACCTGGACAGTGTCTTCGCGCGGACCCGGCGGAGAAACCCGGTGATCGCCGCCGAGGACTGCGCGTTCCTGCTGTTGACGCATGACTCCGGCCTGACCGGAGAGGCGGACGGGCATCGATTCACCGATCTGGCGCCGGCGAGCCCGGTGCTGGGTGACGCCAGCTTCGAGGGCGAGAAGGGGATTCTCACGGTGTCGCCCGCGGGCGACGTGTTTTCAGGGGAACAGCCGGTCTGGCGCAACACCGTGTCCACAGGCTACCGCGGAGACAGCGTCAAGGCGACACAGGAACACTTTATCGAATGCCTCCGCACCGGGAGGCCGTTCGAAACGAGTGCGAGGGAGTACTTGAAGACGTGTGCGGCTGTGGAAGCCGCATACGTGTCGGCGCGGGAAGCGCGGTCTGTGACCGCGAAGGTCGAGTAGGCCGGAACCGGCTGCGGCTTAACGAGACCGGCGATCCCCGCGGCGATCATTGCCGCCGCCGCGGCGTTCTCCGCGGAACCCGCCTCCGCCACCACCCGGCGTCATCGGGCGCGCCTCGTTGATGACGAGCGCCCGTCCCAGGAGTTCTTTGCCGTTGCAGGCGCGCACTGCGGCTTCGCCCGCCGTCTGATCCTCGATGTCGACAAATCCGAAGCCGCGCGCTTCGCCCGTGAATTTGTCCCGCACCAACGAAACCTGATCCACCGCGAATCCGGCCTGCGAAAAGAAGTCCTGGATGTCGCCTTCCGTAGCTTTAAAGGGGAGGTTCCCCACGTACAATCGCATTCAACTATCTCCTTGCGAAACCAACCAACCGACAACACACCGTGGAACCGATTGAAATTGTATGGGAAACGAGGGACGAAACTCCGGGGAAACGATCGCTCACTTGAACCACACTCTGACTCTTCGGCGTGCTGCTCTCATAGTGCCAGAGTTATGGGACAAAGTCAAAGCAAAAGGCTGCGCCGGAAGCGGTCAAGGAACCGCGTCCGAAGCCAGCCGAGAAGCACCGCGGCGGCCACCAGCGGCGAGAGTCCGGCGATGATGATCGCCGGGGCGAACCGGTTCTGGTCGCCCACCAGCCAGCCGGTGAGGATGGGCGCGGCGACGCCCGCCAGTTGCGCGATCGTGTTCTGGTAGCCGAGCACTCTTCCGATGAGCCGTTCGGGCGAGATCAGGTGGGTGAGAGCCCAATAGTTGGAGACTCCAAAGCCCATGCCGCACATGGAAACGGCGAACAGGGGAAGGATCAGGCTGCCGGACTCGACCGCGGTGAGGCCGACGATGGTGCTGCCGAGAAGGAATCCGAAGGCGACGAAGCACTTGCGAACGAACAGCGGCGGCTTTCCCGTCCGGCGGATCGTCCAGTCCGCCACGGCTCCGGCAGCGAGGCTGGTCACCGCGGTGCCGGCCAGCGGCAGCCCGAGGATCAGACCCATCTTCGTATTAGAGAAGCCCCTGACGGTGACGAGGTAGGTCGGAACCCAGCTCATGATGAAATACCAGTAGTAGGAGTAGAAAAAAGCGCCGAGGGTGACGCCCCAGAACACGGGGCTGCGCAATAGACCGCCCCATGGAACTCGTACGGCGGGCCATTCGGCGCTGGCCGGGAGAGGCGCCGTCTGACGCGGCGCGACGAACAACCATGGGATGACCCAGAGGCATCCCAGCAATCCGATGACGATGAACAGCAGCCGCCAGCCGAGCGGGTCCACCAGCGCGCCGCCGATCATCGCTCCGATGCCCGGGCCGACGAGGGCGCCGCCGATGTAGATCGCGGTCGGCAGTCCCTGCTCGTCTTCTCCGAAGTTGCGTTTGATGTAGGCAATGCTGGCCACGGGAGCGATGGCCTCGCCGAGTCCGAGGATCAGGCGCAGCACGGCGATCTGCCAGAAGCTGGTGGCGAATCCGACCGCCGCCGAGGCGAGCGACCAGACCAGGAGTCCCACGCCGTAGGTGTAGGCGATACCCCAGCGGTCGACGACAAAGCCCGCCGGGATCTGCGCCGCCGCGTAGGTCCAGAAGAAAGCCGACAGCAGGATGCCCATGCGTGCCGGCGAGATGTCGAACTCCTTCATCAGCGCCGGCGCGGCGATGGCGAGGTTGCCCCGGTCCATGTAGCTGATCAGAATTCCGAGAAACAGCAGCGCCATGACGAGCCACCGGCGCCGGGAGGCGGGCGCGGCCGCGCCCGTCACGCTTCGATCCCCATCTGGGTGAGGCGGTAGCGCAACGCATTCCGGGTGAGGCCGAGCATCCGGGCGGCCTGGGACTTGTTCCCGTTGGCGCGCCGCAGCGCTTCCCGCAGCACGGACTGTTCGAACTCGTCGAGTGTCATTCCGTCGGGAAGGAACGGGCCAGGCTCGCTCGATTTCGGGCGGGAGGCGGAGTCCAGGCGGATGTCGGACGCCTCCAGCCGGCTGCCGAGACACAGCAGGACGCTGCGTTCGATGACGTTGTCGAGCTGGCGTACGTTGCCCGGCCAGTGGTGGGCGGTGAGCACGCGCATGGCCTCGTCACTGATGGAGTCCACCGGCACGCCATGTTCCCGGGCGGCGCGCGCGGCGAAGCGCCGGGCCAGTTCGGGGATGTCCTCGGGGCGTTCGCGCAGCGGCTGGATGTGAATCGGCATCACGTTGAGACGATAATACAGGTCCTCGCGAAATGCACCCTGTTCGAGCGCCTTTTTGAGGTCGGCGTTCGTGGCGGCGACAATGCGCACGTCCACCTGGCGGGTTTTGTTGCTGCCGAGCCGTTCGAACTCGCGTTCCTGAAGAACGCGCAGCAGCTTGACCTGGATGGAGAGCGGGACGTCGCCGATCTCGTCGAGAAACACGGTGCCTCCGTCGGCCTGTTCGAACTTTCCCGGCTTGGGGGTGGCGGCGCCGGTGAACGCGCCTTTCTCGTAGCCGAACAGCTCGCTCTCCATCAAATTCTCCGGGATGGCGGTGCAGTTGATTTTCACGAACGGGCCGTCGCGGCGGGGCGAGTGAAAGTGGATGGCGCGCGCGATGAGATCCTTTCCGACGCCGGACTCGCCGACCAGCAGCACGGTGGCCTTGGTGGGGGCGACCTTGCGGACCATCTCGAGGACCTCGCGCATGCTCTTGCTTTCGGCGACGATTCCGCCGACGTCGTAGCGGCTGCCGAGCTGCTCGCGCAACTGCCTGTTCTCGGCGTGCAGGGCCCGCACTTCGAGCGCCTTCTGGATCACGGTCATCAGGTGATCCATTGAGAACGGCTTGGGGAGAAAGTCCTGCGCTCCGCTGCGCATCGCCTCGACGGCGGATTCGACGGAGCTGAACGCCGTCATCACCACGACCGGCAGGGACGGGTTTTTTTGCCGGAGCTGGCGCACCAGCGACAGCCCGTCCATTCCGGGCAGGCGAAGGTCGGTGAGGACGAGGTCGGCCCGGCCGGCGAGCGCGAGGGCCGCCTCGGCGCTGCCGGCCTGGTCCACTTCGAAGCCGGCCGATCGGACCTGCAACTCGATGACGCGCCGCAGGCGTTCTTCGTCTTCCACAATCAGGATGCGATGGCTCATGTTTTTCTCGGCAGAAGGACGCGAAAAATGCTGCCCTGTCCGGGTTCGCTTTCAACGAGAACGCGCCCGCCGTGGCCGTCCACGATCTTTGAGACGATGGCGAGTCCGAGGCCGGTTCCACCGGGCTTGGTGGTGAAGAAGGGATTGAACACATTCTCGATCTGAACAGGGTCGATGCCGGACCCGCGGTCGATGACGGCGGCCTCCACCATGGCGCCGTCGAGCGGTCTGGTTTTCACCGTCACGGCGCCTCCAGCCGGGCTGGCCTGGGCGGCGTTGAGGAGGAGGTTGAAGAAGACGCGCTCGAGCAGTTCGGCGTCGCCCGGGATGAGAGGGATGTCGGGCGAGTAGTTGCGGTGGATGACCAGCTGAAAGGGCGGCTGGTGGCGTTGGAGCGCGGCGATGGCCCGGTCCATGACTTCGTTGAGGTCGGCCGGCTGGAGGCGGATTTCGAGCGGACGGGCGAAGTCGAGGAACCGGCTCACGAGCGAGTTGGTGCGGTCGACCTCGTCGCGGATGTAGCCGGCGAGTTCGACAGCGACCTTCTGGCCCGGTTGCAGATTCTTGACGAGCACTTCGGCCGAAGCTTTGATGGTGCCGAGCGGATTGCGCAGCTCGTGGGCGAGTCCGGCCATGAGTTGTCCGATCGCGGCAAGGCGTTCCGAACGCCGGGCGGCGTCCTGCGCGGCGGCCAGGTTGCGATTGGCGACGGCGAGCTCGGCGGCGGTCTGCATGTACTGGCGGGCGCGCAGCCGGGCCGCCGAGGCCACCTCGTTCATCAGGACGACCAGAATGACGAACAGGAGGACCCTCAGACCGAGTTCGCGCGCCTCGTCCGGGGGGAGGTCGTAGCGGCTCCAGTCGAGGAAGAGGAGGAAGGAGAGGTAGGCCGCGCAGGAGAGCGCGCTGACGGCGGCCAAAGCCCATGCGCCTCCCGAGTTCACGGCCGCCACGACGGGAAACAGCAGCAGCAGGTAGTAGCTTGAGTTGATCGCGCCGGTGACGCCGACCAGCAGGTATGCGGCGATCAGTTTGAAACCCGCCGCGATCATCGAACCGTGCCGCGTCCTGAAACAGGGTACACGCGGCTCGACCAGCTGAAACAGGGCGAGCAGAGCCAGCAGCTCGTACTCAGCCTCGTTGGGATGGGGCGAAACCACCGCCAGGGCGGCGAACAGGACCAGCCACACCCCGTCGATCGCTCGTGGCACGTACCAGCGCGAACCCGCCGTCTGTTCCATGTCTTAACCCGATTGTGCCAAAATAAGGGGGTTCTTTCTCCGCTTCATGAGCAACATCGACATTAATGAGCCTCTCCCGGCCGACGCGGCTCCCCGGGAAGAGTCGTTCGGAGAGATCCTCTCGCAGTTTGAACGCAGCCACCACAAGCCGGACGCAGAACCGGATCCGTCCTCTGCGGTCATCGACGGCACGGTCATTTCGGTCGGTCCCGAGTATGTCTACGTGGATATCGGCCGGAAGCATGAAGGAGTCTTGCCGCTGGAGGCGGTCCGGGAAGCCTCCGGCGCCGTGGCATTGCAGCCCGGTCATGGAGTGCGGGTCAGCGTCGCCGGCCTCGATGAAAACGGCTACCACGTTCTCAGCCTGTACAAAGTGGTGGTTCCGAAGGACTGGACCGCCCTCGAGAACGCCTTTCGCGACGGCGCGGTGATCAGCGGCACGGTGCAGGAGGTGATCAAGGGCGGCCTGCGCGTGGACGTGGGTGTCCGGGCTTTTCTGCCCGCTTCGCGAAGCGGGGCGCGGGATTCCGCCGAGATGGAAAAGCTGGTCGGGCAGACTATCGAGTGCCGGATCACTAAGCTCGACACGGAGAAGGAGGACGTCGTACTCGACCGGCGCGGCGTGCTCGAAGAGCGCGCGGCGAAGGCGAAGCGTGAGGCATTCGACGCCGTCGAGGAAGGCTCCATCCGCCAGGGGACGGTCCGGAGCATTCAGGACTACGGCGCGTTTGTCGATCTCGGCGGGGTGGACGGGCTGCTCCATGTGGCCGATATGACCTGGCTCAGGGGCGCCAAGCCGTCGGACGTGGTCAAGGTGGGCGACACGGTTCAGGTCAAGGTGCTTCGCGTCGACCGGGCGAAGGGGAAAATCTCGCTTGGCCTGAAGCAGTTGACGCCGGATCCCTGGACCGTGGCGCTTTCGGCGCTGAAAACCGGCGACCGCGTGCGGGGAAAAGTGGTTCGCACGACGGACTTCGGCGCGTTCGTCGAGCTCCAGCCGGGGGTCGAAGGCATGATCCACGTCTCGGAGATGTCATGGTCGAAAAAGCAGAAGCGGCCCGCCGACATTCTCAAGCCCGGTGAAATGGTCGAAGTGATCGTGCTCGGCATCAAGCCGGAGGAGAAACGGATCGCGCTCGGGCTCAAGCAGGCGCTCGGCGACCCGTGGGAAGACGCGGTGCAGAAGTACAAGGTGGGTTCCGTCGTGGAGGCGCCGGTGTCGACCCTGGCCCCGTTCGGCGCTTTCGTGGACATCGCGGAGGGCGTAGAAGGGATGATCCACATCGGAGACATTGTGAACAACAAGCGTCTCCAGCACCCCAAGGAGGCGCTGGCGGTGGGTCAGGTGGTCCGCGCACAGGTGCTTGAGATCGATCACGACCGGAAGCGCTTCCGGCTCGGAATGAAGCAGCTCGAGCCCACCTCGGTGGACGAGTACATCGCGGAGAACAAGGTGGGTGACGTCGTTTCCGGACGGGTTGTGGAAAGCGGCACGTCGTCGGTTCGGGTCGAGCTGGGCGAGGGGGTGAAGGCCGTCTGCCGGCTCAAGGGCGGTGCGGCCCATACGGAGGTGAAGCCCGCCGCCGGGGCGGACCTGTCGGCTTCGGTGGCGATGCTGGCCGCCCGCTGGAAGGCGGGGTCGGTGAAGGTTTCGGCAGCCGGGACGGGCCTGAAGAGCGGGGAAGTCCGGCAGTTCCGCATCACCCTTCTTGATCCGGCTAAGAAACTGATTGAGGTGGAGTTAGCCGACTAGGTGAGACTGGAGAGAACCGCTTCGCCGGAACAGTTCCGGCCTTTGGTGTGACGTTTTCGCTCCCCTCGCGTCCAACAGGGTTGGAAATGAAGCCGTGATGTGGAGTGAAACAGGAGTCGCCGCGGCCCCCCACGGGCTGGCGCGGCAAAACCGGGTGCGGAACGAGTCGGACCTCATACGAGCGGCGCAGAGGGGCGATGCCGAAGCCTTCGAGGAGTTGGTCCGGACCTACGATCAAAGCGTTCTGCGGCTCGCCTACGGCCTGATGCGATCCCAGGAAGACGCGCGGGACGTCTACCAGGAGGCGTTTCTCCGCGTCTACCGCAATCTGCATTCGTTCCGGTTCGACTGCTCGTTCCACACCTGGCTGTACCGGATTGTGACGAATCTGTGCCTGGACCACCTGCGGAAGCGCAAGGTCCGCCGCGAGGAGCCGCAGGCCGCCGCCGGGGCGGACGGCCATCGCGACCTTCTGGACCAGGTGCCGGAGACGGACGCCAGCGGCGATCCGCAGCGGCGGCTGTTGAGCGCGGAGCTGCGGGCGCGCATGGAGTCGGTGCTCGCGGAGATGACGCCCCGCGAGCGGGCCGTCTTCGAGATGCGTCACCATCAGGGAATGCGTTTGCGCGCGATCGGGGAGGTGCTGGGCACGACGGAAGAGGCGGCGAAAAACTGCCTGTTCCGTGCCACGCAGAAGATGAGGTCCGCCTTGGGGGATTTCGTATGAGCTGCAACGAAGTTCGCGACCTGGCGGCGCTGTACCTGTACGGCGAGGTTTCCGCCGAGCAGGAAGAGGCGGTCGAGCAGCACATCCACACCTGCGGCGTGTGCGCCGCGGAGATGGCCCGGCTCCGGGCGTTGCACGCCGCGGTGGACGAATCCGCGCTCGAGCCTCCGGAGACGCTCCTGCTTGACTGCCGGCGGGAGTTGCGCCTGAAGCTGGCTCGGGAAGCCGCGCCGGCCGGATCCCGGGTCAAGTTGGCGGCGGCGTGGAACTGGCTCGCGGCAGGATGGCGTCCGGTCGGCGCGCTGGCGCTGCTGGCCCTGGGCTTCGTCCTTGGGAGAGCCGGCGACATCCCGTCGACTGAATTTGCCGGTACGGCGCCGGCCGGCGTTCTAACCCGTGTCAGGGCCGTCGAGCCTGAGGGGAACGGAAGGGTTCGCCTGGTGGTCGAGGAAACCCGGCAGCGGGCTGTCTCCGGCGCTTTGAGCGACGGCCGGATTCGCGGCCTGCTGTTGGCCGGAGTCCACGAAGGCGACGACGGAGTGCGCGTCAACGTGATGGATCTCCTCCAGCAGGAGGCGGCCGAAGCGGAGGTGCGGCGGGCGTTTCTGACCGCGCTCGAGCGCGACGCCAACCCGGGGATCCGCCTCCGCGCCATCCAGGCGCTGAAGCCGTACGCGGGAGATCCGGCCGTTCAGCGGGCCCTCGCCCAAGTGCTGCTTCACGATGAACATGACGGCGTGCGGACTCACGCCATCGATACTCTGGTGCAGCACAAGCCGCGGGCGGTGGTTGGGGCGTTGCAGGAACTGGTCCCCCACGAAAGCAACAGCTATATCCGGCTGCGGCTGGTGCGATTGCTGCACGAGCTGAATGCGTCGGATGGAGCTTTCTGATCCGCCGACGGGCGGCTCCGACGGGCGCCAGGGGTGCTGTGAGCCGGACTCCCAAGCATGCCATACCACGGCAGGAAGTGGGTGAGTCATGAGGGTTAGATCCGCGACCGGCCGCCCCGGTCCGCCTGCGGCCAAGGCGGTGGCCCGTCGGGCCTTGCTCCCTGCGGTCCTGGCGGCCCTTTGTCTGTGCAACACGCCGGCTTCCGGCCAGACGGTCACGCGGGAAGGCTCCTTCTGGGTCGAATCGTCGGGCGGCTCGATGAACGCCGCCGGCGCCACCGAACTAAAGGTGGACGTCCGTGGCGCTGTCGCCGTGCGAGGCGGGGGAGGAGCGGACCTTGCATATGGCGTCAAGCGGATCTCTTCGAGCCGCGGCGCGGCGGCCCCCGCCCTGCGCGTGAGAAGGCTGGGGCCGTTGCTTGTCGTCGAGGGGAAGGGTGGTCCGCTCTCGGTTCGCACCGAGATTCAGCTGCGTGTGCCGTCCTTCGTGCGGCGGGTCCTGGTCGACACGGAGGGAGGGGAACTGGCGTTCGAGAATCTCCACGCCGAGGTACGGGCGTCCACCGGCGGCGGCACCGTGACGGCCAGCGGCGTCAGCGGTCCGATGGAAGTAAGGACGGGCGGCGGAGAAATCCGCGTGGGCCAGGTGGGCGGCGGCTTCCGCGGCGTGACCGGCGGCGGAGGAATCCGCGTTGAGAAGACCGGCGGCGAAACGTGGCTTGAGACGGCGGGGGGCGGCATCTTCGTGGGAGATTCGGGCGGAGCCGTGTACGCGCGGACGGGAGCGGGGGACATCGAAATCAACAAAGCCGCCGGTTCGGTCACCGCCCGGACGGGTGGAGGGATCATCCGGGTACGCGAAGCCGATGGCGAGGTGAGCGCGGAAAACTACGGCGGCCCGATCCTGGTGAGTTCAGCCAGGGGCGTACTCTGTGAGTCCGGCGGCGGCGGTATTCGTCTGAACCAAGTCAGCGGCGAGGTGAGGGCCGTGACCGCCGACGGAAGCGTCATCGCGGACCTGCTGGCCGGGGCGCCCTTGAGAGATTCTTATCTTGCGACGCGCCGGGGTGACGTAACGGTCCTGATTCCGTCTAATCTGGCGGTGACGGTGGAAGCGCAGAATGAGTCGCCGGGAAGCCTGGGGCGCATCGTCTCGGACTTCTCGGAGATCCGCGTGCGGGGCGGCGCCGGCGAGGCGGCCCTCGAGGCGGCCGGCGCCCTGAACGGGGGTGGCCCCGTGCTGCGCATCACGGTCGCGCGGGGATCTATCCTGCTGCGGCGGCAGCCTGCGCGGGATTAGGTCCAGGCAGAGAATTTGCGAAGCGAGAGGGTAGTCATCATGAATCGTCTGAAACAGTCGATCCTGTTTGCCGTTTCCGGGGCGGTGATCGGGGCGCCCGCGTGGTGCCAGACACTTCCCCCCGTGCCGCCGGCGCCGCCGGCGGCGTTTGCCTTCCGGCCAGAACCTCCGGAACCTCCGGAACCGCCCGAGCCGCCTGTCGCCCTCCAGATCTTCCCGATGGGCGGCAGCTTCCTTGGAGTGAACGTGCAGGAGGTGGATGCGGAGAGGGCGAAGGCCTTGAAGCTCAAAGAAGAGCGGGGCGTGGAGATCACCACAGTCCAGGAGGACAGCCCGGCGGCCAAGGCTGGCCTGAAGAAGGGTGACGTTGTGGTCGAGTACAACGGGCAGCGCGTGGAGGGAACTGAACAGTTCATCCGGCTTGTCCGTGAGACTCCAGCCGGGCGGACCGTCAAGCTCGCGATTGTCCGGGAAGGCTCCCAGCAGACCATTTCCGCGACGATCGGTTCCCGGAAGGGAATGAAGGCCGGGCGGCCCGGCGAGTGGTTCTCGATGCGGGACTGGCCCCGGGAGATCCGCATTCCGGACGTTCCGCGGCCTGTGATGGGTTGGAGCAGCGGCGCGCTGGGGGTCGAGGTGGAACCTGTGAGCGGCCAGCTGGCGCAGTATTTCGGAGTCAAGGAAGGCGTGCTGGTGCGGTCTGTGGCCAAGGATTCGCCGGCTGAAAAGTCCGGACTGAAAGCGGGAGACGTGATTGTGAAGGTCGACGGCAAAGAGGTCGACTCGGCGGGCGAGTTGTCCCGCGCGTTGCGCGACCGCGGCGCCAACAAGACCGTCTCGCTGGTTGTCTATCGCGAGAAGAAGGAGACGGCCGTCACGGTCACGTTCGAGGAAGGCGCCCGGGAGCGGCGGATTGTCGTGCCGCGCGCCTCGCGGGTTGTGGAACGCCGGTTCTGATCCGGCGGGACTCCCCGCGCGGCTACGGCGCCGGCTCGGAGCGCGCACGAACCGAGATCGCGGCCGAGTTGCCACTCGCGCCGCCGACGTAGACGACGACCAGATGGAGCCCGTCGCCGAGTTCGGAGGGAGTGCGGAAGGTCGCCTGGGCGATGCCGACCTGATCCGGCGTGAGACCGGAGCTCAGAACTTCGGCGTCGAGACCGCCGACCTGCACGGTCACCGGGTAGGCCAGCGCCGGAGCGGGGTCGGCGGACGCGGCGGCGCCGGAGGCGACCGGCTCGGCGGTGGGGCCGCCGCCGATGAAATGCACCCGGACCTGCGAGCCGGCCTCAGCCGGATTCGCAGCCGAATTCGGGGAGCCGTCCTCGTTGAAGGCGACGGCCTGGTTGCCCGGGCCCGTCAGGATCGTCGGAGCGAACGTCTGAACCGTGATCGAAACCGGTTCGCTTGTCTGATCGCGAAGCCGGACCTGAACGGCGACGGGACCCGTGGTTGTTTCATACGGGATCTGTCCCAGGATCTCCCCCGGCGAGACTCTTTGCAGCGGCGCGGCGCGGCCGGCGACCGTCACGGTTGTCTCGCCCAGCGTGGTCGGCCAGGGAGGATCGGCGGAGGCTTGGCTACCCGCCGTGAGGAACCGTCCCGTGATCCGGAAGAGCGATCCGGGAGCGAAGCGCGGGCTGCCGTCGGCCGGGTTCTGAACGTCTCCCGCGACGATGCGGGGGCGGGGAGGCGGTGTCAGGCGGCGCACCCGCAGGTTCAGGTTGTCGGCGACGTAGACGTTTCCGTCCGCATCCAGCGCGACATCGGTAGGCCCCCGCAACTGGGCGTTCGTCGCCGGGCCGTTGTCTCCGGAGAATCCCGCCACGCCGTTGCCGGCCACGGTCCGGATCGCCCCCTGCGGCGTGAGAACGCGGATGCGGTGGTTGTCCGTGTCGGCGATCCAGACGTTGCCCGCGGCGTCCGTGGCGACCCCGGAGGGGCGGTTCAGGCAGACTGTCGTGGCGTCGGCGGCGTCACCGATGAATCCGGGCAGCCCGTTGCCGGCGACGGTGGAGATGATCCCGGCCGGCGTCACCTTGCGAATCCGGTGGTTCTCCGTGTCAGCGATGTAAGCGTTCCCCTGCGCGTCCCAGGCGACGTCGCCCGGAGCGGTGAGCCGCGCCAGCCGGGCTTCGAGGCCGTCGCCCCGAAATCCCGGCAGGAGGTTACCGGCAAACCGGGTGAGGCTTTTGTCCCTGGCGTCGACGCGCGCCACCGCGTGCAGTCCGGGCGCCGCCACCAGGACGTTGCCGTCCGGGTCCGAGGTGAGCCCCGCCACCTCCTCGTTCACGGTGGCCAGGGTGAAGATCGTGGAATCCGGCGTGATCAGGCGGACCCGCCTTCCCCCGAAATCGGCCACGTAGAGATTCCCGGCCGAATCGGAGGCGAGGCCGCGCGGGGTGTGCAGTCCCGCCAGGAGCGCCGCGCCGCCGTCGCCGTCCGAACGGGCTTGGCCCGTGCCGGCGAACCGGGAAATGACGCCCGCAGGGCTGATGCGGCGAATCACGTGGTTGGCGGTGTCGCTGATGTAGATGTTCCCCGCGGTGTCCGCCAGGACGGAATCGGGGTTTCCGATTGCCGCGAGGCGCGCCTGCGCGCCGTCGCCGAAATTGCCCAGCTGACCCGTGCCGGTCACCGTCGTGATCGTGAACGGTGTGGCCGTTTCCGGCGTCTTCACGTGAAGGCGGATCGGAACTGCGGCATCGTTGAAACCTTGCGGCGAGGAGATGCGCAGCGTGGACTCGTAGGAGCCCGGCGCGAGACCCTGCGTGTTGACCCGGACCTGCACCGTTCCCGGCGTTGATGTGCTGGTGGCGCTGAGCGACAGCCAGCGTTCGTTGGTCGTCGACAAGGTCAGCGGGACGTTCCACCGTTCGGTTTCGCTGACGCGCAAAGGCAAGTCGACACGCCCGGACTGGCCGGCTGTAAGGTTGAATTCCACGGCCGGCGCCGGCGCCAGGATCGAGGGCCTCGCCTGTCCGGCCCGGGAGAAGTTGTCGATTCCGCCATTTGTCGTGAAATACGGTCCGACGCTGGTTCCCATCCAGATTGTCCGTGGATCGACCGGGTGGATCGCCAGGCGGAGCACCTGAATCCCCGCGGTGACCAGGATCGTCTCCCACGACCGGAGGGGGTTGGCGCTCCGGTAGAAAACCCCTCGGTCGGCCGCCGTCGCATAGAGGACGCCGTTGGCGTCGAACTGCAACGAGACGGGCTGGTAACGAATCGGGCGGGGCACGAACGCAAATCCCTCGCCACGATTCGAACTGCGGTAAACGCCCGGACGCTCGCCAGGGCCGCTGGCGGCCAGATAGACAATCGCCGGGTCGCGAGGGTCGACCGCCATACCCGTGATAAAGACATTCGCGCTCAGCGGGACTTCGTTCCGGGCCCTCCGCCACGTGGCGCCTTCATCACTGCTCAGCGAGACTCCGGTTGACTGGGCGGAGTACATGTTCTGAGGTTCGGCCGGAGAGATGGCGAAGGCGGTGGTTTGCGCAGGCAGCGTTCCGCGCCGTGTCCACTTCTCTCCGCCGTCCTCCGTCTTGTAAACCTCCTGGCCGACGACGGCATAGAGGGTGAGCGGAGAACGGGGCAACTGGAACAGTCGCGAAACCGCTACGCTTGACCGGGGAATGCCTGTATTCACGGCCCGCCACGTCTCCCCCTGGTCCGTGCTCTTGAAGACGGCCCCATCCTCGACGTCGGAAGCGACGAAGAGGATGCGCGGGTTGTCCGGCTGCACAATGATTTCGTGGATGAACGGCTGCGGCTGGGAAGCCGGCCTGATCGGCACCGGTCGGAACTGGAGGCCGCCGTCTGTGGAGCGCAGCAAGCCTTGGCCGAGGCTGATGTAAACGTTGGAGGGCGTGGCCGCGTCGATGGCAATGGCGGTAATGGGCAGGTTCACCGTCGGCAACGGAAGTTGGGACAGGGCCGGGACGGCGGCCGCAACAATAAGGGCCAGGGTCCTCCGCGTCGTGGACATGCTGTTCCCATTATCGCGGCAACGGCGGGACCGTCGCATCCGGAGGCGGGAGGCGCGGCGTGGGGCGTGGTTCAGGCCAGCGCGGCGGAGCGGGCGTGCTCGCGCGAGTACCAGCCAAGCGTGCGGCGGAGCCCCTCTTCGAGCGAGAACCGCGGGCTGTGGCCCAGGTACTCGACCGCAAGGGTCGTGTCGGCCATCGAGTCGCGGACGTCGCCTTCCCGCGGCGGACCATATTGCGCCGCGATGTCGACCCCTTCAATTTTATTGAGAAGCCGCCAGACCTCGTTGAGCGTGTAGCGGTTGCCGTTGCCGGCGTTGAAGGTCCGGCCGCCGACGTTGGCGGCCCGGGCGGCCTTGATGCACAAGGCGGCCACATCTTCGACGTAGGTGAAGTCCCGCGTCTGGTTGCCGTCGCCGTGGATGACGGGCGAGCGGCGGTCGAGCACCGCGTTCATGAAGATCGAAATGACCCCCGAGTAGGGGCTCGAAGGATCCTGACGTGGGCCGTAAACGTTGAAATAGCGTAAGGCGACCGCGTCCAGCCCGAAGCAGGAGTGAAAGCAGCTGACGTAGTATTCCCCCATCAGCTTCTGGGCGGCGTACGGCGACTTGGGGTTCGGCGCCATCGACTCCACTTTGGGCAGCGTCGGGGTGTCGCCGTAGGCCGACGACGACGCGGCGTAGACCACCCGGCCCACACCGCCCTCCCGGCAGGCGCGGAGCACGGCAAATGTGCCGTTGATGTTGATATCGTGCGACGGAAGCGGCTCCTTTATCGACCGCGGCACCGATGGAATCGCGGCGAGATGGAAGACGACGTCGGCGCCGCGCACCACGCGCAGAACGGAGTCGTAGTCACGGACGTCGGTCTCGTGAACTTGAATGTCCGGCCAGACTTCGGCCAGGTTTTCCCTCTTGCCGGTGTAGTAGTTGTCGATGACCTCCACCCGCGCTCCCGGCTCCTTGAGCAGCGCTCTCACCAGGTTCGATCCGATGAACCCGGCCCCTCCGGTAACAATATAACGAATCATAGTAATAGCGTAACTTTTTTCATCCTCAGGTTGTCATTCCGGACAGGACCTTCTCGACGTAGCGCAGCGAATCGTTGGCGATTGCCTCGGCACCGGCGGAAAAATCGAAAACTTCGAGCGAAACCCAGCCGGAGTAATTCCGCCGCGCCAGGGTCTCAAAAATAGGGCGGAAGTCGTAGTCTCCGGCGCCCGGGTGGCGTCCGTCCATCTCGTTGATGTGGATGTGGCGGATCAGATCAAAGTAGCGTTCGAGAACAGCGGCGTGCGGTTCGGTTTCGTCGGCGGCGTTGTGGGTGTCGAACATCGTCCGCACGTTCGGCGAGCCGATCTCGCGGACGATTTCCGCCGCGGCGGCGACCGTGTTGATGATGTCGGAATCGGCCTTCGGTAGCGCTTCGACAAGGATCGTCACGCCGCGCTGCTCGGCATGCGGTGTCACGCCCGCCAGGCCATCCACGAAGTGGCGCGTCGCCTCCGCTGGCGTGATGCCTCCGGTCGATGTTCGTTGCTTGGGAGAGCCGAACACCATAATCCCATTGCGGCTGGCGCTGTCTTTCGGGCTGGAGCCGCCCCTACCGCCGTTGTCGTCCGCGCGGTTGCCCGCCAGGTCCGCGCAAAGGTCCACGAGGTCCCGGATATGCCGCCAGCTCTGGGCTCTCAGCGCCGCATCCGGCGTGGTCACGTGCAGTCCCTTTGGCGAAACCATCAACCAGTGCAGACCGACGAACTCCAGACCAGCATCAGCGATGATGCGGCGGTACTCATTGCGCTGAGCGGGGGGGATGGTCGCGGGGTATTCATGGAGCGTGAAGGGCGCGATTTCAATTCCGTCGTAGCCGGCTTTCTTGATGGAAGCGCAGGCGGCGGCGAAGTCCCATTTTTCATAGACTTCGTTGCAGATGGAGTGCCGGTAATGGTAGGCCATGAGGGAGTGATTCCATCTACCAGTCTATTCAGTCGGCGAAAACATGTACAAGCTTTATGCTGTCGCCGGGCGTGGTTCGGATCGATTCGCCGTAGGCGCGCCACGACACGCGCCGGAGCAGAGAGGCGGCCAGTTTCCGGTCGAGCCGCCCCAAATCCTGCGCGGCGAGGCGGAAAGCAGCGGGAGAGGCATTGACACTGCCGAAGACCGCCAGGTTTTCTACAATCAGGCGCAGCGCGGGAAACCGGGCCTCGCCGCGGGCGCCGAGCAGGCAGCAGACGCCGTTGGGCGAAAGCCGGTCCACGGCCAGCGCCGCGGCCTGGCCGGACCCGGTGGCTTCGATAACAAGATCAGCTTTGGCCGGAAGTCTGGGGCAGTAGAGGACACCAGATGAGGTGAGCAATCGGGCGCGGGGATGGCTTACCGGTTCGAGCGAGTGCACGGTCACCTCGAAGCCTCGCAACTGCAACACGAGCGCAGCGAGAATGCCGATCGGTCCGGCGCCGAGCACAAGAACGGTCCGCGGCTCGCCCGGATGGGTGGCCGTGAGCCGTTCCACCGCCTTCTCGATCACGCTCAGCGGTTCGACCAGGACCGCCACGTCGGCCAGTTCCGGCGCGACGCGGACGAGGTCCTCGGCGCGGTCCAGGGCGAACTCGCAAAAGTAGCCGTCGAGGCCGTAGATGCCGCGCTCGGCGCAGGTCGCACTCTCACACAGGTCGCGGCGGCCCGCGGCGCACCAGCGGCACCCGGCCCGGCAGGATCGCCGGACCAGGGGGACCACCCAGTCTCCCGGCGCCAGCGCCGCCACACCGTCGCCCGCGGCCACGACTTCGCCCACGGCCTCATGGCCAAGGGTCAGCCACGAAGCGCCCGGCGGCGGATAGCCGATCTCGAATGCGGCCAGTTCCCGGTCTGTTCCGCACACGCCGACTCCCCGGATGCGGAACACCACTTCTCCGGGGCCCGGCGCTGGCGGTGGGGCCACGTCGCGGTCGGCAAGGAGGCGGCGGGCGAAGTCGAGCCCCACCGCGCGCATCGGTCAGCGGGTCTCCGGCTTGCGCGCCACGACGACGACGGACAGCCCGGGCCAGGGAAGCACTTTGTCCAGAGCCTTCCAAAGCCACACGGTCTTGTCGAAAATCTTCAGCGTCAACTTGCCGATCTGGCGGACCTTCCAGATGCGGGACTCGACAAACCACATTAGCGCCGCGGCCTTGTTCAGCGTCTGGACGGTTTCCACCTGGAGGCCCGCCCTCGCGGCGGCCTCGACGAGGTCCCGTGTTTCAAACCGCCGCTTGTGGCCGAGGGTCCGGTCGAGGGAGCCGAACAGGGCGGCGCCACGCGGGGCGAGGATCAGAAGCTTGCCGCCGGGCTTGAGCGTGCGGCAGGCTGATTCGAGGCATGAGCCGGGATTTTCGACATACTCGAGCACATTCACGCACAGCACGGTGTCGAACAGGCCGGCCAGGTCCGCATCGGCGCCGGGATTGTCGGGATCCATCCGGCGCACCTCAACGCTGGGAGTGCGCAGAAACCGGTTCCTCAGCGAATGCAGATAAAGGGCGTCGCGTTCGCCGGCGACATAGTGCAGCCGCCGGCCCATCAGGCGGCCGGTCAGAGTCCCGATGCCCGCGGCGATCTCGAGCACGCGGTCTCCGAGATGAGGGCGGATCAGGGCCGCCATCCACGAGACGTATTGGGGCGTACCGGTGAGATTGTTGAGGTGGGCGCGGCCGTAGGGCTGGGCGTACAGATCGTCCACCAGCCAGAAGTAGAGAATGGCGGCGAGGGCTTTGACGCCATCCTTCCAGCCGATCTTTTTCCCCTCCTCGTAGGTCCGCCCGTGGTAGGAGATCGGCACCTCGTAGATGCGCAGCTTCCGCTTGGCGCACTTCATTGTGATCTCCGGTTCAATCCCGAAGCGGTTCGACCGGATGGGGATGCTCTTGAGGAGGTCCGTGCGGAACACCTTGTAGCAGGTCTCCATGTCGGTGAGATGGAGGTTGCAGAACATGTTCGACAGCGAGGTGAGGAACTTGTTCATCATCGAGTGCCAGAAGGGCAGCACGCGGCGCTGCTCGCCGGCCAGGTAACGGGAGCCAAAGACAGCGTCGGCACGGCCGTCGAGCAGGGGACGCAGCAGCGCGGGATAGTCGTTGGGATCATACTCGAGATCCGCATCCTGAATGAGGCAGAAATCCCCGCCGGCCTTCTGGATCGCGGTCCGGACCGCCGCCCCCTTCCCCTGGTTGATCTCGTGGCGGAAGAGCCGGATGGCGGGATGGGCCGCGGCCATCCGTTCAAGGATGGCGCTGGTGCCGTCTGTGGAGCAATCGTCCACGACGACCACTTCGCGCTCGAGGTTCTCCGGCAGCGGCGCCGCCAGCACGGCGTTCAGACTTTGCTCGGCCAGCGTTCGCTCATTGTAAACCGGAACCAGGATCGAAACCTTCATGGAAGCGCCGCTGCGGCGTGAAAAGAACCAGTATAATGATAGCGGCTGAATCGTTGGCAGACTTTAGAAAAAAAAGAGGATCTCGACAATGAGTGATCAACCGAAACGGCGCGAGGTAGTCTCCGGAGGAGCGGCTCTCGCCACCGGATTCCTGATCGTGAAGCCCCAGTCCGTGCGCGGCTCGCAGGCCAACTCCGCGCTGTCGCTCGGGCTGATCGGTTGCGGCGGCCGTGGAACGTACGTCACGGGCGTCTTCCAGAAGAACGAGTATCTCAAAGTGGTTGGATATTGCGACATCTACAAGGACAAGCTGGATGCCGCCGCGGCGCGCTACTCGGGCGCCAAAGGGTACACCGACTACAAGGAACTGCTCGCCAGCGACGTGGACGCCGTCTACATCGCCACGCCTGCCTATCTGCATCCGGAGCACTTCGAAGCGGCGGTGAACGCGCGGAAACATATCTTCATGGAGAAGCCCGCAGCGGTGGACGAAGCGGGTTGCCATCGGGTGCTGCGCGCCGCCCGGAAGGCCGACCCGACCAAGCGGATCTCGGTGGACTTGCAGCAGCGTTACGGCAAGGACTACCGCAAGGCGCACCAGATTGTTACGTCCGGAGAACTGGGAAAGCTCAAGATGGTGCGCGCGGCGTGGATCGGCGGCGGGCCGGCCATCAAGCGCGGGCACGATCCGAGCGAAGAGAAGATCCGCAACTGGTTCTTCTACCGGGAACTGTCCGGCGACATCCTGATCGAACAGGATTGCCACAACATCGACGTCGTCGCCTGGTTCACCGGGAAGCATCCGGTTCGGGTCAACGGCTACGGCTCGCGCCAGTCGCGGCAGTACGGCAATATCTTTGACAACCTGGCGGTGACGTTCCAGTACGAAGACGGAATGATCTTCAGCTACAGCGCCAACCAGTTCGGGGCTCCGGGCTTTTCCGATGTCTCTGAGACGTTCATGTGCGAGAACGGCGCGCTGAATGTCAGCCGCAGGGGATACACGGTCTGGCGCGGCAAGAATCCGCCGGAGCGTGTCGACACGACCTACGACATCACGGCCGACGCGGTCAATGAGTTCATCGAGGGCGCGCGAACGGGCAAGATCGAGAACGCCGCTTTCCACGCCGCCGAAAGCACGCTCACGGCGGTCATGGCGCTGAACGCCTGTGTGATGGGCCGCGAGTTCAACTGGGACCAGGTCAAGGAACCGGCGTAACGCGGAGCCGGGCGGGCGCACATTCCGGTTGACAACAGGCGAAGATAGGGCGAAGATACGGGTGTGGATCCGTCCTTCGTCGGCATCGCGCGGCTGGCCCGTTCCGCCCCGGTTCTCTCTGAAAAGCGGTTCGCCGAGTACCGCCAACTGGCGGCCTATCAACTACTCAACCGGTGCAATTCGCCGCGGATGCCCTTTCGCTGGACCATCAATCCGTATCGCGGATGCGAGTTCGGCTGCCGCTACTGCTACGCCCGCTACACGCACGAGTTCATGGAACTGCGGGACCCGGAGGAATTCGAAACGAAGATCTTCGCCAAGCAGTGGAACCCGGACACGTTCCGGTCGGCGCTGCGCAAGCTGCATCCGCGCGAGCCGATCGCGATCGGAACAGCGACGGACCCCTACCAGCCCGCCGAGCGGCGCTTCCGGGTGACGCGATCCATCCTCGAAGTGTTCGCCACGCTGCGGGGAAGGGACCTTTCCATCACGACCAAGTCCGACCTTGTGACACGGGACCTGGACCTGCTTTCGAGGATCGCCGGGTCCAACCGCCTGTCGGTGAACATGACCGTCACCACCCTGGACGCCGGGCTGGCGCGGAAGCTCGAGCCGCTGGCGCCGCGGCCGGACCTGCGCCTGGCTGCGCTGCGTCAGCTTCGCGAGGCGGGCATCCCGGCGGGAGTGCTGTGCTGTCCGCTCATGCCGCTCATCAACGATGCCGAGGAAGACCTGGACCGGCTCGGCAGGGCCGTGGCGGATGCGGGCGGAGAGTGGCTGTTCGGCAATGTTCTGTTTCTCAAGCAGACGCCGCGGGAGGTGTTCCTGGACTTCCTCGACCGGGAGTTTCCCCACCTGGCGGTCCGCTACCGCGCGTGGTACCGGCGGTCGGCCTACCTGGAGGGAGAATTCGAGGAATCGATCTCGGCCCGGATCCGCCACATACGCGAGCGGCACGGCCTGGCGAAGCCAAGGGTCGAGTACCAACCCCCTGAAGACCAACTCGCACTCGCGTTTTGATATCCTCAGGGTCTATGAAACGTCGCGACTTCGTGGCCCTGTCGGCCTCCACCGCGGCCCTCCCCGCGCAGGGCCAAACTCTTCCAAAGAACCACCCCGGCAACGATTACAAGCCCGGCAAGGCCGTCATGGTGCTGGGTTGCCAGTCCGGCCCGACGACAGAGGAGAAGCTCAACTATTTCGCCCGTCACGGCGTGAACCATATCAACGGCTATCCCAAATGGAACGCCGACAAGGTCTATGACGTGGCGGAGCTGGAACGTGCTATCGAGCTGGGCCGCAAGCACGGCGTCAGCATCGACATGGTCCAGTTGCCGCTGCCGTCTTCCTACATCGCCAGGGCGGAAATGCCATCGATCATGATGGGAAAGCCGGAGCGGGATCGCGATATTGAACGGTGCTGCCAGACCATCCGGAACTGCGCCAAAGCGGGTATTCCGGCGGTCAAATACAACCTGACCATCCTGGGCGTCCTGTCGACAGAACCGGTGACAGGACGCGGAGGCATCCGGCAGAGGGCCTGGGACCTCAGCAAGGCGAAACAGGACCCGCCGTTGACCGAAGCCGGTCCGGCGCCGGCCAGCGTGATGTGGGAGCGGATCGAGTATTTCCTCAAGCGGGTTGTGCCCGTGGCGACCGAGTACAAGGTCCGCATGGCATGCCACCCGCATGACCCGGGGGTTCCCAAATCCGGCTTTCGCGGGGTCGACCGGGTGCTGGGCACGGTGGACGGACTCAAGAAGTTCATCTCGATCGTGGACAGCCCTTACCACGGGTTGAACTTCTGCCAGGGCACTGTCAGCGAGATGCTCGAGAATCCGGGCAAAGAGATCTACGACGTCATCCGCTACTTCGGGCAGCGGCAGAAGATCTTCAACGTCCACTTCCGGAACATCGTCGGCAAGCGGGACAAGTTCTTCGAGACCTATCCGGACGAGGGCGACGTCGACTTCGTCAAGGCGATGATGGTGTACAAGGAAGTCGGCTACCCGTACATGATGCAGCCGGACCATATGCCGCGCCATCCCAACGATCCGGACGGCAGGGAAGCGTTCGCCTGGGCCTACGGATATATCAAGGCGCTGATCCAGATGGCGCAGCGCACCTGAACGCCGGTTTGGATCAGGCCGTGGGCGGCACGCGGCGGACCCAATCGGTCACCGCTTCGTAGGCGTGGGCGAGGGAGAGCACGCGCGCCTCACCCAGCGCGGGTCCGGCCAGTTGCAGCCCCACGGGCAACCCCTCGGAGGTGAAGCCGCACGGGATCGAGGCGGCCGGGATGCCGAAAAAGTTGAACGGCATCGAGTTGCGCAGGTAGATGAAATCGGGATTGGATCCGAACCGGCAGGCGGGAAGGGGACAGGCGGGGGTGACCAGCACATCGACGTCGCGAAACACCTCCGCGATCTGGCGGCGCGCCCGGTCGAGGTCCCGCAGCGCGCGGGCGTACTCGCCCACGCGGACGGGTTCGCCCTCGCGGATTTCGCGCAGCGTGCGCGGGTGGTAGAGCCCGGAGCGTCCGCTCAATTCCGGCTCGTGATAGGCCCAGGCCTCGGCCCGGATGATGGGCATCGGGGGCAGGGCGGGCAAAGCGACCTCGCGCACGCCCGCTGTCAGCCGCCCCAGGGTGCGAATGGCCTCCTCGACGGCCTGTCCGACCTCCCGGTCGATGCCGTCGAAGAACATCCTGCGGACCACTCCAAGCCTCCACGCCGCCACCCTGGTCGTCAGCGGGCAGCGCCGGCCGGTCATGCCCTCCAGCAGCAGCGCGGCGTCGAGGGCGGTTCGCGTCATCGGGCCCACGTGATCCATGGACCAAGCCAACGGTACGACGCCTTCCGTGCTGACGAGTCCGTACGTGGGCTTGAGGCCCACCACACCGCACAAAGCGGCCGGCAGTCGGATCGATCCTCCCGTGTCCGACCCCAGAGCGCCGAAGCACAGGCGCGCCGCCACGGCGGCCGCAGAGCCGCCGGAGGAGCCGCCCGGGATGCAGTCCGGTTTCCACGGATTCGGCGTTCTGCCGAAGAAGCTGGTTTCCGAAGTGAAGTTGTAGGCGAACTCGTCCATGTTGAGCTTGCCCAGCAGGACCGCTCCAGCCGATCGTAGGCTCTTCGTAACGGCAGCGTCCTCGCCGGCCGTGTGATTCTTTCGAATCGCGCTGGCGGCGGTGGTTTTCATCCCCGCGACATCGATGAGATCCTTGAGCGCGACCGGCACGCCGTGGAGGGGGCCCGCGGGCCGGCGGCCTTCGAGGCGCCTGGCCTCGGCGAGGGCCTGCTCGGCCGCCACCGTGACAAAGGCATTGAGCGCCGGATTGAGGCGTTCAATCCGCGCCAGACACGCCCGCGTCAGATCGACCGGCGATACTTTCCGGCGGCGGACCGCTTCGGCTGCCTCCGCCAAAGTCATCATGGCCGGATCCGGAGGCAAGGCTGCGGCCATGGCGGCATGCAGGAACTCCCGGCGCGAAGCCATCCTCCCTAGTGTAGTCCGGCGGGTGCGCGGCGCCTGCGTCAGCGCGCAATAGGGGATTTCCCTGAGAGACGAGACAGGGCGCGTCTCCGTACATTGGAACCATGGGACGGTTCCCCGTTCTGCTGTCCGCCACAGTCGCTGCGCTATCCGCCCACACGATTTCCGAGGACCGGCTGCCGCTGAGGGAAGCCTGTGAAGCGTCGGCGCGGGTCTTGGGAGAATTGCGGCGGGGGGACGCGGTCGAGATCCGGTTCGCGCTGTCGGGAGAGATCGGGACCTGCTACAAGGTCTCGGTGATTTCAAGCGGGAAGACATTGAGCGGCTATGTGCCGGCCACCGCCGTGGATGGCCGGGACCAGTTTGAACGTGGGCGCCTGTCGGCGGCGGCGCTGGATGTATCGGGTTCCGCCGGAGAATCCGCACCGGGCCGCCGCCCAAGTCCGGGACCGGCCACGCCGAATCCCGACCTCCAGGCAACGGCCCTGAAAGCTTCGCGGCTGTTGAATGAGAACCAGCCGCAGCTGGCTCTGGAGACAGTGGAGCCGTTGCTGCGGAAGTCCCCCAACGACCCGAATCTGCTGGCGCTGGCCGGGATCGCCGCGCTCCAGAGCGACCGTCCGCGCGAGGCGATCGACCACCTTCGGCGGTCGTTGGAACTGGCGCCGAACGCGAAGATAGAGCGGATCCTCGACAAGGCGGTGAGGGAGGCGCAGGCCGACCAGAGCGCGCGGAAACTGGTCGGAATCCGCTTCAACTTCCGTTATGACGACAAGCAGGTGACAGGCGAGCAGGCGCGCCTGCTGGTGCCGATTCTCGACGCCGAATACCTTCGCGTGTCGCAGTACATCGGCTGCGAAGCGGGCGAACGCATCACGGCGATCATTCAAAGCCAGTCGGACTATCTCCGGACCACGGGCGCCGCGGAGTGGAGCGGAGGCCAGTTTGACGGCCGGATCCGTGTGGCGATGATCGAGCCGCAGCCGGGTGATCGCACGCGGCGCGCCTTCGCACACGAGATCGTCCACGCCTGTCTGGCGCGGACCGGGAACTGGCCCGCCTGGCTCCACGAGGGGCTGGCGCAAAAGTTGTCCGGGGAGACCCTGACGGCGGCCGACCGGGCGCAGGTTCGCAAACTGGCCCAGGCGGGGGAGCTGCCCTCGCTCGCCACGATGGGCCAGGCGTGGTCGCGGCTGAGTTCCCGCCACGCGCAGATCGCTTACGCCGCGGCGCTGGCGGCGGCCGATCTGCTGTTCGAGCATTACGGGTCAGCCGGAGTGCGGAGCCTTCTTCAGAGTCCGGGGATGCTGCCGCAGATCACCGCTGACCTCGATTCGCGCCTCCGCCAATAGAGGGCACCGGGTTGATCACTTGCTGGTGGCGATGGCGGCGACTTCCCCGGCCACGACGCGCCGATAGGCTCCGGGCTCGATCAGGATCTGGAGGCCGCGCTGTCCGGCCGATACGGAGATGACGTCCCAGAGTTCGGCCGTTTCGTCGATCCAGACCGGATAGTTCCGGCGGCATCCCAACGCCGTGACGCCGCCCCGGACGTAGCCGGTGAGCGGCAGGACCTCGGCGAGGGGCGCCGGCTCAACCTTGCGATTTCCCGAGACTTGCGCCAGGGCCTTCAGGTCGAGCCGGGAGTCTCCGGGGACCACCGCCAGAATCACGCCAGTCCGGTCGCCCCGCACCACCAGCGTCTTGAAGACCTGCGCGGCGGGCAGGCCGATGCGGGCGGCTACGGTTTCGGCCGCTAAGTCTTCGGGGTCGACCTCGTAGCTGCGCGTCTCAAATGGAACGCCGGCCTGTTCGAGGAGCCGGATCGCGTTGGTCTTGCCGGCCATCCGGCTACCTCGAGAAATAGCGCGAAACGACGGCCGGCGACGGCTTCGGCGTGCACAGAGAGACAGCGATCATCAGGAAGGCGGAAACCAACGTCATGGTCACAACGGGGAGCATGCCGAAGACCATCGTGCCGGCGGGCATCCGGCGGACAATTTCGATGCCGCCCGCCGACAGGGTGACGCCGGGGGCCGCCTTCGCCTGAAACACTCCGACGGCGATGACCGCCGCGGCTACCCAGAGCGTGCTGGCCAGGGCGCCCCACTTCGTGCTGCCCTTCCAGAAGAGGGCGGCGAACAGCAGCGGAGACATCGCCGCGAAGCCGGAGAAGGCGTATTGGGACGCGAGGTCGAAAATGTTGGCAGGGAACTTTTGCGCCACGAAATAGGCGCACGCGGTGAGCGTGACGACGAAGGCCCGCCCGGTGTGGACCTGCGCCGCTTCTCCAAAGCGCTCCGTGTGGCCGTAATAGGCGAAGACGTCCTCGGTGAACATGGTCGAGAGGGCGAGGATCTGCGAATCGCTGGCCATGACGGCCGCCATGATGCCCGCCCCGAGAAGGCCGGCCAGCCAGACGGGAGCGAAGCGTTCGAGCAGGACGAGCAGCACGTCGTCGGCCGCCATGACGGTCTGCAAGTGCTGCCGCTGCTCGGGACTCAACTGAGCTCCCCGGACGGCCAGGATCTGCCGGGCGTCCTGTTTGGCGCGGATTTTGGCCGAATCCTGGACGCTGTTGGCGGCAACCCCGAGGAACACGCAGGGAAGCCAGATGAGGAGGATACAGACTGGATAGAGAATCACCGTGCGGCGGAACTGGCCAAGCCCGCTTGCCGTGAGACAGAAGATGCTGATGTGGGGAAAGGCGATGGCCGAAAGCGGGATGAACGTGTAGCTGAAGAAGAACGCCGGAGGAACACGCTCGCGCGTCAGCAGCGGCGACAGCGCAGGGGAGGCGAGCATGCGCTCCATGGCATCGCCGAATCCACCCATGCCGTAGCCGATCACGCCGATGGCGACCGCGCCGAAGCTGAGAAAAAGCAGAGTTTGAAACGTGTTGACCCAGGCTGTGCCGCGCATGCCGCCGAAGAAGACGTACGACATCACCACGACGGCGACGATCAGTCCGCCGAGCCAAAACGGCACGAGTCCTCCGCTGATCGCCCGCAGCGCGGTGCCTCCGCCGATCACGCCGATGATGATGTAGGGCACCAAGAGCGCGGCCTGGACCACGAAGATGACGGTGCCGATGTGTCCGCACTCCCAGCGGTCGCGAAACAGCTGCACCGGCGTCATGAAGCCGAAGCGTTTGCCGAGCGACCAGATTCTGGTTCCGCCGAGAAACAGCAGCAGCGGCACGATGAGCGCCGACGAGGACGCCATCAGGCCGTAGGTGACGATGCCGTTGTGGAAGGCGTGTCCGGACGAACCCAGAATCGCGAACGCGGTCATGTGGGTCCCGAACAACGAAAACAGGAACACGAATCCGCCGAGCGAGCGTCCGGCGAGGAAGAAATCTTCGGCGCCGGAGCCGCGCGCACGGCGGAATGCGAAGATCCCGATGTAGAGAACGGCAGCCAGGTACAGCGCTACGAACGCGGTGGCGGTCAACGCGCTACTCCAGGTGATCCGGCCAAGCCCAGCGCACCAGCGCCGCCATCAGGAGGGCGGCGGCCAGGGTGTAGACGGCATGGTAGAAAAGTCCGGGCGGCAGAAACCCCAGCACGAGGGGCCGTGATTCCCGCCAGAGCCAGAAATCCTGATGAAGAAGATAGAGAAGACCCGCGGCGGCGGTGAGGGACAGATTCTTCAAGCGGCAATCCCGGAAAAGCCTTACAGTATCACAGCCGGCGGGGGCTCCGCGCGGGGCTGTGTTCCGGCCGGGATGCGGCGCCCGAACCCGCCCGGTTAAGATGCAAGAACATGGCGCGCCTGTCCCGGAACACAGTCTTGCTGCTGTCGACGGCGGCGGTGGCCGCCATCGCCCTGGCGGACTGGCTGATCGGCGACGACATCACCCTGGGTCCCGTGTACGTCTTGCCGCCGATGCTGTCGGCAGCCGTGCTCAGCCGGGGCTGGCTGGCCGCGCTTTCCCTGTTGGGAGCCGTCCTCCGCTCCGCCCAATTGCCGACCAGCGGACCCGTCGACAGCCTTTTCCGCTTCCTGCTGGGTCTGGTGGCGAACCTGTCGGCGGCGTTATTTGTTTACGAGGTGGTGCGCAACCGCCGGCGCGCCCAGGAGCAAATGGAGGAGCTTGAACGCCAGCGGAGGCTCCGGGAGGAGGCCGAAGAGCAGATGCGTATGCTCGCCGAAAGCAGCCCGGCGGCGATTCTCACGCTGGATCACTCCGGCGCCGTGCTCAACTCCAACCGCGCGGCGGCCGAGATGTTCGGCTACGAAGACACATCCGCGTTGCTCGGCGAGCGAATCACCAACCTGCTTCCGATCCTCAGCGAGGCGTTGCGGGTCGAGCCGAAAGAGGGAGGATTTCGCGCCGCGGTCCAGGCCGAAGGCCGGCGGCGGGACGGGGATCTGTTCCTCGCTCAGATCTGGTTCTCCACCTACTATGCGAGTGGACACCGGCGGCTCGCCGCGATCGCCGTAGACCAGTCGGAGGAGATGCGCGAGCGGGAGGAGCAGAATCTGCGCCACCTTCAGGACAGCAACCGCATCGTCGCCGGGGCGGTTTCCCACGAGATCCGCAACATTTGCAGCGCCGCTTCGGTGGTCTTTTCCAACCTCCGGCGGCGCGCCCCGATTCCCGCCGGAGAGGATTTCGAGGCCCTAGGCAATCTCGTCGGGGCGCTGGAGCGCATCGCTGAGACGGGGCTGCAGATCTCGCAGGGACGCTCGCCGGGCCTGGTGGATCTGGGCGAAGCCTTGAAGCACCTGCGAATTGTCATCAGTCCCGCGTGGCTGGAGGCTGGCGGGCGGGTGGTCTGGCGGCTGGCGGAAAACCTCCCGCTGGTGACAGGCGAGTCCTATGGGCTGATGCAGGCCTTTCTCAATCTCAGCCAGAACAGCCTGAGAGCGGTACAATCGTCGAGTGTAAAGGAACTCGTGATCGAGGCCAAAGCGGAGCAGGGCAAGGCGACCGTTTCGTTTCTGGACAGCGGCCCTGGAGTCGCCGAGCCGGCGAGCTTATTCGCGCCGTTCCAGTCCAAGGCCGAGAGCACCGGCCTCGGACTCTACGTCGCCCGGTCAATCCTGCGAAGCTATGGAGGCGACCTGAGACATGACCCGGGGGAAAGCGGGTGCCGGTTCGTGATCGAGTTGCAGGCAAGGCATGAAACCAATCCGGCTTTTTCTCGTTGACGATCATCCCCTGTTCCGCGAGGGCTTGGCCCGCTTGCTCGAAAGCGAGCCCGAGTTTGAAGTGTGCGGGCGCGAGGGAACCGTGCAGGAAGCCCTGGCCAGCCTCGACCGGGCCAACCCCGACGTGGTGTTGCTGGACGTCGACCTCGGCAACGGCCGCGGGCTCGACCTGGTTCAGCAGATGAAGCTCCGCCAGACGCCGGTGCGCGTACTGGTGGTGACGGCGGGCGTGACCGACCGCGAAGCGGTCCAACTGGTGCAGGCGGGCGTGGCGGGGATCTTCCACAAGAATAAAGCGCCCGAGGTGCTGTGTTCGGCCATCCGGGAGGTCGCCGCCGGCGGCGTGCACCTCGAATCGCGGTACCTGAAGCCGCTTTTCGAGACCATCGACGAATCCAGGGCGGCGCCGCCGAAGCTCACCGACCGCGAGATCCGGATCATGCGGCTGGTTCTCCAGGGCCTCGCCAACAAGGAGATCGGCCAGCAACTCGAGGTGGCCGAGAGCACCGTGAAGGCCGCGCTGCGGGCGCTGTTCGACAAGCTGGGCGTCCGCACGCGCAGCCAGCTCGTCCGAGTGGCCCTTGAACAGTACAAGGAACTGCTCTGACATGCCTGCTGGTATCATGAGAGTTTCCCCTCGTGATCGTTGACACTCAGTCCGTCCGATTCCCTTCGATCGCACTCGATTCGGGCGTGGTTCTGGCTCCGGTCGACGTGGCCTACCAGACCTATGGGTCGCTGAACGCGGACAAGTCGAACGCGATCCTGATTCTGCATGCTTTTTCGGGCGACTCCCACGCGGCCGGGATCGATCGCGAAACGGGCAAGCCCGGCTGGTGGGACAACATGATCGGCCCCGGCAAAGGATTCGACACGGACCGGTACTTTGTCCTCTGTTCGAACGTATTGAGCGGATGCCGCGGGACCACCGGGCCGTCCTCGATCAACCCGGCCACGGGATGCCCGTGGGCGATGTCTTTTCCGGGCGTCACCATCGCCGACATGGTCCGGCTCCAGAAGATGCTCGTCGACCATCTCGGCATCTCCCGCCTGCTGGCTGTCGCCGGCGGTTCGATGGGCGGCATGCAGGTGCTGGAGTGGGCGGTCAGCCACCCCTCCAGCGTCGCCGCGGCGATTCCCATCGCCTCGACGGCGCGCCACAGCGCGATGCAGATCGCTTTCAACGAAGTGGGCCGGCAGGCGGTGATGTCGGACCCGGACTGGTGCGGCGGAAACTACTACGGCAAAACGCTGCCGCGACGCGGGCTCGCCGTGGCGCGCATGGTGGGGCACATCACCTACATGAGCGACGAGTCGATGCGCGAGAAGTTCGGGCGGAGGTTCCGGGGAAAGGATCAACCGGGGTTCGACTTCGGGGTCGATTTCGAGGTTGAGAGCTACCTGCGCTACCGGGGGAGCCAGTTCGTCGACCGCTTCGACGCCAATTCGTACCTCTACATCACCAAGGCGATGGATTACTTCGACCTGGCGGCAGGCTATCCGTCCCTGGCCGCTTCGCTCGAACGGGCGACGGCGAAGTTCCTGGTGATCAGCTTCACCTCGGACTGGCTGTACCCGAGCTACCAGTCGCTCGAGATCGTCAACGCACTGCGCGGCCGCAACCGCGACGTGGCCTACTGCGAACTGCCGTCCAACTATGGGCATGACGCGTTCCTGGTGGAGGTGGGCGAACAGACCGAGATCGTGCGGGGCTTCCTCGCCCGTGTGGCCCGCGAGGTGGGCGCGGCATGACGGAAACGGCGGCCCGCCGCCGAGCCCTTGTGCATGAGGTGCTCGGCCGCAGCGATTACGCCATCATCGGCGACATCATCGCCGAGAACTCGAAGGTTCTCGACGCCGGCTGTGGCGAAGCGGAACTGCTCGCGTGGCTTGTCGAGAACAAGAACGTGGACGCGCGGGGCATCGAACTGAATCCAGCCAAGGTCCAGAAGGCGATCGCGCGCGGGGTTTCGGTCTACCAGGGCGACCTCGAGCGAAGCCTGCGAGACTATCCGGACAAGGCTTTCGACTACGTCATCCTCAGCCAGACGCTCCAGCAGACCGTCCGTCCCCTGGAGGTCCTGCGCGAAATGTTGCGGGTCGGCCGCTGCGGCGTGGTCGCCTTTCCGAATTTCGGGCACTGGCGGGTGCGGTGGTCGCACCTGTGGAGCGGACGCGCGCCGCGGACGGCCCTGTTCCCCTACGAATGGTATGATTCACCGAACATCCACTTCCTGACGATCGTGGACTTCGAGTCGCTGATCGAAAAACAGGGCTGGAGGGTGGACAAGCGGATCTTTCTCTCCGGCCACCGGCAGGTCCGCGTGGCGCCGAACCTGTCGGCTGAGATCGCCATTTACCAGATCCGCGGATAGCGCGAAAACGACCGCCGGCAAGCGGCTATCATCGTTAGGATGCTCACACCCGCCGGCTGCCAGTCCCGCCGCGACCGTCTGGCCGCCATCATGGAACAGAACGGCTGGGACCTGTTTCTGACCGGCAACCGCCGGACCGCCTACTATTTCAGCGGAACACTGGCCGCGGCCGACCAGCCGGTGGCGTTTCTGCTGCGCGGCGACGGGCGTCACGACCTGCTCACGGCCGAGGTCTATTCGGCCTCGAGGCCCGTCGTGCTGCCTTATCACGACCTGCTGCCGCGCCTGCGGGACGCTCTTGGCTCCGGAGCGCGTTTCGCGGCGGTGGAACTGGCGGGCACGCCGGGAATCTACAGCAGCCTGCTGCCGGCCGCGGTGGACGCTTCGGCCGACATCTACCGGCTTCGCAAACGCAAGGAGCCGGACGAAGTGGCCGAGATCCGGGAGAGCCTCGGCTTCTGCGCGGCCGCCTACCGCGCGGCGCGGGAAGTCATCCGGCCCGGGCTGACGGAACTGGACGTCTACAACGCGATGAACGCCGCCGTCGTCAAAGCGGCGGGCACGACGATCCACTTCGCCGGCGACTTCGCGTGCGGGGAGCGGGCGATCACCGCCGGCGGGCCGCCCACGGCTCGGACCATTCTACCGGGCGACCTTTACATTCTCGACCTGTTTCCCGCCCGCGCGCTCTATTTTGGCGACACCTGCCGGACGTTCGCCGCCGGGGAGCCCACGTCCGGCCAAGTCGAGGCGTTTCAGGTTGTGCGCGAGGCGGTGGCGCTGGGCGAGCGCGCCGTCAAGCCAGGCGTCCGCGCCGCCGCCGTTCATGCCATGGTCAAGGAGTTCCTGGATTCTCACGAGATCACCAGGAAGAGCTTCTGGCACCATTCCGGACATGGCATAGGTCACCACGGACATGAGGCGCCGCGCATACAGCCCGGCTCGGACGACATCTTCGAGGCCGGCGACGTCATCACGCTCGAACCCGGCTGTTACGGGACCCACCTGCAAGGCGGCATCCGGCTGGAAGACAACTACCTGGTTACGGAGTCCGGGCTGGAGAACCTGTTCGCCTTCCCGATGGAACTCCGGCCCGGGGTTTGATCAGGCGTCGATGGCGAAGTCCTCGGTGGCGCGCGTGAGGTTCGGGTTGTAAAACGGATCGGCTTCGATCACGGCGCTCCACTTTCGCTGCATGGCGGCGACTTCCGCCGGATGGGGAACCAGATCGTCCTGGGTTTTGGAAAACGCCTCGTGGTGATACAGCAGGGCGTGAGGAGTGTAGAGGACCCGGTAGCCCCTGGCGCCGATCTTCAGGCACAGGTCGATATCATTGAAGGCGACCGCGAACAGGCGTTCGTCGAATCCGCCCACCTCGCGGAAGATCTCGGCGCGTGTCATCAGGCACGCGCCCGTCACGGCGCTCACGTTGCGAATGACGTCGGAGAGGTCGAAGTAGTGCGGCCTGGATCCGTCCAGGCCTTTGAAGGCGTGTCCGCAATTACCGTAAAGACCCATGATCACGCCGCCATGCTGAATCACCCCGTTCGGGTACAACAGTTTTGCGCCCACCGCTCCGACCTCCGGCCGGGCGATCAGCTCCATCATCGCCGTAAGCCAGTCGCGCGCGATGACGGTCGTGTCGTCGTTGAGAAACAGCAGGACGGAGGACTTGCATTGACGCGCCGCGTGGTTGTTGATCACCGAGTAGTTGAACGGCTTGTTGCGCCAGTCGATCCAGCGGACCGCGATGCCCCGCCGGGCGAATTCTTCGACGACGCGTTTGACTTCCGCGCTCCTGGAGTTGTCGGCGATCACAACCTCGAACCGCGGAAAGTCAGTTTTTTCGAACAGCGATTCCAGGTTGTTGCGAAGAATGTCGACCTTGCCGCCGGAAGCGATCACGATGCTGACGTCGAGCGACGGGGGAATGGGATAGCGGACGCGCCAGCGTCCGGCGTGAATCCCGGCCTCGACGCGCGCCTCAGGCGCGGTTTTCCTGAGGTGATCCTCGAGTGCGCGCCGCGCCGCCGTGTGGGCATACTCCTTCGCGTTGGGATCGGCGGCCGCTGATCCCGGCACGGCGCGCCAGTGGTAGAGCACCTTGGCGATGTGCACTGGCGTTCCCGGCAGTTGGCTGAGCCGCAACACGAGGTCGTAGTCCTGGCTGCCGTCGCACATCGGGCGGAAGCCGCCGGCCTTGAGCGCGTGGTCGCGCCGCGTCACCAGCAGATGGCCGACGTAGTTCTCCGACAAGAGCAGGTCGGGAGACCAGTCCGGTTTGAAGAAAGGATCGTAGCGGCCACCCTCGGCATTGATCTTATCCTCGTCGGAGTAGACAAAGGGCGCGTCAGGATAGTTTTCGTACGCCTCGACGGCGTAAAGGAGGGCGTCCGGGGCGAGTTCATCGTCGTGATCAAGAAGCGCCACCAGGTCCCCGGTCGCCGAGGCCAGGGCGGAATTGGACGCCTCGGAGATTCCTCCCCGCCCGGTGCGGAGGGTCAAGCAGATGCCCGGGTGGCCGGCCGCGTACCGTTCGAGTGTGCGGCGCACCTCCTCGCAGGAACCGTCGTCGGCGATGCAGAGTTCCCATTCAGGGTACGTCTGGTGGAGGACCGACCGGATCGCGCGGTCGAGGTCGCGGATCGCGGGATTGAACACCGGCATGAGAACGCTGACCTTCGGCCGTCGGCGGAGGAGCGAGAAGACCAGGTTCGAGCAGGCGGCGTCTTCCTGCTCGACCGTGTCCATCCAGGTGCTGTAACGTTGGTCGCCCGGCTCGGCGGGTGAAGCGGGAGGCGGCGGCGCTGCGGGAGTCGCCCGGAGCAAGCGGCCCAAGCGAAGGAGGACGCCGCCAGCGGTGACGAAGGTCTGCCAGATGCGGCTTTCAAAAATTCCGGCCACCTGACGGGCCGTCACCTGGTTCAGGCTGGACGCGCGGGCCGCCTGTCGGCGCAGGCGCTCGTTGGAGCGCACGACGAACGCGTTGAGGCGGGCCAGGCGGTCGCGCGTTTCCTTCAACTCGATCTCGAGGGCGCGAATGCGCTCTTCGAGGCGGCCGGGGCGGGAATCGTCCTCAGGCGGGCGCACGCTCTGTGTTGTCCCCGTCATTCACATTCATGAATATTCTGTTTCAAACGAAATTCCTGTCTTTTGTTTATCATAACCTCGCCGGCGGCCAGTCGGGCGTCGGCAATGGGAACGCGGCCGCGACAGGGGCGGCTTTGGCGGCAAACAGGCCCTGCACCCGTGGCTGACGGGTATTCAACGCGGCGGGCGGCGGAACGCCGCGGAATCAGAAGTTCAGGCGCGCCTGAACCTGGAGCCAGCGGTTGGTGGCCGAGGTTTGGGACGTGATTCGCCCGAAGTTGGTGGAGAACGGGTCGGTGTTGGGTGAGTCCATCTGGGACCGGTTCAGCACATTCAGGGCATCGAGGCGCATCTGGAAGTTGACGCGCTCGCCGAGGCGGATGTTTTTGGCGAGGTTGGCGTTCCACTGGAGGGTGTGATCGCGGCGGAGGCCGTCGATGCGGACGGGAAAGACGCCGCGGTGGAAAGCGTTGGGGCCCCGGGCCTGGTTACGTTCGAAGTTGGCCGTGCTGAACCACTGGTCGAAGGTGCGGTTATCGATCCTGGCGATGCTCGAGAAATCGTCGCCGTAGAAGAAGCGAGTGCTCGACCAGTCGACGAGCGGGCCGGGCTGCCATTCAAACGTGGAGCCCACCTGCCAGCCGCCGATGAGCTTTTGCAGGGTCCCGGCGGCGTTGGTGAGCAGAGGTTTCCCCTTTCCGAAGGGAAGCTCCCAGATGCCGGTCATGATAAAGCGATGGGGGCGGCCGTCGTTGGATATGCGTTCCGTGGGCCTGGTGTCGAACTCGTTGTAAAGGAAGTCGGCCTCGCGGATGCGCATGCCGGTGTAGCTGGCGGTGAAGTTCCACCCGGCGGCGAAACGCTTTTCGAGTGAGATCTCGACCGAGTCGGTTCGGGTGTAGTAGCCGAAGTCGAAGGTGTTGCGCAGGCCGTTGCCGCCGCTCGATTGGGGGAAGGCGCGGAGGAGTTGATGCTTGCGGATGGTGGGCGAGGTGAAAAAGCCATTGGTGCTCATGTCGGTCCAGACCTCGGGCGTGAAGTTGGCCCGGTTGAGGTTGCCGATGTAGAACGGATTCGGGACGTTGGCGTTGAGGTTGTTGGCGACGGCGTCGTTGCGGACCAGGCCGGAAGCCCAGTACTGCTCCGGCAGCGGGTTGATACGGGTCTGAATGGAGATGCGGTCGGAGTAGGAGCCGGCGTAGGCGACGTCGATGACCGTGTTGGCGCCGAACTGCCGCTGGAAGCCGGCGCGCCAGCGCTGCTGGCGGGCGTGGGGCTGGTTGAAGTCCGTGTAATCGAAGCCGCGGCCGGCGTACGCCATCGCGCCCAAGGCGTTGCGGGTGGGGACGTCGAAGCGTGTGCCGTCGGCGCGGATGGGAAAGGGATCGCGCAGGGGGCTGCCTCCGTTGCCCGGGTTGGCCGCAGCCGGGAAGTTCCAGGTCTGGCCGAAGTCGTTGGTGATGATGGGGCTGGTGGAGCGGGAATAGCCGAACTGGTTGAGTCCGAAGTTAAGGACGTTGATGGTGTCGAAGAAGATGCCGTAGCCGGCGCGAACAACGGTCCTGTTGTTGATCTGGTAAGCGGCGCCGAGGCGGAGGAGCCACATGAGTTCGTTCTTGAAGAGGCGGCGGGAGTTGCCGTTGGCGCCGGCATAGAGGCTGCCGCCGGCAACCTTGAACCGGGACGGCGGAAGTTCCGGAATGGGGTTTCTGGCGTAGGCCGCCTCGGCGTCGGCGGCGAGGGGAAGGGCGAGGGTGGGATCGTAGCCGGTCACCATGCGGTCGTACCGCTCGGTGGGTCCCATTTCGTACTCCATGCGCAGGCCGAGGTTGAGGGTGAGCCGGGAGGTGACACGCCAGGAATCCTGCACGAAGCTGGCGTAGTAGGGGTTGTGCATGGCGTAGTCGTCGTTGGTGGCGACGCTGATGCCGTTGGGGACGCCGAGGATGAAGGCGGCCCAGGCATGGCCAAGATCGACGGAGGGCACCAGGTCGTCATCGCCGCGGCGGGTGAAGGCGCGCGAAAAGGTGAAGTTGCCGCTCGTGTTGCCGCCGCCCCCGCCGGTGCGGTACATGTTGCGGTTGTCAAAGGCGGCGCGGAGCGTGTGGACGCCCATGATTTTGGTCATCTCGATCTTGGCCGTCATGATGCGGGTGCGGGTCCAGGTACCGATGCCGCTGGCGCCGATCAGAGAGTAGGCGCCAATGTTCATGTATGGGAGCTGATGAAGGCTGCCCGCCTTTTCGTCCATGTAGGCGGGCAGGCCGATGTCGCTCGGTTTGAACTCCTGTAGTTTCGGCCGCAGGTTGCCTTCCCGGAACTGGTTCATAGCCACGTTCAGGTTCCAGAGCGTGGTGGGGCTTTGGGTATATACGATGTCGATGTTGCCGCCCTTGTTGTTGCGGACCAGGCCGTTAAGGGTGAGGCCGCGGGCGGTTTCGTAGGCCCAGTCGGCGCGGTCCTCGGGACCGAAGTTGTTGGCCGACCAGCGGCCGAACATCCGCCACTTGTCGCTGATCTGAAAATCGACGCGGTTGGAGAAGGCCCAGTAATCCCAGTTGTAGGGGGTTTGCGAGGCGAGGTAGTTATTGACGGGGTCCTGTCCGGCGGCCGGTGAGTTGTTGGGCAGCGGGTAGAGGTTGACGAACTTGTCGTAAGCCGGATTGGCGAACCGGCTCCTGGGAATGAGATTGCCGGCAAAGGGAGTGCGGATGACGTGGGTGGGCCGGGCCGGGTCGGGGCGTGTGGTGGCCGGGTCGTGGATGACGTAACGGATCGAGTTGGGAAGGCTCAGCATCTCGCTGAAGTCGCCATTGCGGGCTGCCTGGGTCGGGACAGTCCGGTTGAAATTGGCCGCATCCTCCACCTTGACATCCTTGAACCCGTTGTAGGTGAAAAACCAGAAGAGTTTGTTCGTGCCGTTGAAAAGCTTGGGCACGATCACCGGGCCGCCTCCGGAGACGCCCCAGTTGTTGGAGCGGCCGGTCGGCTGCTTGTCGCGGCTTCTAAGATCATTGGCCAGCGCCGTGTTGCCGGCTGTTTCGGCGGCGGCAATCCGGCGGTAGTAGGCCTGCTTGACGAAGAACGGCGTGCCTTGCCAGCGTTGCTGCCAGTGTTGCCATGTGGCGGTGCCGTGGAAGTCGTTCTGGCCGGACTTGGAGATCATGGTGATCGCCGAGCCGGAACTCTGGCCGATGGAGGCGTCGAAGTTGGTTGTTTCGACCTTGAACTCGCTCACCGCGTCGGTATAGGGCAAGTAGGCCGCGCGCCGGGACGGGCCGGCATTGGGGGAACCGTCCAGAGTCCAGGAATTCCCGCCGATGTTTCCGTTGACGTTGTAATCCGAACCGCCGACGTTGGAGTGAAGGGCGAGGTAGTTGTTGACCCCGCTGTATTGAATGCCGGGAGTGAGCTTCACCAGGAGCAGGGCGGAATTGCCCATTACGGGGAGTTCCATCACGGTCTTGTTGTCGAGCACCCTGCCGGAGCTGACAGCGTTGGTTTCCAGGAGAGGGGTTTCGGCGGTGACCGAGACCGATTCAGTGACTCCGCCGACCTCGAGGGGCAGTCCGATTTCGATGCGCGACGCCACCGGGAGGACAACGCCCTTGCGGACCAGTTTCTTGAATCCGCTCATCTCCGCGCTGATTTCGTAGCTCCCCGGCAGCAGGAGGTTTGCCTCATAGTAGCCGGTGGCATTGCTGCGGAAGGTGAGAGCGACTCCTGTGTCGGCATTCCGCACGACAACGGTGGCCCCGGCCACCGAGCTGCCGGAGGGGTCGGTCACCCTTCCAAACAACATGCTCCGGGTTTCCTGCGACCACGCGCAGCCGGCCAGCAGGCTCACAGCAACAAAATTCCCCAATGTACGACAGACGTCCATCCAGGTTCCCCTTCCTATGTCACCCATTCAAGTCGCAATGGGTGGGATTTTAGCAAAGCCGTCCAGTCGTGTGGCAGGGGGGAGGGGCGCTGAAGGCGTGCGGGGGCAGGGACGAAGCGACCCTTACCCGGTGACGGCCGGATAACGAGGGTGGATTCGATGGCCTTCCTTTCCAGATCGAGCGTGTCGGGGCGTGTGATAACCTGAATCGACGCATGCGGATTTGCATCGACGCGACGCCGTTGCTGCTCCAATCCGCCGGAGTAAAGACCTACTTCCATCACTGGCTCGAGAATCTGAGGGCCCTGGAAAGCGGGGACGACATTCTGGCGTTTCCGTGGCTTGACGCCGCGGGAGAACTGGACCACCAGGGCAGCCAGCTGGGACGGCTGGCGACGATGTGGCGGGTGGCGTTCGTCCTGGGGGTCAACTACGGCCTTCTGCCCGGCGCGCTCAAAGCGGCCCTGCCGCGCGCCGACGTGTTTCACGTTTCCAACCAGAGCCGGAGGCCACCCGACCACATCCCCCTGACGGCGACCGTGCACGATGTCACCTGCTGGCTGATGCCCGAACTGCACACGAGAGGCAATATCCGCGCCGACCATGAATTCGCCGAGCGGGTGCTCGGAAAGGCGCGGGGCATTATCGCGGTTTCCGATAACACGCGCCGGGATGCGGCCCGGCTGTTGGGCATTCCGATCGAGCGGATCACGACAATCTATCCGGGAGTCGCCAGTGTGTACTTTGACGCCCGGCCGGGGGCGGTACCACGGGAGATGGGACTCGAAAAGCCCTATGTCCTGTTTGTGGGAACGATCGAGCCGAGAAAGAATCTCGATGTTCTGCTGGACGCCTGGGGCCAACTGCCGGCCGATATCCGCGACGAGTTCACGCTGGCGGTGGCCGGCCCGCGGGGATGGAATTCCGCGGACGTCATGAAGCGGCTCATGGACGACCGCACGCATGGCGTCTACCTCGGCTACGTCCCGGAAAGGAAGCTCCCGCCGCTGGTGGCGGGAGCCTCCGTGCTGGCTTATCCATCCCTGTATGAAGGCTTCGGATTTCCCGTCGCCCAGGCCATGGCCGCGGGCGTTCCGGTTGTGACGTCGGACGTTTCGTCGCTGCCTGAGGTGGCCGGCGACGGAGCCGCGTTCGTCGACCCCCGCAGCCCGGCCGAGGTCCGTTCGGCGATCGAGAGGTTCCTGACGAACGAGGAGTTGCGGAAAGAAACCGGGGCCCGTGGCAAGGCCATTGCCGAGGCGCGCTACCGATGGAGGGACAGCGCGCGCAAAAGTCTTGAATTTTTTCACAAGGTAATCTCGAGTTGAGCCGAAAGAATCGAACGACGTCCGAACGACGAATGAACCCGCCGCGTGCGGAAGGCCGTGATTCCGCCTCTGCGGCGACCTCCGTGCCGCTGAAGTTTCTGCTGTTTGTTCTTCTGGCGGTGGTTGTGGCCTTTGAGGTCTACAGTCCGGCGCTGAAGGGACCGCTGGTTCTCGACGACCTCTACATGCCGTTCGGCCGCCCCGACGCTCCCGAATGGGCGTCGCGCGGACCTTGGGTTGGGGGCAACCGCCCGCTGCTTCAGATGAGCTTCTGGTTCAACTACAAGCTTTCCGGCCCGGAGACGTACTCCTATCATGTTGTCAACGTTCTGCTGCACTGCGCCGTCTGTGTGGCGGCCTTTTTCGTGTTGCGCCGGCTGCTCGCCTGGACGGGCGAGACCGGGACGCGGCGCGACGTGGCGGCGGGCTTCGCCGCCGGCGTCTATCTGCTGCATCCCGTGCACGCCGAAGCGGTCGCCTACATCACGAGCCGGTCCGATATCCTGAGCACCTTGTTCGGGCTGGGCGCGTTGTGGTTTCATTCGTGGCGCCGGGAGAGGGAAGACGGCGCAAGCTTTGTGACCGTGGGAGTGGTCGTCGTGTTGCTGGCGGCCGCACTGCTGTCGAAGGAGCAGGCCGCGGCGCTGCCCGCCGCCTTCCTTTTGGCCGACTATTATTTCCGTCCCGGGTTTTCGCTTGATCCGATTCGCCGCAACTGGCGTCTGCACGGCCTGGTCGCATTGGGAGGGGTGGCCGCGCTGGCCTACGTCGCCCGGGTGTTGTCCACCGCCGACACGGCCGGTTTCGGCGGCGGCGTCGGGCCGCATCAGTACCTGGTGACGCAAGGCAAAGTGATCTGGTTGTATCTCCGACTCGTCGTGCTGCCGTTCGGACAGAACGTGGATCCGGATTTCCCGTTGGCCTCGGCGGGAGATCCCGCGGGTTGGGCCGGGCTCGGCGCGCTGGCCTGCCTCACAGCTTTGGCGTGGTGGAAACGGCGGAGTTACCCCCTGGCTTCGTGCGGCTGGCTCCTGTTTCTGGCGCTGATCGCGCCGACATCGTCAGTGGTTCCCATTGCCGACGTGGTGGCCGAGCGCCGGCTCTATTTTCCGTTCCTCGGTCTGCTGCTGATTGTGGCCCAGATTGTGATCGGGATCGCGCGGCGCGGAAGCCTGGGGCGGGTGGCCTCCGCAGGGGCCATGGCGGCCGTGCTGGCCGCTTTTGGCTACCTGACTTCGGCCCGCGCCGCGGTCTGGGGCAGCGAGCTGGCCCTTTGGACAGACGCCGTGGAGAAGTCACCGAAGAAGATGCGTCCGCGATTTCAGCTCGCCCACGCGCTCTACCAGTCGCAACAATGCGGGCCCGCCGCACGAGAGTACGAGGAAGCGTCCAGGCTCGCCGCGCCGACTTCCCAGCTCCTCGTGGACTGGGCGCTGGCGCTCGATTGCGCCGGGAGGAACGCCGATGCCGTGGCGAAGGTCGAGCAGGCGCTGACGATCGAAAGAAGCGCGCACATCTACGCGACGCTCGGCATGTTTCACGGCAAGGCGGGCAGAACGGACCAGGCGCTCGACGCTCTGGCGAAAGCCGAGCAGGCCGACCCGCGGTTCGCGATGACGTACGCCTACCGCGGCAATGTGTACGGGGCCGCCGGCAACTGGGCGCAGGCGCGGCAGGAATTCCAGCGGGCCCTGGCGCTCGATCCGGGCAATCCTGCCGCGGCGCAGGGGCTCGCCGCCGCACAGCAGGCCTTGGGCGGCAGGTAGGGGCGGCCGGGCCACGCTGCTCAACGGCCCAGCAAGACACGGGCCGCCAACAACGGGCCCGCCGTGAGGAGGCAGGCAGGAGCCAAGACACCAACCACGAACATGCTGTTGACAGCAGACGGCAGTGTGGTCGGTGCCGGCGGAGGACGCGGCGGCGTTCTCCCAGACCGGGGAACGATGGAAGTTGCGGGTCGGAGCCGCGCCGGTCAGCGGCGCGGCGGCAGGTACTTCTTGGCCATGGCGGCGGTGACCGTGCCGAAGTAGGTCGCGATCTTGTGCTCGACGGCGGCTCCCATCAGCAGATGCGCCTCCGGGTGGGTCAGCCGGTAGTCCGTCGTGAGCCACTGGATGAGGTCAGAATTGGCGGAGCGGACGGCGTGGTCGGAACTGCTCGAAAACTCGGGCTGGCTGGCGATCGACACGATATGGGTGTCGTTTTCCAGGCGCGGAATAGAGATGCGCTTCCCTTTGAGGACCTTCACTGTGAATTGAACATCGAGCGATGTCTCGACGCCGGTCCCGAGTCCCTCGCCGTCGCCCTGCCGGGCATGGCCGTCGCCGACGTAGAAGTACGCGCCCTTGTGATAGACGGGGAAGTAGACGGTGGCTCCTTCGACCACGTCGTTATAGTCGATGTTGCCGCCCCAGCTTCCCGATGGTCCGGACGTCTCCACCTTCTCGCCTGGCGGCGCCACGCCGATGCAGCCCAGCATCGGGCGGACCGGCAACTCGATCTTGTGGCCCGAACCCGGCTCGAGGAACTTTGGCCAGGTGACGCCCCGCTTCAAGTCGATGGCCCATGGTATGAGGTCCGCGCGTCCGGGCCGGAGGGCGTCCATTTTGTAGTGGTTCTTGTACAGTGACTCGATCGATCCCGGGCTGAGGATGCCCGGCGAGAGCCGGTAGCTTGTGTAACCGTAGTCGCGATTGCAGCGGACCTTGTCCAGATGGACTTCGAGCGTGTCGCCATAGTCGGCCTCGAGGATGTAGAAGGGGCCCATCAGCGGATTGCCGCTTTCCGGGTACTTGTACGGATGCTCGATGTGCTTGACCGCTTTCCAGTCCGCGCCGCCCGAATCCCATGTACGGGTGATGACCGTGTCTCCCGAACGGATCCGCGCGACGGGTTCTTTGAAGGCGGAAAACACCCTCGAATGGTGGTTCGGATAAACCTCAAAGGTCTCGGCTTGCATCAGCAAGCCGGGGAGGACGGCGAGGAGGCGGAAGACAGTTCGGCTCATAATGATCCTGATTGTAATCGGGGTTCAATCTGAGTGGGGGGAAGCACCTTGGCCGCGCCGGACTGCCGGAGGAGAGATGTCAGGCCGGCGCAGAGCCAAGCGTGTAGCGGTGGGACCAGTACAACGATCAACCACCACCGGTACCATTATTATTACTCAATCATTCGCCTTAGGTCACGAGGAAAGTTGCGGGAGTGCAAAAAAAAATTTCCGAGGAAAGTCGTTCACACACGGCGAAGTTGAGATAAAATATTTCAGAGATGCTGTTCGTTGCGTCGATTCTTGTCTCCTCGGGCTTTCTCGCCTTTCCCCCGAATGTGGAGGTGGGAGCTTTGTCCGCCGTGGTGGTCGACTCAAAGGACAGAATCTACGTCCTGCACCGCGGTCCGCAGGCATTGCTGGCTTTCGACCGCAAGGGGCGCTTCGTGCGGGCCTGGGGCGAGGGGCTGTTCAAGGTGGCGCACGGGCTTCGCGTGGACCGGAACGGCGACATCTGGACAACGGACAACGGCAACCACATCCTGAGGAAATTTTCACCGGACGGGAAGCTGTTGCTTTCGGTGGAGGGAAAGTTCCGGTCGCCGGACGATATTGTTTTTGCCCGGGATGGCACGGCGTATGTCGCCGACACCGGAAACGGGCGGATTGTTCATATGTCGGCGGGTGGCGAGATTCTGGGTTCGTGGGGGAAGAAGGGCAAAGGCGAGGGCGAGTTTGCGACAGCGCACGCGCTGGCGATCGACGGGCGCGACCGCATCTACGTAGCGGACCGGGGCAACCATCGGGTCCAGGTTTTCGAGCCGAGCGGAAAGTTCGTGGCGGCGTGGTCCGGATTCGGCAACCCGTTCGGGCTTCTGGTGGCGGGTGAGGAACTCATCGTCTCGGACGGCGACGCCCACCGGATGACGCACCTGTCGCTGACCGACGGCAGGATCCTGTCCCAGTGGGGCGACCCGGCGTCATTGAAGCTGCCGCACTTGATGTCGATGGATTCGCGCCGCCGCCTGTATGTGGCGGAGGTGAACGGCAAGCGTGTTCAGATCTTCCGGCGTCCGTGACGCCGGGACGGTAGAATAAGGAGCAGTTATGCGAGGGCTTGTACCTGTCCTGTTGATCACCGCCGCGGCGTGGGGCCAGCAATCCGCGCCCGGGCCGGTGCACGCGGAAGACCACCTCGACCAAGCCCATCGCCCCCTGTTTCAGCGCGCGGAAGATCGCAAGAAGGCTCTCTCGGCCATCACGGAGGCGGCAAACCTGGGGCGCCCGGCCGGACCGTCGGCGCCGGTGGCCCGGCGCGGATTCATCGATGAGCATATCTTTGGCCGCATGGAGAAGGATGGGGTGCCGCACGCGCCGCTGTCTTTGGACGAGGAATTCGCCCGAAGGGCCTGGCTGGACGCAACCGGCCGCATTCCCGAACCCGAAGAGTTGCGGGCCTTTCTGGCCAGCAACGATCCGGCGAAGCGGGACAAGCTGGTCGACCGTCTGGTGGACTCACCCGGCTTCATCGACCGCTGGGCGTACTATTTCGAAGATCTGTTCCGCGCCGGCGGCCGGATGGGTCACGGACTCAACCTGTTCCATTTCTGGGTGCGGGAGTGGCTTCGGCTGGACCGGCCTTACAACGAGGTCGTGACCGATCTGTTGACGGGAGGTGGCAAGACCAGCTTTTCAGTTCCCGGCGGACTCTACTTCGCGCGCGATTTCGTGAAGGCGAAGGACGATCCCGAAGAGCCCGGGGCGCTCGACCTGATCAACATACCGGACACGGTGGACGAATTCACGATCACCTACTCTAAGGTGTTCCTGGGGATCAACCTGGCGTGCATCTCCTGCCATGACGGCAAAGGCCATCTCGAAAAGGTCAACTTATACCTCACCGGCAAGACCCGCGAGCAGTTCTTCCAGCAGGCCGGCTTCTTCGGGAAGACGCGCCAGCTGATGAACTGGGAGAACGGATATCAGGCCAACACGGAATACACCGTCGATGACGAAGCTCCGGGTTACGACACTAAAGCGGAGAGCATTCTGCGGGTGGCGCGCAGCGGAGGGTCCGGCGCTCCGCGGTTCATTTTGACCGGAGAAGCTCCCCGGCCCGGGCAGCACGAACGGGACGAACTGGCGCGGATGCTGACCGGGCACATCCAGTTTTCACGCGCCTTCGCCAACCGGATCTGGGCCGAACTGATGGGATTCGGGATCGTCGAGCCGGTGGACGAATTTGATCTCGCCCGCTACGATCCGCGCAATCCGCCTCCGGCCCCGTGGACGATTCAGCCGTCGAATCCGGCCCTGCTCGATGCGCTGGCAGTGGATTTCGAGAAGAGCAACTACAGCTTCAAGACGCTCGTGAAGCGGATCATGAAGTCGAGCGCTTATCAGCTGTCGTCACGGTTCCCCGGCGAGTGGAAGGACAGCTATGCCCCCTACTATGCGAGGAAGTTCGTGCGCATGCTGAGCGCAGCCGAGCTTCATGACTCGATCCTGGTCGCCACGGGCCGCAGGGGCAAGTTTTCCAGCGGCAACGAGACGGTGGCGATGGTTCAGCAGATGGCCGAGCCCAAGAAGGCGTCCGGAGAGGTGCAGAATTTCATGCGAACTTTCGGCCAAAGCAACCGCGACGAGATGCCGAAGAAGGTGACGCCGACGTCCCTACAGGCGATGATGCTGATGCAGTCGAGGGTGGTCAACGACAAGGTGCTGGCGCTTGATGGCGGCCGGGTGCAGAAGCTGGTGGAGTCGCCGGCGGCCAACGGGGAGCTGGTCGAATCGCTTTACCTGGCGGTGCTGTCGCGCTTTCCGAACAAAGCGGAGGCCAAGGTCGCCGGGGAGGCGCTCGCCCGGGACCGCCGCCGCGGCGCTGAGAACCTGGTCTGGGCGCTGATCAACAGTCCCGATTTCCTGTTCAATTATTGAGGAGTCACATCCATGCAGACGAGGCTCGGTGATTTCCTTCCGTCCCGCCGCGACGCACTGCGGCTTGGCGGCTACGGGTTGCTCGGATCGTTCGCCGACCAAGCGTTCCTCACCCCGGCCATTCAGGCGGCGGGCCGGTCGAATCCGCGGGGCGGAGCCCGGTTCGCCGTGGTGATCGAGCTGGCCGGTGCCATTTCGCACCTGGACACGTTCGACTTCAAGGAGAGCGCCGGGACACCGAAGGATCTCGATGTGCGCCAGGTCCGGAACGGATTCTACCTCTCGCACCGGCTTTTTCCGGAGATGTCGTTGGAGATGGACAAGGTCGCCGTCGTCCGGTCGATGAAGAGCCACGAAGTGGTTCATTTCCGCGGCCAGTACTACACGCAGGCCGGGCGGCCGCTCAACCCCGCCGTGGCGGCGGAAATTCCTAGTGTCGGTTCGGTAGTCTCGATGGAACTCGAGAGCCAGCGCCGCGAGAAGGACACATTTCCTACCTACGTCGGTTGCAACCTCGACACGGCGGGCTGCGGCGCCCTTTCCACGGGGTTTCTGCACCCGCGGCACTCGGTGGTCGACATCAATTTCCGCGGCGGCACGGCGGGCGGCGCGTTGGACGAGGAGGCCGTGCGGCTGCTCGAGGAGCGCTACCGCCTGCTCGAAGCACTGGACAGGGCGGCGGCCCGGTCCCGCGAGGGACGTGATAAGAAGATGGCCGCGTTCCGTGACTTTCAGTATTCGGCGTTCCGCATCCTGGGGGACCCGCGCTGGCCGGCGGCGTTTCAGATGCGGCCCGAGGAGAAGGCGCGCTACGGCGACAACGAAGTGGGCCTGGGATGCCTGCTGGCGCGGAACCTGATCCAGGCCGACGCGGGAACGCGCTACATCCACATCACGCATCCCGACTGGGATCACCACAAGAACATCTTCACGCACTCGAGCAAGTCGAACCATTACGTCCGCTGCAATGAGTTTGACCGCGGCATGGCGAACCTGCTGCGGGACCTTTCCTCGACGCCGTCGCCCCGCCAGGCGGGCAAGACGCTGCTCGATGAGACGCTGGTGGTGATGCTGACCGAGTTCGGACGCACGCCGGGGGCGCTGAACAGCAACGCCGGGCGCCATCATTACAACGCCTGCTATCTGGCGCTGATGGCCGGGGCCGGCGTGAAGGGCGGGCGCATCCTCGGCGCGACCGACGCCGACGGCGCCAAGGTGACCGACAACGGCTGGAAGTACACCAAGATGCAGCCGAAGACGGAGAACGCCTACGCGACGATCTACTCGTGCCTCGGCATCGACTGGAAGAAGTCGATCACGAACACGCCGTCGAAGCGGGCCTACCGCTACGTGGATCCTCTCGGCGCCACCGAGTACGTGGTGGACGACGAGATCGCGGACCTGTTCGTCTGATGCCGGCGCGCCTGCCACCGTGGGCGGTTCCCGGCGCAGCGTGGCTGGTGCTGGCGCTCGGGGCGGCCGCGCAGACCACCGGGGACGACACGATGGTCCGGATACCCGCCGGGGAGTTCACGATGGGCCGTACCCGGCTCACACCCGATGACAACACGAAGATGCGGCCGATCGTGCTTCTCGACGACCGTCCGGCCCACCCCGTCTGGCTGGACGCCTATTGGATGGACAAGACCGAAGTCACCAACGCCCAGTACGCCCGCTTCGCCAAGGCGACCAGCCGGAAGGTCCCCTATCACTGGCTGGGCGGCCGGGTTCCCGATGGGCAGGACCGTTTTCCCGTCTACAACGTGGACTGGGATGACGCCAACGCTTACTGCGCGTGGGCGGGCAAACGCCTGCCTACCGAGGCGGAATGGGAGCGGGCGGCGCGCGGCGGCCGGGAGGGCCTCAACTTCCCCAATGGGGACAAACTCGATGCCAAACAGGCGCGATATGGCGTTCAGACTGGACCGGGTCCGGTCGGGGAGTTTCCCCCGAACGACTTTGGTCTGTTTGACATGGCCGGGAGCGTGGCCGAATGGTGCGCCGACTGGTTCGCGCGGGAATACTACGCGTCGAGCGAGCGGCGGAATCCGAAGGGGCCGGCGTCCGGCAAATACCGGGTGATCCGGGGAGGGGCCTGGTCGGATCCGCCTCCCCGCGTCACAGTGTTCTTTCGGAACTGGGTGCGCCCGAATCAGAAGACGCCGAATCTCGGCTTCCGCTGTGCGCGCTCAGATTGAGCAGCGCTTCCAGGTTGGTCATCGATTCCTCGGGCACCGGCACCGGCCGCGGGGGAATTCCCCGGGCTTTGTGGTTTCGCTCTTTCTGCCGGTACATGCGCCGGTCGGCGGCATCGAGCAGACGTTCGGCGTCCTCGCCGTCGTGCGGGTAGTAGGCGACGCCGGCGCTCAGGTAGGTGACCTCCTCGCCGCACGCCGCCACTCCCGCTTCCACGACGAGAGCGCCCAGGTGCGCGATCCTCTCGTCGAGCGGTGGCCCGGAGACGTTGGGCATCAGGATGACAAACTCGTCGCCACCCATGCGGGCGACGAAATCGGTTTCCCGGCAGGAGGCGCGGAACCGCGCCGCCACCTCCTTGAGCAGGACGTTGCCGCGAAGGTGTCCGAACCGGTCGTTGACCTGCTTGAATCCGTCCAGGTCGATGACGATGACGGCCAACCCCCCGGTTTCCCTTTTGCACCGAGTGAGATCCTGATCGAGGCGGCGGAAGAGCGCCTTCGCGTTCGGCAAGCCGGTCAGAGCGTCGGTGTCGGCGGAGGAGCGCGCCTGGTGGAAGCGGAGGGCGTTCTCGAGCGTCATACCGACTTTCGAGCCAACCGCTTCGAGGATCCGCTGATGGTCTTTCGTGAACGCCTGGTTACCGCGATGATAAAGCGTCAGGACGGCGACGCACCCGCCCAGGCCTTTGAGCGGAACCGCCAGGGCGGACCGGAGGTTGCTGAATTTGGTCGGATCTCCAAGATAGCCGAACTCGACCGATGGGTTCCCGTTCAGGTAGGGCGAACCGGTCTGGGCGACCCATCCGGAGATTCCCTCCCCGATCGGGATGCTTAATTCGCCAAAGGTGGACTGGTTCTCGCCCCGGACGTGCGCCGGAACGAGGCGCTGGTCCTCGATCGTGTAGATCACCATCGCATGGTGCGGCACCATGTCGCGCAGTTTGGCCGCCACCAGCGAGCAGGTATCCTCCACGCTCAAGGAGTTTCCCAGGTCGCGCGTCACTTCATGCAGCATCTGGAACTCCTGCCGCGCCGCCGCGATGGAGGTGATGAAGTCACCCACCCGGGCCGGCGCGTCGTCGGAATCCGATTCGGCGGCGGAAGTTCCCGAAGCCGAATCGGCGTCGCGAGCCGAGGACACACCGCTGATGGAAAGTTCGGCCGTCCGCAGCGGCGCTGTCCGGGCGCGCTCTTCCAACTCGCCGTGACGCCGCGCCAGGATTTCTACGACCTCCGGATCGAACGCCGTTCCGGCCAACTTGCGGATCTCGACGATCGCCTGGGCGACGGGGATGGATGGGCGGTACTGGCGTTCAGAAATCATTGCGTCGAAGGTGTCGACGACGCTGAGGATCCGGGCGCCGACCGGGATGCTCGTGCCCTTGAGCCCGTCCGGATACCCTTTCCCATCCCAGCGTTCGTGATGGCCTCTGACGATGGGGACTACAGGGTAGGGGAAGTTGACGAGTGAGAGAATCTCCGCGCCGACGATGGGATGAATTTTCACTCGTTCGTACTCCTCCGCGGTCAGCTTTCCCGGCTTCGAGAGGATATACTCCGGGACGGCCAACTTTCCGATATCGTGCAGCAGCGCCGCGGCTTCGAGCGCCTTCTTGACGTCCTCGCTGAGCCCCATCTCCTCGGCGATGGCCTTGGTGTAGATCTGGACGCGCCGCACGTGATCCCGCGTGCTTGCTTCCTTGGCGTCGATGGCGAGCGCGAGCGCCTCGATGGTGCGCAGGTGAAGATCAGCCACCTCGGCGACGTGCTGCTTCTCCTCTTCCAGTTTTCCGAGGTACAAGCGGTAGGACCGGAAAATCAGGTAGGCGCTCGGGGCCACCAGCAGCGAGTACTGCCACCCTACCTGCTGGTTGAGGTGATGGACCAGCCCTGCCAGACCAGCGCCGAGCAGGTAGTGCGGGCTTGTCCAGTACAGATTATCCCGCCACGTGCGCAGCCACTGCTTGCCTTCGGTCAGCGCGATGACACCTGACATGCAGATCGTATTGGTCAGGAAATAGACCATCGACGCATAGAAAAGGTGCGCCGCCAGCGAGGTGCCGATGATGGGGAGAGGAGGGGCATGGAAGGCCAGATAGCTTGGTACACCGAACAACGGCGCGCTGAGGAAATTGAACGCCAGTTGGATCGGACGCGGCCTCAGTCTGGACGCCGCAAACGTCTGGGCCATCGTGCCCGCCACCTGGATCGCCACCGCCTGAGGCAGGCTCGCGGTGATGATGGCGAACATGGTGACGATGTAGTTAATGGACATCGTCCCCTGGATCCCAGGCAGGCTAACTTTCAGATTCGAAAGGAGGACAGCAAGAATCAGAAGGACGGTGAACCGCAGCCAGCCGGTTCCGGGAGGCATCGAGAGCGCGTACGTCCAGGCGAGCGCACCGAGTGCGCTGACGACGCCAATATAGGTCCTGGCAGTCCGGTTCATGCCTTGGGGCGTACACCCCGTCGTTCATCTATCGGACGGGCCTGTGAAGGACAAAAGGCAGACTGTTGTATAAAGAGTGTCCCTCGATGTGACTAAGCGTGCGTGGGATACCTTAGGACCTGTCCTTCTTCGTCTTGGCCCAGTGGCGGATGGGCCCGGGGAGCGATGAGTACTGCATGCGAATCCGGAATCTCCCGATCATTGTGTTGTCTTTTTCAGCGGACTGCATGGCCGAGACGCCGCTGGTACGGCTCAGTCCCGAGACGGCGCTCGACTGGATCAAGGCGGGCAACGACCGGCACATGGCGGGACGCTACGTGCATTGGCACCAATCGGTTGAGCGCCGGCGGCAGGTTGCGGCGTCGCAGCGTCCGCACGCCGCTGTGTTAAGCTGCTCGGATTCGCAGGTTCCGCCGGAGATTGTTTTCGACCAGGGTCTCGGCGATCTGTATGTGGTTCGCATCGCCGGAAACGCGTTGGCGGACAAGGAACTCGGCAGCATCGAGCACGCCGTGTCGGCGCTTGGGGTTCCGCTGGTGGTTGTGCTGGGGCACCAGCGGTGCTCGGCGGTTGAAGCAGCCCTGCGGGGGCAGCCGGCGGACGGACACTTCGCCTCGGTGGCCTCGGCGCTTTCGGCGGCGGTCGCGCGGGGACGATCGCATTACGGCGACAAGGTAGACCATGCCATCCGGTGGAACATCACCTTCGCCGCGGACAGACTGCGCCGTAGTGAACCCATCCTCGCCGGGCTGGTCCGCTCCGGCCGGGTGCGGGTGGTGGAGGCGTATTACAGCCCGGACTCGGGCGCTGTGTTCTGGCTCGAGTCGTCCGGCCGGGATCCGGCGGTGGCAGTGCTGCGCTAGGCCCGCCTGCGGCGGTTCAGATTGGCTGGTCCGTGGGACCAGCCAATCAGGCCAATTTGTGCTATGCTGTTAGCCATCCATGGGCCTGAAGGTCGAGCTGCGAACCGATTCCGGTGTTCCGCTATACCGGCAGCTCTACGATCAGATCCGTGAACTGATCGCATCAGGGCGGCTGGCGGACGGAGAACGTCTGCCGCCGACGCGGGAGTGGGCAGTGTCGCTGGGGCTCCACCGCGCGACGGTCGCGGCGGCCTACGAGTTGCTCGAGCGCGACGGCCTGGTGCGGGGGCACGTGGGCCGCGGCAGCTTTGTGAAGGCGCCGCGCGCGGCGCGGATCAGCTTCGCCACGTCGCGTCCGTCGGAGGACCTGTTTCCGCTGGAAGAGTTTCGCGCCGCGGCCGCGGACGTGCTGGGCGCGGCTGGACTGACCTCGATTCTGCAACTCGGTTCTCCGTTCGGCTACGAACCCCTGCGCGCCTACCTGCTGAGGGAGTTCCGCAAGCGTGGCGTGGCGCGCGAGACCGACGACGTGCTGATCACCAACGGCTGCCAGCAGGCGCTGGACCTTCTTCAGCGTACGCTGGTCATGCCGGGCGATCTCGTCTTTGTAGAGGACCCGGTGTATCCGGGGCTGCGGGAAGTTCTGCACCGGGCCGGGGCGCGGCTGGTCGGGCTGCCCGTCGGAGAGCAAGGAGTCTCGCTCGCCGAACTCGAGCGGGAGTTGCGTCGCGAGCGCCCGAAGATGATCGTGCTGACGCCGAACTTCGAGAACCCGACCGGCGCGACCATGCCTGCGGCGGCGAGGGAAGAGGTCCTTCGGCTGGCCGCGGCCTATTCGGTGCGGGTGATCGAGAACGACCTCTACGGCGCGCTCCGTTACCGGGGCAAGGCGGAACCGTCGTTGAAGGAACTTGACCGCTTCGGGGAAGTGATCCAGGTGGGAAGCTTCTCGAAGATCGCGTTTCCCGGCCTGCGGGTCGGCTGGATGCTCGGTCCGCGCGGCGCGGTGGCCGGCTGCGCGGCGGCGAAGCAGTGGAGCGACCTGCACAGCGACCAGCTTTCCCACGCCGTCCTGCTGCGTTTTGCAGAAAGCGGCGCGCTCGAACGGCACCGTCGGCGGGTGGTCCAGGCGGGCTTACGGCGGCTTTGCGCGGCGCTGGAGGCCTGTGAGGCGTATCTTCCAGCGGGCAGCGAGTGGACGCGGCCTGACGGAGGCATGAACGTCTGGGTGACTCTGCCCGGCCATGTCGACACGGCGGAACTGTTGCGGCGGTCAGTGGAGCAGGGCGTTGAGTTCCTGCCCGGATCGTATTTCGAGGTGACGCACCCGCAACGGAATGGCCTGCGGCTCAGTTTCGCCGGCTTGGCGCCGGACTCCATCCAGGCGGGCATCGGCATTCTGGGCCGGCTGGCCGCGGCCGAGGCGCGGAGGGCGGATGGGCGGCCCAAGCCGCCGGTCGCGGTGGTATAGATTTTGAAATAATTAGAAGGAGCAAACGATGTTGTTGAACGACGAGCAGTTCAGGGTGAAGGCCGGGCTGGCGGAGATGCTGAAAGGCGGCGTCATCATGGACGTCACCAACGCCGAGCAGGCCGCGATCGCCGAGAAGGCGGGCGCGGCGGCCGTGATGGCGCTCGAGCGGGTTCCCGCCGACATCCGCAAGGAAGGCGGCGTGGCGCGGATGGCGCCGATCGCCAAGATCCGCGAGATCATGCAGACGGTTTCGATCCCGGTGATGGCCAAGGCGCGCATCGGCCACTTCATGGAGGCGCGTGTTCTCGAGGCCCTGGAGGTCGACTACATCGACGAGAGCGAAGTGCTCACGCCGGCCGATGAGGAGCACCACATCGACAAGCACCGATTCAAGGTTCCGTTCGTGTGCGGAGCGCGGAACCTGGGAGAGGCGCTGCGGCGCATCGCGGAGGGCGCGGCCATGATCCGGACCAAGGGCGAGGCCGGGTCGGGCAACATCGTGGAGGCGGTGCGCCACATCCGGACGATCGTCAAGGAGATGAAGCAACTGACGGTGCTCGGAGAAGAGGAACTCGTGCACGAGGCCAAGAAGCTCGGGGCGCCTCTCGAACTGGTGACCTGGGTGGCGCGCCACGGCAAGCTTCCCGTCCCGAACTTCTCCGCCGGAGGAATCGCGACGCCGGCCGATGCGGCTCTTGTGATGGCGCTCGGCGCCGAGGCGGTTTTCGTGGGCTCCGGGATCTTCAAGAGCGACGATCCGGAAGCGCGGGCGCGGGCGATCGTCAAGGCGGCCACCTACTGGAAGGATCCGATGAAGCTCCTGGAGGCGAGCGAGGAACTCGGCATCGGGATGCATGGTTTAGACATCGCCAAGCTTCCGGAATCTGAACTGCTTCAGACACGGGGCTGGTAGCGTTGATCCGGATCGGCGTCCTGGCGCTCCAGGGAGATTTCGAGGCGCACTGCCGGGCCATCGAAAGCGCGGGAGCCCAGGCCAATGAGGTGCGACGAGCGGCTGAACTCGGGGAGGCCGACGGTCTGATCATCCCGGGCGGGGAAAGCACCACCATGTTGAAGCTGATCGACATCGAGGGCCTGTGGGAGCCACTCCGGCGATTTGGGGCCTCGCGCCCCATCTTCGGCACCTGCGCCGGCGCGATCCTGCTGGCCCGGGAGGTCACCGGACCAAATCAGCCGTCTCTCGCCCTGATGGACATCAGCGTGGAAAGAAACGCCTATGGCAGGCAGGTGCACAGCAGGGTCGCGACGGTCGCGTCCGAGTTTGGACCCCTGGAAGCCGTTTTCATCCGCGCGCCGGTCATTCGCCGGGCCGGACCGGGGGTGAAGGTGCTGGCGCGATACGGGGAGGATCCGGTGCTTGTCGAAGAGGGAAAGCATCTGGCGGCGACGTTTCACCCCGAATTGAGCCGGAACGGCGCGGTGCATGAGTTTTTCCTGAATCTTGTACGGAAATGCGCAGGCGGCCATTAGAACCCTCGCGGGGAAACCACAAGGTGCGCGTGCTGTTTGTGTGCATCGGCAACGCCGTGCGCAGCCAGATGGCCGAAGCGTTCGCCCGGACCTACGGCTCGGACGTGATCGAGCCGTACAGCGCCGGAGTTTACCCGGCCTCGACGATCGCTCCGCTGACGCTGAAGGTCCTGCACGACCGGGGGATCGACGCCACTCACCAATATCCGAAGTCTATTGCGGACGCTCCGGGCGCTCCGTGGGATTACGTCGTCAACATGAGCGGCCAGCAACTGGTGACGGAAACCACCTCGGCCAAGCTGCGGGATTGGACGGTCAAGGATCCGATGGGCGGGCCGGAGGCCGGCTTCGCGGCGGCGGCCTCCCGGATCGAGTCGCTGGTGATGAATCTGATCATCGAATTGAGAAGCCAGATGAACTCTGCCGCGCCGGCGGCGGGAAGGCCGTGAGGCCGCAGGAGCGTCTCGGCAGCGCCGCTCGGCTATACTAATTAAGTTTCCCGCAATGAAGGCGCTACTGGACATTCTCAAGCCCGGCGACCCGGATTGGGCATTGGCCCAGGCGATCGATCCGCAGCGTCTTCCCGCTCACATCGCCATCATCATGGACGGCAACGGACGGTGGGCCCGTTCGCGGCATCTGCCGCGCGTGGCGGGGCATCGCGCGGGCATCGACGCGGTGCGGGCGGCAGTGGAAACGTGCGCCGCACTCGGGGTGGGCTGGCTGACGCTGTATGCGTTCTCGGTTGAGAACTGGAAGCGGCCGCGCGCTGAAGTGGAAACGCTGTGGCGGCTGCTGCGGATATATTTGCAGCGGGAAATGCCGCAGCTGATGGCGAACAACATCCGGCTGAACGCCGTGGGCCGTTGGGAATCGCTTCCCGACCCGATTTCGCGCGAACTGGACAGCGCCATCCGCAGGACGAGCTCGAACACCGGCCTCGGGTTGAATCTGGCGCTCAACTACGGCGGACGGGCGGAACTGGCCGACGCATTTAATCTGATCCTGGACCGCGCCCGCCTGGAGGGAAAGCTCGATTCGCTTCATATTGACGAAGAGACGATCTCCTCGGCTCTGTACACGCGCGACATGCCGGATCCGGATCTGCTGATCCGGACGTCGGGTGAGATGCGAATCTCGAACTTTCTACTGTGGCAGATCGCCTATGCCGAGCTTTATGTGACGGACACACTCTGGCCCGATTTCCGCCGGAGCCATCTCCTGCAAGCGATCCGCGAGTACCAAAGCCGAGACCGCCGGTTCGGGGGCCTGACGTCGGTGCGTAGCGCTCCGACTGACGAACACCTCGTTGACGCCCTTACCGTCCCGTTGAAATGAAGCGATTTGTCACCGCAGCGCTTCTGATCCCTGGCGTGACCTACCTGGTCTTCTACGGCCACCCGTTCCTTTTCATCTTCCTGGTGGCGCTGGTGGCGACGTTCTGTTTTCATGAGTTCGGGCGCCTGTCGGGTGAGGCGGGCGCCTATCTCAACTTTCCGCTGGGCTTTCTGGCGGGCAACCTGCTCATCTGGATGCCGACCTATGACCCGGTGCTGCTGGTCCTGCCCATTGTGCTGGCGATGGCCTGGAATCTACGCAGCGGGGACGTGGGCGCGGTGCTGCCGAAGACCGCGGCTCTCGCCCTGGCTGTCGTCTACTGTTTCGGTCCGTGGCGTTGCGCGCGGGAACTGCGCGTCATCGGGCCGCACTGGCTGCTGTTCGCGCTGGCGATCAACTGGGTAGGCGACGTGGCCGCCTACTACGTCGGATCGCGGTTCGGCCGCCGGAAGCTGGCGCCGGTGATCTCGCCGGGCAAGAGTTGGGAAGGCGCGGCGGCGTCGGTGGCGGCTTCGGTGTTGTTCGGACTGGCGTTTCTCGGACGATTCGCCCCGGATCGCGGATGGCTCGAAGTGGCGGCGTTGAGCGCCGTGGCGAACGCCGCCGGCCAGGTCGGGGATCTCTCGGAGAGCGCTCTCAAACGCGGCGCCGGAGTCAAGGACAGCGGCACGCTGCTGCCGGGCCATGGGGGATGGCTGGACCGCGTGGATTCCTCCCTGTTCGCCCTTCCGGTGGTCTACCTCTGGCTGTCGCACCGGGTCATCTGGTAGCCGCGGGGGTCCGCCGGGCCGGGCCCCGCCGCAGGAACTCCTCGAACAGGTCCGTGATTTCGAAGACGGCGCGGTTGTCGACCGCAGCGGCGCGCGCGCGGTATTGCGAGAGCGTCCCGGGCGTGAGCAGCTCGGAGACGGCGGGCACGATCTGCGCCCACGATCGGACGACTTTTCCGAGGCCCTTTTCGACCAGCCATTCGGCGTTGTAGCGCTCCTGGGGCATGGTATGTACGTTGCGGTCGACGATGACGGGCAGTTTCATGGCCAGCGCTTCGGAGATGCTGCCCGGGCCGGGTTTGCCGATCAGGAAGTCAGAGACCTGCATCAGCCTGGGCACGTCGGGGGTGAAACCCTGCACGTGAACAGGCATCTTCAGGCGAAGCTCCCGGAGGCGCCCACCCAGGTGCTCATTCCGTCCGTACATCAGGATCAGTTGCAGGTCGAGCCCGCTTTCGCCGAGACGGCGGGCGATCTCGAGCATCGCCCTGGAGCCTTCCCCTCCAAACAGCACGAGGGCGGTGGCGCGGTCCGGATCGAGCCCGAGGCTTCGGCGCGCGGCGGCGCGGTCGACGGGCGGGACGCCGTAGAAGGACGGGCGGAGGATCATGCCGGAGACCCGGAAAATTTCATCCGGGGTCAAGCCGAACTCGCGTGCCTGGGCGACGGCGCGGTCGGTGCCACAGACGACATACTGGGGCTGGCGTTCGAACCAGACACGGGGCGGAATGTCGGCAAAGTCGGTGAGGATCGTGGCGAAGGCGGCCGACGGGAGGGTCCGGTTCAGCGCGATGTGCATGGTCCGGTTGAAATGGGGAATCACGGAGACGACGAGATCGGCCGGATTGGCGCTCCAGTATTGCTCGAGCAGGCTGACCTGTTTGCCGCGGAGGGCCCAGATCAGTCCGTGCATGGGAGGCAGCAGGAGGGGCGCTATGGCCGTCCAGCCATGCTTCAGCATCAGGTTGTAGAGTTCCTCGGTTCCGTACCCGGTCAGGGTTTTCATGAGGTCGGTGGGCCGGAAGATGTGGTTGAGGTTGACGAGGTCGATCCGCCAGGGTCGGTTCTGCCGTTCGGACACTTCTTTGAGGGCGGTGGCGGCGCTTCTGTGGCCGCCGCCCGCTTCCACGTAGAAGACCTGGATTCTGTGCACCTGTACCATTGTCGCTTCCGTTCCGGCGGTCCGTCACGTCACAGTATGATGAAAGGTGGGAGGGCCTTCGCGTCCGGTTCCATGCCGCTTCGCCGCGCTCTGCTGTGGATGTCGCGCCAGAGCCGGCTTCGGCGGGCGGCGGAGAACACGCGTCTGTTCGGGCGCGTGACGCGTCGGTTTATCGCGGGAACCAGGCTGGAGGATGCGATCGCCGTCTGCCGGCGGCTGCGGAGCGAATCGATTCTGGCGACGCTCGACCACCTTGGGGAGAACGTGACCACCGCCGAACAGGCCGTTGCGTCGGCGGCGGACGCCATCGAGGCTGTGGACCGGATCGAGCGTGAGGGCCTGCCGGCGACGATCTCGATCAAGCTGACCCAGTTCGGACTGGATCTCAGCGATTCGCTTTGCCGCGACAGGGTGACCGCCCTAGTGGCGCGCGCCCGAGCGGCCGATACAAGGGTGGAAGTTGACATGGAATCCAGCGCCTACACGGATCGTACGCTGGATTTGGTTCAGGACCTTCACGCACAGTATGGAAACGTCCGGTCCGTCATTCAGGCCTACCTGTACCGATCGGAAGCGGATGTGACGAATTTGAACCGGAAGGGGATCCCGGTTCGTCTTTGCAAGGGGGCGTACCTGGAGCCGCCGGATGTGGCCTACCCGGCCAAGGAAGACGTGGACGGTAACTATCGGCGGCTGATGGAGCGTCTGTTAAGAGAAGGGAAAGATCCAGCGCTCGCCACCCATGACGAGTCGATCATCAATGAGGCGATCAGTCTGGTCGGGCGGCTCGGAATCGCACCAGACCGGTTCGAATTCCAGATGCTTTACGGGATTCGCCGCGATCTGCAACGGAAGCTGGTCCGGCAGGGGTATCGGGTACGGCTATACGTTCCTTACGGCAGCGCGTGGTACCCATATTTCATGCGGAGGCTGGCCGAACGCCCCGCAAACATTCTGTTCCTGCTACGGAACCTGATCAAGAACTGAAGGGTCGGACTGCGGGGTTCGCACGAGGCGCGCGGAACCTTTTGGGGTCTACTGGAGTCCTATTGGTATGAAATACTGGGCCTACTTCGGGGCGAAACTGGTGGCGATCGTCGGCCTCCTGCTGATGATGTGGAGTCTGGTGAAGCCGCTGCTGCCGGGCGCGGAGACATTCGACGGAGTGCGAATCGCGCCGTTCCCGGGGAACCTGTGGTACACGGCGGGCGCGATGGTTTTCTGGCTGTTCGCAGTGGGGCTGGTTTACTTAGCGATCCTCGATCAGCGCTATCGCTGCCGGACGTGCCTCCGGCGTCTGCGGATGCCGCTCAGCCGGGGCCGTTGGACCAGCGTGCTGCTGGGATCGCCGCGCACGGAGTACATCTGTCCATTCGGGCACGGCACGCTGCGGGTGGCGGACCTGCACCTGGAAACGCCGGAGAACGCCGCCTGGAAGCCGATCGACAACATGTGGAAGGAACTGGAAGAATACGAGGAGACGCACACGTAGACGCGCGCCGAGCCTGGGCCTCACATCCGGACCGGCCACTCCTCTGATTCGGTCCGGGACCTCTTCATCAGTTCTTCCGCTTTCCGCACCAGATCGGGATGGGCGTGGGCGAGGTTCGCCGTCTCCCCGAGGTCTTTGCCCAAGTCGTACAGTTCGACCGGTTTGCCAGGCCCCGGTTTCACGGCTTTCCACTCGCCCCACCGCACCGCCTGCTGGAACCCGCGCTCGTGAAACTCCCAGTACAGACTGTCGTGGGGGCGCTGCGGCCGGCCGAGCAGGGTTGGCAGGAACGAGATTCCGTCAATGCCTTTGGGCGGCGCCACTCCGGCCGCTTCGCAGGCGGTCGGCAGGAAGTCCCAGAAGGCGAGCACGTGGCTGCTCACCGATCCGGGTTTGATTCTGCCGGTCCAGCGGGCCAGGAACGGCACCCGAATACCGCCTTCAAACAAGTCGCGTTTGATGCCCCGGAGCGGTCCGTTGTCGTCGAAGAAGTCGGGATTATGTCCGCCTTCGCGGTGGGGACCGTTGTCGCTGGAAAACAGGATGAGCGTGTTGCCGTCCTGGCCCGTGTCGCGGAGCAGGTCAAGGATTTTTCCAATGCCGGCATCCATCCGTGTCACCATCGCGGCGAAGCCCTTGTCGGGCGCAGGCCAGTCCCTCTCCGCGTAGGGTTCGTAGGAGGGGACCGGCATCCCGTTGCCGGTGTCGCGGCCGAGTTCATTGTCTGCGTGGGGAATCGTCAGCGCGAGTTTCAGAAAGAACGGGCGGCCGTCGCGTTTCCGCAAGAAATCGAGCGCGCGGGCGACAAACAGGTCGTGGGCGTAGTCCTTGCGCTGGGTCCCCATATTGCCGCGCAGCAGGACCGCGCTGTCGCCGTCGAGCAGATGCTCGGGATAGTAGTTATGGGCGTGGGTCTGGCTGAAGAACCCGAACCAATCCTCGAAACCTTTGCGTAACGGATAGCCGGTTGATCCCAACCCGCCGAGCGACCACTTTCCGATCAGACCCGTGCGATAGCCGGCGTTGCGCAGGATCTCGGTTACGGTGAGATCGGAGGGCCGCAGAGGCAGGTCCGGGTTCTTGTTGCCGCGGGTGCGAGCGTGACCGGTATGGTAGCCGGTCATCAGGCAGCAGCGGGAGGGCGCACAAACCGTCGACCCGGCGTAGGCCTGGGTGAACCGCATGCCTTCGGAGGCCAGGCGGTCGAGGTGGGGCGTGGCGATCTGTTTCTGACCGTAGCTGCCGAGGTTGCCGTATCCGAGGTCGTCGGCCAGGATGAGCAGAATGTTCGGTTTCCGGGTTTGCGCGGAGGTCAGGGCGGCGCCGGAGGCAGCCAGAAAGCCGCGTCGGGTCAGCATCGTGTATAGTCTACAGGAAGTCCATGCTCGACACGCTCATTCTGGTCGCCTACTTCGCCGTCACGCTCGCCGTTGGCTTCTATCATTCGCGCCGGGAGCGGACGTCGCGGGACTACTTTCTGGCCGGACAACACGTCGGATGGTTCGCCATCGGCGCCTCTCTGTTCGCCACCAACATTTCGAGCGAGCACTTCATCGGACTGGCCGGATCGGGCGCCTCGACCGGTCTGGCCGTGGGATGCTACGAATGGTCGGCGAGTTTCTGTCTGTTCTTCCTCGGCTGGCTGTTTGTTCCGCACTACCTGCGCAGCGGCGTTTTCACGATGCCGGAGTTCCTCGAGCGCCGGTTCAGCCCCGCCTGCCGCACGTACCTGACCTGGATTTCGTTGTTGGCCTACATCTTCACAAAGATCTCGGTTTCGCTGTTCGCCGGCGGCATCCTGATCCGCGAGGTGTTCGGGTGGGATTACCTGACCACGGCGATCCTGCTGGTGGTGGCTACGGGCGTCTACACGGTGGCGGGGGGACTGGCCGCCGTCATCTACACGGACCTCGTGCAGGCCTTCATTCTGATCTCCGGGGCGGTTGTTCTGACCTGGATCGGCCTGGACAGAGCGGGCGGTTTCGAGGGGCTCCGCGCGGCCCTTCCGACCGAGTTCTTCCACATGGTGAAACCCGCCTCGGACGCTTCCTATCCGTGGCCGGGAACGATCTTCGGGACACTGATCCTGGGCATCTGGTATTGGTGCACGGACCAGGTCATCGTGCAGAAGACGCTTTCGGCGCCGGACACCGGCCAGGCTCGCAAAGGGGCGCTCTTTTGCGCCGGGCTGAAGATACTGCCGGTCTTTATTCTCGTTCTGCCCGGACTGATCGCGAAGGCGTTGTGGCCGGCCGAGATCACGGGCGACAACGCCTATCCGCAGCTTGTATTGCGGCTGATGCCGCCCGGGCTCAAGGGACTGATGATCGCCGCGCTGCTGGCGGCGCTGATGTCTTCGCTCAGTTCGGTATTCAACTCCTGCTCGACGCTGATCACGATGGACGTGTACAAGAAGATCCGTCCGGATGCCTCCGAGCGGCGGCTGGTCGAGGTCGGGCGGATCTCGACGGCCGGCGTAGTGGTGCTGTCGATCGCCTGGATTCCCTTCATCCGCCTGCTCAACAACGAGGTGTACCAGTATCTGCAAAGCGTGCAGGCATATGTGGGCGCTCCGATCACGGCGGTGTTCCTCACGGGGATTCTCTGGAAAGGAGCGACGGCCCGCGCCGCGATCACGACGCTGGTTTTTGGCGGGCTGGCGGGCGCGGCCCGCTTCCTGCTCGATATCTTAAGGAATGCGCTCGGCTGGGACTTGGGTCCGCTCAACGCGGTCGTAGCGTTCAGCTTTCTGAACTTCAGCGTGATCGTGTTCACCGTCTGTGTTGTGATGATGGCCGCCGTCAGCCGGGGTTCGGAAGTGAAGCGGGGAATCGAACGGCTGACGATCGACTGGAACCGGCCGTTCGAGCGCAATCCGGGGCACGCAGCCTACACGGTGGTGATCGGTGGGATCATCGCGGGATTGTGGGCGTACTTCGCCTAGATAGCGCCCGGCGAAGGACGCCGCCTACGTTCGGTTCCAGGGCCGTCTTGCGGCTCCTGAATCGCGATCCTCGACACGGTCGTAGAGATGGGACTGGTTGGTCGTTCCGAGTCCTTCGTTGTAGAGACTGGTCAGGCCGAGGATCTCGCGCAGGTCCTCGGAGAAGGCGTGGAGCGCCGTGAGGTGTTCGGCGCGAGCGGGGGCGACCTTGCCGGATTCGGTCCGGAAGATCTTCTGGTAGCCCAAGTCGGTGAGAACCGCGATCTCGCCGCCGACGGCGATTCCGCAGCGGCGGATCTCCGGGAGGCCGGCGGCCGATTCGGCCAGGTCGGCCGCGCAGCCGCCGCGCGAGGCGCGCGTCGTTCCGTCCGGACCGGAGCTGACCTGGAATCCGGCGTCGCGCAACATCGAGACCCGTTCGGAGAAGGTGAGCACCTTCGGCTTTTCGCGTTTGAAGAACATGAATCGAGACTTCTTCCAGTATACGCCGGAGGCGCGATAGGCTGTAGGAATGCGGAGACGAATCAACCGCCGAGGATTCCTTGCCGCCGTCTCGGGTACGGCGGCGCTCCATGCGCAGACGGGGCCCGCCGATCTGAGGATCGCCGCGGTGGAAGTCTGGCGGCTGGCGGGCAGGCGGGAGGCGGAAACCGGGGTGAACCGCCAGCATCAGGTGCAACCGCTGCACATCTACGACGAGCATCGCCCGAAGGAGTATCGCGAAACCGGCGTGGCCGGCCGGCAGAGCGTCGAAGTGACGGCGCTGTACCTGAAGATCCGCACGGAAGGCGGGCTCGAAGGGCTCTACGGGCCGATCGACCGGGAAGCCGCGGTGGTCGTCGATCTTCAATTGAGTTCTTTTCTGAAGGGAAAGAACGCGCTGGCGGTGGAGACGCTCTGGGACCAGATGCACCGTTCGAACCGCCACTCCCGGGCGAGCCACTTCATGATGGGCATCTCAGCGGTCGACAACGCGCTGTGGGACCTTCGCGGACGGTATTTCCAGGCGCCAGTGTACCGCCTGCTTGGCGGACCTACGCGGAATCGCGTGGAAGCCTACGGAAGCTGCCTCGGGTTTTCGGTGGAAGTGGACGCGGCGCGCCGGAAGGCGGCGGAACTGCTGAGGGAAGGGTTTCGCAACCAGAAGTGGTTCCTGGCCTACGGACCCGGGGATGGCGCGGCTGGGCTGGCGAAGAATGTGCGCTTGGCGGCAGTGCTGCGGGAGACGATGGGCGAGGAAGCGGACTTCATGTTCGACGCTTTCCAGGGGTGGAACCTGGATTACGCCATCGCGTGGGCGAAGCAGGCCGAGCGTTACCGGCCGCGCTGGATCGAGGAGGCCTTCCACATGGACAAGTTGGACAGCTTCGTCCAGCTGCGGCGGGCGACTTCGATTCCGGTGGCGACCGGGGAACACATGTACGGCCGGTGGGAGGCGAACGACTTTCTGAAGGCGGGCGCCATCTCGGTCGTACAGGCGGATCCGGAGTGGTGCGGGGGCGTCAGTGAGCTGGTGAAGATCTGCGCGATCGCGTCGGCTTACGATGCGCAGGTGATTCCGCACGGCCACAGCCTGCACGCGGCGCTGCACGTGGTGGCCGGGCAGTCTCCGATGACATGCCCGCTGGTGGAGTTCCTGATCACGAAGATGAAGTCATACTACTACTTTGAGAAGCATCCGCTGACGCCGGTGGACGGACGCATCGTGCTGCCGGAACGCCCCGGGTTTGGGATTGAGATCGATTCGTCGAAGGTGCTCTCGCAGTCGGTCGTGCACTGGGCGGTGCGCTGAGCCGGCGTTCAGCCGGCGGCGCGGGCCTGATTTTGGGATCGGCGCACGGGGACGGCCACGAGTTGCTCCAGGCGCTGGGCCTCCGCGACACTCCGCTCGGATTCGGCGGCGCTGATGGAAACACCGGAGTACTCGGGCGAGGTCATCAGCTTCAGCAGGCTGTGGCGGAAGTGCATCTCCTCGCGGATTTGTGGGTCGGTCACTCGCTGGACCGGCTTCTTGTTTCTTGAGCGCATGAGCTGGTTCACCTCGGAGGCGCCGGAGGGTCGTGTCCGGGCGACTCTGTAACAATCGTCCGAGCGGTGATCGGAGGTTACCGGCAAATTCTTTAGACGGCGAATTTTTGCCTGCCGCCAGGATCCTGGCGGCAGGCGGCATACTCATTCGCGGGTGATCAGAACAGCAGGAGGGCGGGATCGAGGAAACCCGGTTGGGCGGGGCGAGAAGGAGAGAAACACGGAAGACAGAGAAGGGAAGGCAACTGCGGGGATAGTCGAGGAGGAGCAACCCTTGGTTTCTCGATTCCATTCCGACTGCTGTTCACGGCCTTTGTATCAGCAAGCCGGTGGCCAAAATTCCGAGCGTGTTTTTAGCGTCCAGCCGGGGCCGGATGTTCCGGAGTGGAACATCCGGCTGGATGGTCCGGACGCCCGCCAGCGAGCTGTTTCAGAATGAAACAACGGCGGGGCGACGAGGAGAGGAGTGGCCCAGCGAGTGGACAGAAGGGACGTCAGCGAGTGGGGGCGGCGGCGGCCATCTTGGCCTGCGCCGGTCTGGAGGAAGGCGAACCGAGAGCGGATTCGGCCTTCCAGTCGCGCCAAGCGTGGCTGACGACCCAGTAGACTTCATGCGGATCGAAAGGCTTCTGGAGGACGTTGTAGCCTCCGCAATCGAGGACCTGAACCCAGAGGGGATCGTCGGCCAAGCGTGAGGCGACGATCACGCGCGGGGGTGGGGAGCACAACTCCGCCAGTTTGGTGATGGTTCGAGACAGGGGCTCGCCGCATCCGCAGTCGGTGATGACAACCGGCGTGGGATTCTGACTGAGAAAGCGCACCGCTTCGTCCTGATGCGCCACACGGAACAACTTCCAGTTCGAATGCGAGAAGATCGACTCAAGCTTCCGTACGTCTTCGTCGATCGGGCTGACTAAGAGGACTGCCACAGTGTCCATATACACGACCTCTCTTTCGCTGCCCTACCAGTTCTATTGTACGCCCGGTACTAAATTGTTTGGTAGTGAAAAATGAGGTTGTCCCGAGAACTTTTGGGGGATATCTCTCGTATGTAAGGCTGGGCGATCGGGCCGGGAAAACCCCTCAGATATAGGCGATTACGTCGATTTCCACGAGGGAGTTGCCGGGAATCCCGCCGGCGGCGGCGATGGTCGTACGGACGGGCGGTTCGTCGCCGAAGCGCCCCTGGAAGACTTCATTCATGGCCTTGTAGTCCTTCAGGTCATTCAAGTAGACGTTGCATTTGAGGACCTTCGCCATGGAGGATCCGGCGTTGACCAGTTCCTTTTCGATCTCCTTGAGCACGTGGTCGGTGTGGGCCTTGATGTCGCCCTCAAAGTGCGCGCCTTTGCCGGCTACAAAGACGAGATTTCCGAACGACACGCATCCGTTGAACAGCGGTGTGCGCGAGGGCTTGGCTCCCTTGTAGTGTACTTTCTTGGCCGGGGCGGCCGCCTGCGCCGGCGCGGCCGCCGCCACGCCCGAGGCGGCGGCCGCGAGAAGGTTTCTTCGACTGCTCGTTCGCTTCATCGGGTTTCGAGTTCCTTTCGCTAGCGATGATACACTAAAGCCAAGCGTGACTGCTCGAATCTTCGTCAAACTGCTGCTGGCGACGCTGTGTGTTCTGGTTGTGGCGCTGATCGCGGTGGACCTGATCGTTTCGCGCCTGGTCGAGGAGAACTACCGTGAAGTCCAGACTCGGGAGCTCTCGCGGAAAGGTGCGCTGCTGGCGCTGCTGTTTCCGGCGGGATCCGCGCCGGCGGAAGACCTTGTGAGGAAGGCGGCGGAAGGGATCGGAAGCCGCGTCACGCTGATTGATCCGGAGGGGCGGGTGCTGGCGGACTCGGAGGCGGATCCGCGGGGCATGGAGAACCACAAGGGGCGGCCGGAAGTGGCCGCAGCCATCGCGGGGAGGGTTGGATCGACGGTCCGGAAAAGCGGCACAACGGGGCACAGCTATCTCTACGTCGCGGTGCCGTCGCCGCAGGGGTCGGTGCGGCTGGCTCTGCCGCTGGTCGACGTCGAGGAGCAGACCGGGACGATCCGGCGGAGGATGCTGGTGGCCACGTCGCTGGCGTTCGTGCCGGCGTTCGTCGTCGCGCTCCTTCTGGCCCGGTCGGTGTCGGCCAAGCTGGGCGCGGTGATCGACTACGCGGGAAAGCTCGCGGAGGGCAACTTTCAGGCCAGAATCAGTCTGCCTGGCCGGGACGAGCTGGCTCTGCTGGGCCAGAAGCTGAACGAGACGGGCGCCAAGCTTGAGAAGATGCTGCTGGCGCTACAGAAAGAGCATCAGGAACTCGAAAAGCTCGAGCGTGTGCGGAAGGATTTCGTCATCAACGTCTCGCACGAACTGCGCACGCCTTTGGCGTCAATCCAGGGCTATACGGAGACCCTGCTTGATGGCGCGCTGACGGAGGCGGGAACCAACGTCCGATTCCTCAACATCATCCGGCAGAATGCGGAGCGGCTCACCAACCTTGCCGCGGATCTCCTGACGCTATCGCGCATCGAGCTGAAAACACAGAAGTTCCAATTCGCCTCCTATTACGTTGAATCACTGCTTTCCGATTGTCTGGACTCGATGCGTCCGATGGCGGACAAGAAGCGCATCGAGTTGCGTCTGGGGCCGGCGCCGCCGGGAGCGGAGGTGTTTTGCGACTCGAAGGCGGTTCACCAGGCGTTGGGGAACCTGCTCGACAACGCCATCAAGTACACTCCGGAGGGAGGCCTGATTGTCGCCGGAGCGGAGTGGGAGGCCAATTCTCAGCACATCCGGTTTCTGGTGCGGGATTCCGGTCCTGGCATCCCTGACGCCGATCTTCCGCGGCTGTTCGAACGGTTTTATCGGGTCGACAAAGCGCGGTCGCGCGAGTTGGGGGGCACGGGGCTGGGTCTGGCCATCGTCAAGCATCTGGTGAAGGCGCACGGCGGAAGTGTTGGGGTCGAAAGCCGTTTAGGGGAGGGAAGCACGTTCTGGTTCACCCTACCAGTACAGGACCCGGGGCTTGAGGAGACAGATCAGGCGGAGACGGAATTCACGATTTCGTAGCGGATTTGTAATCCTTCTTGTAATCAGTGACGTTAAGTTGAAGTGAACTCGCCAGGAAAAAAATGAAGAAGATTCTGTTGATCGAAGATGACTCGGATCTGTACGCTCTGCTCAAGTACAACCTTGAGAAAGAGGGGTTTACGCTCGTCGGCAGCCAAACCGGGAAGGGCGCGATCGATCTGTGCCGGCGCGAACGGCCTGACCTGATCCTGCTCGATATCATGCTTCCGGACTCAGACGGTCTCGACATCTGCAAAGGCATCCGGTCGCATCCCGAGTTGCAACACATTCCCGTCATTTTCCTCACGGCGCGTGCTTCGGAGGCGGACCGGATCGTCGGCCTGGAACTCGGCGCGAACGACTACATCGTCAAGCCGTTTTTCATCCGCGAGCTGATTGCGCGAATGAAGATCCAGTTCCGCCCGCAGCCGGCGGCGACGCGGATCCTCAAGGCCGGCTCGATCGAGCTGAACCGCTCCAGTTGCCGGGTGCGGCTGGGGGATCAGGATGTGCAGTTGACGGCGACGGAGTTCCGCCTGCTTGAGTTCCTGATGGCGCGTCCCGGGGTGGTGTTCAGCCGGGAGCAGTTGCTCGATTCGGTTTGGGGCCATGACCGGGCGGTCACCGACCGTACGGTTGACGTGTACATCCTGCGGTTGCGGCAGAAAGTCGAGCAGGATCCGACCAATCCAAGCTACATCCGATCGGTTCGGGGGTTCGGCTACAGCTTCAACGATGCCGCCGAACGTCAGGCGCTGACGGTGTAGCGTCAAGGCGGAGAGCCTACTTCATTTCCTGAGCAGGGGTAAGACTTCGCGCGCGGTGTTGGAGGAGCGGGCGGAGGCCGATGGGTGGCAGAATGCCCTTGGACCGGGTTCTTTCGCAGGAAGAAATCGACAACGTCTTTCGAAACCGTCGCGACGCGGTGGGGGAGGAGGTTTCCAAGAAGGCGCTGGCTTACGATTTCCGACGTCCGGACCGAATCGCTAAGGACCAACTTCGGGCGATTCACATGCTGCACGAGAATTTCGCCTGCAGTCTGGCGTCCAGCCTGTCGGCGTACCTCCGGGCGTACGCCATCGTCAACCTGGTATCCGTGGAGCAGTTGTCCTTCATGGAGTTCACGCAGGGCCTGCCTTCGCCGACGGTGATTTCGGCGCTGGCGATGCGGCCGTACGAGGGCAGCGCGGTGATGGAGCTGAACCCGTCGCTCGTGTTTCCGATCATCGAGATCCTGCTCGGCGGCACGGCGCACGGGGCGTCGGCGAAGCTGGAACGGGAGATCACAGAGATCGAGCAGAGCATTCTCGAGGGCATCTACCGGATCATTCTGAACGACATGAGGGAGGCGTGGCTGCCGATCACGGCGCTCGATCTGGAGATCGAGACCACGGAGACCGAGCCGCAGATGCTGCAACTGCTGGCTCCCAACGAGGCGGTGGTCGCCATCAGCATGGAGGTCCGAATCGGAGAGTGCGTGGGCATGATGAATATCGGGATTCCCTCGATCATCATCAAGATGCTGCGCCAGAAATTCGATCAGCAGTGGTCCGTGCGAAAGACGGAATCCACGCGCATCGACCGCGAGCGTATTCTGAAGCTGGTGCACCGGGCGGTTGTTCACCTCGACGCGCGGCTCGAGGGAACGACATTACCGACGAAGGAACTCCTGGAACTGGCGCCGGGAGACGTGCTGACGCTTGATTTCCCGATCGAGAGGCCGCTCCAGCTACAGATCAACGGAGTGGTGAAGTTCCGGGGCCATATCGTGGCGAGCGGGAGGAAGCGCTCCTTCCACTGCGAGGAGTTTGTCAGATCCGCGGTGGAGGAGACGGCGGGAGCGGCGTCGTAGGACCGCTGGTTTCGCCTGTAATCAGGCGCGCCGAACGGTTGAAAGTCAGGTACTGCCAGGCCCACTGGAAGGCGACGACGACCCGGTTCCGGAAACCCACCAGGTAGAGCAGGTGGAGAAACAGCCAGGCAAGCCAGGCCATGCGCCCGCTGAAGCGGACGTGGCCGAGATCGCACACGGCCTGGTTGCGGCCGATCGTCGCCATGATTCCTTTGTTTACGAACCGGAACGGAGGCGGCGCGGCGGCGTCGAGACGCGCCTTGACGACGCGCGCGGCGTGGTCGCCCTGCTGCATAGCGACGGGGCAGGTGCCGGGCAGGGGCCGGCCATCCTGCTCGAAGCGGGCCATATCGCCGATCACGAGGATCTCGGGATGGCCGGGGACGGTCAGGTCCGGATTGACGCAGACGCGGCCGCCCGGATCGAGAGGCGCGCCGCAGGCGGAGGAAAGCAGACTGCCGAGAGGGGACGACCGGACTCCCGCGGCCCAGATCACGGTGCGGCTTTCGATCCGCCGGTTGCCGCCGGGCCCGCTCAGGTCCACGCCGCCGGCGTCGATGCCGGTTACGGAAAAGCCCGTCAGGGGACGTGCGCCGAGGCGGATCAGCGCGCGCGCGGCCTGCTCGCTCAGGCCGGGCTCGAACGCGGAGAGGATGCGGGGACCACCTTCGACGAGGATGATCTCGGATTCCTCGGGACGGATGGCACGAAAATTGTCGCGCAGGGTATCGCGGGCGATTTCGCCGATCGCGCCGGCCAGTTCCACACCCGTCGGGCCGCCGCCGACGATGACGAAACGAAGCCAAACCCGGCGGGTCTGCTCGTCGGTTTCCCGCTCAGCCTGCTCAAACGCCATGAGGATGCGGGTGCGGATTGCCGTGGCGTCTTCGATGGTCTTCAAGGCCGGGGCGTGGGTCCCCCATTCGTCGTGCCCGAAGTAGAAGTTTTCGGCGCCGGCGGCCAGGATCAGGGTGTCATACGGATAGGTCTGGCGGGCGGCGAGAACGAAGCGCCGCCCGATGTCCAGTGCGGTGACCTCGCCGAGAATGACGCGTACATTGGTGGATTTTCGCAGGATGCCGCGAAGGGGAGCGCAGATGTCAGCCGGGGACAGTCCGCCCGAGGCGACCTGGTAGAGCAGCGGCTGGAAGAGGTGGAAGTTGCGGCGGTCGATCAGGGTGACGTCGACTGGCAGCCGGGAGAGGCGCTGGGCGGCGCGGAGGCCTCCGAAGCCCCCTCCGACGATCACGACGCGATGGCGCGAGCTCACGAGGCCGTTCCGGAGGCGGCGGGAGCGGTGGATCGGGTGGCGAGGCCGAGTTTCCGCAGCAGCAGGAACTCGGAGATGTTCTCGGTGGTCAGCAGACCGCGAAGGGCGCCGTCGCGCATGACAAGAGCGCAAGAGCCAGCGTCGGCCATGGAGGCGAGGGCCTCGGCAAGGTCGAGGTCCGGGTCGAGGCGGACGAACTCCCGGTTCATGACGCTCGAGACGAAGGCGTCGGGGCCGTCGAGGGCCAGTCCGCGGATGAACGCAGTGCGATCGAGAAGACCGACGACCTGGTCTCCATGGACGACGGGAAAGTCCTGTTGAGAGCAGGCCAGGAGGAGATCCGCGGCATCCTTCATGGTGGACCCGTGAGCGAGAGTGTGGAACTCGGTCATCATCGCGGCGCTGACCGGGACGCCATGAGTGAGCGCGCGGCCCTCGGACGCGGCGCCTTCCTGATAGGCGGCCATGTAGATCAGGAAGGCGATGAGCAGGAGCATGATCTGGCCGTTCAGGATGCCGTAGAGGCCGATCATGACGGCGAGGGTCCGGCCCACGCGGGACGCGGTCAGCGTCGCCTGATCCTCGCCCATGGCCAGCGACAGGAGCGCACGCATGATGCGCCCGCCGTCCATCGGGAAGGCGGGAATCAGGTTGAAGGCGGCCAGGTACAGGTTGGCTTCGCCAATTCGGCCGGCGAGTTCCGCCGAGACGGGGTCGAGCGCGGGGCGGCCGAACAGTAGGAGTCCGCCGATCACGCCATTGACGGCCGGGCCGGCCAGCGCGATCCAGAACTCAGGCCATGCGGCCGGCTGTTTCTCCAGTCGCGCCACGCCGCCGATGGGAAGCATGACAATTTCGAGAGTCTGGATGCCGTAGGCACGAGCCACGAGCGCATGGCCGAGTTCGTGGAACAGGACAGAGGCGAAGAGAGCCACCAGGAACAGCGCGTCCGCCGCCCAGCCACGGCCCTGGCTGAGGCCTGCGGCCACGATCAGCGCGACCACAAACAGAAAGGTAAAGTGGAACCGGACCGGGACTCCGAACAGGACCACTTCTCCGATCGAACCCTGGATGCGTTTCATGTCTGGCGGCTCGCTGTGGACTCCAGCGTACAGGTTACTACGGGCGCGAACCCGCGTTCAGGGGTGCTGGCGGAGGTGGCCCGCGCCGCCAGCCCGTCAGGCCCGCGCCGCCACCATGCGCGGCTGCTGCGGCCCGGAACCGATGTGGGGATTGAATTTCACCGACACAAGCTTGGAGACGCCGGGCTCCTGCATGGTGACGCCGTAGAGGGCCGAGGCGGCCTCCATCGTGCGTTTGGCGTGGGTGATGATGATGAACTGGGTCTGATCCGACATCTCTTTGAGGAGCCCCATCAGGCGCTGGATGTTCGGCTCGTCGAGCGGAGCGTCGACTTCATCGAGGATGCAGAAGGGGCTGGGAGTGTAGCGGAAGATCGCCATGAGCAAAGCCAGCGCCGTGAGGGCCTTCTCACCGCCGGACAGCAACAGCACGTTCTGGAGGCGCTTTCCGGGGGGCGAGGCGACGATGTCGATTCCGGAGTCGTTCAGGTTGGACTCGTCGGTGAGGCGCATTTCCGCCATGCCGCCGCCAAAGAGCTTGGTGAAGGTCTCGCGGAAGTTGGCGTTGATCGTTTCGAAGGCTTCTCCGAAGCGTTTCCGCGATTCGGCATCGATTTCGTGGATGGCCTTCTCGGTGTCGCGGATGGAATCGAGCAGGTCCTGGCGCTGCGTGTTGAGAAAGTCGTAGCGCTGCTGTGCTTCTTCAAACTCCTGTAGCGCGTCCGGGTTGACGGGACCCAGATTCTCGATCTTCTGTTTGACGCTCCTGTACTTGTCTTCGGCTTCGGCGAGGGCGACTTCGTCAATCTCGGATTCGATCCCCTGGGCGAGTTCCTCAAGCGAGGCGTTGAGTTCCTTTTGCGCGGTCTCCTCGAGGTACTTCAGGTCCGTGCGCCGTTCGACGAGCGCCAGTTCGATCTGGCTACGGCTGTCCTGCGCGGATTGAAGCTCGGCCCGCAGCGTTTTCACCTGCTCGTCCATAGCGGAGAGCTGTTCCCGGAGGCCGCTCTCACGGGCGGCGAGTTCATTGACGGCGTCCTGAGTCCGGGCGATATTCTCAGCAACGCCGTTACCCGCCTCGTCGAGCGCCACGTTGTCGGCCAGCAGGCGCGACCGCTCGGCGCCGAGCCGCTCGATCATGGCCATGATGTCGGCCCGGCGGCGGGCAAGATCCTGCTTCTGCGCGTCGAGGCGCTGCCGGGCGTTGGTTTCGGCCCGGCGGCGCTCTTCGCGGCCCGCCATTTCGACCCGAAGGACGGAGTGCTCTTCCGCCACACGGGTGGCCTGCGCCTGCAACTCCTCGAGAGCCGCCCGCGCCGCCGCGAGCGCCTCTTCCTGGACGCCGCGGGCTTCTTCCTTTTCGGCGAGCAGGCGGATGTTGACGCCGCGCGTCTCCTGGGCGCGCGCGCCCTCCCGTTCGAGCCGTTCGAGTTCGAGACGGGCGACCGAGAGCTTGGAATTGGTGCGGGCAAACTCCTCGGCGAGGCGGCGGACTTCGTGGTCCAGCGCCAGAGCCTCCCGCTCCTGACCCTGCTGGGCCGCCCGCAGCCGCTCGAGTTCCTCGGTCAGGCCGGCAATCTCGGATTCGAGCGTCCGCAGTTGCTCCTGCGTTTCCTGCAACGCTTTCTGGCGGGTGGAAACCAGCGCCGTCAACTCCCGCAGTTCGCGCTTAAGGGCCAGGGGGCCGCTCCCGGTTTTCTTGCCGCCGCTGATGGCATGGCCGTGATAGCAGACGCCGTCGCTCAACAGGAAATAGAAGTCGGGGTACTGCTGGGCGAGCCGGCGAGCGGCGCCGCGGTCCTCGGCAATGAAGCAGCGGGACAGGCGGGGGAGCAGCGCGGCCGGAGCCTGGGTCAGACCGTTGGTGAGGCGCAGAACGTCGCTGAGCCGGGCCACGATTCCGGTTTCCGGGCCGAGACTGGGCTCCTGGCCGGGGGACGACGATACTTTGTCTCCGGGCTCGGGGTGAACCAGGAAGGTGGCGCGGCCGTCGAGGTCGCTGCGCATGAGATCAATGCCGGCCTCGGCCTGCTTCCAATCCTTGACGAGGACATACTCGAGTTCGTCGTGCAAAAATTCCTCGGCGGCCTTCTCGTAGGCAGTTTCGACTTCGACGAAGTCCGCCAGGACGCCGACGGGCTGCATATCTCCAACCTGTCCGTGTTCAAACGCGGTAAAGAGACGCTTGACGGATTCGGTCGTATAAGCTCGATGGGAAAGGATTTCTTCGAGTGAATCCTTGCGCGCTTTCAGGCGGGAGGCGTCCTGCCGGACGAGTTCGAGGTCCTGGCGGGCCTTGGCGGCGGCGGCTTTCCGGGCGCTGAGATCCTCTTCAATGCGGCGGCGCTGGTCGGCTATCGACTCGAGCTGCATCTGGCGCGCGCTGAGGGACTCGGAGACCTCCTTCTTCTTCGCCTCGAGCCGCTCGAGGTCCGCAGCGGCCATTTGCTCCTCGCGGGACAGCCGGGCCCGGTCACGTTCGAGCGACTGGAAGTAGCCTTCCATCTGGGCGAGCTGATTCTTGAGATTCGAAACCTCGCCGAGGAGGCGGAGAACAAGCTGGCGGCCGGCTTCGATGGCCCGTTCGCGCTCGCGGAGTCCGGACTGCATCTCGTCGCGCTCGCGCGTCTTCTCCTCGAGGAGCGCGCGAACCTCCTCGGCCCCCCGCTCCAGCTCTTCGAGGCGGGCCGTATGGGCCTGGAACTCCTCGTCGAGCTGGGCCTGACGTCCTTCGATCGCCTGAGCCTCGTTCTCGCCCTGGGTGATTCGGGCCTCCATATTGGCGATCTCTCTGGCCTGGGACTCGATCCGGCCCCGAGTCCGCTCCGCTTCCAGCCGCAGCTGGGAGAGCGTTTCCCGGGTTGCGGTGAGTTCACCTTCGACGGCGTATCCGCGCGCCCGGAGGTCCTGCTGCTCCCGCTCCTGCTCCGCGATCCGAGTGGACAACTCCTGGTAGCGTCTGGTCGCCTCCGTCAGTTCGACGGCGATCCGGGTGGCCTCACGCTCGAGAAGCTTGTACCTGCCGGCCAGGGTCTGCTTCAGCTGGACCACCAGCTCCTCGTGCAACTCCCGGTACCGCTTGGCCTTGACCGCCTGCCGTTTGAGCGACGCCGCCTGGCGGCCGACCTCCTCGAGGATGTCGAAGACGCGCGAGAGGTTTTGTTTTGCGCTTTCGAGCTTGGCCTCGGCAAGTCTGCGCTTGGTCTTGAACTTGCTGATGCCGGCGGCTTCTTCAATGACGGCGCGGCGGTCGTAGGGCTTGGAACTCAACAACTGGCCGATGCGGCCCTGTTCGATGATGGCGTAGCTCTCCGGACCAAGGCCCGTACCCATGAAGAGGTCCTGGATGTCGCGCAGGCGGGCCATCCGTCCATCGATGAGGTATTCGCTGTTGCCGTCGCGGTAGAGGCGGCGGGTGATTGTTATTTCACGTGGACTCTTTAGTTTGACTGGCTCTCCCTCAACTTTCGCTTCAGCAGGAGTTTCATGATTCGGATCAACCATGCTCATGGTCACCGTCGCCATGCTGAGGGGCTTGCGGTCGCGGGTGCCGGCAAAGATCACGTCTTCCATCCGGGTGCCGCGAAGGCTTTTGGCGGACTGCTCGCCGAGGACCCAACTGATGGCGTCGCTCAGATTGGACTTGCCGCAGCCGTTCGGACCGACGACGGCCGCGATGCCGGTTCCGTGGAACCGCATCTCGGTCCGGTCACAGAAAGACTTGAATCCTTGGATTTCGACACGTTTGAGTTTCAGCACCGGGCTGTACAGCCTCCGCATCACAAAGTTACGCGAACGGGGTTCGCGTTCGGGGGAGTGTTCCCATGGTACTCTTCCTGTGGCCGAAAGTAAAGCGATTGCAATACCTCAAATAGATGACTCCAAGGACTGCTACAACAGGTTGTGTAGCGGTCGCGCGCCCCGGCGGTCACTCGACGCCGAGGTAGGGATTGAAGGTATAGGTCGTATCGGGCGCTTCCCCGGCTGGGAATGTGAGATTCTTCGAAACGGAGTAGGCCGGGTCGAGGGCCCACTGACCGGTGTTGAGAACGTTCTTTTTGCGGCTGGCGGTGTCGTGCCAGCCCCAGAAGGGTTTGGCTTTGTTCGACGATTGCTTCCGGCCGAGGAAGGTTCCGGCGATCCGTTTGCCGGTTCCAGCGGGCCGGTTGCCGAAGGGTTGATAGACAAAGTATTCGTCGAAAGTGCGCTCTTTCCAGCCGGAATCGTCGGACGCCCGGGACCACCAGTGGTGCTGAATGGGCAGGAGTTCGTAGCCGACCAGGCGATCGTTGGCGTGTTTCGGCCGTTCCGCAACCCCTTTATAGACGAACGTGATCCCGGTGCCATTAGTGAACTTGTCGGCGGCGGCGAGGTACTTGGCATGGGACGATCGGGAGCCGTAGATGCCGTGTCCGCCGGACTCGATGAAGACGACGGGGTGGCTGTCGTGGTAGAACTCGATGTCGCCGTCGACGTTGTGGATGCCGGCGCGTATGCGGCGGTCGTTGACGAAGGAGTAGACGTTGTTGTGGGCCAGCGTTTCCATGACCTCGAGCTTGCCGAATTCAGAGCCGTCCTTGCGCACGGTGAGGATCAAACCCTCGTTGTCGTTTTCGTGGCAGGTGCCGACGACGCACTTGTCGGAGTAGTCCCGGGGGTGGAAGGCGTTGTAGATGAGGAACCAGTGGCTCGCAGTTTCGACGACGGCGTAGTAGACGTAGGCTTGGGAAGTACCCAGTTCAAGGTTGTCCCAATTGTTGTCGCCGTGCCAGTCGCCGTCGAAGTCGAAGCGTGTGGGAACGTCGGACTTGGGCTGAAACCAGGTTTCCTGGGCGAGCATCGGCGCCCAGTGTTCGACGATCTTGCGGTAGGGGTCGCCGGAGGGAGGTTCGGCGCCCCAGTTGTGCTGCTCGGCGGGCTTGCGGGACGGCGCGTCCGGAGTGACCTCGATCGAGAATCGGGCGGACTTGCCTTCGAGGGTCGCCTCGACTTCGAAGCGGCCGGTCTGTTCGGGCGCGGTGTACAGGAAGCTGTCCTGGAGGACGTAGTCCTTGGTCAGAGATCCGAAGATACTGGCAAAGGTTCCGGCGCCCTCGCGGTAGAAGGCTTCCGTGTCGTTCCCCTGGAACTTGAAAGGCTTGCTCAGCCAGCCGCCGCCGGCCTGGACGACCTGCATTTTGGCGCCGCCCCGTTGCAGCCGGACGCGCTGGGTTCCGGTTCCGCCTGTTTGGGGAAGCTGGGCGTAGGCTCGAACCTGGAGGACGAGTGTTTCGAGGGGGCGCACGCGGGGCTCGGATTCCGGGACGATCGTGATTTCTCCGACAGGTGTGCCTTGCTGCGCGATCGCGGCAAGGGCAAGGCAGAGGAGGGGCGTCAGGCAGCGGGCGAATCTCATTCCCCTATCTTAGATCCTGTTCGTTCCACGTGGAAGCACTTGGCGGGCCAATCCGGACTCCGGTTTTGTTGGTTGTTTCGGGTTGGCAGAGAGGTTAGTGTATGCTAAATTAGCAATTGCTAGCTTGTAATGGCGACGAACAGATCGAGGATGAGCGGGGTTCAGCGGAAGGCGGCGATTGTGGACGCAGCCGTGGACCTTTTTTCGCAGCGGGGCTTTCGGGGTACGACCACGCGGGAACTGGCGGCGAAGGTGGGGGTTACCGAGCCGGTCCTCTACCAGCACTTTTCGACGAAGCGTGCGTTGTACAACGCGATTCTGGAGGCGAAGACGGGCGAGGACCGCTCCTGCGTGCTGGCGGATCTGGAGGCGGTAGCGGCGCGAGGCGGCCTTGTGGAGTTTTTTTTGGGGCTGGCCGGGCTGCTGCTGGACTGGTACCTGAACGATCCGCGGTATGCGCGAATGTTGCTGTTCAGCAGGCTGGAAGACGACGAAATGTCGCACCTGTTCTATGAGAATCACGTGCTGGTTTTCTATGAGTTTCTCACGCGGGTCCTGCGGCGGATGATGGATGACGGACACATACGCAAGATGGACCCGCTGGTTGCGGCGCGGGCTTTTGCGGGGATGGTGTCACATCAGGGGGTGGTGTACGCGGTCTACAAGCCAGGAGAACTCCCCGCGACACGAGAGGAACTGCTGCGGACGATTGTAGATATTTTCATCAACGGGATGGTTGCCGATGAAAAACAGTAAGATTACCTGGGCCGCCGGAGCGGTGTTGCTGGTGCTGTCCTGCCGCGGAGGGGGATCGGGGCGGGAGGCGGGCGGAGTCCAGGCGGCGGCTACGAAGGCGGAGCCGTTGACGGTGCGGACAGCGGCCGTCGAAGGCAGGACGGTGGAGCGCTCGATCGACGTGACGGGGTCGCTGCATCCGGACGAGACGGTTTTGGTGAGCACGGAGGTTCCGGGGCGGGTGGCGACGATTCGGGTCGATTTCGGCCAAGCGGTGCGGAAGGGGGAGATTATTGCCGAGCTGGAGAAGACGGAGGCGCAGATCGCGCTGGACCGGACGCGTGCGGCGATGGCACAGGCGCTGGCCCGGATCGGACTGAGACCCGACCAGGACGACACCACTCCGGAGTCGACTCCGGCGATCCGACAGGCGCGGGCGCAGCTTGAGGATGCGCGGTCCAGGTACGAAAGCGCGAAGAAGCTGGTGGAAACCGGGGACATCGCGCGGGAGCGGTTCACCGAGGTCGCCAAGGCGTTCGAGGCCCGGCAGGCGGCGCTCGAGGCGGCCGAGCACGATCTGCGGACACAACTGGCCAATCTCCAGGCGCTGCGGGCCGAAAGACGGCTGGCCGAGAAGCGGCTGAACGACACCACGGTGCGGGCGCCGTTCGACGGACAGGTGGGGCAGCGGATGGTCGCGCCGGGGCAGTATATCAAGGAGAACACGGCGGTGGTGACGCTGGTGAAGAGCTGGCCTTTGCGGCTGAGGCTGGACGTTCCGGAGGCGGCCACGGCTGCGGTGCGGGTGGGCGACACGCTTCAGTTCACGACGGAAGCGCTGCCGGGACAGACGTTCGCGGCGACGGTGACGCAGGTGAATCCGGCGCTCGACGCGCAATCGCGGTCGTTGAGCGCGGAGGCGCGTCTCCGGCAGTCGTCGCCGGCGCTGAAACCCGGGATGTTCGTGCAGGTGAAGCTGACGATCGCGAGGAACCATCCGATCACGGTGGCGCCCCGGGAGGCGGTCTACCAGGTGGCCGGACTGACGAAGCTGTTCACCGTCAGCGGCGGCAGGGTCCGCGAGGTGGCCTTCGCGCCGGGGCAGACGGGGGAAGGATGGGTGGAGATCACGGGAGCGAACCTGACGCCGGGGGAGCGGGTGGCGGTGAGCAATCTGGCGAACCTGACTGAGGGGCTCGAAGTCCGGGTCCAGTGAGGAAGCGATGCAGAAACTAGCTCAGGTCTGTATCCGGCGGCCCGTTTTCGCGACCATGCTGATTCTGTTCCTGGTCGTGATGGGGCTTGATTCCTACCGCAAGCTTGGGGTGGATTTCTTCCCGAAGGTGGAGTTTCCGATTGTCACCATCCGCACGACGCTGCGCGGAGCGGCTCCCGAGGAGGTGGAGTCGCAGGTCACCAAGCGGATCGAGGAAGCGGTGAACACGATCTCCGGGATCGACGATTTGAATTCGATTTCGGCCGAGGGAACATCGCTGGTGACGATCCAGTTCGTGCTCGAAAAGGACGCCGACATCGCGGCGCAGGAGGTTCGGGACAAGATCGCGCAGATTCTGAGCCAGCTTCCGGACGACGCCGACGCCCCGGTGGTGGACAAGGTGGCCACCGACGCGGCGCCGGTGATCAACCTGGTGATTTCAAGCCCGCGCGACCTGCGCGAGACGACGAAGCTCGTCGACGACCGGATCAAGAAGAACCTGGAGTCGCTTCCGGGAGTGGGCCAGGTGCGGTTCGTCGGGGAGCGGATCCGGCAGATCCAGATCTGGCTCGACGTCGAGAGGATGTTCGCGCGGCGCCTGAATGTCGACATGGTGCGGGCGGCGCTGGCGGCGCAGAACGTGGAGGTTCCGGGAGGACGCATCGAGCAGGGGCCGCGGGAGATTTCGTTACGAACGCTGGGACGCGTGGAACGTCCCGCGGATTTCGCGCGGCTGATCGTGTCGGGCCATGGGGGCGCCCCGACGCGGATTTCCGACATTGCCGACGTCGTGGACGGCTACGAGGAACAGCGCTCGCTGGCGCGACTGGACGGCGCGCCGGCGGTGGTGCTGGAGATCCGGAAGCAGGCGGGAACCAACACGCTCGAGGTGATTCACGCGGTCAAGGAGCGCGTCAGCGAACTGAAGCCGCTGCTGCCGCCGGACTTCCGTTACACCTACACGCGGGACCAGAGCGATTTCATCGAGGAATCGTTCAAGGCGGTCGAAGAGCATCTGATTCTGGGGGGCGTGCTGGCGGGGATCATCGTGCTGCTGTTCATTCGCAGCTGGCGGTCCACACTGATCGCCGCGGTGGCGATTCCGACGTCGATCATTTCCACCTACACTCTGCTCAACCTGATGGGTTTCTCGCTCAACCAGATCACGATGCTCGGCCTGGTGCTGATGGTGGGGATCGTGATCGACGACGCGATCGTGGTGCTCGAGAACATCTTCCGCTTCATGGAGGAAAAGCACATGCCTCCGGTGGAGGCGGCGATTCACGGCACGCGCGACATCGGGCTGGCGGTGATGGCGACGACGCTTTCGCTGGTGATCATCTTCCTGCCGGTTGCATTCATGCAGGGTATCGTGGGCCGGTTCATGTCGAGCTTCGGGTTCACGGCGGCATTCGCGGTGATGGTGAGCCTGCTGGTGAGCTTCACACTGACGCCGATGCTGTGCTCGCGGTTTTTGAAGCCGGCCACGGGCGGCGAAGCGACGAAGGACACGTGGCTGTTCCGGGCGCTGGCGTATCCCTACCAGAAGCTGCTCCGATGGTCGCTGCGCCACCGGTGGCTGGTGGCGGCGGCGTGCCTGGCGGTGATGTTCTCCTCGGCGCCGCTGGCGATGCGGATCGGCAAGTCGTTTCTGCCGAGCGACGACCAGAGCGAATTTGAGGTGCTGTTCAAGCTTCCTCCGGGTTCGTCGCTGGAGGGGACGGAGGGCGTGCTGCGGGAGCTCGAAAAGGAACTGGCCACGATGCCCGGGATCCGCAACATGCTGTCGACGATCGGGGCCGACGTCCGGCGGCAGGTGGACCGGGGATCGATCATTGTGGAGCTGGTGAAGCCGCACGAACGCAAGCAGACGCAGGACGAACTGATGGTGGAGGCGCGGCGGCGGCTGGCGAAGTTCCGCGACGTGAACGTCGCGGTGCAGCTGCCGACGTTGATTCAGGGCGGGGACAACCGCGAACTGCTCTACTACATCCAGGGTCCGGATTTGCAGCAGCTTGACCGGTACGCGCGGACGATCCGCGAGAAGCTGACCAAGGTGCCGGGCCTGGTGGATTTCGACACCAACTACGAGCCGGGCAAGCCGGAGTACCGGGTGGTGATCAACCGGGACAAGGCGGCGGATCTCGGCGTGAGCGTGGGCTCGATTGCGACGGCGGTCCGGACCCTGGTGGCAGGGGACCAGCAGGCGACCACGTACCGGGAAGGAGACGACCGGTATGACGTGCAGTTGCGGGTCAAGCCGGAATACCGGCGCACGCCCGACGCGCTCGATCGGCTGTTTGTTCCCTCGACACTGCTGGGAAACGTTCCGCTGTCGAACGTGGCGCGGCTGGAGGCGTCGACGGGTCCGGCGCAGATCGCGCGGTACAACCGGCAGCGGCAGGTGCTGATGATGGCCAACATCGCGCCGGGACAGTCGCTTTCGAACGTGCTGGAGATCCTGGACCAGACGGTGCGGGATCTGAACATGCCGCCGGAGTACCGGTCCGGCACGATCGGCAAGTCGAAGGAGTTCGCCCGGGCGGGGAAGGCCTACGTGTTCGCGTTTCTGCTTTCGATTGTCCTGATGTACATGATTCTGGCCGCGCAGTTTGAGAGCTTCGTGGATCCGGTGACGATTCTGCTGAGCCTGCCGTTGTCGGTGCCGTTCGCGCTGCTTTCCCTGATGCTGGCCGGGGAGAACTTCTCGATCATTTACAGCTCGGTGGGAATCCTCGTGTTGTTCGGGATCGTGAAGAAGAATTCGATCTTGCAGATCGACCATATCAAGGCGCTGCGGCAGGACGGGCTGCCGCGCCAGCAGGCCATTCTACGGGGTTGCGAGGACCGGTTGCGACCGATTCTGATGACGACGGCGGCGCTGGTGGCGGGCATGATTCCGCTTGCCGTGGGCGGCGGGGCGGGGTCAGGCAGCCGGCGCACGGTGGCGATCGCGGTGATCGGCGGGCAGACGTTGTGTCTGTTGCTGACGCTGCTGGTGACGCCGGTGGCCTACTCGCTGTTCGACGATCTGGCGCATTGGAGCCTGTGGCGGAAGCTGGGCGCGCTGTTCGGGTGGAAGGCCGCTCCGCCGGCGGCCGCCACAGGGGACTGACGGCGGATGGAGAGCAATACGATGAGATCGCTATTGGTTTGCGCGGTCGTGGTATCCGGCCTGGCACAGGAGCCGGCGCGCGTGGGCGTCGGGGCGGTGCAGCGCAGGCTGACGCTCCAGGAGGCCGTGGAGCGGGCGCTCAAGAACAACCTGGAGATCGAACTGGAGCGCACTTCGGTGGTTTCGGCGCACAATCTGCTGCATGCCGCGCGGGGCGCCTACGACGGGATGTTCCGCTGGCAGCCGGGCTACGAGCGCCGGGATACACCCACCAGTTCGGTGCTGTTCGGCGCCAACGGCAAGCTCGCTGAGCGTTTCCACAACCAGAACTTTTCCTACCAGCAACGGCTGCGATGGAACGGCGCGTCGTTTCACGCCGGTTTCGACAATTCGCGGCAATCGACGACGAATCCGTTCGTTTCGCTGAATCCGTTCACGCAATCCCGGCTCGTGCTCGGATTCACGCAGCCGCTGATGCGTAACCGGCTGATCGACCGGGAGCGCAGCGACATCGCGATCCGATCGAAGAACATCGGGGTGTCGCGAATCGACCTGGAGCTGCGGGCGGTCGACGTGGCGGCGCGCGCGGAACTGGCTTATTGGGACCTGGTGGCGGCCCGGGAAGACGTAGTCGTAAAGGCGGACGGAGTCACGTGGGGGCGCGAGCAACTGGCACGAAGCCGGCGAATGATCGACAGCGGGACGCTGGCGCCCGTGGAACTGGCGGCCGCCGAGGCGGAACTGGAGCGGCGAATCGATTCCTACCATGCGAGCGTGGGCGTGGTGACGGAGGTCGAAAACGCGCTCAAGACTCTGATCGCATCCGGCAAGGATGACGAGATCTGGAACGAGGCCATCATTCCGACGGAGCGGAGGGATCCGGCGCCGCCGGGAGCGGAGGAATTGCAGCGGGCCGTGGCGGTGGCGATGGAGAAGCGGCTGGAATTCCGGCGGCTCGGCTTGCAGGGAGAAGCGAACCAGGTCCGAAAGCAGGCGGCCGCCGACCGGCTAAAGCCGCAGGTCGACCTGGTTGGCGCGTGGGTGAATGCCGGGCTGGCGGGGACCGAGCCAGCCGGCGCGGGGAACAATCTGTTCGCGCAGAGCAACGCTATCACGCTTCAGCGGATCAACGAGCTTTCGGCGCGGGCGGGACTGGCGCCGGTGACGGTCCCGTCGTTCGGCGGAACGCCTCCGGGGCTGGTGGGCGGCTACGGTTCGGTGCTGTCCGGGGTGTTCGGGCTGAACTACCAGACCTTTCAGGTGGGGCTGTCGGTGGACTGGAACGTGCGCAACCACGCGGCAGAGGCCGAGGTTTCCGAAGCGGTTGTGACGGAACGGCGGCTGAAGCTACAGCGGGCGCAACTGGAGCAGGGGATCGCGGCGCAGGTGCGCAACGCGCTCCAGGCGATCGAGACGGCGCGGCAGCGGATCGCGGCGGCGGAGGCGAGCGCGCGGGCGGCCAAGGAAAAGCTTGACAGCGAAACGCGGCTGTTTCAGAACGGCGAGTCGACGAATTTTTTCGTGCTCACGCGGCAAAATGAGTACACCGATTCGGCGCGGCGTATCGTGGTCAGCCGGCTGGAACTGAATAAAGCCATCGCCCGGCTGCGGCTGGCGATGGGGGAAACGCTCGAGTCGCACAGGATTTCGGTCGCGCCCTGAGCCGGTTGGCCGGGGCGGGAGGGGAAGCCGCCGCGGTGAGTCGCGGATGGACTCACGCCGGACCCCGGCAGGGAGGTCCGGCGTGGAGGATGGGAACGGGGCTACTGCCGGATCGCGAGCGTGATTCCGGCCGGGCTCGTGCGGCTGCCGATGATCAATTCGACCGGCTGGAGGCCGAGGGGAGCGTTCTCCGGAATCCGAACATTGAGTTGCATGACGCCGCTGACAAAGGTGGGCGCTGAGCCGGCGTAGATCACCTGCGCCTCCTGGCCGCCTATGCGCACGCGGACGGGGAGCAGAGGGCTGCGAAGCGGGACGGTGGTCCCGTTGGGAATGGTGCCGTCGACGCCGGGCGGGCTGGTCTGGCCTTCGCCGGTGGCGTAGATGACGATGACGGTTCCGCGGGGAGCGGGATTGGCGGCCGTGTTGATTCCGGTGCCGGCCTCGGCGTTGAGCGCAAGGACGTGACCCGTACCGGACGAGTTCAAGGTGAACATGCCGGGGTTGGCGTCGGCGACAGGGCGGTCGAGGGCGTTGGAGAGGACGCCGTTGAACTCGACCTGGACGCGGGTGCTGAGACGGCCGGCCACCGAGTAGGGGACAACGACGCTGGTCTGGGTGGCCGAGACGTAGATGATCGGAGCGGGGACTCCGTCAAACAACACACGGGTGTTTCCGACGATGGTGTCGACGTTGCCCTGCGCATTCAGCCGGATGCCTTGAAGAAGCGCGGGGCCGATGCCGGAGCCGCCGAGAGTGACGATCATGCCGGGGACGGCCGGAGCGTCGAGGAACGTAGCGGCGTTGACAAAGGCGCGCAACTCACCTCCGGCGACGCCGGTCACAGTGAGGGTGACGGCGACGGTCCGGGGTGAATTCGCGGCGCCGGCGGAGGTGATCGTGATGGCGCCGTTGTAGACGCCGGCGGTGAGCCCGGCGGGGTTGACGGTGACCGTAACGGTGGCGGGTGTGTTGGCGGAGTTGGAAAGCGCGGTGAGCCAGTTGCCGCCGCTCTGGGTGGAGGCGGCGACGGTGATGCCGATCGCGTCCGCGGTCGAGGAAGTGATCTGCAACTGTTGGGCGGGAGGGGTCTGGCCGCCTATCGTGAAGGAGAACGGGATCGTGTCCCGGCTGGTGGTGATGTTCGGCAGGGGTCTGGTGACCGTGAACGTCACCGGCAGGATTCGGGGGCTGTTGGTGGCCTGAGTCGAGTTGATGGTGATGGTGCCGGAGTAGGTTCCGGCCTCGAGGCCCTGCTGATTGGCGCGCACCGTCAGGCGGGCCGGAGTCAGGTCCTGAGTGGGGGTGACGGTGAGCCAGTTACCTCCGCTGAGCGTCTGGACCGTAACGTTGACGTCAAGCGGGACGCCGCTACTGCCCACGGTGATCGTCTGTGCTTCGGGCGGAGACCCGCCGACAAGCCCGGTAAAGGCGATCGGCGTGGTGGGAACGACGAGTTCCGCCGTGCGCGACAGCGTGTAGGTAACCGGCACCATGCGGGGGCTGTTGGCTACTCCGGCGCCTTCGAAGCGGAGGATGCCGGTGTAGGTTCCTTCGGCCAGCCCGAGGGTGTCGACGCCTACGGTGATCGACGTGCCGGTGGCGGCCGTCGAGGGGGCGACGCGGAGCCAGCTTCCGCCGAGCGAGGTCAATGGGGAGACGGTGAAATTGAAGTTATCGCCGGTTGAGCCGACGAACACCGTCTGATTGGGAGGCAGCGCGCCGCCGGCCGAGAAGCTGAACGAAACCGGCCCGTCAGGCACCACCAGCAGCGGGCCGTTGCTGACGGTCAGCTGCACGGGAACCGAGAGCGGGATGGTCGAGTTGTCCGTTCCCTGAATCGTGACGGCTCCGGTGTACTGGCCCGGCGCCAGGCCCGTCGTGTTGACCGTGACCGAGACGTTGGCGGGCGTCGTGGCGGATGTGGGCGCCGCCACCAGCCAGTTGCCGCCGGACGTTGTCGTGGTGGCGACGTTGAAACCGAGCGCGTTGCCTGTGCTGGAGACGGCAATGGTCTTGGCGGCGGGCGCGGCGCGGCCCGTCTGCCAGGCGAAGATGAGGTTGTTGGCCGACAGTCTCAGGTTCTGAAGCGCGGTGACCGCGAAGGTCACGGGGATATTGAACGGACTGTTGGCGATGCCGGTTCCCGTGACGACAACGTTGCCGGTGTAGACGCCTGGAGCGAGTCCCTGCGGGTTGGCCCGGATCACGATGGTTGTCGGGGTTCCCGCGGCGCCCGGGACGGCGCTGAGCCAGCTTCCGCCGGACGCGGTGTTGACCGCGGTGGTGATCGAGGCCGAGTTGCCGGGATTCGACACGATCACGGTTTGAGGCGCGGGAGCATTTCCTCCGGCCTGGCTTGTGAACGTGACCGCCGAGGGCACGGCGGAGAGAAGAGGGTCGTTGGAGACGCGCAACGTCACGCCCACGGTCTGGGGATTGTTGGTGGCGCCGCTGGCGTTGACGGCGATGGTTCCGGAATAGGTTCCGGGAGCAAGGCCGGCGGAGTTGACCGAGACGGTGATGTTGGCCGGCGTCGTGCCCTGGGTCGGGGAAATGCTCAGCCAGTTTCCGCCGGTTTGAGTCGCCACCGTGGTGGTGAAGGTCACCGGCACTCCAGTGGTCACGGTGATGGTGCGGTCCGGGGGCGACCCGGCTCCGACCTGGACGTCGTAGGTCAAGGAAATGGGGGTGACGGTGAGTCTCAACTCGTCGAGGATGTCGAACGTCACGGGGATAACCAGGTTGTTCGAGGCCCCGGCGGCGGCGACGAGGATGTTGCCTTCATAGCGTCCGACAGCAAGGTTGCCGGGTGTGGCGGTGACGGTCAGGTTGGTGGGAGCGGATCCGGTCTGGCCGGCGACGCCCGCCGTGGGAGTGACCGAGAGCCAGTTGCCGCCGGACAGAGTCTGCGCCGCGGCGGTGAAGTTCAGGCCGGCCGCCGTCGCGCTGATGCCCAGGGTCTGCGGCGCGGGAGGCTGTCCGTTGCGCGCGAACTGAAAGGAGAGACGCGGGGCGGAGGAAACGAGAAGGGGAAGATTGCTGACGGTGAGAGTGACCGGGATGTTCACGGGGTTCGGCACGCCGGGCGCGGAGACGCCGATGGTGGCGGTGTGCGTCCCGGCGGGCAGGTTGGTGGTGAACAGCAACACCGTGATCTGGTAGCCCGGTGTCGAGGGTTGAGGTCCGAGAGGGTTGACGAACAGCCAGTTGGTGGGGCCGCCTTGGGCGTAGGTCACGGTGACCGTCGAGGTGGTGGACGGAGTGATCGTAACCTGGACGGCTTGCTGTGGAGGGGTCGGACTCCCCGTCTGGTAGAAGAAACTCAGCGAGGTTGGAGCGACAGTGATCGATTGCGCGGAGGCAAGCATGACGCCGGCAGCGGCGAGCAGGAGCAAACGGGCGGTTCTCATGGGTTGTTCTCCAGACATTGCTTCCCGTGGTTAGGCACGCGAATGACCAATCTTGTTTTATCAGCGATATAGCCATTCCGGAAGTCGCCGGAACAGCGGAAAAACCGCGCCGCATGTAGACCGATGGGACGCGGCGTGTTCCTTCAGTCTACGGCAGCGAAGCTAGATTTCGATCTGGGGTCGGGACGGTTCCGGCCAGTCGAGGTGGAAAAATTTTCCACGCGGGGCGTCGATGCGTTCGTAGGTATGGGCGCCAAAGTAGTCGCGCTGGGCCTGAAGGAGGTTGGCGGGCAGGCGCGCGGAGCGGTAGGAATCATAGTACGCCAGGGCGGAATAGAAAGTCGGAACGGGGATTCCTTGCGACGCGGCGGCGGCGACGACAGCGCGCCAGTTGGCCTGGCAGCGGTCGATTTCGCTTTTGAAGAAGGGATCGAGGAGGAGGTTGGCGAGGCCGGCGTCGCGGGCGTAGGCTTCGGTGATCTTCTGAAGGAAGCGTGCGCGGATGATGCAGCCGCCGCGCCAGATCTGGGCTATGGTTCCGAAGTCGAGCTTCCAGTTGTACTCGGACTGGGCGGCCCGCATGAGCTGGAATCCCTGGGCGTAGGAACAGATTTTGGAGCAATAGAGAGCGTCGTGAATGGCGCGGACGAAGGCGGCGCGATCGCCGGAGAAGGCGGGCGCGGGGCCGGTGAGCATCTTCGACGCGGCGACGCGCTCGTCCTTGATGGCGCTGATGCAACGGGCAAAGACGGCCTCCGCGACGGTGGGGGCAGGGACGCCCATGTCGAGGGCGTTCACTGAGGTCCACTTGCCGGTTCCTTTCTGTCCGGCGGTGTCGAGCACGACATCGACGAAGGGGCTGCCGGTTTGCGGGTCTTTCTGACCGAGGATGTCGGCCGTGATCTCGATGAGGAAAGAATCGAGCACGCCCTTGTTCCATTCGGCGAAGACGGCGCCGGTTTCCGGGGCGGACATCCCAAGCAGGATCCGCATGAGGGAGTAGGCTTCGCAGATCATCTGCATGTCGCCGTACTCGATGCCGTTGTGCACCATTTTGACGTAGTGACCGGCTCCATCAGGGCCGATGTAGGCCGCGCAGGGCACACCGCCGGCGACGGGTTGGCCCGGCCTGGCGCCGAGAAGGGGTTTGCCGGTGGCGGCGTCGACCTTGGCGGCGATCGCGTTCCAGATGGGTTCGAGTTCTTTGTAAGCGGCGGGATCGCCGCCGGGCATCAGGGATGGACCGAAGCGGGCTCCCTCCTCGCCGCCGGAGACGCCGGACCCGATGAAGCGCAGTCCCTTGGCGGCAAGGGACTTTTCGCGGCGGATCGTATCGGTCCACTGGGCATTGCCGCCGTCGATGATGATGTCGCCCTGTTCGAGGAGGGGGACCAAGGAGTCAATGACGGCGTCGGTTGGAGTTCCGGCCTTGACGAGGATGACGATCTTGCGCGGGCGCGAGAGGGAGGAGACGAATTCCTGCAACGATGTTGTGGCCCGCAGACCGCCCGGCGTCTCGGGGTTTTCGGCAACGAACCGGGTGGTGGTTTCCGTGGTCCGGTTGTAGACCGAGATCTGAAAGCCGTGATCGGCGATGTTGAGGGCGAGATTCTGGCCCATCACGGCGAGGCCGACCAGGCCGATGTCGGAGTGTGATTTGAGCATGGGTTCCTTATATTGTAATGAAATGGCTGCGGAACCACGAATCGGGGTAGCGGGTTTTCTCCACGAGTCGAACTCCTTTCTTCCGGTCCGGACCTCCTACGAGCATTTCGCATCGACGAGTCTGACCCGCGGGGAGGAGATGCGCGCCCTGTGGGGCCGGGCCGCGCACGAGTTGGGGGGAATGATTTCGGCCAGGGGAGCCGTTCCGCTTTATGCGACCTACGCGGTGCCGAGCGGACCGGTGGAAGCAGAGGCGTTCGAGCGGATCTGCGACGAGATCCTGGAATCGATCCGCTTGGCGGGGCATCTGGACGGGTTGTTGCTGGCGCTGCACGGGGCGACGGTGGCGGACGGATATCCCGACGCCGATGGGGAGCTGCTGAGGCGTGTCCGTGTCGTGTTTGGCGGGCCGGTGATGTTCACCTTCGACCTGCACGCGAATCTCTCGCTGAAGATGATCGGCAACGCCGACGCGGCGGTCGGTTACCGGACCAATCCGCACGTCGATCAGCGCGAGCGAGGTGCGGAACTGGCGGCGCTGATGAGGCGTATGCTGGCAGGCGACGCGCGGCCCGTGATGGCGCTCGAGACGCCACCGATGCTGCTGCGGAACTCGCGCCAGAATACGGCGGCGCCGCCGGCGCGGGGCCTGTATGACGATCTCAGGGAGGTCCTGAGCTGGCCGGGGATTCTTTCGGCGAGCGTGGCGATGGGGTTCCCGCACTCCGACGTCGAGGAGGTGGGGGCGGGCTTCGTCGCGGTGGCCGATGGGGACATTGGGGCGGCGCGGCGGGCGGCGAAATGGATGGCGCGGCGGGCGTGGGAGCGGAGGGCGGAATTCACGGGTCCGCTCACGAGCGTGGAGGAGGCAGTGCGGCGGGCGGGCCTGGCGGAGCGGGGGCCGGTTGTCCTGCTTGACGTGGGGGACAACGTCGGGGGCGGGAGCGCGGGGAATTCGATGGCGCTGTTCGATGAATTGCGGCGGCAGGGTGTGCGCAACGGGCTCGTGGTGCTCTATGATCCGGAGGCGGTCAAGGAGTGCGTGACGGCGGGGGTGCGCAACCGGACGCGGTGGGGCCGGGTGCGGACGATCGCGGACGGGATCTTCGAAGAGACGCAGGTGCGCCACGGCGGCTGGTCGAAGTGCGATCAGGGGATCACGGCAGTAGTGGAGACGGAAGAGAACCACACGATGGTGTTTACGAGCCGGCGGATGGCGCCTTTCAGCCTGGAGCAACTTCTCAGCCTGGGCATTCATCCGGAACGGAAGCGGGTGCTGATTGTGAAGGGAGTGATCGCGCCGCGCGCCGCCTACGAACCGGTCGCCGCCGAGTTCATTCTGGTGGACACACCCGGCGAGACGGCGGACGATCCGGCGCTGCTCCCCTACACGAGGCGGCGCAAGCCGCTTTATCCGCTGGAGGCCGACGCGGAGTATCCGGGGTGAAGCCGCGGGTCAGCCCCGGGCGGGACGGCCGGCGGGGCCGCGCCTGGTGGCAGGGCGCTTGCGTTTGGTCCGGGCCGGGGCCGGATCGGGGGCGCCGGTGACAGGGTCGCTGGCGAGGATGCGAGTGTCGGAGCGGACCGAATCGAAGAAGTCGAACACGGCGGTCATGCAGGATGTTCCGAGCGTGTTGTGCCCGTCCGGGAACTGGCGGAAGACAAAGTACGACATTTTCGAGCGAAGGAAATCGACCATCCGGCGGGCCATGGAGTTGGTGGCCAGGCGGTCGCGCTCACCGTGGCAGTAAAACATCGGTTTGTCGACGCGGGAGCCGGCTCCGAGACGTTCGATGGCGCCGGGAAGGGAGCGGAAGGCGGATCCTACGGCGGCCATGGCGGCGAAGCGGTCCGGGTGGCGGAGGCCGATCATCCAGGTGCCGACGCCGCCGGAGGAGTGTCCGGTGAGGAACACCTGATCTTCGCGGATCGGATAGACGGCGAGCAGACGGTCGACGATGGCGAGGACGTCCGCCTCGAACTTTCCCTGGTAGCGCCGGGGCGCGACGAGGAAGTAGCCGCGCTCGTCACCGAGTTTGCGGAACACACGGTCGCCGGTGACGCGGTCGGCATAGGCATCAAGGTAGGTGTTCTCGTCTCCGTGGGCGCCATGGAGCGCGACGACGAGCGGGTAGCGGGCTGACCGATCGATCGCGGGCGGGACGACGAGGCGGTATGGCTGGAGCGAACGGTCGACCGGAGAGCGGACGGCCTGGCGAAAGTCGCCGGACCGGCCGGAGAAGGGGTCCGTTCCGGACTCGAGCCCGGCGACGAGGCGTGCGGCTTCCGCGAGGCGGTTGCGGTCCACGACGACGCGGGTGACAGGCCGGCCGGGTTTGCCGTTGGCGGATTTGTGTCGCGATCTTGTTCGGCTGGACGAGCGGACGGTGCGGGCTGCGGATTCAATGAGGTGCAGGGCTGTGTCGGCGGCCGCCTGCGCCGACGGCGTACCGGGGGTGATCCGGGCGAGCCGGCTACGCAATTCGGCGGGGGAGGGATCCGCCGCCAGCAGTCCGGGCAGCAGCACCAGGGCCGGGAGGGCGCGCATGGCTAAAAGGTTACTCCCAGCAGGACGGTGAACTGTTCCTTGCCGGAGCTGATCAGGTTTCCGATCCGAAAGTTCTCCTCGATCCGGTGGGTGTAGCGGATTTCGGGGGTGAATTTGAGGAACAGCGCCTTCAGTTCGACTCCGGCGCCGACGACGATTCCGGTGGTGGACGTCTTGAAGAACGCCGCCGGATCGGTGATGGCGCCGGGGGAAAGGCGGTTGATGCTCACTCCGCCGGCGAGGAAGGGCTTGGCGGCGTTCTTGCCGAAGCGCTTGCGGAGCATGATGGGGAACTCCCAGACGCTGCCCGTTTTGATCGCGCCGTTGTCATCCACTTCGAGCCTCTGGTAGAGAACGTCGAGGCTGATGCCGAGGTTGGCCGGGAGGCGGACTTCAAACGTGGGGCCGACGATGTAGCGGTGGGGAATTTCGCGGAAACGGGTCTGGGCGGAGTCAAAGAAGTCGTTGAGCGGGGCTCCCCCGCGAACCCCGACCGACAGGCCCTGAGCGGAAGCGGCAGCGGCGCAGAGGAGGAACAAAGGCCAGCGCATGGTCAGCGAGTCTCCTTGAGGAATTGTTTGATCGACCGGATCGCCTGGCGGGTGCGTTGTTCGTTCTCGATCAGGGCGAACCGCACGTGCCCCTCCCCCAAGGGGCCAAAGCCGATGCCCGGCGAGACGGCCACCAGCCCCTCCTGCAACAGTTTTTTCGAGAATTCGAGCGAGCCGAGCGCGCGGAGCTTTTCCGGGATCGGCGCCCAGACGAACATTGTTCCCCTGGGCGGCGCCACGGGCCACCCGGCGCGATTCAGGCCCTCGATGAGCACGTCCCGCCGCTTGCGGTAGACGGCGCAGATCTTGCGCGTTTCCTCCTCGCATTCGCGAAGGGCGATGATGCCGGCGATCTGGAGGGGTTGGAAGATGCCGTAGTCGAGGTAGCTCTTGATCCGGGCGAGCGCCTTGATCATCTTGGCGTTGCCGAGGCAGAAGCCCATTCGCCAGCCGGCCATATTGTACGATTTTGACATCGAGAAGATCTCGACGGCCACTTCGCGGGCGCCGTCGACCTGGAGGATGCTGGGCGGCGAGTAGCCGTCGAAGGCGATGTCGGCATAGGCGAAGTCGTGGAGCACCATCGTGCCATGGCGGAGCGCGAGGGCGACGATCTGTTTCATGAAGTCGAGGTCGACGCAGGTCGTGGTCGGGTTGTGCGGAAACGAGATGAGAATCATCTTCGGTTTCCGGTCTTCGCGCTTGTAGAGATCGTACAGGCGGTTGAGGAACTCTTCGGGGGTCGGCATGGGGATGACGCAGGAATGGCCTTCGGCCATGGTCACGCCCCATTGGTGGATGGGGTAGGCGGGGTTGGGGGCGGCCACGATGTCGCCGGGGCCGATGACAGCGAAGAGAAGGTGCGCCAGGGCGTCCTTGGCGCCGATGGTGGCGATGGCTTCGAGATCGGGTTCGAGGTCGACGCCGTAGTTCCGCTTGTAGCGCTTGCAGATCTCCAGGCGAAGGTTTGGCAATCCGCGGGAAATGGAATAGCGGTGGTTCCGCTTGTCCCGGGCGGCCTCGACCATTTTCTGGACAATCACCTTCGGGGTGGCTCCGTCCGGGTTGCCCATTCCGAAGTCGATCACGTCCTGCTGCTCAGCCCGGAGTTTTGCCTTCATTTCATTGACAGTGGCGAAGACGTAGGGAGGCAGCTTCTGGATGCGGTAAAACTCCTCTGTCGGCAAAGGCATAATCTCCCTATTGTACCGGCGTCGGGGTACATGGTACTTTCAGGCAGCATGAAGGAGAAAGAATTGTCGGCGGCGTCAGGCTATCTGATGCTTTTTGTTGGATTTCTGCTCCTGTTTGGGGGAGCGGCGCTGTTGGTCGCCGGGCGTGGATCGGGCCTGGCTTGCCTGGTCCTGTTCCCGTTCGTGCTAAAGGGTCTGATCACGCTGGAGCCGAACCAGGGCGCGGTGGTTCAACTGTTCGGGCAGTACCAGGGCACGGTGAGGACTCCGGGACTGTACTGGGTGAATCCGTTCTACAGCAAATCGAAGATCTCGCTGCGGGTGCGGAATTTCGAAACGAACCACCTCAAGGTGAATGATCTCGACGGGAACCCGATCGAGATCGCGGCCGTGGTGGTGTGGCGGGTAGTGGACACGGCGCAGGCGGTTTTCCAGGTGGACGCCTACGAGAACTATGTTCACGTGCAGAGCGAATCGGCGCTCCGAAACCTGGCCACGGCGTACGCCTACGACGCACACGACGACCAGCAGATTTCGTTACGCGGCAGCACGGCCTCGATCGCCGAGCATCTGAAGCGGGAGATACAGGACCGGCTGGCGGTGGCGGGAGTGGAGGTATCGGAAGCCAGGATCAGCCATCTGGCCTACGCGCCGGAGATCGCCGCGGCGATGCTGCAACGGCAACAGGCTTCGGCAATCATCGCTGCGCGGCAGAGGATCGTGGAGGGCGCGGTGGGGATGGTCGAGATGGCGCTGGAGATGCTGGCGCGGAACCGGGTGGTCGAACTCGATGAGCAGCGGAAGGCGGAGATGGTGAGCAATCTTCTGGTCGTGTTGTGTTCGGAGCGCGCGGCTCAGCCGGTGGTGAACGCGGACAGCCATCGCGGGTAGAGGCCGGAATCGGCTACAATCGCCCGCATGACCAAGCATGCGTTTTTGATTCTTCTGACTGGCGCGATCGCAGCGGGGCAGCCTCCCCGGGGATGGACACGGGGCAAGGGGTGGGGCTGGGTTTACGGCCCGAAAGACGAAGTGGGCGCGTTGAACGGCATCATCTCGGCGGAGCGGACGCTGGCGGCGCTGCGTTCGGTCAAGACGGGCAAGGTTTACGATCTCGGGGTGCCGGTCGACCAACATTCGTTCAAGTGGCCCGGGCACTCGCCGACGCAGATCATGAGTTTCCGGTCGCCGGGCGGCGTGAAGACCCTGAAGGACGTCGCCGGGTTTGCCGGCAATCCGCGCGGCACGGCGTGGCATTCCTGCGCGCTGTTCATTTCCGACAACGTGGGAACGCAGATCGACGGTCTGGCTCATATCACCAAGGGCGCGGACGACCACTGGTACAACGGTTTCAAGGAGCGCGATCACGCAGGCGATTTCGGCGTGCTGCGGGCGGACGCAGACAGCATTCCTCCGGTGATCGGGAAGGCTGTCCTGATCGACGTCGCGGTCTGGAAGGGGGTCGACGCGCTTCCGGCCAACTACGCGATCGGTTCGAAGGATCTGCAAGCGACGCTGGCCAGGCAGGGCGTGGATGTCGAGCCGGGAGACATCGTCCTGATCCGGACCGGGACGCTGCGCTACTGGGGCGCCAATGGCGCCGATCACGCCAAGCTGGCGCAGCACGACTCGGCAGGGATCACGCTGGAAGCGGCCAAATGGCTTGTGGAACAGAAGGGGGCGGCGCTGATCGGTTCCGACACGAGCGGTCTGGAGGTGGGCAACGATCCGGCGCAGAAGGGGATCGCGATTCCGGTGCACGAATACCTGCTGATCGACCAGGGCGTTCACATCGGAGAATTCCACGCGCTCGAAGGGCTGTCCCGCGACAAGGTCTACCGGTTCGTGTACGTCGCCATGACGAACCGTTTGCGAGGGGCCGTGGCGGGAACGGCGTTGCGTCCTATCGCGATTCACTAGCGGCCGCCGGCCGCGCGCGTTTGATGGTTCAGCCGTAGGGTTCGACGCGGGCCGGCTCGGGCGGGCGGCCAGCGAGCACAGCATCGACCGCTTCGCGAAGAAAGCGCCGTTTCACGCGGGCCGGCTGAACGGCGTCATCGATCTTGCCGCTGTAGCGCACCTCGCCTCGGCGGTCCACAACAAAGGCTGACGGGGTGACGGTCGCGTTGAGACGGTTGGCGAGCTGCTGGCCGGGATCAAGATAGACAGGAAAGCTGAACTCGTGCCCGCGGGCGTTGGCGGCCACTTCGCCGGCCGATTCGGTGCGGTTGGCGTAGACCAGCAGGAGCGGGACTCCCTTGGCGGCAAGGGCTTTTTGCAGTTCGGCCAGCCGGATGGCGTAGTCATTGGCGACCGGACAGACGGCGGAGACGAAGACGATGGCCGTGGCCGGATGGGCGGAGGGATCGAGCGCGAGCGTTTGTCCCTGCGGTGTGACGAGGGTCGGGAAGGGAACCGCCGCAGCCGCCAGCAACGCCGAGGCGAACGGAATCACTTCCCCGGTTTCTCTTCCTTGGCTACTTCGGCGGACTTCGGCTCCACCTTGAGGTTGATGACGGCCTGTTTGCGCGAGTCGAAGATGCTCAGCGTCTTGGTCGGGCTGCTGAGGTTCTTGTAGTCGGCGCGGAGCTCGTAGTCGGAGTTGGTGGAGAGTCCGAAGAAGCGGTAGACACCGTCGGCCTTGGTGATGTAGGAACGGATCTTGAGGGTCTTGGTATCCTTGAGCTGAACCACAGCGCCCTCGACCACTTCGTCATTTTCGCCGCGCACCACGCCGGCGACGGCGCGCGTGTTTTCCTCTTCCTGCCGCTCCTTCTTGTCCTTCTTGTCCTTTCCGACGCCGCCGAAAAAGCCCGGATCGCGCCGGGGCGAGGGAGTCGGCTTGGGATCGGACTGCTGCGCCGACAGTCCCGCAGCGAGAAGGCCGGAAACCGCCACCGAGATGACCGTCGCGTAGAACCGTGTCATTTCTTCTCCGCGCCGGGCGACATCAGGAAGTGGAAGTCGAGACGCTCACTGGCGGCGAACGTCACCACTTTCTGCTGGGGTTCAAAACCCTGGGCCCGGACAACCACATTATAGCTCGCGGGTCCGGCGGGAAGACGAAGGAAGAACTCGCCGCGCGCGTCCGAGAAGGCCCGCCACTCGACGTTGCGGGACTTCTTCCTTTTGGGTTGCGCCGCCGGGTCCGGGGCGGCGGTGACGTGGACCTCGGCGCCGCGCAGGGCGAATCCGTTGTCGCGGAACACGGTGCCGGCCAGGACCGCTTCGGCGGGCGGCGGCTTCTTTTCGGCGCCGGCGAGCGCGATGGCCAGAAACGCGGTCAGGCAGGCGGCGGACAGGAGCCTACCAGTCTTCCTCGTCCTCTTCCTCGTCGGCATCGTCGTCCTCATCCGCGTCGAAGTCGTCTTCGTCCTCTTCGTCGTCGAGATCGTCGTCCTCGGCCTGGATCTCGAGCGGATCGAGACCGACGACGTTCAGCGTCGCCCCACACTCGTCACAACTGAGGGTGTCTCCTTCGTCCAGGTCTTCTTCTTCGATGTCGATTGCTGTGTCGCACAGCGGGCACGTAACCATACGGTCAAAGCCTCCACGAGTCGTGCAAGTACTCTTTAAACAAAACTCAACGAATATTGCAAGGCCGGCTCATCCAGCCGGACGGGGAAGCGGAGGGTGCGAGCCGGTGAGCCGCCCGCGCTTCTCAAAGAAATGTAGCACCTCGGAGGGCTACGCCGCGAGGGAACGCGCGGTCGAAGAGGTAGAGCCGCTCGAAGCCATAGCAACCAACCTTACCACGGATCGGGAACGCGGACGAGCGAGGAGGCGCGGCTACTCCAGCCGGGTCGCGGGCGCCTTGAAGACGGCGTAGGAGGGAATCCAATCGAAGCCGAGCCGATTCCAGAGGCGGACATAGAGGAAGCGCCCGTCGGCGGGAAGATCTTGCACGGTGACGTCGGTGGCCTGGCCCACGTTGCGCGAGAAGATGTCCGTTCCACCGGGAAGGGAGCCGACATCGATCCTGTACTCGTGTACACCGATGCCGCCGGACCATTCGATGCGCACCGAGTTTTCCTGGAGGATCGTACCGGGGCGCGGAGAGGTGATTTCGGCGGGGCGGGAGTTGGGCCGCGCATTGGCCAGGTAGGCCGCGTCGACGGCCTCCCAGCGGCCGTCAATGCGCGTGTGCAGGCGCGCGTAGAGCGTGGTGACGTTGGAGGGAATCGTCACCTCCTGGGACAAAGCCTTGCCCATCATCCGGTCGAATATGTCGGTTCCGCCGGGAGTGCGGCCGAGCGAGAGGCGGTACTCGGCGGCTCCGACGCCGGTGCTCCAAGAGAATTGGACTGAACCGGGCGGGAGGGACGAGCCGGCTTTAGGAGCGGCGATCTGAGCGGGACGGAAGTCGTCGAGGAAGGTGCGCAAGGCAGGAAAGGCGGCGGCGAAGCGTCCATAGAGGGCGACGTAGGGATCCGCCGAGCAGGCGAGGACGTCAGCTTCGTCGCTGTTGTTGGAAAGGGCCGGCCGACCGAGAGGGTCCCGACGATCTGCTTCTGATCGTTGATCAGAGGCGCCCCAGAGGAGCCGGGTTGGACACGCCCTTCGGTGTTTTTGTGGGCGAGGTAGAGGTCCGACGGTCCGTACTCGAGGCTGCCCGATCCGAGGACGTAGAAGCCGTCGTCGTTGTCGCGCACGCCGAAGGTGATCCTTTTGTGGCTGCCGAGGGGATGGTGGATGGCCGTCAGTTTGGCGCCGACAGCCGGAACGGTGGTCGTCCAGCCCAGAAAGAAAGGCTTCGACGGGAGACCGCGCAGCTCAATCAGGGAGTAGTCGCCCTTGGCGAAGGGAGCGCTCGCGACGTAGGAGGCGCCGAGAACGGTCTCCTGAAGGCTGGAGTCGGGGCCGGGCGCGTTGCAGGACGAGGTCTGATAGTAGAACTGCGCGGTCACAGAACGGGCTTCCGCTTCGTCGCTGATGCAGTGATCCGCGGTGAGGAAAAGCGGCCGGCCCGCGCCGCTGCGGGAACTGATCAGAGCGCCGGTGCAGGTGGAGGAGAACGGCCCGGATACGAAATCGATCCGGGCGACGGCGGACGCCTCGGCGCGCCACTCCGGATAACAGGTCGCATCGAGGTGGCAGGCCGCGACGGACCGGCCGGAGGCGGTTCCGAGACCGACCTTCGAGACCTGCGGCGCCGGTTCGACGAATCCGGGCAGGTGCAAGCGCGGAGTGGAAGCCAGGGCGGCCGGGGGCGCGATCTCGTCCCAACCATGAGAAAGAGCCGCGATGCGGAAGGGGACGGAGGCGGGCCGAGATTCGGCGGCGGGGAGATACTCGACGACGGCGCGGCTGCCGGCAACAAAGCCAGTCCAGAAGTCGCCGTCCTCGTAGAGGCCGCTTCCGGTGAAGGCTTGCACGGAGTCCGGCGAGGAGTAGACGTAGACGGTCCCGTCGCCCGCGGCGAACTGCTCAAAGTGGACGCGGAGCCGGGTAGCTCCGGGGGATTCGATCGCCAGCCTCCAGACGGAGCGACCATCGGCCGCGGTCAGCCACTGTCCGGCGTCGAGCAGGGAAGGCTCGATGGTCCGGACGGCCCCGGTGAGCCTCCGGCCGTAGGATTGAGCGGGGCGTTCCGGCGGCGCGCCGAGACGGACGAGCGGAGCTTCAGGAAAATGGTAGCGAACGGAAGGCGCCACTTCCTGCCTTTTCGCCTGTGGATTCGCCTTGCCGGACATGTCGAGCCAGTGTCCGCGAGCCGACGTTTCGTGCTGGGCCGCGGCGGGCAGAGCCAACAGCAGCCCCGCGCAGGCGAGGGCGGAAAGGTAGTACGTTTTCATTGCTCTACCTACAAGGGTAAGGATCCGCCCGCGTCCGACAAATCAGACTAACCACTGATTACCCACCCGAACTCTTCCTACGGCCCGGTCACGTCCATTAAACTGGTGTTATTTTCAAGACTCTTGTGCTGATTCCGCGTTCGACCGATTGAAAGAGCGGAATCCAATGAAAGGAAAGGAACCGGGTATGAACAAAATCAGAATGATCTTGATCAGCGTATTGGCGTGCGGGACGATGCTGGCGGCAGACCGTCCGGCGAAGCGGCAGGTAAAGCAGCAGGCCCGCATCAACGAGGGGGTCAAGTCGGGCGAGTTGACCAAGCGGGAGGCGACGAAACTCCAGGTGGAGAAGGCCAAGCTGCACAAGGAGATCAAGCAGGATCGCAAGGACGGCCCCGGGCTGACTCCGGCCGAGCGCGCCAAAATCGAGGCCAAGCAGGATAAGCTGAGCCGGGACATCGCCCGCGAGAAGCACGACGCGCAAACGCGGAAGTAGCGCGTGCGCTGGGGCCGGCAGACCCTCGCCGGCGGGCCTCAGACGTCGAGCGCATGGCCGGCGGTGAACCCGCCGTCCACCGCGATGGCCTGGCCGGTGATCCAGGAGGCCTCCTCCGATAACAGAAAGAGGGCGGCGTGGGCGATGTCGTCGGGTTCGCCCAACCGCCCGAGGGGGTGGAGGCTGGTGAGTCGTGCTTCCGCTTCGGGGTCGCTCAACAGCGCCCGGGTGAGATTGGTTCTGGTGAATCCGGGACAGAGGCAGTTGACGCGGATCCGGCGCGGGGCGTAGTCCATCGCCATGTTTCGTGTAAGTGCGATCACGGCGCCTTTGGTGGAAGAGTAGGCGGCGCGGTTGCGCACTCCCGTCAAGCCGACGACCGAGGCCATCAGAACGATGCTCGCTCCAGGACGCATCCGGGGCAACGCGTAGCGGCAGCAGAGATAAGTTCCCCGCACGTTCACGCGAAAGACCTCATCCCAGCCTTCGGCGTCCTGGCTGGCGACGGGTTTCCGGACAGCGATGCCGGCGCAGTGGACGAGTCCGTCGAGCGGGCCCGCTCCGGCCATCAGGTCCGCCACGGAGCTCTCGACCGAGACATCGACGGGGCGGATGCCGCCGGAGGCGACGCGGTCGGCGGCGATCACCGTGGCGCCCTCGCGACGGCACTGGTTCACGGTGGCCTCGCCGATGCCGGAGGCAGCGCCGGTCACGAGAATCGTCTTGCCTGCAAGCCTCATCCCTTCCAGCCTACAGCAGGCAGCCTACAGCGGGCCCTATCCAAATCGGGCCAGCCCGCCGATGAGGTTAGGAGATGGCCTTTCTCAATCTGATGAAGTCGTTCACAGGGCGTGCCGGCAAGCACGACGGCACGGCGGCGAGCATTGACCAGATCGAAAAGGCCATGGCCGATGGCGACACCCAGCGGGCGATGTCGTTGGTCAGCGAAGCCAGGGCGGGCGGCCGGATGGAGCGCCGGACGGAGGTCCGGCTGGACTTGGTCGAGGGGACGATTCTCCTGAAGCAGGGGAAGCCCCGCGAGGCCTGCGAGCACCTGCGGGAGGTGTGGGAGTCCGGCTTTGACGATCTTGCTGTCGAAGCGGGTATGGCGTACTTGCAGTGCCTGACGGAGTGTCAGTCGCACCAGGAGGCGCTGCGCGTCTGTGGCCGGCTCGTCGAACTGCTGGCCTCCGGTTCGGTCCGCCACGGGGAAGTCCAGGTGACCGCGGCCGGGTTGCTGTTGAAGACGGGAGAGACGGGACAAGCCGAGGAGAAGATGCGCGCCGCCATTCGCAGCCTGGAATCGGCCGGGGACGGTCCCGAATGGC
>Ga0073934_10000490_pt1 | contig 113225 bp, 88 predicted proteins | sample LarsenN4metaG_FD_76834 | JGI IMG/M metagenome (GOLD analysis project Ga0073934, IMG submission 76834) | Hot spring sediment bacterial and archeal communities from British Columbia, Canada, to study Microbial Dark Matter (Phase II) - Larsen... ...
CGAAGCGGAGTGGACAACGGATGAAGCGGAGCGGACAACGGATGAAGCGGAGTGGACAACGGATGAAGCGGAGCGGACAACGGATGAAGCGGAGTGGACAACGGACGAAGCGGAGTGGACAACGGATGAAGCGGAGTGGACAACGGATGAAGCGGAGCGGACAACGGATGAAGCGGAGTGGACAACGGACGAAGCGGAGTGGACAACGGACGAAGCGGAGTGGACAACGGACGAAGCGGAGTGGACAACGGATGAAGCGGAGCGGACAACGGATGAAGCGGAGTGGACAACGGATGAAGCGGAAAAACCGGGCAACCAGATAACTGGTTATCAAAACTAGAACACATTTTCATTATACCCCGCTTGCGGATGGTTTTTCTAGAGAGCGCAGAGGATTTTGCTCATGCCGTGCGATGAAGGAGCATCAGCCGCTCGATTTGTTCCCGGGCGGCAGAGAAATCATACACTTGTCCGCCAAAGGCGGCGGCAAATCGTTCGGCGTTGGCTTGCTGGTCAAAGACAAACGTGGATGGGTGGCAGCAGGGGGCAATGGTGCTTTCAAGCACATACCAGGCATGGGCAGCGTTCAGCAAAGCACCGTAGAGAAAATCGGAAGTCATCACCTGACGGGTGGCAGGTAAATATTGGAGCGCCAGTAAGCCGCAATGCGCGCAACAGGCAGCGCGGCGATTGCCATCGGATAATTCGATGTGAAAAACCAGGCGCGGATGGACCGGGCGGCGGCAATGCAGGCACAGGTCGGCGGAGGCTGGGGGCAGGGCCAGGCCGCCAGGGGTTTTTTGGGCAACCCCTGCCTGGTTGAGGGCGTGAATTTCACGGTAGGCAGTGGCCTGGGAGATGCCGGTGAGGGCGCGGATTTCGGCAATGGTCAAATCGCCTTTTTGGGTGAGTAAGTTGAGAATTTTTTGCTGGCGGGGTGAGAGGTTTTTCATCCTTAATTTTCCCAGGCAAGATGATAAAATTTCATTCAAATCCGATAATTTTATCAAATTTTCTCATATTTCTCGATTTGGTCAAGGAGGAAATCATGAAAAAATGGTTTTTGGTCTGGCTGGTGTTGGCTGCGGTTCTGGCGGCGTGTGGGTCGAACGCGCCAATGCAGGAGGGCGGCGGGCAGCACGGTTCGGGTATGTCTGTGCCGACCAGCGATACCCCTGCAGCAACCATCGGCGCGCTGGAAATTTACGCTCCGCGCGCCATGGCGGGAACGAAGGGGCAGACAACCGGCGGGTTTCTGAACATCAAGAACACCGGAGCAACAGCAGACCGGCTTTTGGGCGCTTCGTGCGGCGCGGCGGTGATGACGCAGGTGCATGAAACGGTGATGGATGGCGACGTAATGAAAATGCGCGAGGTAGATACCATCGAAATCCCGGCTGGGGAAATGGTGGAGCTCAAACATGGCGGCTATCACATCATGCTGATGGATTTGAAACAGGATGTGAAGGCTGGTGAAACAACTGTCTGTACGTTAAAATTTGAGAACGCGGGCGAAGCAACAGTCGAATTGCAGGTGATGAGCCGTTGAGCCGCAACAGGAGCGCATGAGACGTCAATTTTTGCTGGTTGTCAGCCTGGTTCTTTTGCTGATGGTTGGGATTGGGGTTTTCGAACTCACCCGGCCACCGGTTTTGCATGGCACGGTCATCGAACCGCCCAAGCCGATGCCTGATTTCACCCTTCAATCTGCGCATGGCCCGGTCTCGTTGAGCGATTTTCGCGGTAAGGTGGTGGTGCTATATTTTGGATATACCTCCTGCCCGGATGTCTGCCCGACCACGCTGGCCCATCTACGCCAGGCTTTGAATGACCTGGGCGACAAGGCCAGCGAGGCGCAGGTGATTTTCGTGGCGGTGGATTGGCAGAAGGACACGCCAGAGCGGGTGGCTTCGTATTTGAGCGCATTTCGACCCGATTTTGTGGGTTTGAGCGGAACGGAAGCACAAATCAATGCGGTAACGAAGGATTTCGGCATTTTCTACCAGATTAATCCACCCGATGAGAACGGATATTACACGGTGGACCATACCGCCACCACCCTGGTGCTGAACCGCGAAGGCGGTCTGATGCTGACCTGGCCCTATGGCCTTTCGGCGGAGGAGATGCTGGAGGATTTGCAGGCGGTGTTGAAGTAACCAGAGATGCAGGTAAACAGGAACACAGGTAGACAGGGCAATAAACAGGAAAACTGGTAGACGAGGAAATAAAAACGGAGTCCAGAGTCTCCCGACTCTGGACTCCGTTCGTTAAGACGGGCAATTTTATGGCTCGACCGGGTAGCCCAGGTCGCGCCAGGTTTTCAGGCCGCCATCCATACTGGTGACGTTGGTGAAGCCAGCCTGTTTGAGAATGTCGCGGCCCTGGTCGGAGCGGTTGCCGGAGCGGCAGACGACCACAATGGGCGCGTCTTTGGCGACCGGGATTTCGCTCAGCCTGGTTTCCAGTTCACCGAGCGGGATCAGGGTGGTGTTGGGGGCGTGGTATTCGTTCCACTCGTCCACTTCGCGCACGTCGAGGAAAAACGCCTCGCCTTTTTGGTAGAGAGCATAGGCGTCTTGCGTGCTGATGGTGGCGGCCATTTGGCCGGACGAACCGCCGTTCACGCCGATGATGAGCAGAATAACAATGAGCGCGGCAAGCCCCAAAATTCCTAACTGGACCGCCGGGCGGCGCAGAAAATTGGCGGGGGAGTTGGCGGCGTATTCCCGGCGGCGGGCTGCCGAGGAACGGGAAGTTGATTTTTTGGACATGGAAACCTCGTTTGTAGTTGGTTGGTTGTTTAGATGCCCAAGCGGGCGGAAAGTTGCGCCAGTTATTTGCCGCCAGCAGTGGTTTCCTCGCGCGGGTCGGCTCCGGCGTATATCAGGCCGTCTTCGCCGAGGTGAATGGCGCCGACTGCGCCGAAGTCTTTATCCAGCGGGTATTTTTCGTCCACCTGGATGGCGTAGCCCAGGGCTTTGAGCGCTTCGCCGACCTCGGCAGCCAGGGGCGGCTCGAGGCGCAGGCCGCCGGGCGTGTATTCATGCGGGGCGAATGACGATGGGGCGCTGATGCTGTAGAAACGCGGGGCGCTGACGGCTTCTTGAACATCCATGCCGAAGACGACCATGTTCAGGAAGACCTGCACAAGCGCCTGGGCCTGCATATCGCCGCCGGGGGTGCTGTAGGACATGAAGTATTTGCCATCTTTGAAGACGATGACAGCATGAGGGGTGATGCGCGGGCGTTTGCCGGGCTGAAGGGCGTTGACGTGCGCCGGGTCGAGGCGGAACTGGTTCATGCGGTCGCCGAGGGTGAGACCCAGGCCGGGGACCATGGGGCTTTTTGGGAAGTCGGAGGGGGTCATGACAACCGAGTTGCCGTATTTATCGAGGACGACGACCTGGGAGGTATCCTGCCCGGGGTGCGCATCCGCTAAAATGGCGGAGGCCAGGTTGGTGACGGGATTCTCCGGTTGCGCGGAGGCAGGTGTAAAGCCGGGAATCTGCCCGGCGGGCGGGAGGCTGCCAAAGGCGCGTTCCGTCATTAATTTTCGGCGTTCGGCGGCATATTCTTTGGAAAGCAGCGTTTCGAGCGGTACGTTGACGAAGGCAGAATCGGCGATGTAGGCTTCGCGGTCGGCAAAGGCGAGTTCGATGGCCTGGGTGATGGTGTGGATGTACTGGGGGGAGTTGTGTCCCATGCTCTGCAGGTCGAGGCCTTCGAGGATTTGCAATACCATTGGCTCAACCACGCCCTGCGACCAGGTGCCGTTGCCATAGAAGGTGTACGCGCCGTAACTGCCGCTGAGGGGGGTCTCCCAGCCGCCGGTGTAGGTGGCGAGGTCGTCGTAGGTCATCAGGCCGCCCTGTTTTTTGTGCATGGAATCGATGGCCTGGGCAATGGGGCCTTTGTAGAAGTAGTCGCGCACGGCCTGGTAGCCTTGCTGCCTGGTTGCGCCAGCCTCAAGCGCGGCTTTTTCGGCGTTGGCGAGGGCTTCGAGGTTGTTTGCCAGGTCGGGGAATTTCATGCGGTCGTGCAGGTGGATGGGACGCCAGAATTCGCCTTGCAGGTAAACGCGGGCGGTTTCGGGCATGAGCAGGCTGAAGCCAATTTGCTCGAGCGCGGAAAATTGCAGGTTGCGGTACATGATGGCATGAATGGGGAAGCCTTCGCGGGCAATCTGGATGGCGGGGGCGGCCAGTTCGCCGAAGGACAGGGTTCCGCATTCGGTCAGCAGGGCGACGATGACATCGGGCGAGGCGGGGACGAGTTGGGCCCAGATGTTGAAATCGGGGACGGTTTCGTAACCGGCGGCTTTAAATTTTTCGAGGGTGGCGGCCATGGGGGCTTTGCCCGCGCCGATGTAGGATTTAACCTGCTGTGTTTGGGCGTTGTAATAGAGCAGGGGCGCAACGCCAGGGAAGGAGGAGGCTTCGCCATGCGTGACGTTGAGGGTGAGCAGGGCGGCAACGGCGGCATCGCAGGCAGTGCCGCCTTTTTGGAGGACGTTCAGGCCCGCCTGGGTGCTCCAGGGCGTGCCGGTGACGATGGCGTATTCCTGACCAACGAAGAGCGGTTTTTGGGTGCCGGTCAGGTCGGTGTAGTCCATCAGGTCGCGGGGGCCTTTGGGGAGCAGGGCGTAGGTGATGAGGGCGAGGAGAATCAGCCCCAGCAGGCCGAGGCCAAGCCATTTGAGAATGCGAAGGACGGTTTGCACGATGAACTCCTGAGCGGTGATGATGGTATGGGCTTATTTTACGGGAGAAATAGAAAAATCGCCCGGCAAACTGGACGATTTTGGCTTTATAAAAACAAACAGCCTGCCGGACGTTTCAGCTCATTCTGGCGAGGTCATATTTTTTAATCAGACTTTTGGTGCTGCGGTCGGCTTCGCGGTGCATGCGTTCGGTTTCGCGCATGACGATTTCTGCGCCGGACAGGCCAGATATATACTCACGCGCCGCCGCGATGAGAATGGAAACGGACTTGCCGAGGTCATCGAGTTTGACGCTTTCCGGCACGTTGAGTTCCTGTTCCAGCACGCGCACTAACAATCTATTCTGTTTAGCAACCTGGTTAACTCGGTCGCTCAGGCCAGCCGCGCGGCGCGAGCCTTCATATTGCATTGCCAAATTTGCCAGCATTCGGTAGTGAATGTTGAAATAGGTAATGAGCAGATTTTGGCTATCCTGGCCGGTAACGCCGCTCAGGTAGAAAATGTTTTCAACTAAGGCGCGTTCCTCGTTGGTGAGTCCTGCCCCAGCCAAACCTTCGGTCAAGACTTGCACAACCATGTCCATTCCGCTGTAGCGCCTTTGCTGGTCGGAGGATGCAATTGCCGTCACCCAAGCTTTATGCCCCGCACGAAAATAGGAAGGCTCTATCACATATTTTTTGATATGTCCCTGTTTGCGCAGATGGGCCTTCATATCTTGAAAAACGACATCAGATATTCCCAATATTTTTTGGACGGGTGTGCCCGTAATGGCAATTGTATCGGGCAGGCGGGTGATATAGCGGAAATTGATGCTGGACTTGATGACGTTATCCTGTTCATCTGTAAACAGCAACGCGCTCGCATTGGGAGAAAGTTCTTCTTTTACTATAATCGGTTCGGATGGTTGGAACTGATAGGCCAGGGCCGTATCATACATAAACGAGCCAAAAGCAGCGAAGCCATACCAGGCGTAGTAAAAAAAATTGGCAAACGAAAGCAAGAACCCCGGCCCAAAATTAGATGGAAACTGGACAATAGATTCGCCCAGGAATTTCAGGCCAATGGCGATGAAAAAGTATTTCCACGGACCGCCAAATTTGCCCCACAGTGAAAGGAGAATGTTCCCTAAAAGGAACAACAAACCCAGGTCAGCCAGCGCGTAGAGCAACCCGGCAATTGCCCCACCCAGGCTGGGAGACTGCCCGCCCAAAAGTGGACGAATCTGGGCCACAAAGAGGTATACCAGCCCCAGCCCCAACCCGCCCCACACCATCTGTTTCTGCCTTGCCGTCGGGGGATTTTCCAAATCGATGTAGCGAAGATAAAGCCCATAAAACAGGGGCAGGTAGCCAATTACCCACAGCCAGTTCAGCACGGAGAAATGAGGCGCAGGCGAAACGACAAGTACAATCAGGCGAATGGCCTCCAAAAATGCCCATAGGCCAAACCCAATTGAGAGCGATATCCAGAGCAAACGGGCACGCGGAGTGTCTTTGAGCCGCTCATAGATGCGCAGCGCAAACACCAGAAGCATGATGGCTGCTGCAAGGGCCAGAACGCTACTCAATCCCTGGACAAATCGATTGCCGCCAATACGGAACAAATTGAAAATCAGAACAATGGCGCCAACTGCTGCCGCTGAATAGGTAATTGCCAGGAATCGGTCGTTATACGCAAAAACTTCATTGATTTCCGCAGGAGATTTTTGTTCAAGGGTGAAATCATTCATCAACGGAATACCTTTGACTTAATTTTATGTCATTTTTGAAAAAAATCTTCAACCTAATAGTATTGTAATCCGTGTTATTTTTGACGAAATGTGAATATCCTTGCAAAAACGTCCTCGTCACCATGATGATGAGGACGTTTTTGCATGAAAAAGCAAATAGTTTTTCTGTGCTATGGTATCCTGGGCATTGCCCGCGTCCCAACCCGCGCTCCCCCCTTGCTCATCACATCTCATAATCGTTTTGCCTTTTCTCTGAACGAAAAAACCGGTCGGTTGCTGCAACGCACGGGCGGCCTGACCAGGCAGTCAGGCCGCCTGTGCTAACTTCAAAGTTTGGGACATCAGCAAAATTGACCTGCCGCAAAAAAACACGCCCGGCAGGCAAGACCTGCCAGGCAGTTCTTTAATTCAGACCAAACAAACCTCGTCTGACCCATTGCGCTTCGTTTGCATCTACAGGAGCTATGCCTGATTTGATGAGAAGGCGGAGCAGGTCATCATCGAGGCTTCTAGCCACAAGATTCATGACCTGTTCATTATCATCATCGGCAGCAATTCGATTGATGGAGACCTTGCCGCAGTCCTCGCATAAGTGAACGAGCATCAACTCGCTATCGCCAGGGCGGGCATACTTGCGAGTAGAGCGTTTGAGCGTCAGCGTAACTGGCTTCATGCGCGCCTTACAGGCTGAAAGCCGGTCGCCCGCATCGAACAGGTCGAGGTGGCGCGAAGACAGGCAATAGGGACAATGGTTGCGGTTATGGACACCCGAAAGCGTTGGTTCTGCCGAGACGAAGTTGTGACAATACATGCAGACGAAATCGCCAAAGGTGTTGCGCATCCCATAGGAGCGGCTATAGGTTCGGCGGGTGGTAAAACGTGCGTTCATAGTTGCTCATCTCTTAACTTCAAATAACTTTGATAACGATATGGGCTGATTTGGCCAGCGCTAACCGCGCGGCGGATGGCACAGCCGGGCTCCTGGTCATGACTGCAACCCACCCCAAACTTGCACGCGCCCACCAGGGGCCGCATTTCGGGGAAGAAGAGCGCCAGGTTGTCCGTTTCCACGCCCCACAGGCCAAACTCGCGGATGCCCGGGGTATCGATGATTGCGCCGCCTGTTTCCAGCGGAAACATCTCAAAATGCGTGGTGGTATGGCGGCCCTTGCCAGTCAACTTGCTGGTCTGTTGAACTTTCAGTCCCAATCCGGGTTCGAGCGCATTCAACAGGGAACTTTTCCCAACTCCTGATTTTCCAACAAAAACGGAGAGTCGATTGAACAGCGCCGCATGGAGCTGCTCCAGCCCCAGGCCGGTTTCCGCGCTGGTGACAATGACCTGATACCCAATGGCGCGATATTCCGCTGCAACCGAAAGAATCTCGGCTGCTTCGGGTTTTCTTTCTACCAGGTCAAACTTCGTCAGAACAATCAGCGCCGCAATTTCGGCGGATTCGGCAGAGACGAGATAGCGGTCGAGCAGATTCCAGGCCGGTTTGGGGTTGGCTGCCGCAAATACCGGGATAACCTGGTCAAGATTGGCCGCAATCACCTGTTCGCGGGCATACGAATCGGGCATTGGTTTAGCAGCGCGGCGCGCCAGTTGGTTGCGGCGCGGCAAGACTTCTATCAACTGCCGGGCCTCATTCCAACGCACGATATCGCCAATCGCCACCGGGTCGCCGTCTGATTGTCGCTTCAGGCGCGCTGAAAGCGTGCAGACCAGGCTGTCTTCTCCAGCCTGGATGTGGTAAAGATTGGTTAATTTTTTGGTTACGAACCCGGTATCAGGTTCGATGGCTTGAAAAGCGTTCAAGGGTACACTTCCTGTAAAACAAATAAAAAAACCAGCCACGCAAGATTACCCGTGGCTGGCGGCGTTGTTCTCTGCCAGTGAAAAAATCGGCAGGTTTCCCGTGTCAGGGGGCTGCTTGCATGCTGCCCGACTGGGGAATCAAAAAGCCACGGGGCATGAGCGCACCCGTGGCCGTGATTTTAGAAAGTAAAACCCATTAAAACGGCAGGCGCGCCCATGTCTGGACTTGAACAACAACCGATGCCAATTTATTAGACATAAAGCGCACTCCTTTCAAAAGGTAGATTGATAACGTAACAAATATATCACCTGATTCTAAATGATGTCAAGGAATTTTCAATTCTCCTTTGCCTTTTCCTTCAATTTTAGCCCAACTATCTTTGAGAGTCACCGTGCGATTGAAGACCGGCTTGCCAGGAACGCTATCGGGGTCGATGCAGAAGTAACCGGTCCGCTCAAACTGGAACCGCTCACCCGCCTCGGAATCGGCCAGGGAAGGCTCTACGAAACAATCAGTCAGTACTTCGAGCGAATTGGGGTTGATGATGTTTTCCAACTCACCGTCATCGGGCCGCTCGGTGGTGAATAGCTGCTCATACAGCCTCACTTCGGCCGGTATGGCGTGCCGGGCCGAGACCCAATGAATGGTGGATTTAACTTTGCGGCCATCAGGAGCGTCGCCGCCGCGCGTAGCCGGGTCGTAAGTGCAGTGGACTTCGGTCACGTTTCCGGCTTCGTCTTTTATGACATGCGTGCATTTAACCAGATAGGCGTAGCGCAGGCGCACTTCGTTGCCAGGGAACAGGCGAAAGTATTTGGGCGGCGGCGTCTCGCGGAAGTCGTCCTGGTCGATGTAAAGCACTTTGGAGAACGGCACTTTGCGCGTCCCGGCGTTGGGGTCTTCGGGGTTGTTGATGGCATCCATCTCCTCAACCAGGTCATCGGGATAGTTATCAATGACCAGTTTGAGCGGCTTGAGTACCGCCATGCGGCGCAAGGCAGTCTTGTTGAGGACATCCCGAATGACGGCCTCGAACTGCGCCATTTCGACCCAACTATCGTTTTTGGTCTCACCCAGCCCGGTGACGAACTCGATGATGGCTTCGGGCGGCACGCCGCGCCGCCGCAGACCGCGCAGAGTGGTCAGGCGAGGGTCATCCCAGCCGCGTACCACGCCGGTTTCAACCAGTTTGCGCAATTTGCGCTTGCTCATCATGGCATAGGTCAGGTTCAGGCGCGAGAATTCAATCTGTCGGCTAGGGAAGGCTTGCAGTTTCTCCAGGAACCACTCATAGAGCGGGCGGTGGATGATATATTCGTTAGAGCAAAGCGAATGGGTGATGCCTTCCATCGAGTCATTTTGCCCGTGCGACCAGTCGTACATGGGGTAGATGTGCCACTTGTCGCCAGTGCGGTGATGGGAGACGTGCATGATGCGGTACATGACCGGGTCGCGCATCAGGATGTTGGGGTGGGCCATGTCAATTTTGGCGCGCAGAACGCGGCTGCCTTCGGGGAATTCGCCGTTCTTCATGCGCTCCAGCAAGTCGAGATTTTCTTCCACTGAGCGGTTGCGCCAGGGAGAATCGACTCCTGGTTTGATGGCGGCTTCGGTTTCGCTCCATTTCGTGCCTTTGGGCAGGGTACCGCGATTGGCGCTCATCTCTTCCTGAGTCTGGTCATCCACATAAGCCAGTCCCATCTTGACGAGTTTAACCGCCCACTCGTAGAGCAGGTCAAAATAGTCAGAAGCAAAGGTGACTTTGGCCCATTCAATGCCCAGCCAGGCGGCATCTTCCTGAATGGCGTGAACAAACTCAGTCTCTTCTTTGGCCGGATTGGTGTCGTCAAAGCGCAGGTAGAGTTCGCCGCCAAATTCTTTGGCGGTAAAATAGTCAATCAGAAAGGCTTTGCAATGCCCAATGTGCAGGTAGCCATTCGGTTCGGGGGGCAGGCGGGTGCGGACGTAATTAAACCGCCCACCTTTGAGGTCTTCTTCAACAGCTTCACGAATGAAGGCGGGAATGCGGGATGGAATGCTGGGGTCCATGCGGGTATCCTTTTGCGTTTCATCGCCGATTGCGTAACGGCGAGGGTATAATTTCATAAAGGGTTCTATCTGATTATAACAAACCAAAAGGAGGAATGATGCCCCGCCATGATGAAACGTCTCCCTTCCTGGGGACATACTTCGACCGGGATAACGTCCTACGCCTGGAACGCTGGACGCGCATTTTAGGCTGGATAATCTTTGCCATTTACATCATCCAATACTTGTACGACATTGGCATGTTCCTCTACAACAACCTCGCCAATGGCTACCCTATCGATTGGTTTTATATACTGTTCAACCTGGCACGGCCTTTCCAGGGGCTGATGATTCTGGCGGTGCTGTATATCCTCTCGCAAGCATTATTGATTCTGCTCGATATCGAACACAATACCCGTTGCGCGGCGCGCGCGATGCGGCGGGAAAAAGAAACGTAAAACCAGCCTTTGCAACGTTTTTCAACCATACTTTGAGACACTTTGAATAAAACTATTCCAACGTATGGCAAACGAAATCGAGCTGCTGCAACAAAGCATTTCCGCATTGGAAGCACAGCGCGCCATGCTGGGCGACAGCGTAGTGGACACCGCCATTGCCCCCATGCGCGAGAAATTGTTGCTGCTTCAATCGCAGCAACAAGAGCAGCAACGCAAGTTCGTTACCATTTTGTTTGCCGATGTTTCGGGATTCACCGCCCTGGCCGAAACGCTTGACCCGGAAGATATCAGCAACCTGATAAACGAAATGTGGCAAAGGTTGGATTCAATCATTCTGGCGCAAGGCGGTTCGATAGATAAGCACCTGGGCGATGGAGTGATGGCGATTTGGGGGCGTGAGCAGGCCCACGAAAATGACCCCGAACGCGCCATCCGGGCCGCGTTGGAGATGCTCCACTATCTGAAATCGGACCCGAACCTGGGCGCCAAGTTCCGTATGCGGGTTGGCATCAATACCGGCAGCGTCTTGCTCGGTTCTCTGGGTACGCAGGGCGAATATACGGCCATGGGGGATACCGTCAACGTGGCAGCCCGGCTCGAAAAGGCCGCGCCGGTGGGCAAAATTCTCATCAGCGCCGATACGTATCGGCAGGTGCGCGGTTTGTTCAATGTAGAAGCCGTTTCGGGGCTGGAACTCAAAGGCAAGAGCGAACCACTTCAGGCTTATATTGTGCATGGAGCACGTCCGCGGGCGTTTCGGCTTGGCGCGCGCGGCGTAGAGGGAATAGAAACCCGCATGATTGGCCGCGACCGGCCATTTCGGATATTGACAGCCGCCATCGAACGCATGACGCGCAAGGAAGGATTGAAGGTATTCATCATCGTTGGCGATGTAGGCATTGGTAAGAGCCGCTTGCTGCATGAAGTGGAACGCTGGCTAGATGCTTCGTCCCTGACCCCCTGGTTGTTCAAAGCCCGCGCCGACCAGCAGCGGCAGGAACAGGCCTTATCACTGGTGCGCGATTTGTTCTTTTACTATTTCCATATTCAAGAAACCGACAGCAGTCAAACGGCGCGCGAGAAACTGGAACATGGAATTGTAAACTTGCTGGGCGAAAAAGGACGGGAGATTGCGCATTACATTGGGCAATTGCTGGGGTTCGATTTCAGCGAGAGCGAGTATCTTCAGCCGTTTCGCAATGACCCTCGCGCCTTGCGCTCGCGCGCCTTTGACTCAATGGTGGAATTTTTCAGTCAATTGGCCGAGAGCGCTCCCTTGCTCTTCCTTTTGGAAGACTTGCATTGGGCAGACGAAAGCTCGCTCAACTTATTGCAGCACTTTCGTGAGCAAGGCGCGCACCTGCGATGCGTTATGATGGCCACCGTGCGGCCCTCTTTCTTTGAGCGCGCTTCGGAAGAATGGGAGCAGCAACTACCGGGCATGAAAATTTTGCGTCTGGAACCACTGCGCGAGGAAGATAGTCATCGGTTGACGCAAGAAATCTTACGGAAAGTTTCGAACTTGCCTCTTTCGTTTGAGGAAATGCTGGTACAGCACGCCGACGGCAACCCATTTTACATCGAAGAACTCATTAAGATGTTCATCGAAAACGGGAGCATTGTCAAAACTGAATCGGAATGGCTGATAGATACCGAAAAAGTCAAAGCGGTGCGCGTGCCGCCGAGCCTGGTGGGCGTGCTGCAGGCGCGTCTTGACCGACTCACGCACGAGGAACGCTTGCTGTTGCAACGCGCTTCGGTGATAGGGCGGGTTTTTTGGGATGACGCGCTATGTTATATCGAAACGCAGGAACCAGCCTTGGGCGAAATTACGCCCCTGCTGCGCAGCCTGGCGCAAAAAGAATTGATATACCGGCGAAATCAGTCTGCTTTTGCTGGCTCAGAGGAATACCTGTTCCGACATGCCTTATTGCGCGATGTGGTGTACGAGCAAGCGCTTAAAGCGCAACGACGGGTTCATCATCGTCACGCGGCGCAATGGCTGTTAAACAAGAGCGGTGAACGCGCGCAGGCTTACGCCGGCATATTGGCCGAACATTTCGACCTGGCCGGAGAAGCCAACACCGCGATTGATTGGTATTTACGCGCCGGACAAAGCGCAACAGAGACCTTCATGTTTGAGTCGGCTCTGGAATATCTCCAGCGCGCCCTGACCTTGATGGAATTGCAGCCCGGCGACCGGCGATGGATTGATGCGCTCGAGCAACGGGCCTATGTCAATTATCAGTTGACGCGCTGGCAGGAAGCCCTGCAAGACTACCAGGCCATGCTGAAATCTGCCACTCAGTTACAAGACCTGCCGGCCCAAATGCGCGCCCTGCATGGGCTGGCGCAAGTTAATGAAATTCGAGGCGATTACGATGCGGTGCTGGAAGCAGTTGCGGCAGCCGAAAACCGCTATGACCTGCTCGACCCGCCCAATTTGGCTGAAATGGCACAAATCCTGCTGGAGAAATCGCGTTCACTGTATTATCAGGGGAAATATGCGGCAGCCAAAACCAGCGCGCAGCGTGGGTTAGATGCGGCCCTGGAGTCTGATGCATCGGTGCAGGCCGCGCGTCTGTATAATGTTCTGGGGATGGTCTATGTGGTGGAAGGCCACTATGAGCGCGCCCTGGAATACAAACTTCAATCTTTACAGCATTGGCGGCTTGTCGGCAATCGCGTTTACCAGGCGGCCATGCTCAACAATATTGGCGAGTATTATCGCTTGATGGGCGAAAATGAACGGGCGATTTCTTTTTATGAAGAATCGCTCGCGCTGGCGCGTCAGGTGCGCGACCTGGGGCAGGTGGTGGTTTGCCTCAGTAACATGGGCGGAACCTATGTGGCGATGGGCGAATTTGACGCCGCCATCCATGCCCTTGAATCGGCCATGCGCGCCAGCCAGGAAAAGGTCTTTACCGAGGTGGAAACTCTGTGCTTCCTGGCGGAAGCCTATTTGGGCAAAGGCAACCTGGAACAGGCCATGGAAACGATTTTGCGGGCCCTGCGCGAGGTAGAACAGCAGGAAAGTTCCTTCCGCGGGAAAGTCTGGCGCACGCTCGGTCTGGTGGCGGCGCGCATGTTAGCGCCCATCCCGCTTGGAACAGAACGGCTGGATGCGCGGCAATGCTTTGAGCGAGCATTTAACATCGAAAAAGAAAGCGGCGCTTTGCGCGAACAGGCGCTGGTTTTATGGGATTGGGCGAATTACGAACAAAAACGCGGTCAGGCCAATATGGCAAATTCGATGCGCCGCCAGGCGCACGCCATCTTACAACAGCTCAACCTGCCACGCCTGCTGGAAAAGCTGGAACACGAAATGCAGAAATAGCTATTTCCAGATAAAAATCTCAATCCACGCAACGCCCATCACCAGCGAAATCAGAGTAATGACCAGACCTGATTTCGTATATTGCCAAAAGTAAGCCTGACTCCGCGTTTGGCGGCGCTTTCGGTCACAATCAGGTTCGCCACCGAGCCGAGCAGAGTCAGGTTCCCGGCCAGGGTGGAGGCCGCCGCCAGGGTGAGCCAGCCCGCTTCGGGATTGGAGAGTTTGAGAATTGCGGGACGCAGCAACAGGACGGCCGGCACGTTTGAGACCAGGTTTGACATTAAAACAGTCATTGCCGAAAGGGCTGCCGCGCCTTTGTTAAGGTAGGGCGCGAGAAAGGCAAACAGCACATCGGTCAGGCCGTTGAGTTCGATGACTCCGGTGAGAATAAACAGGGCGGCAAAGAACACCAGCAGGTTCCAATCCACTTCGTTCATCACCTTTTCCGGGTGAACGCGGCGGGTGAAAAGCAAAACGCACCCGGCCACGAAAGCCGCCTCGGCAATGGGTACGCCCAACACAAAGGCAATGAGCAGCCCGGTGGTGACGAATAAACTTTTGTAAAGAAGCGGGCGAAACAGGCGCGGTTCGGGAATTTCGATATGGTCGAAATGGGCGGCGGAAAATTCATCGCGATAAAAGAGTACCAGGACCAACCAGATGGCTCCCATGCCCAGCAGGGCAATCGGAGTGAGCGCAGCAGCAAAATCGAGGTAGGAGATTCCTGAAGCGATGCCGATAATCATATTTTGCGGGTTGCCGGTAAGGGTGGCAACCGAACCAATGTTGGCGGCGGCGGCCAGGGCAATTAGATAGGGAATAGGATTGCGTTTGGCCGAGAGCGTCACATCGAGAATCAACGGGGTGAGCATAATGCAAATGGTGTCATTCAAGAAAAGCGCGCTCAACACGCCCGCCGCCGTGATTTCCAGCGCCAGCAGGGTGCGCGGCGAGCGGGTAAATTTGAGAATGAATGCGCCTGCCAGCCGGAAAAACCCCGCCAGTTGCAGGTTGGCGTTGATAACCATCATCCCAAACAGGAGCACAAGGGTATTGATTTCGAGCAGGGAGCCGACCTGTTCAAAATCCAGCAGACCCAACCCAAGCAACAGGCCGACCCCAATCAACGTAATCGTAGTGCGGTTGACGCGCAACCCCGGAAAACCGCCAATGGCAATGCCAATGTAAGTAAACGCAATGATGATGGTGGTAAGCCAAAAGGTCATATCATCTATCAGTTGGCGGTCAGGTTATTCGGCGAATTGCGCGTATCGCATCTCGAAACTCTGCGGCTGCCAGCGCAGGATTTTGCGCACGCGAAATGCCGCGTGAGATGGGGAGTAACATACCTTTGCCATCTTTGCGCAGACCGGTCTGGAGAGCGGTTTGCAAATCGCCACCCTGGGCGCCAATTCCAGGCGCAAGCAACCACATCTCCGGCACGGCGGCGCGGACGCGCGTTAGCGCTTCGGGCTGGGTGGCTCCAACAACCAGTCCAATGTTGTTGTGGGCGTTCCAGGTTTGGGCGAGATGCGCAACATGGATGTATAGAGGAGAAGCGGAATCTGACGATGGATGAGTATCGGCCACCAACACGTCTTGCAAATCGCCTGCGCCGGGGTTGCTGGTTTTGCACAGCAGGAAAACGCCTTTTTCGGGGTTTTGAATGAATGGTTCGACCGAATCTCGCCCAAGGTAGGGGTTGAGGGTAATGCAATGCGCACCGAGCGTCTGAAAGGCGGATTGAGCATAGGCTTCGGCGGTGGAGGCGATGTCGCCGCGTTTGGCGTCAAGAATAACGGGGATGAGCGAACCAAGCCGCTCTGACTGCTCTTGAACCGCTTCGATGACGGTTTTGAGCGTCACCCAACCTTCCGCGCCAAACTGTTCAAAAAAGGCGGCGTTGGGCTTGAAGGCCGCGGCGTAGGGCGCAGTCTGTTTAACGAGATTCAGGCAAAAATCCAGGGCCGCCTGGGCGGTGGGAGTTGGTAAATCGCTAACGTGCGGGTCGAGTCCCACGCAGAGGAGCGAGGAGCAATCATCCACGCGTCTTTCGAGAAATGAAAAGAAGGTTTCCATGAGTTTGTATACAGGTAAACCAGGGCTTCACCTGTTTACCGGTTTTCTTTTCTACGCTTTGCCCAACACCATTGCCAGCAGCGCCATTCTCACATACAGGCCATATTCCATCTGACGAAAGTAGGCGGCGCGGGGGTCGTCATCGAAATCGGGGCTGATTTCACCCACGCGCGGCAGGGGATGCATGACAATCATCTCCTGCTTGGCGGCTTTCATGATTTGGGGGTCAATGACATACGCGCCTTTGACTTTTTCGTAGTCGGCGGGGTCTTCAAAGCGTTCTTTTTGAACCCGGGTGACATACAGCACATCGGTTTCGGGCAGGACTTTCTCAAGAGTGGCGTATTCTGCCTGGGGAATGCCTTTTTGAGCCACTTCGTCCATCACTTCTTTGGGCATGCGCAGGATGTCGGGTGAAACGTAGTTGAGTTTAACGTTGTAGAGCGAAAGCAGCCGCGCCAGCGAGTGAACGGTGCGCCCATATTTCAGGTCGCCAAGCATGGTGACGGTCATGCCGTCAATCTGGCCGACGCCGAGCTCCTCGAAGATGGTGAACGCGTCGAGCAGGGCCTGGGTGGGATGTTCCCCCACGCCATCACCCGCGTTGATAACCGGTTTTTTTGCGGCTTTGGCGGCGATGGCGGCAGAGCCGGTTTCGGGGTGGCGCAACACGATGACATCGGCATAGCATTCCAGCGTGCGAACAGTGTCAGACAGGCTTTCGCCTTTGGAGACCGAAGAATATTTGACTTCGTTAATCGGGATAACCGAGCCGCCCAGCCGTTCCATGGCCGCCGTGAAGGAGGACGAGGTGCGGGTGGATGGTTCGTAAAACAGATTGGCGAGGATTTTGCCTTTCAGCAAGTCAAACGTACCAATGCGTTCAACCATGCCGCGCATTTCGTGGGCCACGCCAAAGATGTATTCCAGGTCGGCGCGGTTGAATTGTTTGACCGACAGGATGTCTTTGCCATACCAATCGGCATGTTTGTTTTCGCCAAACGGCAGATAGGGGGATGGGGATGCAGTAGGCATGTTTCTCTCCTTTGGGTGATTACAGAAAAACTTCCGAAGTCCTGGAGACCTCGGAAGCCTTTACACGAAATAAGATTTGCAATGACGCAGGCGGAACCACGGTGGGTTCAAGCAAAATGCGGGAGAACTGGAACAAACTCAGCCCGGTCTTCATAGTCAGGCGCGATTTTATCACATTGATGGAACTTTACGAGCAGCGGAGTGCCTGAATGATGGGGGAATGAAGTCTTTGAGATGCGCTTGATAACCCGGGAACTTCTGCTTATGAAGTTGCCTGCGATTGAAAGTGAACACGAACAACTTCAAGACCCATTGCAAAGCGACTGGACAACCGGAGAAGCAACGAGATTGACGAGCAAGTCGTGCCAGGGAATGGTTTAATTCCGAATTGTCGTTTTCAACTGTTTCGGGGACCAACGCAGCAGGCAATTGCTTCGTATGAGATTTCGCCCAGTCGGCAACGCTTTGATGATTTACACCCAGATGTCGTTCTACCCACTCTTCAGGCACTCCCCCGGGCTGGTTTTCGTCAAGAGAACGGGCATTGGAAACTGAAAATCATCACCATGTCCTGCCCAGGTCAATCAAAGCCGGCGGCAGGCTTTAATCGTTGCGCTGTTCATCAACTGCGCGCCACTTATCTTAGATTCAAAGGCGCTATCAGCCCAGAGCAGCTGGCGTCTCTAGGGGGCGTTCGGTTCTGGACGAGAATATGAACACTGAGAGAGGGTCTGTTTTGCCTTTTACTTGAATTTCTTTTTTGACAGGGATTTCGTCTGAACGAATAACTTTAAAGGCTTCTTCTGAAAGCCAGATTTCCATACTTCCGGCAGAGGCTTCGATTCTTTGGGCAGTATTGACGGTATCTCCCAATACATCGTAAAAGCGTAGTTCTTGTCCCCCCAAAATGCCCTCAACCACTTCGCCTTTGTGGATTCCAACGCCTACTCCCAGGTTTTGACTGGTGAGTAATGTATGCAGTTCCGAAAACAGAAATTGGGTGGCTTCGAGGGCTTCTTGCGCGTCAACAAAAACGGCCATCAGTTCATCTGCTGTAAATTTGAACTTGATGACGCGGTAGTTTTGTAAAACGACCTCGATTTTGAGGTAATACCTGGAGAGAAACTCCGCGACTTCTTCAGGAGCCCGGCTTTCGGCCCACTGGGTAAAACCGCGTATATCCATAAAAAGGATGGTTCGGTCGCGGCGGGTAAGTTGCATCGAGGCCGGGTCGCTAAAGGCGCGCTCAAGCAGGTTACGTCCCAGCAACCATTCGGAATAGATTTTAAGCTGGCGCGCAGTTCTTTGAAGCGCGGTGAACAGTTCTCGCGAGTTGAGGTCGGCAATTCCGATGGCAACCCCGAAAATGAGGGTCATGAGAAAAATCAACAAGTGAGATGACTCACTTAAAAATTCTGCCAAAGTGATTTGGCGCGTTGTAAGGGTTTGGCTTTCGTAAATTGCATAGATGGCAAAGAGAATTTGGGAGCGGAGGAGGTTTTCCACCACGACCAGGACTTTTCTAACCTTTGCATGTTGAAGCGCCTGAAGCGATTGAAAGAGGCCAAGTAACAGGGCAAATCCCCAGTAGGCTTGATGATGCGCCGCATACCAAAACTCCATCCCTTCTATCAATCCCTCGAACAGAGTGTACAAGGCTGGCGCTAACAGATTGCCGAGAAAAACTTCTTTTGTCTGCCGGGCGCGATTGGCAAGCCATCCTGTCTGAAACAGGGCAGCCAGGAGCAAAATATACAAATCGGCCTTCAAGAAATACCGCCAGCCTTCGAGAAAAAGTTCCAACATGACAACTGCCAAAGGCAGTTGGCCTGTGTTGCGCAGGAACTCCAACCAGAATCGTTCACGCGGTGAGGCCTCAAGCGTAAGTTGATAGGATTGAATGGTGTTTCGCTGAGAGGAGGCAGGCTCAATCATCTCCACCTCCTCCATCGCCGTCTCCTCCACCTTCTCCTTCCTGGCCAGTGGGATGGCAACTGAGGCAATCACTAAAATTGGCAATGCCTTCTTTTGTATGTTTGCGCGTGATTTCGGCCTGGTCGTGGCAGGTGTAGCACGTCCAGGTGGTCAGGGTGGGCTGGTGGCAATCGGCGCAAGCGTTGACGCGGCCCCCTTCCTGTCCGTGATTCATGGGAAAGGTGTGCGGGCCGGTGTATTGCGCCGGGCGCCAGGCGGTGGTGGTGTGGCATTGTGAACAGGCCTGGCCGGGGAACATACCCGCGTGGTATTCCGGTTCGCGGTGACAGGCGACGCATTCGGTAGGCGTGCCTTTGAAGACCCGGTTTTGGTGGCAGTTCTCGCATTTTACGTTAACATGCGCGCCTGTGAGCGGGAAGCGGCTCAGATTGTGGTCGAAGGTGGCGTTTTCCCAACCGGAGGGGTTGTGGCAAGTTTCGCAGGCTGTGCCGTATTGGCCGTTGTGTTCATCATCGGCTTTGTGGCAGGAGTAGCAATCTTGCGGCGTGCCTTTGTATTGGCCGTTCTGGTGACAATTCTCGCACGCTACCGCGGCGTGTTTGCCTTCCAGTCTGAATGCGGCCAGGTTGTGGTCGAATTGGGCAGGTTTCCAGCCTTCCGGCGAATGGCATACGCCACAACTCATTCCAAAACGTCCTTCGTGGGCGTCGTCTTTCAGGTGGCAGGATTCGCAGGTGGCGGCAAGTCCCTGGAAATCGGCAAGAGCGTGAGCGTTTTGGTGGCAGGCGGAACAGGCAGTGTTCTGATGTTTGCCCTGCAGGGCAAAACCAGTTTGGAGATGGTCAAAATGGCTGAAACGGTCGACCCCATCGTGGCAGGCCAGACATTCCGCACCAAAGGCGGCCTGGTGTTCTTCCATGTAGGCGGCGTCGAGCGTGCGGTGACATTCGGCGCAGGTTTGCGCGTCAAAGCGGGAAATGCTCTCGGTGTGGCAATCGTTACAGGTAAAGGGAATGCCAGGGGAACGGGTACGGTGCGCGGCAAGGGCAAAGCCAGTGACTTCATGGGGAAAGGCGGCGGTATCCATAACGGTCAGCGCGGCTGAAGGCCCAGCGTGTTCCGTGTGGCAGGCCTGGCAAGTGGAATTTGCCCCTTTGACGAGAGTCCCGTGCAGGGTGGATGAGTCTCCCAATTCCGCCTGAACTTCGGTGTGACAAACCAGGCAGCGTTCGGTCATGCGCTCGGAGGCCCAAAACGGGGCATGGCATTGGCCACAGTCATCGCCAATTTCGACATGGGCAGCGTGCAGCGCGCCGGGGCTGAACATGGTGTTGCCGTTCAGAATTTCGGCCACAAGCAGGGCCAAAGCGGCCAGGAAGAAACTGACCAGGGCAAGCGGGGAGAGACAGCCGAGTTTGTTGTTCATAGGCGGGTTGTGCAAGATATTATCTTGCGCTACTTCAAAAGGGTAGCGTAGTAAAGCGCGCCCAAAATGTGTGCAAAGGCGGCGGTGAAGAGCGCCATGCCAAGCGGAATGTGAACCGCGTGCCAGAGCGACATCAGGCGCCGGGCGTTGGCAAGCGCGGAGGCTTTCATGACGGCGGTCAGGCCAGGGTCTTCGATGCCGTCGGCGGTGCGCGGAATGCGCGTGTAAATGTAGCGACCAATGAAGCCGCTGAATACAACCACGCCCGTCATGAGCAGAGTGACGCCCGCCAGTCCGTTGAACTTCCAGGAGGAGTGCAGAAACACCATGAACGGCCCGACAATGCCGGTGAAGATGTGGAATTGCAGCCAATCGACCATGCGCCCCCAGCGGGCCGAGCGCGAGCGTTTGCGCAGGCTGTAGAGGGTTTCAGTTATCAACATCAGCACGAAGCCCAAAATGCCAATGGTGTGACCATAAAATCCGCTGGCGGCAGGGACGGCCTGCGTGAAGAGCAACACGCCGCCATACGAGGCCGCAATAACGAGACAGGCGAGGAAGGCGAGGAGCAGTTCTTTTCCACGAAGCATGCTTGTTTCCCTGTTTGCTTGTTTACCCGTTTCCCTGTTTCCTATTTTCCCCGCTCACAAACTCCGCCAGAATATCGGCAATGGGCGCGTGGGGGGCGAGCAGGCGCGGGCGAATGGGGGTGATGTCGGTCTGTTCACAGATGAGTTTTTGCAGGGGGGCGGAGAGTTTCTGGTCGCCCATCACGATTGCGCCGAGCAGGTATTGTTCGCCAACCATCAGGCGCAGACGGTTGACCTCGAAGCCGCTTTGGGCGATGATGGCGTGGGGCAGTTCGCGCCAGGTTTCGCTGTCGCCGCGCGCGATGGCGAGCAGGTCGCCCTCTCCCCGCCCCTCTCCCCCGGCGGGAGAGGGGGAAGCCACCGCCCCGATAATCGTCACTGTCAGCCCGGCCAGGCGGGTGACGTTGAAGGGAATGCTCTTGACGTAGGCCGTCAGTTGACCAGCCATATTCAGCCCGGCAGTGCGGCCCTGCTCGCGGGCGGGAGTCCACAGGCTGTCCAGGACATGTTTTCCAGCAGCAGGGTCATAGACTTGCGCCACATCTCCGGCGGCGTAAATATCGGGGAGAGAAGTTTCCATGCGCTCGTTGACCAGGATTCCGCGCTCGCAGGCAATTCCTGCCTCGCGCGCCAGGCCAGTTCGAGGGGCGATTCCGATGGCATAGGCTATCAAATCGGCCTGAATCACCCTGCCATCCGAAAGACGCGCGCCGGTCACTTTGCCGTTCTTGCCCAAAATTTCGGTTAGTTCGGTTTTGGGGTAGAGATTCACCCCCTCGCGCCGCAGCAGGCTTTCGATGATGCGCGATTCGGTCTCCTCCAGCACAGCAGGCCAGTAGCGTTCACTGCGGAAGACATAGTGAACTTTCATGCCGCGCGCGGCCAGCCCTTCGGCCAGTTCCAGCGCGGTGATTCCGCCGCCAGTGACGAGGGCCGGGCGTCCGCGCCGCGCCTGGGCGAGCAGGGCGCGGGCGTCAGCCAGATTATCGAGTTTGTGAACCCCGGTCAGGTTGGCGCCCGGCACTTTGAGCGGGATGGCCTGCGCGCCGGTGGCAATCAGCATCTTGTCATAAGGCAGACGCGCGCCGCCTTCCATCTCCACCTGACGCTCCGATGGCAAAATGCGGACCACGTGGACGCGGTAAAAGTGGGCATTTAAGCGACCAAAATCAGCTTTCTGGTAGGGGAAAAGCAGGCTTTCTTCCAGTTCGCCCGTCAGATAGTATGCCAGGCCAGGACGCGAGTAGTAGCCGTGCGGGTCATCGCCGACAACAGAAATTTCGCCGCTTGTATCTACCGAGCGGATGGCTTTCAAAGCAGAAATGGCGGCAACCCCGGTGCCAATCAGTAAATAGCGCGTCATGGTCATCGTTTGGCAAAGAGATTGGTGTGTGTGAAGGTGAGCACCCCGCGCGGACAGCGTGCCACGCATTCGCCGCAGGTCAGACAGCGGCTATTGACTACCGGCTGCCCCAGCCAGGCATGACGGCGCACGTCTATCCCGATGGGGCAGTTGAAGGAGCAGATTCCACACTGCACGCAACGGCTGGGGTCAGGCGTGACCTGCCCGGCGGTAAGCGCCTGGCGACGGGCGCGTTCCTGGCGAAAAAGACCACTGAACATGGCTTTATGATACTCCAGATTTGGACAAACACAACCATGACGTTTGGATGATGACATTTCCAAAATGCCCCTCTCCCAAACGGAAGAGGGGCATTTTGGAAAGGGTGGTTTAGTGATTGCCCTTGCCGTTGCCGCCAGCCCAGGCCGGGCGGCCAGTGTCCTGGCGGAAGGTGTAGGTCGCGCCATCGGCCATCACAATTTGCGTGGCGGTGAACAGACCCTGCTCACCGGGGAAACCCGTGATGGTGACGGCCTGCCCGGCTTGCGGGTTGAAGCCCAGGCTGGCAACGTAGCGCTGATTGCCAAGCTGGATTGCCATCGTCTGCCCGTCTTCGGTGACAATGGTCAGCGTGCCGTAGGCGTAGGCTGAGACGGTGCCGCGCACGGTGCTGACGTTTGCCAGGTTGGCCTGCGCCTGAACCTGCGGTGCGCCGTTGGCGTTAGACTGACCCTGCGCGCCGCCCTGACCGTGACCCCGTCCCTGGCTCTGACCGTTACCGCCCTGGCCGTTGTTGCCGTTTCCGGGCGCATAGGTCAGCGCCTCCGTGTATTGTTCGGGGGTCATGTACTGCGGGACGTAAGTCTCGCCGGTTTGGGTCTGGTAGGCGGAGGAGAACGCTTGCAGGTGATTCTTCGAGCCGTTCATCAGGTTGGTATAAACCAGTTGAATATCGGCATTGTCGGTTTGAGCCAGGCGGGTTTGCAGGTCGAGGAGGTCAATTTCTTCGATGGCCGCGCCGGCTTTCAGCGCATCCCCAACCGATTGACTGCCCTGCGCGGTCAGCGTGACATAGAGATTCTCAAGCGAGGCATCGGCAAACGAACCGGCGGGCAACGCGGGGGCGGTCAGGTTATAGCGGTCGAGCAAGGTTTTGACCGAGTCCATGTGCATCTGTTCGCTGGCGGCGATGTTCTGGAAGGTGGGCAGATTCCAGGCGGCGTTCAGGGCGTTATAGACATCCCGCGCCAGCTTTTCTTCCTCATACATGAAGAGCAGGCTGGCTTGTTCTTCCGCGCTCAAATCGGCGGATGGGATGGCGGCGAGTTGGGCGGCGTGGTCTCCTGCGGCGGCTTGCCCGTTTCCGGCGTTTCCATTGCCGTTGCCATTTCCGTTGCCGTTCCCGGCCAGCGGAGCGGCGAGGCCGCCCTGCGCCTGGGCGCTGATGACGTTATAAGCGGCAGTTCCGAGCGCCACGACCAGAGTCGCGGCCAGAATTCCAATCAAGAGGTTGCGTAACATGGTTTTTTCTCCTTTGTTGAGAGTGATTTTTGAAGTTCGCGGCGGATGTTCTTCATCCAACCTGCGCCCATGATAAGACTCGAATGTAAAGAGAAATTAAACTTTCTGGCAAAGTTGTGCGAAATTTAGGACATAGTGGTAATTTGGGATTGGTGATTGGTAACCTGGTAATTAGACTTGTTCCGTAATAACGCCAAGACGCAAAGGCGCGAAGTTTCTTAAATTTTGGCCTAAGCATTCGTCGCTATGGGCGCTTTTATTAAGAAATTCTTTGCGACCTGGCGACTTTGCGCTAAGAGTTCTTATACAGAAACAACCCTATTGAATGTAGCGGGCGGAGATTTGCAAAACCTTCACATTTTCTTATCAGTTCTTACAAATTAAATTGATAAAACATCCTTGTATTCATCACATCCAATTACCATTTACCAATTACTATTTCCTACATCCAGAGGCTCCTATGTCCGAAACCCCTCCCACCTCCCCCCTGGCCCGCATCCGCGAACGGCTATTCCCCAAAGCGTTCCCCAGCGATGACCGGGGACGTATCCGCATGGTGGTGGATAGTCTCATCCTGCACCTGCACCCATCCAAAGTGCCAATCACCACCCTGCGCTGGACATACACCTGGGGGTTGGGCGGGCTTGCCGCCATCTTGCTGACCCTGCTCATCGCCACCGGCATCATCCTGCTCAACAACTACACCCCCTCCGTACCGCAGGCCTACCTCGATATTCTCGAACTGCGCTCCAACGTCTGGTTCGGCGAGATGATTCGCAACATCCACCACTGGAGCGCCAACCTGCTGATTGTGGTGGCCGTGCTTCACCTTGTCCGCGTATTCGCCACCGGCGCCTATCGTCCGCCGCGCGAACTGAACTGGCTCATCGGCGTTGCCATGCTCCTGCTCATTGTGGGCGCAAACTTCACCGGCTATCTCCTGCCCTGGGACCAGTTGGCCTTTTGGGCCATCACGGTTGGCACCAGCATCATCAATTACATTCCACTCATCGGCGAGGGCCTCAGCCGCCTCATCCTTGGCGGGCCGGAAGTGGGCGCGCGCACCCTGCTCAACTTCTATTCCCTGCACATCGCCATCATCCCGCTGGGGCTGGTCATCCTGGCTTCCTATCACTTCTGGCGCATCCGCAAAGATGGCGGCCTGACCCTGCCCAAATCGCTCACCCCCGCCGAAGAGGAAGAAAAGCCGGAGCGCGTCACCACCATTCCGCACCTGGTTCGTAAAGAACTGGTGTTCGCGGTTGCATGGATAGCCGCCGTGCTGGTTTTTTCCATGCTCGTCCCGGCCCCGCTTGAAGGAATCGCCAACCCCGACCTCTCGCCCAACCCGGCCAAAGCGCCCTGGTACTTCATGGGTTTGCAGGAACTCCTGCTCCATTTTCACCCGCTCGTGGGCGCCATCGTCATTCCCGGTCTGGCGTTGTTGGGATTGTTCATCCTGCCTTTTGTGGATATTCGCCCCGATAACGTGGGCATGTACTTCCGCTCCAAACGCGGACGCAGCCTGAGCCTGCTGGCCGTTGGCCTGGGACTGCTCCTCACCCCGGCCTGGGTTCTGCTGGATGAATTTGTCCTCAACTGGACAGCCTGGCTGCCCGGCTGGGACCCACTGCTCTCGAATGGTCTTGTCCCGCTGGCGCTGATTGCCCTCGGCCTCTTCCTGCTCGATGAATGGATAAGCCGCTTCCTGAACGCCACCGCCGAAGAGCGCATTCTCTTCTTTGCCGTATTCCTCTTCACTGCCTTCCTGGTTCTAACGCTCATTGGCATCTTCTTCCGAGGCCCCGGCATGGCGCTTTACTGGCCGTGGGACATGCCAACACATTAATTCAGAATGCAGAAGGATGAATTTTCGTCCCGCATTCCTCATTCTGCACTCAACCGGAGTTCCCCATGTACGAAACATCCTCCCCCAATCTCTCCCGTCGTGATTTTCTCAAACTGGCCTGGGGCTTTTTTGGCGGCCTGGCCGCGCTCGAAGCGGGCGGCATCCTGCTCGCCTATCTCCAGCCCCGTCTGGCCGAAGGCGAATTTGGCTCGGTCATCCCTTTGGGCGCAGTCAAAAACTTCCCGCCCGGTTCGGTCACGCACATTACCAACGGACGTTTCTACCTCGTCCGCCTGGCCGATGGCGGCTTGCTGGCGCTCTATCACCGCTGCACGCATCTGGGCTGCACTGTGCCGTATGACCAGACCAGCGGCAAATTCGTCTGCCCGTGCCACTCATCGCAATTCGATGGCGATGGCGAAGTGGAAAACCCGCCCGCCCCGCGCCCGCTCGACCTGTTTGCCATCACCATTCAAAATGGCGAAATCCTGGTAGATACCAGCCAGCCCATTCAGCGTTCCTCCTTCGACCCCTCCCAGGTCGTCTATGCGTAGGACAGCCAAAAACTATACACGGATTTCACGGATTGGACGAATTGACACAGATTTTTCTTAAAAAATCCGCGAGATTCCGTGTCATCCGCGTAATCCGTGTCCAAAAATTTTGTCCCACAAAGGACTTCCCTATGAATCCCTCCCGCGCCCGTCTCATCGAAATTCTGGTTGGGCTGCTTGCCACCCAACTGATTGTCTTTGGCCTGGCCTTCTACATCTTAAACGAACCCCAGCGCATCGCCAGCGCCCAAACTGAAATCCTGAACGTTCAGTTGGACGAGGCCATGACGCTCTACGCCGAAAACTGCGCCGTCTGTCACGGCCTGAACGGCGAGGGCATCGGCCCCACTCCGCCGCTCAACCACCCCGCCCTGGCTTCTATGCCTTACGACGAGTTGTTCAAAACCATCGCGCGCGGACGCTATGGCACCTCCATGCCCGCCTGGAGCAAGGACGATGGCGGCCCGCTCAGCGATTATCAGATTTCCGAACTGGTCTCGCTGGTGCAATCGGGCGACTGGCAGTCCACCGGCGACCGGGTGGTGAACCTGGGACTGGCGCCGCTCATCCCCTTCACCACCCGGCCCGACCCCGCCCTGCTCGAAGCGGTTGCCGCCCTACCCGATGGCGAAACGCTCAAAAGCGCCATCACCCTCTACGCCAATTCGTGCGTGGCCTGTCACGGTGCGGATGGACTCGGCACGGCGTTAGCCCCGGCACTCAACGACCCCGCCGCGCGCGCCAAATCTGTTGAAGAACTGACCCGCACCATCACCTTTGGCTCGCCCGGAACGCGCATGAGCGCCTGGAGCGAACAACTCACCCCCGAAGAGATTGCCCGCATGGTTATGCTCATCCAGCGTTGGGATGAAATCCCCCTGGGGACGATTCCCGCCCCCGATGTGCCGATTCCCACCACGGCCGAATCGATTGCGCGGGGCGGCGAACTCTACGCCGCCAACTGCGCCCGCTGTCACGGCCCGGAAGGCCAGGGAACGCCCCGCGCCCCGGCCCTGAACGTCCAAGCCTTCCTCACCCAAACCAACGACCAGGCCATGCAGTTCATCATCTCCGGCGGCGTGCCAGGCACCGCCATGCCCGCCTGGGGCGACCGCATGACCGAAGCCGACATCCAGGCCATTGTGGGCTTCATCCGCCAGTGGGAGCCGACCGCGCCCGAAGTAGCCAACCCCACCCGCCCCGGCGGAGGCGGCCCGCCCTGGCTGCGAAATAACTCTACGAACCCGGCCCAGCCGGGGCAGCCTGCCCAGCCTGGTCAGCAAACGCCCTCTGGCGGCGCGGGCGGCCCGCCCTGGGAGCAATCCCAAACCCAAACGGCCTGGTGGCAAACCCTTAATTGGCCGCTCCTGCTCGGTATCACCGCCGCCCTCTCGGTCATCTTCTCCCTCATCGCCGCCGGGTTGAGCGGGTTGAAGAAACCTTAACTTTTTGTACACGGAATCTCACGGATTTTTCTTAAAAAATCCTTGTAAATCCGCCAAATCCGTGTACGAGTTTTGATTTTTTGGCCCCAGATAAGATGTTCACCTTTTGTTTAGCTGGTGTCCTTCATGTTTCAGCCCTTTCCTGACCGTATCTCTGCGTTTGTTTTTGCGTCATAATGGATACAGGATGACCACTGATAGCGAATTGCTCTTCCGCCTGGCGCGCTCGGAACGGCAGGCTTTTGCCGAAGTGTACGATACCTTCAGCCCGGGCCTGTACCGTTACGCCTACCGCCTGCTGGGCGACGCCGAAACCGCCGAAGAGTGCGTGGCCGAAACCTTCAGCCGCTTTCTGGAGGCTTTGCGGCGCGGCAAAGGCCCGCGCGATTACCTCCAGGCCTACCTGTACCGCGTGGCGCACAACTGGATAACCGACTTCTACCACCGCTCGCCCCCGCCCGCCGAAGAACTAGCCGAAACCCAGCCTGCGCCCGACCCCCTGCCCGAATCGGAGACGATTCGGCGCGAGGGGCAGGCGCGTTTGCGGGCCGCGCTGGCCCAACTGACTCCCGAACAGCGCCAGGTGATTGCGCTCAAATACCTGGAAGAGCTGGAAAATGAGGACGTAGCGCAGATTGTGGAAAAGCCGGTTGGCGCTGTCAAATCCTTACAGCACCGCGCGCTGGCCAGCCTGAAACGCCTGCTCATGAAGGATGTGACCGATGACTGATGAACTCGACCCCCAACTGAAACAAATGCTCGATAGCCTGAAACCCGTCCCGCCGCGCAACCCGGCGCGGGCGGCGCGTGGACGAGCTCGTTTTCTGGCAGAATCCGCCCAGCCCGTATCTCAAAACGCCTTCCTGCGTCTCATAAAGCAAATCCCACCATTCAGGAAGGAGCGTTTTTCGATGAACACCATTCTCACCCTTATCCTGGTCTTCGCCGCGCTGTTTGGCGGCGCCGCTGGCACGGTGTATGCCGCGCAGGAGGCCCTGCCAACCGAAAGCCTCTACCCGGTCAAGACCATCACTGAAGACCTGCGCCTCGCGCTGGTCTCCGAACCCGAAGCGCGGATGACCCTGCTGGCCGACCTGGCCCAAATCCGCGTTCAGGAAATGACCCAACTGGCCGAATCTGGGCTTGTCCCGCCGGAAGCGACGCTCGCCCGCTGGCAGGAACATACCCGCCAGGCGCTCGAATTGGCCGCTTCCCTGCCCGAACCCGACATGCTGCGGACGATGGAACAATTACGCGACCGCTTGCGCGACCAACTGCGGCTGATTGAGGAATGCGCAGCCACTGGCGAACCTCTCCAAACCATGACCCGCGCCCGCGACCGGCTGCAGGAACACCTGCAACGATTGGACAGCGGCCTGAGCGACCCACAGGGCTTCCGCAACGCAACCCAACATGGCTTCCCCACCGAACCGCCCGACGGCGATGTCCCCGGCAACCTGCCCGAAGCCACCCCCGGCGCAGGCAGCGGCTACGGCCCCGGCAACCCGCCCGAAGCCACCCCCGGCGCGGGCAGCGGCTACGGCCCCGGCAACCCGCCCGAAGCCACCCCCGGCGCGAGCAGCGGCTATGGCCCCGGCAACCCGCCCGAAGCCACCCCCGGCGCGGGCAGCGGCTATGGCCCCGGCAACCCGCCCGAAGCCACCCCTGCTCCTGAAAATGGCGCCGGTCAGGGCAAAGAAAATCGGCCATAAAGCTGAACACAGCCCATAGTGTGGCTCAAAAAAAGAAACCCCGCTCTTCAAAGAGCGGGGTTTCTTTTGCCCTGCGGAACGTGAATTTGGCCGACTTTTCTGCGACATCGGTGAAATGAAAGCATGAAGTTGTGTAAATCAAAATGCAGAAATTTCAACCAGGGTATTGACTCTCATTTTGATTTATTGTATGATTAACGCGCGTTAGTAACTCGCGTTAGTTACGGAGGCGGCATACGATGGGCAGTAAAACCAGACGAATTACCAGCCAGGACGTTGCCAATCTTGCGGGCGTTTCGCGCACGACGGTCTCGTTTGTGCTGAACAATGTGGAGGGGTTTCAAATCAGCCCGGAAACGCGCCAGAAGGTGCTGGATGCCGCCGCCCAACTCGGTTACGTTCCCGATTCTGCCGCGCAAACTCTCGCCAGCCGCCGCGCCCGCGCCATCGGCCTGGTGATGACGCGCAGTCCGCATCACATCGCCAGCGACTCGTTCCTCCCCCAAATCATCAGCGGCCTGCTGAAAGTGACCAAAACCCAAAACCTGCGCCTGATGATTGAGCAAGTAGATGCTGAACATCAGAACCAGGCCTACCTGGAACTGGCGCGCGCCAAGCGCATTGACGGCATGATTCTGCTCACTCCGCGCATGGACGACGAGGCGCTCATCACTCTCGAAAATGCGGAAATCCCCGCCGTGCTAATGGGGCATTTGCCCAATTCGAACCTGTATTCGGTGGATGTGGACAATCGCGCCGCCGCTGAGCAAGCCGTCCGCTACCTTATCTCACTGGGACACCGCGAAATTGCCTGCATCACGAATGCGCCAGTCTCGTATACGGCCGCGCCAGAGCGCGTTCAGGGCTATCTCGATGCATTAACCGCTGCCGGAATCTCCCCCAACCTTGACCTGATTCGCTATGCCGATTTCGACCCGGAAAGCGGCTACGAACGAATGAAATCCCTCTTGCAGGGGGGGGCTTCGTTTACCGCTGTCTTTGTTGCCAGCGACAACGTCGCCATCGGCGCGAAGTCGGCCATCCGCGAGGCCGGTCTGCGCGTGCCGGATGATATTTCGATGATGGGTTTCGATGATATTCCCTGGTCGCGTTACTCTGACCCGCCGCTCAGCACCGTTCACCTGCCCGCCGAAGCCCTGGCGCAGCAAGCCTGCGTGGTGTTGCTCGATTTGATTCAAGGACAACTCCCCTCGGTCAAACATCTCAATCTGGAGACCGAATTGATTGTGCGGAAATCCTGTAGAAAGCTGGCCTGAAAGGAGGTGATTGCTCCGTACCAAGACGTTGATGACACGGTTATTTCGAATCAAACCATTTCAACCAAACGTAGTAAAAGAAGAGGAGAAAGGAACATGAAAACCAATCGTACTTTTTGGCTCTTGACCAGTCTGCTCGTCCTGGCCGCAATGATTTTGAGCGCCTGTGGCGGAGCAACCGCCACCCCAGCGCCTGCCGCTGAACAACCCCAGCAGCCCGCCGAGCAAGGCGGCCTACCCAAAGGGGATGGTAAAGTCACCATTTATGGTGGGTATGGCGAAGCACAAGGTGCTGCATTCCAAAAAGCGTTGACCGAGTTTGGTCAGGCCAATGGAATCGAGGTGACGTTCGTCTCGCTCGCCAGTTTTGATACTGACATTAAAGTTAAAATCGAAGCCGGGCAAGAACCAGATATTGCCATGTGGCCACAACCGGGCGGCCTCAAGAATCTAGCCGAATATCTCATGCCGCTGGAGGATGTGATTGACTTGAGCAAGCCGCTCTCCACCCTGGTGCCTGGATGGGATAAACTCGCCGTGGTGGATGGGAAAATCTACGGTCTGCCTGTTTCGGCCAACATGAAGACTCTCGTCTTCTATAACCCCTCTGCATTTGCAAAACATGGGTACACGGTGCCAACCAACGCCGCCGAATTGGAAGCCCTGGAAGCCAAAATTAAAGCCGATGGCACAGGCTATCCCTGGTGCGCGGGCATCGAATCGGGCGGTGCGACAGGCTGGCCCTTTACCGACTGGCTGGAGCAATACGTTCTTGATTTTTATGGCCCTGAGGTTTATGCCAAATGGATTACCGGAGAAGTGGATTTTGCCTCTCCCGAAATTACCAAAGCCGCCGATGAAGTTGCCAAACGCCTGCTGGCCGAGGGTCAGGTGAACGGCGGCGGCATTTCAATGGCAACCGACTCCTTCCAAAACACCGCGCCGCTCTTCGCGGATGGCAAAGAAAACGGTCAGTGCTTCATGCTGCGCCAGGGTTCGTTCATCACCGCCTTCATGCCTGAAAATATCCAGGAAGAAATCAAAGCAGGCAACTACACCAACCTGGATGTCTTTCCCCTCCCTGCTCCTGAAGGCGGTCAGGCGGGCGTTCTGGGCGGCGGCGATATTGCCGGGGTCTTCAAAGGCCATGCCGACCAGGATGTTGCCAAAGTGCTGGAGTTCATTTTCAGCCCCGAGGTGTTGAAGTATCAGGTAGCGACGGGCGATATTTCCCCGCACAAGACTTTTGACCTCTCGCTCTATCCCAATGAAATGCAGCGCAAGATTGGTCAAGCAATGGCGAATGCGGCGGTATTTGGCTTCGACGCTTCCGACCAGATGCCCGCCGAAGTCAATGCCGAGTTCTGGGCGGCTGGCACCGACTTCGTAGCAGGGCGCATTACCTGGGAAGAGGCTGCCAAACGAATTGACAGCAAATACCCATAAATCGGCTACAGAAGAATGGTGGCGGCGGAGAGGTGGCAACCCGCCGCCACCTCGTTTCTCAAACCCTGCGGAGGTAGAAAATGGGTGACATTCTATTCGGTTTATTGGCCATTCTGATTGGCGTGGCTGCCAGTTATGGCCTGTACTGGCTGCTGAATCTCCTGCTATCGTTTCTTCCGGAACGGATACGCAAAAAGAGCGACTGGTTGGCCTTTCTCACGCCTGCCGCCGTGCTGGTGATTCTGATTCTCGTTGCGCCGCTGTTCCAGACCATCGTCTGGTCTTTTATGGATGACCGCGCGAGGAATTGGGTAGGATTTGAAAATTACATTGACCTGTTTACCGACCCACGCTTTTTACAAATTTTGCTCAACAACTTTTTGTGGGTACTGGTTGTGCCAGCGCTCACTGTAGCATTTGGCACAGCTGCTGCCGCGCTCTCAAACCAGGTGGGGCCAAAACTGGAGAGCATCTTTAAATCGCTGATTTTCATGCCCATGTCCATCAGTTTTGTAGCCGCTTCCACCATTTGGGCCTATTTTTACGCGTATGTCCCGCCGGGCCGCCCCGAAGTGGGTCTGCTGAATGCGGTCATCACCTCGCTTGGTTACTCATCTCAACCCTGGCTGACCATTGACGAATGGCACATCAACTCCTTCCTGCTCATGGCCGTCGTCGTCTGGCTGCAAGTGGGATATTCAATGGTGGTTATCTCTTCAGCCATCAAATCCGTTCCAGAAGAAACCATCGAAGCCGCCCAATTGGATGGCGCCAATCCCTGGCAAATTTTCTTCCGCATCATCCTGCCACAAGTATGGGGAACCGTAATGTCTGTCTTCGTCACCATCCTGATTCTGGTGATGAAAATTTTCGACATTGTTCTGGCAATGACGCGCGGCAACTTCAATACCAGCGTGCTGGCCTTTGAGTGGTACAAACAGTTCTTTGAAAACTCCAACATTGGCCCTGCCTCGGCAGTGATTACCGTCTTGGTCATCTTAATTGCGCCACTCATGTGGCTGCAAATCCAAACCGCCCGCCAACAGGAGATGTTGCGATGAGCAAACCCGTTCACGTCCTCCGAAAATTGAACCTGGGCAGCACCTTAGGGATGCTGATTCTGGTGGTCATCTGGTCTGCGCCTACCCTGGGCTTGCTCATCACGTCTTTGCGGCCCAGTTCGTTGGCTGAAACCTCTCCCTGGTGGGAAGCCTTGTTCAACCCGCTTGGCACAGTCTGGACGCTGGATGCATACGAAAAATCGTTCAACAGCGGCATGTTGGATTCGCTCATCAACACCTTTGCCGTCACCATCCCGGCCACCATCCTGCCGCTGATGATTGCCGCCAATGCCGCCTACGCCTTCACCTTTCTTGACTTTAAAGGCAAAGAATTCTTCTTTGCGCTGCTCATTGCGCTGATGGTCATTCCACTGCAATCTTCACTCATTCCCGTCTTGCGCAGCATGGTGTGGATTCAGCGTAACCTGGGAATTCAATTTACCGGCACCTACGTGAGCGCATGGATTGTTCACAGCGCCTTTGCCATGCCCCTCGCCATTTACATCCTGCGCAACTACATGATGACCCTGCCGAGAGAACTCATCGAAGCCGCCAAAGTGGATGGAGCCAGCAGTTACCAGATTTTCTGGAAATTGATTCTGCCTATGTCTATCCCGGCGCTGGCATCGTTTGCGATTTTCCAGTTCCTGTGGGTTTGGAATGACTACCTGATTGCTTTCGTCTTCGTCGGTGAGCAAAAAGCAGTCATGACCTACCGCCTGCTGCGTCTGTTGGGTCAATATGGCCAGGGCTGGCGCGACGTCGCCGCCGGGTCGTTCATCTCGCTCATCGTACCGCTCATTGTCTTCTTCAGCCTGCAACGCTACTTCGTACGCGGCCTGCTGGCCGGTTCAGTCAAAGGTTAACCTTCAATGACGCTCCCTTTGCATCCGCGCTTTCACTTTATGCCCATCTCCGGTTGGATGAACGACCCCAACGGGCTGGTTGTCCTGGCCGGAGAATATCACCTGTTCTATCAACACTATCCTTATAGCGTAGACTGGGGGCCGATGCACTGGGGTCACGCCGTCAGCCGCGACCTGATACGCTGGGAACACTTACCCATTGCGCTGTTCCCAGACGATGACGGCATGATTTTCTCCGGCTCTGCGGTGGTAGATTGGCACGACACGGCCGGTTTTGGCCGCGAAGCGCTCGTTGCCATCTACACCTGCCACCGCGAGCCGGGACATCACGAGACGCAATGTTTGGCCTACAGTCTCAACCAGGGGCGCGAATGGCACAAATATCCTGGCAACCCGGTTCTGCCCAACCCCGGCCTGCGCGATTTCCGCGACCCCAAGGTATTTTGGTGGCAAAACCGATGGGCGATGGTGCTGGCCGCTGGGCGCCAGGTGCTGTTTTACCACTCCACCAACATGAAAAACTGGACATTGAGTGGAAAGTTCGCCATCCAACCCAACCAACCCAACAGCGTGTGGGAAACACCCGACTTGTTCCCCCTTTCCATCAAAGAAACGGGGGAAACGCGCTGGGTCCTCACCCTGGGCGTTTCCGATGGCGGCCCAGCAGGCGGCTCTGCTTCACAATATTTCATCGGTCATTTTGATGGACAAACCTTTCATCCCGAAACTCCGCCGCACTCCCCCCTGTGGTTAGATGACGGCCCCGATTGTTATGCCGCCCAGACCTGGTCCGATGAACCTTTGGGCCGCCGCGTACTGGCCGCCTGGTTGAACAATTGGCGCTATGCCCGCCAAACTCCGCCCCTGCCCGCGCGCGGCCTCTTGACCCTACCCCGTGAACTCTCGCTCATCGAAACCGCACAAGGCCCACGCCTCGCCCAAAAACCGATTTCGGAACTCGCGGCATTTCGCGAGACGCTCTTCGACCAGACGAACTTCACCTTGCGGCCTGGTCAAAACCCTCTGGCAGACATGCGCAGCACCGCTCTCGACCTGGAGATGGACGTTATCCCCACCGCGCCGCGTTTTGGTCTGCGATTGCGAATTGGCAAAGACGAATGGACCTTGCTCGTGGTAGATTTTCAGGCCCGTCTTTTGCACCTCGACCGTTCTCGCTCTGGACAGGTGAATTTTCATCCCGATTTTGCGGCAGTTCACTCGGTCGCCCTGCCAGAGTTTGACGAAGTTTTGCGTTTGCGAATCGTGTTAGATACCACCTCCATCGAAGTTTTTGCCGCCGATGGACAGGTGGCTCTCACCGAACTCATTTTTCCCTCGCCCGAAAGCGACGGATTAGAACTATTCACCGAAAGTGGAAACCTGCTCATCCAAACCCTGCGGCTCCATCGGCTGGCCTTGCCCTCACTCACCGAATCGCGGCCTTGATTCATCATTCAGCCTTTATCACACCCCATAAATCACTCACTATGTTCGACTCTCTCTGGTACAAGGATGCTGTCTTCTACGAACTCAACGTGCGCGCCTTTCAGGATAGTAACGGCGATGGCATTGGCGATTTGCCCGGCCTGCTCACCCGCCTGGATTACCTTCAATCGCTGGGGGTGGATTGCATCTGGCTCTTGCCCATTTACCCCTCCCCCCTGCGCGATGACGGCTACGATATCGCCGATTACCGCAACATCCACCCCCATTACGGCACGCTGAACGACTTCCGGGCATTGATTGAAGCCGTTCACGCGCGCGGAATGCGCCTCATCACCGACCTGGTGCTGAATCACACCTCCGACCAGCATCCCTGGTTTCAGGCCGCCCGCGCCGACCGCAACTCGCCCTACCGCACTTACTACGTCTGGAGCGATACCGGCCAGGAATACGCCCAAACGCGCATCATCTTCCTGGATACTGAACCCTCTAACTGGACCTGGGACGAGCAGGCCGGGCAATACTACTGGCATCGCTTCTATGCCCACCAGCCCGACCTGAACTACGACAACCCTGCCGTGCGCCGCGAAATGCTCGAAGTCGTCCGCTTCTGGCTCGAATTAGGCGTGGACGGTTTCCGCGTAGACGCCGTACCGTATCTTTACGAACGCGAAAACACCAACTGCGAAAATCTGCCCGAAACGCACGCCTTTCTCAAAGAACTGCGCAGTTTTGTAGATTCTCATTATCCGGGCCGACTCTTGCTGTGTGAAGCCAATCAGTGGCCCGAAGACCTGCGCCCCTACTTTGGCGAAGGCGACGAATTTCACATGGGCTTTCACTTTCCGCTCATGCCGCGCATCTTCATGGCGCTCAAGAAAGGCCGCGCCGAGGACATCCATGCCATTCTCAAGCGCACGCCAGCCATTCCACCCTCCTGCCAATGGGCAACCTTCTTGCGCAATCACGATGAACTGACTCTCGAAATGGTCACGCCCGAAGAACGCGCCTGGATGTGGCAACAATACGCCCCCGACCCGCGCATGAAACTCAACCTGGGCATCCGCCGCCGCCTGGCGCCCCTGCTCGGTGGCAACTACCGCAAAATTGAACTGGCCCACTCACTCTTGCTTACCCTGCCCGGCTCGCCCGTCCTATACTACGGCGATGAAATCGGCATGGGCGAAAACCTGACCCTGCCCGACCGTAATGGCGTGCGTACCCCCATGCAATGGGATGACAGCCCCTTTGCCGGGTTTTCGACCGTCCCGCCGTATGCGCCCTTCCCCGACGGAGACTATGCCCCGGCGCGGGTCAACGTCACCACCCAACTGCACGCCCCCCACTCACTCTTCCATCATTTGCAGCATATGCTGGTCGTCCGCAAACGGCATCGTGTCTTCGGGCGCGGCGCGCTCACCTGGCTGCAAAACGCCGCCAACCCCGCTGTGGCCGCATATCTGCGCACCTTAGGCGGCGAAACCATCCTGGTTCTCAACAACCTGAGCGATTCACCGCAAACCCTCGCCATCACACCCAACCTGCGTGGCGCTTCGCGTGACCTGCTCACTGGCTGGCTCTACCATTTACGCGCATCTATCACCCTTGCGCCCTACCAATTTCTTTGGCTCAGCCTCGAAGAATGACCCTATCAACAGGAATTCATTTCCCTAATATGTCTGAATCCTCTCGTTCTCTCCGCCGTCTTTTGCCGTGCCTGGAAGCAACCTTTGCCCCTCAAATTGCTGCTGACCCACAGCGGTGGCAGCAATTGACCCGGCGGTTACAAACGCACTTCCCAGCGCTCTTTGCGCTCTACCTCGACCTTTATAGCGCGCGCTACGACTTCTTCTACCACCTTCAAGACTTACTCTTCACCCTCGCGCGCGCCTGGTTCGAGCGCCCTGCCGACCTGCGCGCCCTCGATAAACAGCGCGAAGCCGACCCGCTCTGGTTTCAATCTCACAAAATGCTGGGCGGTGTGATTTATGTAGATTTGTTCGCAGGCGACCTGGAAGGCGTGCGCGCCAGAATCCCCTATTTTCAGGAACTCGGCCTCACTTACCTGCACCTCATGCCATTCTTCCGAATGCCGCGGGGTGAAAACGATGGTGGCTACGCCGTTAGCGATTACCGCCAGGTTCACCCGCCGCTCGGCACGATGGAGCAGCTGGCCACCCTGGCCCGCGACCTGCGCGCCGCCGGAATCAGCCTGGTGGCCGACCTGGTGTTCAACCACACCTCCAATGAACACCCCTGGGCGCAGGCCGCCCTCACCGGAGACGAAGACGCCCGCGAACTCTACTTTTTCTTCCCCGACCGCACCCTGCCCGACCAGTACGAACGCACCCTGCGCGAAATCTTCCCCGATGAACACCCCGGCGCGTTCTCTCCTCTCCCCGCCGGAGACGGTTCTGGCGCAAAGCCCTCTGGCTGGGTCTGGACTACCTTCCACTCGTATCAGTGGGACCTGAACTACGCCAACCCCGACACCTTCAACCGCATGGCCGGCGAAATGCTCTTCCTCGCCAATCAGGGCGTGGAAATCATCCGCCTGGATGCCGTCGCCTTCATATGGAAACAGATGGGAACGAACTGCGAAAACCTCCCGCAGGCCCACACGCTGATTCGCGCCTTTAACGCCGCCGCGCGCATCGCCGCCCCAGCACTGCTCTTCAAATCCGAAGCTATCGTCCACCCGGACGAAGTGGCGCGCTACATCCACCCGGAAGAATGTCAGCTTTCGTACAATCCGCTCCTGATGGCGCTCTTGTGGAACTCGCTTGCCACCCGCAAAGTACGGCTGCTCTCCCAGGCGCTTGCCAGCCGCTTTCGGATTCATCTCAAAACGGCATGGGTCAACTACGTGCGCTGCCATGACGACATCGGCTGGACCTTTGCCGATGAAGACGCGGCCAGCCTGGGCGTCAACGGCTTCGACCACCGCCATTTCCTCAACGACTTCTATCGTGGGCGCTTCCCCGGCAGTTTTGCGCGCGGCCTGCCCTTTCAGGAAAACCCAAAAACCGGCGACTGCCGCATCAGCGGCGCTTGCGCTTCGCTGGCCGGGCTGGAAAAAGCCCTGACTGAAGAAGGCCCCACCGAAGTGGAACTCGCCATCCGCCGCATTCTGCTCATTCACGGCATCATCCTCACAGTCGGCGGAATCCCCCTCCTCTATTTGGGCGATGAAATCGGCACGCTCAACGATTACTCCTACCAGAGCGACCCCGCCAAAGCCGCCGATAGCCGCTGGGTTCACCGCCCCCGCGCCGATTGGGCGCGCTACGCCCGCCGACACGACCCGCACGCCATTGAAGGGCGCGTTTATAACGGCCTGCGGCAAATCATCCAATTGCGGAAAGAACATGAAGTCTTCTCCGGTCACGACCTGCGCGTGCTGGAGACCGGCAACCTCCATGTTCTGGGCTACGAGCGTCGGTTTGAGAAACACCGCGCGCTGGTCTTTGCCAACTTCTCCGAGCAAGAACAAACCCTGACACCAAACATATTGATTCAATTGGATGCCTGCGCCCTGAATCTCATCTACGGGCAAGCCGCCATCTCCGAAACCGGCGCGCTCACCCTGCCACCGGTGGGGTTTATAGTCTTAGCATAATCTACCCTGCCAGCCTCTGCGTCTGCTTTCAACGCAAAGCCGCTCACCCGCAACTGACCAGCCTGGCTGATTGCGTGCATCGCGCCTTTGCGTTGATTTTTTCTACTTACCCTATTCATCATCCGCTTCTCTGCTTCATCCAGTCCCCCATCCGCTTTCCACCCGCTTCTCTGCTTCATCCAGTCCCCCATCCACTTTCCATCCGCTTCTCTGCTTCATCCAGTCCATCATCCGCTTTCCACCCGCTTCTCTGCTTCATCCAGTCCATCATCCGCCTTCCACCCGCTTCTCTGCTTCATCCAGTCCATCATCCGCTTTCCACCCGCTTCTCTGCTTCATCCAGTCCCCCATCCGCTTTCCACCCGCTTCTCTGCTTCATCCAGTCCCCCATCCGCTTTCCACCCGCTTCTCTGCTTCATCCAGTCCCCCATCCACTTTCCATCCGCTTCTCTGCTTCATCCGTTGTGTCATCCGTTCCCAAAATATGGCATAATGGAATAGACTTATCCGGTTTTTACAGGCACAGAGGCCGCCATGACCTTTCAACTCGTCCGCTATTCCCAGCAAGACCCGCGCTGGAAGAACGACCCGCTTGGCTTGAGCAGCACCTCCACCATCGGCGAATTTGGCTGCGCCCTCACCAGCGCTGCCATTTACTTAAGCGGCTTTGGCTACCCTGAAACCCCGCAAACCCTCAACGAAAAGCTCAAACAACGCGGCGGCTTTGTGCAGGATGCCATTGTATGGTCTGCCGTCAGCAATCTTTACCCCAAAGTACGCTTCAAAAACATCATCACCTTTCGCGACACCGACGCCCCCCTCGAAGCCATTGGCAATGCCGTTCTGGCCGGTCAGCCGGTCATCCTCGAAGTAGATAGTTCCCCCCGCGCCGGCCTGCAAACCCACTGGGTCGTTGCCTACCAAAAAGTCGGCAAAGACTTTCTTATCCTTGACCCCTGGCCCTTCCCTACCGAAGACGGCAAAGATGTTTCGCTCATGAACCGCTACAGTCACGGCAAAGAACTCAAACGAGCCATCACCGCCGCCGTATGGTACGAATGCATCGAAACCGGCGCCGGAGCCGAAATTCCCCCCGCCAGCGCCCCGGCGGACGGCGGCTTTTATGTGCGCGTCAAAGCCGAGGCTGTCTCTGGCCTGCGCATCCGCTCTGCCGCCAGCACCAATTCCAGCACTCTCTCTATCGAATATCCCAACACCTTCCTGAAAGTCATCGAAGCCGAGGCCACCGCCCGCCCGAAAGTGGGCGTCTTCGACCAATGGCTGCGCGTTCGCACGCCGCAGGGCGTTGAAGGCTATTGCGCTGCCTGGTTTGTGGAGACCGCGCCGGTCGTTTCCCCGGCCCCGGTCACGCCCCCCGCGCCCGAACCGGAGACCCCGCCCCAACCAGAGCCGACCCCGCCGCAGCCGGCTCCCGTCATCATCAATCGCGTTCGCCCCTCCGTTGCTGACGGCCTGGAGAACACGCCCACCCCCGCGCCTGCGGACCGCCGCCTGACTGTTTCTGCCAACCAGAGCGGCACGCACCGCCTGATGGCCGACATCTGGAACCGCTATGGCGGCCTGCTTGCTGCGCTCTCCGACAAAATGGGCATCGAACCGGGCGCAGCCGTCTCGGTATTGGCCATCGAATCGGGCGGGCAAGCCTTTGGCCCCGATGGGCGACTCTTGATTCGCTTCGAGAATCATTTATTCTACAACTACTGGGGCAAAAACAACCTTGCCAAATTCAACCAGCACTTCGCCTTTGACCCCAACCGCCGCTGGGAAGGCCACCGCTTCCGCGCCAACCCATCTGGCGCATGGATGGATTTTCACGGCAACCAATCCAAAGAATGGGAAGTCTTCCAGTTTGCGTGCAGTCTCGATGACTCCGCCGCCAAAAGTTCCATCAGCATGGGCGCGCCACAAATTATGGGCTTCAATTTCCAGGTCATCGGCTATGCCTCGGCGCAGGATATGTTCAACGCCTTCTCACGCAGTGACCGCGACCAGGTCGTCGGCTTCTTCGATTTCGTCAACAACATCCTGCCAGGCGGCGGAGCGGTTGGACACCTGCGCCGCAAGGATTTCACCGCCTTTGCCACCGTTTATAACGGTTCAGGCCAGGCTGCCTACTATGGCAACCTGATGAAAAACGGCTACGACGCCTTCAACCAACTATATAATTCGCTCCCGCCGGTCGCGCCTCCCCCTCCGGTGGTCGAGCCTATCGAGACGCAACCCCAACCCTCTCAACCTTCGCCACAGCCCCAACCGGCTCCTCAGCCTGCGCCTCTCCCCCCACCCGAAGAAGAAAAACCAAAAATCTACGTCACCGTCTCGCGCAGTCTGGCCCCTGGCGGAATCCGAATGCGCAAAATCCCCAGCCTGGCGGGCGCACTCATTTCCATCGAACCCCCCGGAGCCAGGCTGCGGCTGGTTAAACCGGAAGAACGCACAAAAATTGGCAAACAAAAAGAATGGCTGCACGTCCGCAACCGAAAAAACCAGGAAGGCTTCATTGCCGCCTGGCTAGTAGAGTTCGATGCCGCAAAATCTCAGGAACAGGCGGCAGTCTCGTTTTCCGTTGCCGATTTCACCGAGCCAGAACCATACCAGGTTTACGTCTCTGGCCTGGCTGGCATGGGTGGAGTGCGCCTGCGCGATGCGCCTACTTTCAGCGGCAGGGTCATCCGCAGCCTTCCCATCGGCACTCCGCTGGAAGTGCTGGAAGACGCTGTTGCGGCCCAGCTTAAAATTGGCCGGTTTAACGAGTGGGTGAACGTCAAAGAACCGCTTGGCGCGCAAGGCTATGTGGCGGCCTGGTTCCTGGAAGAATAGTTTATAAAATCACACCTCCTTGCAGGCGTGATTCCTGCAGTGATGTGGTTCGCTTTGTTTTTTAAGATGCCAGGGAGAAACATCGGCCTGCAGAAGGCGCCCCCCCACCCCAAGCGCTTTCACAAAAAAACAGCCTGTTTCCACGCATCATCACCCGCAGGAACGGGACAATGGTAAAAGCAAGTCGGCTCTTCTTCTCACCGCTGATGTGCTTCCGCCCCAAGAAGAAATACACCCCTAACCTGCCTGAAAGCGAGTGGCAGGCTACTTAGATTATTATAGAAGAAAAACATGGGGCCAAGTGAGCAGATTGCAGATATGCCGCTGAGCCACTAACAAGGTTTTTCCTCAATGATGGTGGTCATATCGGGCAGATTGGGAACAATGCACAAAAATTCGAACGGTTCATTGCCGGTGTTCTGATACCAATGAGGAATCTCCGCCGGGATATAGATAACATCGCCCTTTGCCACTTCAAACACTTCGTCGCCAATCCCAATGCGCGCTGTGCCACTCAGCACATATTGCTCGTGTTCGACGGTGTTGGTATGTCGAGGCATCCCGCCTCCCGGTTCCATCACAAAGCGGCGCATGGCAAAGTGCGGCCCTTCATGAGCCGAAATTAACACCTGCCGGGTTGTTTTTACGCCGCTGGGGACAACGGTCACTTCCACATCGTTTACATTCTTTACAGACATACTGCCTCCTGGCTGCTGGGAAAAACGTCTTGAAACCTGGGCTTACGCTGCGCCTGCTTAATTGTACCAACTTCTGGCTTGCGGAAACTACTTGCGTGCCGTCACAGACCCGGCCTGGACATGCCAGAGCGTAGATTCTTGCACAAATTCAGGCGTAAAAAAATGGTCATCGGTGGTGGTGAGCAGGGTCTGGTCGGGTTCAGAAAGGGCAGTCAGTAAATCGGCGCGACGCTGCCCGTCCAGTTCGGCCATCACTTCATCGAGCAAAACAACCGGCCACTCGCCGGTTTTCTCTTTCATCCAGGCGACTTCGGCCAGTTTCAAGGATAAAAGGGTAGTGCGCACTTGCCCCCGCGAACCAAAATCCCCCAGGTCAAGATTATTTGCAAGAAAACGCAGTTCGTCACGATGAGGGCCAATCGAGGTCACGCCACGGTTGATTTCCTCGGCGCGCAACCTGCGGAGAGCGTCAGCAAATCCTTTCTGAATGGTGGGCAAGTCCACGCCGGAGCGGTCCACCGGAGAATCGATGTTGAGAGAAATCTGCCCGCCGGGAGGAAGCAAGGGGTCAAAAGCCGGGCGATAAGAGAGCCGCAACACTTCTTTGCCACGCGTCAAGTTCAGGTGCGCGTGCCGGGCAAATCGCTCCAGTTCTTGAATAGCCTGGATGCGCCAAAAGATGAGTTTTGCGCCGGTTTCTACCAGGTTAGAGTCCCAGAAGTCGAGTTGTGATTGGTCGCCTCCGCGCTCAGAAAGCAGTTTGAGCAGGGCATTGCGCTGCTCAAGCGTCTTCTGATACTCGCTGAGCGCCTTTGCATAGCCGGGGATGGTTTGCGCCAGAGACAGGTTCAGGATGCGGCGGCGCTCTTCAGGGCCGCCCTCCAGCACTTGTGACATTTGCGGAATGTATAACGCGGCGTTAAACAAGCCGATAACTTCGCCAGCCGAACGCTTGACGCCATCCAGCAAAATTTCCTTGCGAGTACGTTGCCCATTGAGAACCCCAACCGGTTCAAGGATGATGCGCGCCTCGATACGGTGAGAGCGTCCCTGGCGGACGAAATCGGCCACGATGCGCGCAACGGCCAGGCTGGACGAGTCGCTGACGGCGACAAAGTTGACCAATTGCCGGTCGGTGTTCGTCTGGAAAGAAGAAAACGTCGCCAGAAAATAAACGGCCTCCAGCACACTGGTTTTGCCCTGGGCGTTGCTCCCCACCAGCAAAACAGCCCGCCTTGGAACATCCATATCCAGGCGGGCGAAATTGCGAAAATTGGTGAGAGAGAGATGGGTGAGATACATGCGGAATGACGGTTACAAAAATGACGCATCACTCGTAACCCGCGATGCACCCGGCTTACACAGTATCTTCCACCGGGCCTTCTGGTTTCCAGACTTTAGTGGCGCGGTCGGTAAACAGGATGCCATTCAAATGGTCAATTTCATGCTGAAAAATGCGGGCTGTCCAATCTTTGAGTTTGAGCGTGATGGGTTGTCCGCGCCGATTCTGGCCTTTGACGGTGATGGTCTCGAATCGTTCCACTTCACCCAGGTAGCCGGGGATAGAGAGACAGCCTTCGGCCCCGCTCACAGTTTCGGACGAGGTACGGGTGATTTCAGGGTTGACAACCACATAGAGTCGTTTAGGAGCCGCTTCAGCGTCCTCTCGTTCTTCGTCTTCCTCTTTTTCGAAGTACTCCACCACAATCACTTGCTCCAAAACGCCTATTTGGGGCGCAGCCAGCCCAACGCCCGGCGCTTCGCGCATGGTTTCGACCATATCATCAATTAACGCTTGCAGTTTATCGTCGAATTTCGTCACTTTCTGCGCTTTGCGCCGCAACACCGGGTCGGGGACGGTTACGATTTCACGAATTGCCATGTTTTTTCTACCTTTATCGTTTTACGGATACTTTGCTGACCGATTTTACACCAGGTCAATCTCGATTGGCTTGCTTCCGCTCTTCTTCAATTTCCTGAATGGTTTTGTGATAGTACGCCAGCCATTCGGCCATGCGCTCACGCTCATTGGCGGTTTCGGCCTGTTTTTTCTTCACCAAACTGACCTGCAAACGTCTCACAATGTCCTGCTGAACCGTCGGTGGGTCGGCTACATCTTCAAAGTCGAAGTGGGCGCCGCCAACCGTGATGTAGACCGTACCATAGTTAAACAGCATTTCAATCAGCCCATTTCGTTTATATTCCGTACTGAGAATGCCATCGAGCGGGGCGGCTTTGCGGTCTTCCACCCCAAAGGGTTTTCTGTAGATGTCGATAATCTGGTCAGGCGTCACCTGATAAAGGTCGTTTTTCCAGTCTTCATAGCGATAGAACCACCACAGCGCAAGCCCCATCAGAATGGTTAACAGGATGAAAATGAGCCAGGCAGGCATTGGCCCAATCACAAAAGGATAGGCAATCAACGCTGCCACCACCAGCAACATGCCGCCAATTTGCGGGAACGTGTTCCGAAGCAACACCAGCCAGTGTTTGTGATACGTCACGGTTCCACCGTTTTCCTGGCGCAGGGCAAAAGCTTCGCGCCATTTTTTATAGAGGTAGCTTTCTTTTCTAGAGGCTGATGAGGCCGCCGGGGCGGACTGCGCCTGTGGCGGGGCGGGTTTTGCCATTCCAAGCTTGTTGCGAATGGTGTTTTTGATGAGTTCCTCGTCCATTTTGCGCGACACCACTTTGGTTCGATTCCAATACTCTTCAATCATGGCCGCCGCCTGCAAAGGGTGGCGTACATACGTCATGCGGATTTGTCCAACGAAAGTACGCACGATGACCGTGCCGTAATCAAAAAACTGACGACCCCAGTAATCGGATTCGGTATTGACCGACAGAATAGTCCCCATGGGCGCTTCCTGGCGATTATCGTAGAGCCCGATAATTTTTTCCAGGTACACAACCCGCTGATTGGTCACAATGTAAAAGTCGTTGCTCCAGTCCAGATATAGCCAGGCCGCCCAGGCCAGCGCAATGACCATCAGAAAACCACCCAATCCGGCGGCGAACAGGTTAATGGGCAGGCCAGATGGAAGTTCGCCAAGCGTCAGACCCAGGCCAAGCACGCCAAGGGCAAAGAACAGACCCAGCAATGGCCAAACCAGTAATCGAAGCAGAACAATGTAATGCTTGCGCGCGAGGAAATAGATGACTTCATTTTCAGACAGCCAGGTGAAATTCAGTTCGCTTGCCAGCTGACGACTGTCCATCATCAGGTCAAAGTTATCCCATAGCTTGGGCATCCGCTTCAGCAAAATCTTAAACTCATTACGGTACAAAATCAACAGAGTGGTGCCTGCCTCAGCCTTCGCGGTCGCATTACGGATACCCCCTTTAAGCAAGCCACGCTCGCCGAAATAATCGCCAGGAAAGAGGGTGGCAACTTGCGTACTGCGGTCTTTTTGACGACGGGTCAAGCGAATCCGGCCTTGATAAATCATATAAAACGAATCCGCCGCCATTCCTTCTGAAAAAACAATCTCTTCCTGGTGATAAGTATTTTCTTGCATGATTTCTGCCACGGCAGTCAAATCTTTATCGCTCACCCCACGGAACAGGTGAGATTGCTTAAGAAATGCAACGCGAGCAGAAGTATCGGGCATGCGTTGATTCTAGCATTAAAACTCGCTGTCCGAAGGGAAGGCGCAGCATTGCGCACCAAACCATATCTTAAAAATTTGGAAAAGAGCGGCGTTTTTTGTAATCGCTTACAAAACCGCTTGACTTTCGTAAAAATAAGTGCTATTATCTTTTTGTGACCGCTTACAAAAAGGATTATATCGGAATTTTGTAAACGCTTACAAATCCGGAGGCATGAATGCCCAACGATGAGACACAAGCTGCTGGTAAAGTGACCATCTTTGATGTTGCCGAAGCGTCGGGGGTATCTTATGGAACCGTCTCGCGGGTCATCAACAATGACCCCCATGTGCGAGCCACTACGCGCGCCCGCGTCATGGATGCGATTCAACGGCTTGGGTATGTCATCAACCGCCAGGCGCAAAACCTTGCGCGCGGACAAACGCATGTCATTGGGGTATTGGTCCCGGAATTGGGCAACGGGTATATCGGTGAAATCATGCGCGGCATCGATACTGAACTCGACCAGGCCGGCTACGACTTAATGTTGTTCACCACCCACCGCCGCGCGGCCAAAGAAGCAACCTATGTTGCTTCGCTTGTGCAAGGGGTTGTAGAAGGGCTATTACTCGTTTTGCCGCGCAATCCAGCCGATTACCTGGGCGTTCTCAGCACGCGCAGATTCCCACATGTCCTCATTGACCACCAGGGCGTGGATACCCACAGCCCGGCGGTGGGTGCGACCAACTGGCAAGGCGGGTTTGTTGCCACCGAATACTTAATTGGCCTGGGACATCAACGAATTGGGTTCATTACCGGGTCAATGGATTTGGGGTGCGCGCAAGACCGCCTGGAGGGTTACAAAGCAGCGTTACGCGCGCATCATCTCCCAGTTGCTCCAGAATTAATTTACGAAGGCGATTTTTTTCAAAGTTCAGGGGTGGCGGGCGCCAACGCTCTGCTCGATTTACCAGAACCGCCTTCCGCAATTTTTGCTTCAAACGATGTAATGGCAATGGGCGCCATGGATGCCATTCGTCATCGCGGGTTGCGCATCCCGGATGACATTTCCATTATCGGCTTCGATAACATCCCCCAATCTGCCATGGTCTTTCCTCCCCTGACCACCATTCAACAGCCGCTGGAACAGATGGGGCGGGTTGCAACCCAAATGTTGTTGGATATGCTCAAGGAGCGCGTTGAACGAAATTCGCGCATCGAACTCCCCACCGAACTCATCACGCGTAACTCAACTGCTCCATACAAAAACAGGGTTGGCTAGCCCGCTCAAGCCAATCCAACCCTGTTTCAAGTGTGGAATCCCCACAGAGAAGGAGGACGCTACACACTCAAATTATACGACAACCACATCCATCCTTATCCAAAACGTTTTGTCATTCGATGTGAAATTCAAAAGGAGAAGAAAATGTCTCGCAAGATTTCCACCTTATTAAGCCTTGTGCTGGTTGTCGCATTTGGATTAGCCGCCTGCGGCACACCGACAGCCACCCAGGCCCCTGCCGCTGACCAGCCTGCGGAGCCTGTTGCCACACAAGCGGCCGATACTCCTGCCGCAGCCGATACTCCCGCGCCTGCGGCAGAGAACAAAGTCACCATCACCTGGTGGCATATTTCGACCGCTGAAGACCACAAAGCAGTCTGGCAAAAACTGGCCGATGAATACATGGCCGCTCACCCGAATGTGACCATTGAAATCTCAGTGCTGGAAAACGAAGCCTTCAAAACCAAACTGACCACCGTGATGCAATCGGGCAACCCACCAGATATCTTTCAGAGCTGGGGCGGCGGCGTCATGAATGAATATGCCAAAGCCGGCCTGCTGAAGGATATTACGGCAGACCTGGATGCCGATGGCGGCGCGTGGCGCAATACCTTCTCTCCCGGCGCGTTGGGCGTGTATTCGCTGGATGGCAAGAACTACGGCGTGCCGTGGGATATGGGCATGGTTGGCTTCTGGTATAACAAGGAACTGTTTGCGCAAGCCGGCATTGATACGCCTCCTGCCACATGGGATGAACTTCTCGAAGACGTGAAAGCCCTCAAAGCAGCAGGCATTACCCCAATTGCCCTGGGCGAGGGCGACAAATGGCCCGGCCACTTCTGGTTTGGGTATCTGGCCACCCGCATTTGTGGCGCCGAGGGCTTCAAGAAGGCTGCTGCCCGCACCGGCTCTTTCACCGACCCCTGCTTCGTAGAGGCGGCCAACAAGCTGCTTGAACTCAAAGCGCTCGAACCCTTCCAGGATGGCTACCTGGGCGCTACTTATGGCGACCAGGCAACTGCGGTTGGGAATGGCAAAGCCGCTATGGAACTGATGGGCCAGTGGGCTCCCGCAGTGCAAAAAGATAACAGCGAAAATAAACAGGGCATTGGCGACAAGTTGGGCTTCTTCCCCTTCCCGGCAGTTCCCGGCGGCGCTGGCGACCCGAACGACGCCTTCGGCGGCGGCAACGGCTTTGCGGTTGGTAAAAACGCTTCGCCTGAGGCGGTTGACTTCCTCAAGTATCTGACCCGCGCCGAATCACAGGTTCAGCTGGCCGAAATCAACGTAGCCATTCCGGTTGTCAAAGGCGGCGAAGCAGGGCTTTCTGACCCCTTGATGATTACTCTCCAGCAGACCCTGTCCAAGGCCAACTATTTCCAGTTGTATTACGACCAGGCTCTGCCTCCGGCGGTAGGTTCCGTGGTGAACGACAGCATTCAGGGCGTTTTCGCAGGCACCTTGACGCCTGAACAAGCCATGCAAGCCATCGAAGACTCCGCCGCGCAGGAAATTAAATAGCGCGAACATCCAGTTAATTGGGTGGGGATAGGGTTTCCTGAAAAGACTCATCCCCACCCATTTTTTACAGTTTCTCCAGGGAGTTCCGATATGCAGTCACTACCCGCCATACCGAACATCTTCAAATTAAAGCCCGAGACGGGCCTGCCGCGCAGATTCCAGGATAACCTGATGATTTTCCTGTTCCTGTTGCCTGCCATCGTTCTCTTTCTTCTCTTTGTTGTGTATCCCATTTTCCAGTCCATTTATTACAGCCTGTTCAACTGGAAAGGTTTCGGCCCGGCGGTGGACTTTGTCGGCCTGAATAATTTCAAGAACATCCTGAACGACAAGGTTTTTATGATTGCTCTGCGCAACGGCTTCTTGATTATCGCCTTGTCGCTTTTCGTTCAACTCCCCTTATCATTGATGCTGGCAGTGCTGGTGGGGCGCGACCTGCCCGGGCGGGTCTTTTTCCGCGCCGTGTTTTTCTTGCCCTATGTTCTCTCTGAAGTCATTGCAGCGCTGATGTGGTTATTCATTTTGAACCCAGACCCCGACCGAGGGTTCATTAATGCGGTCATTGTCTTCTTTGGAGGCAAGCCCCAGCCCTGGCTGGGTGACACCAATCTCGTCCTGATTGCCATTTTCGCGGCCCTGACCTGGAAATACTTTGGCTATCACATGCTGCTGTTCATGACCGGCTTGCAAAACATCCCCAGCGAAATTGAAGAAGCCGGACGAGTGGATGGCGCAAATGCAATTCAGAACTTTTTCTTGATTACTTTGCCCCTGCTTTCCAGCACCATCCGCACTTCGGTTTACATCTCCGTGCTTGGTTCTTTGCAGCAATTCATCATGGTCTGGATTATGAGCAAAGGCGGCCCGGTTAACGCCAGCGAGACCATGGCAACCTACATGTACCGCTTCGGATTTGTCCGTTTCCAATTGGGATACGGTTCCGCAGTGGCGATTTACATGTTCCTGATTTGTTTGATTTTCTCGCTCATTTACCTGCAATTGACGCGCAAGCCTGATTACCTGTCTGGCCTGGAAGGATAAAACTATGCAAACAACTCAAACCGCTCGTCCATCCTGGAACGCAAAAAAATTCTTCCAACGGTTTTTCCAATATTCCGTACTGATGGCCGTTGTTGTGATTGTCTTTATCCCAATCGTCATCCTGGTCTTCGGCGCATTGAAAACGCGCGGCGAATTAATGTCCAGCCCATATAGCCTGCCCATTCCTCCGCGCTGGGAAAATATTGTCTCCATTCTGACCACACCGCGTTATTCCTTCTGGCCCATGCTTCGTAACAGCCTGATGGTGATGGTCGCCACAACAACCGGCGTAGTGGTAATTTGCAGCCTGGCAGCCTTCGTCTTTGCTCGCATGGAATTTCGTCTGAAGGGGATTGCGTTCCAACTATTTACGCTTGGCCTGATGTTTCCCATCAACATCGCCATCTTGCCAGTCTACTTTGTCCTGCGCCAGCTCAATCTGATTGACAACCTGTGGGGTGTCATCATCGTCCAGACCGCTTTTCAACTCTCCGGGAATATCATGATTTTGCGCGGCTTTTTCGCCGCCATTCCCGCCGAATTGCAAGATGCCGCCTATATTGATGGCTGCAACGCCTTTGACTTCTTCTGGCGAATTCTGCTGCCGCTTGCCAAACCCGCCCTGGCCGCCGTCGCCGCCCTCACCATGATTATGAGCTGGAACGACCTGCTTGTGCCATTGGTGGTTATCAACAGCGACAAACTCTGGCCTCTGCCACTTGGTACCATGCAATTCCAGGGCCAATATGGGCAAGACCTTTCCCTCGTTTCTGCCTTTGTAGCCCTCTCGGCCTTACCCACCATCATCTTCTACTTGTTCGCCGAACGTCAAATTGTCTCTGGCCTCACCGCCGGAGCAGTGAAAGGGTAGCCTGCCTTGAAAACGAACTTCCATAACCCCATCCTGGCCGGTTGTTACCCCGACCCTTCCATCTGCCGGGCAGGCGAGGATTTCTACCTCGTTACTTCAACGTTTGAGTATTTTCCTGGCCTGCCCATCTTCCACAGCCGCGACCTGGTTCACTGGCGGCAAATCGGCCATGCGCTCACGCGCGAATCACAATTACCGTTGAAAGATGTTCCCTCTTCCTGCGGTCTTTACGCGCCAACCATCCGATACCACCATGGAAGGTTCTACATCATCAACACCCTGGTCGGGGGAAAAACCCATTCAGGCAACTTCATCGTCACTGCCACGGACCCGGCTGGGCCCTGGTCTGAACCAGTCTGGCTGGAAGGCGCTGACGGCATTGACCCATCGCTTTTTTTCGATAGCAATGGCCGAACCTGGTATGTGGGAAGCCGCATGGCGCGTCACGCGCTCTTTGAGGGGCACACCGAAATCTGGCTGCAAGAATTGGATTTGCAGACCATGCGGCTGATGGGCGAACCCATTATCTTATGGGATGGCGCGCTCAAAGGCGCGCGCTGGGCCGAAGCGCCACACCTCTACAAAATGGATGGCTGGTACTACCTGATAATTGCCGAAGGCGGCACAGGTCATCACCATGCCGTGACGATTGCCCGCAGCCGAATCGTCACCGGCCCTTACGAATCCAACCCCGGCAACCCGGTACTTACGCACCGCCATTTGGGGTTAGATTATCCGATTGTCGGCACAGGTCACGCCGATTTGGTGGAAACGCCCGGCGGCGAGTGGTGGGCGGTGTTGCTGGCGATGCGCCCTTATGGCGGGTACTTCTACAACCTGGGGCGCGAGACTTTCCTCGTCCCCATTCGCTGGGAGGAAGGCTGGCCAATCTTCAGCCCCGGTACGGGCCGAGTCGAGTTCGAGTACCCGGCCCCAAACCTGCCGCCGCAACCCTGGCCGCCGTTCCCGGCGCGGGACGACTTCGATACCGAGACGCTCTCTCTCGTCTGGAACTCCCTGCGCGTTTCGCCGGAGCAGTTCAGCAGTCTGAAAGAGCGCCCCGGCTTCCTGCGTCTATATTTGCGCCCGGAGCAACTTTCCGAACATGCCGGGCCAGCGTTCATCGGCAGGAGACAGCAACACGTCTCTTTCACCGCTCAAACAAAATTCGAGTTTACGCCCGCTTCGGCCAACGAATGCGCCGGGCTGGCGCTCAATCAGAGTCCAGACTACCACTACCGCTTCATCGTCACGCGTGAAGAACAGCCCGTCCTTCGGCTGGTCAGACGCGCGGCAGGCGTGGATGAGATTCTCGTCCAAAAGCCGATTTCCGTCCCCTCAATCCGCCTGAAAATCGAAGCGCGCGGACAGGATTACAGTTTCTACTTTGCCGATGAAACAGGCAACTGGCGCGCGCTTTTTGAGAATGCCGATGGGCGCATTTTAAGCACTCCGGTTGCGGGTGGCTTCATTGGCGCATATGTGGGTATGTATGCCAGCAGCAATGGTCAGCCAGCCAACCATTGGGCTGATTTCGACTGGTTTGAATACAACGCGCTAAACGAGAACCCGGTCCAATCTGAAGAATGACAAGGAAATTCGAGAATGCAACCGACGCTCTCCCGCTCTTTTTTGTTTCTCCTCCTGCTCTCCCTGCTGGCAGCCTGCGCCGGCCCCGCCCCTCTGGCAACGGAGACTTCCCCCATGCCAACTGAACCCCCAACCTCCACCCCGCCCGCGCTGCCGCAGGCGGGCGCTTACGAGACCGGCCAATATCGCAACCTGTTTGCTGAATATCTTGGCAAAAGCGATGCTGAAATCCAGACCAAAATTGAGGCGGCTTTTCAACAACTTTTTTACGGCGATGACACTTCGGAGCGCGTTTATTACCCGGTTGGCTCAGACATGGCCTACATACTCGACACCGGCAACGACGACGTGCGCTCGGAGGGCATGTCCTACGGCATGATGATAGCCGCCCAGATGAACCGCAAGGAAGAATTTGACCGCATTTGGAAATGGACAAAAACCTACATGTACCAGAGCGAAGGCGGCTATAAGGGCTACTTTGCCTGGCATTGCAAAACCGACGGCACGCAATTGGCTGCCAACCCGGCATCGGACGGCGAAGTGTGGTTTGTGATGGCTTTGTTCTTTGCCGATGCACGCTGGGGCAGCGGCGAGGGCATCTTCAACTACCGCGCCGAAGCGCAATCTATTCTGGATGTGGCCCTGAACGCCAAAGAGTTGGGTGGCAGCCTGGCTACCAACCTGTTTGACCCCGAAACCAAACAGGTTGTCTTCGTTCCGCAGTTGGGCGAAAACTCCAAATTCACCGATGCCTCATATCACATGCCGCATTACTACGAACTGTGGGCGCGTTGGGCCAACAAAAACAACGACTTTTGGAAAGAAGCCGCCGCCGCCAGCCGCGAATTTTTGCCCAAAGCCGTTCACCCACAAACTGGCCTGGCGCCCAATTATTCCTACTTCGATGGCCGCCCGTACAATGATGACTATCACGGCCAATTCCGCTATGATGCCTTTCGCGTGGGCGCGAATATCGGCATGGATTATTTGTGGTTCTATCCCTCAGCCTGGTATCGGGAACAAGCCAACCGCCAGCTTTCGTTCTTTGCCTCGCAGGGCGTGGATAAGTATGTGGCCGAATATTCGCTGGATGGCAAGCCGCTGGCAGGCCACCGCGCCACCGGGCTGATAGCCACCAACGCCGTCCTGGCGCACGCCGCCGACCCACAAATCGGCCAGCCGTTCGTGCAAGCCCTTTGGGATGCATCCATCCCAACCGGCAAATACCGCTATTATGATGGACTGCTCTACATGCTGGGGCTTTTGCAAGCCAGCGGCAACTTCCGCATTTACGAGCCAGGCGCCGCGCCGCGCGTCGAAGCGCCGCCCCCGCCGCCCGCCATCCAGGGCAAATTCGCGCCCATCACCGGCAAAGCCCTGCTGATGGTGGGGCCAAATGTGGAGGCCGTGAACGCCTATTTCGATAAAGTCGTCAGCGCGCCGGGCGGGGCGAGCCTGGAACTGACGCTCGACTCGCCTGATTTGGACGCGCTGACAGCCCTGGCGAAGCGCTACCCGAACAGCGTCCTTTCGGTAGGGGTATCTTTCTCCGGTCAGGCCGAGGCGATTCTGACCGGCGAGGCTGATTCGCAAATAGATTCCCTGCTCGCGGCGCTGGCATCCTATTCGCGCCCGGTTTTCTTGCGGCTGGGGCCGGAGTTCGATGACGTCGAAGGCGGCTACGAACCGGAGAGTTACGTTTCAGTCTGGAAATACGTCCATCAACGGTTGCAGGAATCCGGCGCGCAAAATATTGCCCTCGTGTGGCACAGTGCTGGAGTGTGTGAATCGCCTTTTGGCGGACAATTGCCCGAAGCCTGGTATCCAGGCGATGAATTCGTAGATTGGGTAGGCCTCTCTTATCGTGAACAATTTTTCAAATGCGAAAATCCATCGCTCGAATCTACCCTGAATCTCTCCCGTGAACGCTCAAAACCGGTTATTATTGCGGCATTTGCACCAGAAAGCGCCGATTGGACAGGCTGGTTCGCACCCCTGTTCGACTTCCTGCACACCAACAATGATGTGATTCGTGCGCTGCTCTATTGGAACGCCGACCCCGCCCGGTTCGATGACCCGGATTTTTTGAGAAACTGGAAGGCCGAAACCACGCAGCCATTTTGGCTGCGGGCCAACCCCGGCCTTTTCGATACTCTGCAACCCTAGAAGAAGGACTTATGACCCAACCCGCTTACCTTAATCCCGAACTCTCCATCTCTGAACGCGCGCGCGACCTGATTTCGCGCCTGACGCTCGAAGAAAAAGTCGGCCTGATGAGCCACCCTGCGCATGGCATTCCGCGCCTGGGTATTCCCGCTTACAACTATTGGAGCGAAGCCCTGCACGGCGTGGCTCGCAACGGGCGCGCCACCGTCTTTCCGCAGGCCATTGGTATGGCCGCCACCTGGAACAAGGACTTAATCCAGCAGGTTGGCTCAGCCATCGGCGATGAAGGCCGCGCCAAGTATCACGCGGCCCTCAAGCGCAACGGACAAACCGACCAGTACCAGGGACTGACCTTTTGGTCGCCGAATGTCAACATCTTCCGCGACCCGCGCTGGGGACGCGGCCAGGAAACCTGGGGCGAAGACCCTTACCTGACCGGCGAACTGGGCGCGGCCTTTGTACGCGGCTTGCAGGGCGACCATCCAAAGTACCTGAAGGCGGCGGCCTGCGCCAAGCATTACGCCGTTCACTCCGGCCCAGAGCGAGACCGCCATCACTTTAACGCCATCGTTTCGCGGCGCGATTTGTACGAAACCTACCTGCCCGCCTTCAAAAAACTGGTCACAGAAGCAAAAGTCGAAGCGGTGATGGGCGCTTACAACCGCACGCTCGATGAACCCTGCTGCGCCAGCCAACTGCTGCTGGAAGACATTCTGCGCGGCGCATGGGGCTTCGAGGGCCATGTGGTTTCGGATTGCGGCGCGCTGAACGATTTCCACGCCAACCACAAAGTGACCGCTGACGCGGCAGAATCGGCGGCGCTGGCCCTGAAGAAGGGTTGCGATTTGGGCTGCGACCACGTTTTCAACGAGATTCCTGAAGCCATTCGGCGCGGGTTGATTACCGAAGCCGATGTGGACCGCGCCCTGGAGCGCACGCTCGGCACGCGCTTTAAGTTGGGCATGTTCGACCCTGCCGAGACCGTGCCATTCACTTCGATTTCGATGGATGTCGTCGCCTGCGAGTCGCACCGCCAGTTGGCCTACCGCGCCGCCGCCGAATCGGTTGTCCTGCTCAAGAACAAAAACAACCTCCTGCCGATTAAGCCGAATGCCCGCAAGATTTTCGTTACCGGGCCAACCGCCGCCAGCCTGGAAGTGCTGCTCGGCAACTATTACGGCTTCAACGACCGGATGATTACCCTTCTGGAAGGCATTACCGGGCGCCTGCCGGAAGGGATGGGTATGGAATATCACCCTGGAGCGCTGCTCAAACACCCGCGCGAGGTGCAGCAAATTTGGGCGCCCTACATGGCGCAAGCGGCAGATGTGACCATCGTGTGCGGCGGGTCTTCGCCCTTTCTGGAAGGCGAGGAGGGCGAATCTTTGCTCACCCCGCTTAACGGCGACCGCGAGAGCATTTCGCTCCCCGAAACGCAGGTTAATTACATCAAAGAACTGGCCGCGCATGGCGCAAAGATTGTGCTGGTTCTCACCGGCGGCAGCCCAATTGCGTTAACCGAGGTGGAAGACCTGGTGGATGCGATTTTGTTCGTCTGGTATCCGGGCATGGAAGGCGGGCGGGCGGTGGCAGATGTCCTGTTTGGGGATATTGCCCCAGCGGGCAAACTGCCCATTACCTTCCCCAAATCGCTCGACCAACTGCCACCCTTTGAAGACTACAACATGGCCGGACGTACCTACCGCTACATGACCGCAGAGCCGCTCTATCCGTTCGGGTTTGGCCTTTCATACACCACCTTCGCCTATCGCAATTTACAAACTGAAACGCCTTCCCGCCAGGGCTTCCGCGCCCGGGTGACGGTGGAAAATACCGGCAGCGTGGCCGCCGATGAAGTCGCGCAGTTCTATATCAGCGCGCTCGAAAGCCACATTCCGGCTCCGCTCAGTCAACTGGTTGGGTTTCAGCGCGTTCACCTGCAACCAGGAGAATGCCGGACGGTCGAACTGGCCATCACCCCCGAAATGTTGATGCTATACGATGAAGATGGCAACCCAACCATCCAGGCAGGCAAATTCCGCCTGACGGCGGGCGGCTGCTCCCCCAGCACGCGCGGTTTGGCGCTCGGCGCGCCGCAGCCGGTCAGCATCGAATTCCAGGTTTAACAATCACCTGGTTGATGGGGTGCTGCCATCTCATGCCGCGCAACTCATAAAGCGTAACGCGAAATTCGTTCCACAAATTTTGTAAAAAGGCCCAGGCATTGTCCCTGAGCCTTTTTCTAATCTCTGAGCGCGTTGGCGGGACGCTGGTGGTCGTGCATTCCAGCAAACTGACGTTTGAGCGCGGCTTCGACGTGCGGCGGCACCATGCTGGAAATATCCCCATCCAGCGCAGCAATTTCACGCACCGTGGTGGAGGAGAGAAAGGTATGTTCCTCGTGGGTGATGAAGGAGACAATTTCGATATCCGGCGCGAGACGATGATTGGCGAGCGCCATGCGGAACTCGAATTCGAAATCGGAAAACACCCGCAGCCCGCGCACAATGACCTGGGCGTCCAACTCGTGACAGGCGTTAACCGTCAGGCCGCTGTAGCCGACCACCCGGATTTTGTTATGGTCGTTGAAGGTTTGCCGTACCAGGGCAATCCGTTCTTCGGGCGTAAACAACAGATTTTTGAGGGGCTTATCGTACACGGCAATCACCACTTCATCGAACAGGCGCGCGGCGCGCTCGGCGATGTCCATGTGGCCGTAATGGATGGGGTCGAAAGTACCTGGGAATAAAGCTCGAACCATTCAAACTCCATAAGTGCTCATGGTAGACAAGGAAACAGGGAAACTTATTTCCTTGTTTCCTTGTCTACGATTGTCCTTAGCTCACATCTCCTTGGCCCTTGCCCCAGAAGCGGTTAAAGGCTTCGGACAGCAGGGCGTGTTCGGGCAGGGACAAATCGGCATCAGCAGCGAACAATGCGGCGGCGTGTTGGCGGGCTTTTTCGATGAGCGCCACGTCGGTCAGCGAAGCCATTTTCAAGATGGTGACATGCCCGGCCTGCGATGTGCCTAAAAATTCGCCAGGACCGCGCTGCTGCAGGTCGAGTTCAGCCAGTTTAAAGCCGTCGTTGGTTTCGGTCATGGCGCGCAGGCGTTCGTTTTCAGCAGAATCGGCTTTATCGGGGATAAGCAGGCAGAAGGACTCGCCGCCGCCGCGTCCCACCCGCCCGCGCAACTGATGCAACTGCGCCAGGCCGAAGCGGTTCGCGCCTTCGATGAGCATGACGGTGGCATTCGGCACGTCCACGCCGACCTCGATAACAGTGGTTGAGACCAGGACGTCATATTGCCGGTCACGGAATTCGGCCATAATGCGGTCTTTTTCATCGGGGCGCATTTTGCCATGCAACAGGCCCAGTTTCAGGTCAGGGAAAATCTCTTTCGAGAGCCGCTCATGGTCATCCACTGCTGCTTTCAGGTCTTCCATCTTTTCGCTTTCCTCAATGAGCGGATAGACGATAAAGGCTTGCCGCCCATTTTTGATTTGCGAGCGAATCAGCGAGTAAGCCCGTTCGCGCTCGTAGGGGGTCAGCACATAAGTCCCCACCGGTTCGCGCCCGGCGGGCATTTCATCCATCACCGACAAATCCAGGTCGCCGTAGAGTGTAAGCGCCAGCGAACGCGGGATGGGCGTGGCGGTCATCACCAGCAGGTGTGGATGTTCGCCCTTGCGGCGCAGCGCAGCGCGTTGTTCCACACCGAAACGATGCTGTTCATCAATGACCACCAGATGCAAGTCTTTGAACTGGACGGGGTCCTCGATGAGCGCATGGGTGCCAATCAAAACTTTGACCTCGCCCGAGGCAAGACCGGTATAGATAGATTCCCGTTCGCTGCTGGCTGTATCGCCGGTCAATAAACGCACCTGCCCCTCAGAGAGCAATCCATCCGCCACCAGGAATCTGGAGAAATTTTTGAAATGCTGTTCGGCCAGGATGGAAGTGGGAGCCATAATGGCAGCCTGCGCCCCGGCGCGGGTAATCATCATGGCCGCCAGGGCAGCCACGACGGTTTTCCCAGAGCCGACATCGCCCTGCAGCAGGCGGTTCATCGGGCGGCCTGAACCGACATCCACCACAATGTCATCAATGGCGCGTTTTTGCGCCCCGGTGAGGGGGAAGGGCAGGGCGGAAATCCGTTGTGCCAGCCATTCATCCGGCACATCGAAGATGCGCCCGACCGCCGACTGGTAATCGCGCTTCTGACGCAAGACGCCCATCTGGAGGTAGAAAATTTCATCGAAGGCCAGCCGCTCGCGCGCTGCCTTAAGGTTGGCCTGGGTTTCAGGAAAGTGCGCCTGCTGAATAGCCTCTCCCAGCGAGAACAGCCCCGCTGCCCGGCGCACGGATTCTGGCATTGGGTCGGGCAGGCGCGGCGCCCAAAAACGAATAACCTGCTCCATCTGCCTGCGCAGCCAGTTTTGGGTGATGTTGGCTGTTAGCGGGTACACCGGCACGATGCGGTTGGTGCGCAGATGTTCGGTCTCTACTGGCTCCCATTCGGGGCTATTCAGCACCAGGCGGCCCAGGTACTGCTCAATTTTGCCCGCAACGGCAATCGGCATGCCTTCCTTGAGCCGGTTCATCAGCCAGGGTTGGTTAAACCAGGTGATTCGCAACCCGCCCGTGCCATCCGAAATGACGCATTCGATAACGCTCATCTTGCCGCCGCGCGCTTTGCGCTCGTGAAGGCTTTGCACCTGCCCAATCACCGTCACCACCTCGCCATAGACCAGGCTGCGAATAGGTTTGAGTTGGCTGTAGTCATCGTAGCGGCGCGGAAAGTTGTAAAGCATGTCGCCCAGGGTGTAAAGGCCGAGTTTTTTGAGGGCTTCGGCATTGCGCGGGCCAACTCCCTGCAAAACGGTCAGGCTGGCGTTGAGGGCAATGGGGGTTTGCGAAGTCTGCGCCCCGGCGTAGGAGGCGGAGCGCGAAGGGGCCGGTCGGCGGCTCGAAGCAGGAGAAGATTCGGGTTGAGGACGTGGGCGGGATGCCTGCCCCTGCCGCTCCTCGATAACAGAAGCCCCTTCGTCAGGGCTCAGGGAAAGGTTCTTCTGACCGGCCCGCTCCGGCTGGGAACTTTCGGGGGCATAGACCGGTTCTGGTAACGGGGCATCGCCCTGGCCTTGAATCCTTTTCCATACTCCCTTGAGCGTATCGGCGCGCGAGGCAGGGGTCAGGCGGTGATAGTCGCGCAGACGCGCGGCCACCAGATGGATAATTTCCTCAGGAACGCCTTCGTTGCGGGCTTCGGCTTCCCAAAAGTCGAGAATTTTTGCCAGACCGCCAATGACGGCGGTGTTGCCATATTTATTTTCGGCTTCCAGGCGGAAAAATTTGCGCAGTTTTTCAAGTGAAGATTGCATAGAGTGTTATTTTATCAGAGGATTTATGGTAAAACAGGCCCATGACTCCCGAAGAAATTATCCAACGCACTGCTGATTATGTAAAAGGCGAGTTCGAGCGCGATTCATCAGGCCATGATTGGTGGCATATTCACCGCGTGTGGCAAACCGCACTTATGCTATGGCGGGTGGAAGGCGGCGACCGTTTTACGATTGAATTGGCCGCGCTTCTGCACGACCTGGACGACTGGAAGTTGGTTTCCTCGTCTCTGCGCCCCTCTCCCACCGGGAGACCCCCTGACGGGGGCAGGTGGGCCGGGGGTGAGGGCAGACCCATCCGGGCTGAAGCGTGGCTCCGTCAAATGGGGGTTGCCCCGGCGGTGACAGACCACATTTGCGAGATTATCACCAGCCTGTCGTTTAAGGGTGCGCTGGTGCAGACGCCCATGCGCACCCTCGAGGGCCAGATTGCGCAGGACGCTGACCGGCTGGACGCCATTGGCGCAATCGGCATTGCGCGCGCTTTCGCTTATGGCGGTCACAAAGGGCGGCTGCTCTATGACCCGGCCTCGCCGCCCCAAATGCACGCCAGCTTTGAGCAGTACCAGAACAGCGGCAGCGCCACCATCAATCATTTTTACGAAAAATTGCTCTTGCTCAAAGACCGCATGAATACGGCCACAGCGAAAAAAATCGCCGCCCAGCGCCACGCTTACATGGAACAATTTTTGGAACAGTTCCTGCGAGAGTGGCAGGGCGGGGAATTTTAAGAACTTTGCCCAACATGCGTGAACGACTTTGGAGTATCAATCCTTATCGGTAATCTCCCTCCCCTCGAATCGTCCCTCGTTCCAGGCGGGAGAAGAGTTTCTCCAGGTTGGCTTCGGCCACCTGTTGTAACGACAGGTCGAGTTCGGTGGCAATTTGGGCCAGGTACCATAGCACGTCGCCCAGTTCATATTTCAGGGCTTCGCGGTCTTCGGGGGAGATTTGGCCGCCTTTGTCGCGGAAGATTTTCTTGACCTTGCCGGCCAGTTCCCCGGCTTCGTTGACCAGTCCCAGGGTAGGGTACACGATGGGATGGTCGGTATGCACCAGATTCCAGGTCTTGCGCGATTGGCGCTGGTAGGAGTCGAAGTTTTCCAGTTCCATATCAAGGCAGACGCGTGATGATGAAATCGTCGAAAGTGACATCGGTGCCGTTTTCTTGCTCATCACTCCAGGTAAACAGCCCAACCATGCCGCTGGTGTATGTAGAATCTTGCACGCTGTCAACTTGCTGTCCATTTACAAAAAGGGTCAACGTCCCATTGCCGCACTCCATGCCAACCCGGTATGACTCAGCGCCCACCGGAATCAGGTCCGAATCGGCCCACTCATCATTGTTGGTCAAAAACAAATCTTCCTGCGCCACAGCCCCCCTGGCAATGGCATATTGGCCGTTCGCCGTGACGGCGACATAGTACATGTTATCTTGCACGACGCCCTGATTGCAGATAATGCCAAAGGTTGCGTTGGGGTCGCTGCTATTGTTGTTGGCCGTCACCTCGATGCGGATGTTGCTATAATCCTCTTGGTTAGGGCCACTCCAGATGAAATAGCCCGTGCGAAAAACCTGAAAGCGCAGGCCGCCATTTTCATATTCCACAGCGCCATCAGCATCAGTGCCGGTGCCCCAGGTTTGGCTGAGTCCATCAAAATCATCTTTAAAGAGCGAGCCGTCTGAACCGGGCAGGCCAGGGAGAGAGGGCAAGCCACAGGCCAGCGCGGCCAGAGATAGGGCCAGGATTGCCAGAACGAGTTTGAACTGTTTTTTCATTACATTCTCCTTATAAGGTGGCGCGGACTTCATGCCGCAGTACGGGAAAGTATGCGTTTTATACAACGCCGCCACCCAAAATAAAATAGGACATTAGCACTCTTTTTATCGAACGCTTATCTTCGTTGGGTATAATCAACGTATGCAGTGGCTGACAAGACTCTCTGACTACCTGGCGCTGACCGTATTCCTGCTTTTTGCCCTATCCACAAGCGATGTGCGCCTGACGCGCACGGCGGAACGGGTTCACATTTTGGCTTCCTCCCAGGCCTTTGACCTGACTGGCTGGATGGTCCATTCAGCCTGGCTCAAACTGACCCAGAGCGCAATGGCCTCGCCGCGCTATTTTACTCCAAACGCCCAGCGCGAGACGGTACTGGAATACCTTCGATTGGTGGAGGACCTGCAGAACCTCGAGCGCGACATCCGCCTGGTTTTCAGTGACCCCAATCAGTCTGACCCCTACGCCGCTTCACTCGACTTGCGCACCGAGCTGGAGCGGCTCTACATACGACAAAAATCGCTGGCCCCGCTCTCCGAATCAGTGCTGGAAATGCAGGTGACAACCATTTTGAACGAACTCGGCCTGACGAGCGGCGGGCAGCCTATCCCCTGGGTCTTGTATCACATTACGCCCCTGCCCAAGAACCTGGTGCTTTCGCCGCGCGAAGTCATCCGCCAGGAGACCAGTTACCTGCTCCAGCCGGAAATGACGCTCGAAGAAATCATTCATCTCGAAGAGACGGTCAGTTCCCGGCTGGGGTTTTCGACTCTGGTGGTCGAAATTGGCGGGCTGGCGGCTTACCCAACAATGATTATGCGCACCACGGCGCTGGACTGGCTTTCGAACACCATTGCCCACGAATGGATTCATCTCTACCTCGGTCAAAGACCTCTCGGCATAAATTACGACCGCACGCCAGAACTGCGCACCATGAACGAAACCGCCGCCTCAATTGCCGGGGATGAAATTGGGCGCATGGTCATGGAACGTTATTACCCTGAACTGGCCTTGCGTTACCGAAACGCCAGGCAACTCGCCTCGCTCAACCCGCAGCCCGTCTCGAACTTTGACTTTCGCGCCGAGATGTATGAAACCCGCGTCCGCGCCGACGAACTGTTGGCCGAAGGCAAAATTGAGGAAGCCGAAGCCTACATGGAAGCGCGCCGTCAGGTATTCTGGGAAAACGGCTACGCCATCCGCAAATTAAACCAGGCCTATTTTGCCTTCCACGGCGCGTATGCCGATACGCCCGGCGGCGCGGCAGGAGTTGACCCGGTTGGCCCGGCCGTGCGCGAACTGCGCGCCCGCAGCGCCACCCTGACCGAATTTTTGGAACGGATTGGCCGAATGTCATCTTTCGAGGAATTGCAGGCCGCCCTCGAATAAAGCGAACCCCATGCGAATAAATTTTCTGTTCGGATTTGTTTCGATACTGTTGTTGGCAGCCTGTGGCAGCCCAACAGCCACTTCTACGCCCCCTGTCACATCCACAAGCCAGTCACAGGCTGCGGCCCTCTCCCCCACACCGCTCCTGCTCTGCGTTGATGCGCGCGGGCCAACCCCCGCCGCAAACCAGCCTTCGCTCTTCCCACCGGTGTCTTCCCAGGACCATATCCGAGGCGAATCAGAAGCCGCCGTGACCGTCATCATGTACAGCGACTTCCAATGCGGCGACTGCGCCAAAGTTGCCGCCGCGCTGGAGGCTGCGCGCGTTAAATATCCCGCCGAGTTGCGCGTGGTGTATCGGCATTACCCGCTTGCCACGCGCTACGACAAAACCCTGCTCACCCTGCAAGCCAGCGAATCCGCCCACCTGCAAGGCAAATTTTGGGAACTGCACGACCTGCTGTTCGCGCGGCAGTCTGAATGGCAGGCAATGCCGCCGGAGCAATTCAAACCCTGGCTGAAAAACCAGACCGCCGCGCTTGGGCTGGATACCAACCGTTACGAACGCGACCTGAACAGCGATGCGGTCAGAAACGCGGTCTTTGCCGCCACCCAGGCCAGCCAGCAATATGGGCAGGTTCCGCTGCCGCTCCTTTTAATCAACGGAGAAATCGTCAAGAATCCTTACATTCTGGTCAACCTCGAACAACTGATTCACCTCTACGCCCTGCCCGCCCGACAGTTCAGCACCTGCCCGCCGTTTTCCATCAACCCGGCTAAAACCTACAGCGCCGCGCTCAAAACCAGCCGGGGCGATATCACCGTCCGACTGTTCGCGGACAAAGCCCCGAACACCGTCAACAACTTCATTTTCCTGGCCCAAAATGGTTGGTATGATAACGTCCCCTTCCATCAGGTCGTGCCGGGCGCCCTGGCGCTCACCGGCGACCCCAGTGGAACCGGCATGGGCAACCCCGGCTACTTCATTCCTGACGAAATCAACCCTTCGCTCCAGTTCGACCGGGCCGGAATACTGGCAATGTTCAACGTCGGGCCGGGCAGCAATGGCAGCCAGTTTTTCATTACCCTCGGCCCACAGCCTGACCTGAATGGCCGCTACACCGTCTTCGGCGAAGTCACCAGCGGGCTGGATATCCTCTCTGGCTTTGCGCCGCGCAATCCGGGGCTAATGGCCAGTCCCAACGAACCGGAGATGCTGCTTACAGTCATCATCGAGGAACGATGAGCGAAATAGAGACATTAACCACCCCCAAAAAAACGGAAAATCCGCCCCCCAACTGGGCCGCGCTGGGGATGGGCTTATTTCTCTCTGTGAGCGCATTTGGCCTGATGGGAATTGCGCCACTGCTGGTCGTGCTGGGACTGAGCGGAATTTCCACGCTTGGGAAAAATGATGCGTTGACCCCCCTGATGCTGGCCTCCGGCGCCTTTGCGCTGGGATTACTGCTTGCGCCCGGCGCCTATCTCAACGCCCGCAAGTTTCTGAACCTGCCTGAACCGCGTCCCGGCCTCCGAAGTCTGCCGCCGGGCTTGCTGGCTGTCATCTTGCTTGCGGCCTGGGTCATCAGCCTGGCGCTGGGATACATCCTGTCCGACAGCCCAGCCATCTCGCTCTTTCTGTTGCCGCTGGTCAATGTCGCCGCGCTCATGCTTCCACTCGGAATTGCACTGGTCATCAGCCTGAGGAGCCTTCCCCTGCCTGGCCCGCGCCGCATCTGGAGCGTCTTTGGAGCAAGCGTCATATTGGGGCCAACTCTGGCGATTTTCTTTGAGTTGCTTGCTTTTATCGGGTTTGTCGTGTTGTTCATCCTTTATGTCAGTTCCACGCCCGGCCTCGAGGTTCCCTTTCGATTGCTGATGGATGAACTGCAAAACGAGATGGGTTCGGTGGATCTTATTGCGCAGCAGGCCACAACCTTGCTGCTCTCTCCCGGCGCAGCCTTGCTCCTGCTCGGATTGCTGGCGTTGGCGGTGCCTGTTATCGAGGAAACCTTCAAAGTCTTTTTGCTCTGGTTCTATATCGGGCAAATGCGCTCCCCGGTGGAAGGCTTCGTGGCTGGCGTTCTGTGTGGGGCGGCCTTTGCGCTGGCCGAAAACATTGGGTTTTCGAGCGCAGGGGCAGAAGATTGGCTGGCGAACGTGCTGACGCGCGCCACAGCCATCCTGCCGCACATTTTCAATTCGGGCCTGGTGGGCTGGGGGCTGGTGATGGCCTGGCAAAAGCGGGGGTATTTCCAGCTGGGGCTGGCTTATCTGGCCGCTGTGTTAATTCATGGAACCTGGAATGCCCTGAGCGTAGCGCTGGCGCTCCATTCCCTCAGCGGGCTGGCTGCCGATGTTTCTCCTCTCATCGAAACGCCCCTGCCAGCATTAATAACAGCGGGCATACTCATTCCCGGCATTCTTTTGGGGCTATTCATCGCCAACCGTCAAATGCGCAAACAGGCTGCCAGAGATGCTGCTGCGATGTAAGGTATAATTTTGCCCCGGCGAGCGCGCAGACCGCCCATCAGAACCCACAAGAAGAGGAATAAATCACGTGACCAATACAAGCAACCTGATAACTACGGAGGAAAAAACTCACCTCAGCGCCGAGTCACTGGGGGAAAAAATTGAACATATCATCGAAAAAATGCCGCCCAACGAAGTGACGTTAAGTCAAATTTTGGAGATTATTGGCAGTGACAGCCTGATGCTGTTGACCATCTTTCTTTCACTGATTTTCCTGGTTCCTGTTTCCATCCCCGGGGTCAGCACGGTGTTCGGCAGCGCAATTTTGCTCATTGGGTTGACGCGTTTGATTAATCGAGAACTCTGGTTGCCAAAACGAATTACCAGCCGCAATCTATCTTCCGAAAAACTGGCAGATGGCTTGAAACGCGCCCTGGTCTGGTTCAGACGGCTCGAAAAAATTAGCCGCCCGCACCGGGTGGCCTGGCTCACCGCCGATGGTACGGTTGGGCTGGTCAACAACCTGTCTTTTATTTTGGGAGCGCTGTTGTTGATGGTTCCTTTTGGGTTTGTGCCGTTTAGCAACACACTCCCGGCCATTGCGCTCATCTTACTTGCCATTGGCCTGATGCAAAAAGATGGCGGCTGCATTGCCCTGGGACACTTCTCGAATATTGTGACCATCATCTACTTTGCCTTTCTGATTGCAGGCGGAGGATACACCATCACCGAATTGCTGCGCCTGATGGCCGGGTAAGAAAATAAATTCCACAAACGACATCCCTGTTCCAGTTCTTTTGGGGCAGGGATGCTCTTTTTTTGTGGTATGATTGCTTTGCAACTAGACTGACTGGTCAGTCTAAAACCAACGCCATGACCATGACCACCTCCACCGACACCCGCGCGCGCATCCTCGAAGCCGCGGCGCGCGTTTTTGCCGAAAAAGGCTACTATGAAACCCGCATGGATGACATCGTGGCCGCCGCGGATTCATCCAAAGGCTCCTTGTATTTCCATTTCCCCAACAAAGAGGAAATTTTTTTTGGCTTAATCGAAACCTTCATCGGCCTGCTCGAAGCGCGCCTGAACGAAACCCTCTCCAGCGAACAGCACGGCATGGAGCAGATGGACATTGCGCTCACCACCAGCCTGCGCTTATTTACGCAATACCGGGCAATGGCAAAAATCGTCCTGATACAGGCAGTTGGCCTGGGCGCAGCATTTGAGCAGCGCCGCCGGGCCATTAATGACCGTTTTGTCGCAATCATCCAAAAACGCATTCAAAAAGGTATTCGGGATGGCAGCCTGCCCCCTCAAGACGCGGAACTGACCGCCCGCGCCTGGGTCGGCGCGCTCAATGAAATTGTTATCCACTGGATTTACACCGGCACGCCCGACCTGGAAACCGCCGTCCCAGAGATAAAAGCCCTCCTGGCGCGTTCCATCGGAGCCAGGCACGAAGGTCAGTGAACAGTCAACAGTTGTTTTTGCTGCAAAATTAAAATCTATTCATGCAAAGAGAGCAAATTCCCTATGAAACGTTCCCTCGTTTTATTCACCCTGCTGATGCTTTTGCTCAGCGCTTGCGGTTCGGCTACGCCAACCGATGCCGTTCCTCTACGGATGGCCGTCATTCCGGTCATTGACACCCTGCCCATGTTCGTGGCCGAAGCCGAAGGCCTGTATGCCAAACACGGCATTCAGGTCGAACTCATCCCGGTCGCTTCGGCCCCGGAGCGCGACCAATTGCTTCAGGCCGGTCAGGCCGATGGTACGCTCAATGAATTATTGTCGGTCATGCTCTTCAACCGCGAAACCGCGCAGATGCAAGCTGTGCGTTATGGTCACATGGCATCCGAAGGCGCAGGGCATTTCTTCATCCTGGCATCGGGTCAGAGCAAAATTACCGATATCGAGCAGTTAAAAGGCGTTGAAATTGGCATCTCGCAGGGGACGATTATCGAATACGTTACCGACCGCCTGCTCGAAGCGGAAGGTTTTACCAGCGCCGATATCAAATACGTTGCCGTGCCAAAAATCCCCGACCGCATGGCGCTGCTTGGCTCTGGCGAACTTAAGGCCGCCGTTATGCCCGACCCGCTGGGCGGATTGGCCGTGCAGCAAGGCGCAGTGATTCTGCTGGATGATTCATCCTACCCCCTGCTGGGCGCAAGCGTGATTTCTTTTCGCAAAGACTTCATCGACCAGCACCCGGCAGCGGTGAAAGCCTTCTTGGCGGCCATTGAGGAGGCTGTGGAGATTATCAATAGCGACCCATCCAAATTCAGCGCGCTGCTGGTCGAGAAAAAAATCGTACCGCAGCCGTTGGCGGGGTCGTATGTTGTCCCCAAATTTCCGCTCAAAGGCATTTCTTCCAAAGATGAATGGGACGATGTTCTGGCCTGGGCGAAGAGCAAGGGGCTGCTGCAAGCCGATATTTCATACGAAGACTCAGTTAATTCGTCATTTTTGCCGTAAAATTCACAGGGCGGGACTGCGTAGTCCCGCCCCGTTTTTATGATTACCGTTTCCAACCTTTCCTTTCACTACCGGCAACCCATTTTTGAGCATTTTAATTGGCGCGTAGAGCGCGGCGAAACCTGGGCGGTTTTGGGGCCTTCGGGCTGCGGCAAAAGCACGCTGCTTATGCTGCTGGCCGGGCTGAAACTGCCCCAGGGCGGCGAGATTATAATTGGGGGCGAGCGCATCCGACGGCCGCGCCCGCAGACCGGGCTAATTTTGCAAGATTACGGCCTGCTGCCCTGGGCCACGGTACGCGAAAATGTAGCGTTAGGGTTAAAACTCCGCTCCTTCTACGGGGCAGATGGCATTCACGCGCCGCGCGACCCGGTAACCGTTAATAAAGATGTCCATTTCTGGCTGGAGCGCCTGGGCCTGACCGCAGTCGCTTCGCATTACCCTGCCCAACTCTCCGGCGGACAGCGTCAGCGCGCCGCCATTGCGCGCACGCTGCTCCTTGAACCAGATTTACTGCTGATGGATGAACCTTTCTCCTCGCTTGATGCGCCAACCCGCGAGGGACTGCAAACCCTGACGCTCGAGCTGGCCGCCGAGCAGGGCATCACCCTGGTCATCGTCACCCACGCTATTGAGGAGGCCGCCCTGCTGGGACGAAAGATTCTGCTCCTCAACGAACCTCCCAACCGCCAGGCGAGGGTCATTGAAAACCCCGTCGCAGGCGACCGCGAGAGCGCAGAATACGCTGCGTTGTGCCATTTTCTGCGCGAGAGTCTGCGAGGTTAACATCTTCGGTTATACTTTGCCTAACTATGGAGGCAATATGGCAAATCTCGAAGCGCGAATTCGCATGGCCGCCGAGAGTATTCTGGAAAACGAAGCCTTGCGAAGTGGTTTGAACGATGACGAAGCCGCCCGCTCCCTGCTCGACTGGGGCGTTTCGTGGGCCGCCACGCTGGCTCAACAAACTGCCGACATCGAAGACGATGAGGAAGCCGACCAGGCCGCCTACCCACGCATGAGAGCGCTGCGCGGCATGCTGACCGCGCTCAAAGACCTGTCCGTAGCCGAAAGTTGGACGCACAACTCCACCCGCCAGACGCTGGAAACCGCGCTTGGTTACGCCCGCGTTCTGCACGGTCAAGCCTGGCAGCCACCCGTAGATTTTGAACAAAAGGTAGCCGTGATTCTTCAAACAGTCGACCCACGGGCGCGTCTGAATGCCTTAATAGGCTTAATGGGCGGCCCTTCGGCGCCAGCGCCACAAAACCCGGCCCCATCCAAACCCGTCTCGGATGGCGGGAAAGGCCCCCAACAAGAAGGGTTCTTGGGAAGATTTTTTAGAAGATTGAGAGGAGGTTGAATCGTGACACGCTCAACACGCAAAAAGAAATCAGGCAACTCGCAAGGGACCATCATCGTCCTGGCGATTGTTTTATTGTTGGGATTGGTTTTCATCACGACTGGCGCAGACCCGCTGGGGTTGTTTACCGAGGCCCCCACGCCGACCCCCATGCGGCCAACCACGCAAACCCCCTTTCGCCCGCCCACGTCAACACCGGTTCAGGCAAACCCAAACACTGCCGCGCCCCAGCCTGGCGGCGACTGGTACGGGGTTGAATTTGTCAAACCACTGCAACTGCGCGAAGCCCAAAAGAACGAATATAGCGCCAAAGGCCTGCCAGCCGAATTGCTGGCCGGTTCGCTGGCCGAGCGGCTTATCTTTTACATCGATTCGGCCAAAACCAGCATTCATGTGGCCGCCTTCGAAATTGACTTGACCGACATCTCCAACGCCGTCATCCGCGCCCGCAAGCGCGGCGTGGAAGTGCGCTGGATTACCGATGATGAATTCGGGATTGATGCAGACAGCAAGCCCGGCCATGGGCAACTGACCGCCATGAAAAAAGCCGGCATCGAAGTGATAGACGATGGGCGCGGCGGCCTGATGCACAACAAATTCTGGATTTTCGATGGAGAAATCGTCTGGACCGGCTCAACCAACGCCACTATCAACGGCATGTTCGAGCAAAACAACAACGTGATTGTTATCAAATCGCGTGAATTGGCGGCGATTTACGAAAAGCAGTTTGCGGAAATGTGGGGCGGTGAATTTGGCGCGCGCGCGCCTTCGCAGATTGATGAACAAAAAATTACGGTCAATGGCACGCCCATCTTTGTTGCATTTGCCCCCGAAGATAAGCCCGCCCAGCACATCGTCTCCTATCTCCAAAATGCGCGCCGCAATATTCGCTTCATGGCCTTCTCCTATACCCAGCCCGATATGGGGAATGCCATGCTGGAGCGCATTAAAAACGGCGTCACGGTGGAAGGCGTCTTTGAGACGGTTGGCAGTGACAGTGAGTTTAGCGAAATGCTGCCCCTGCACTGCGCGGGCGGTAAGATGCGGCGAGATGGCAATCCTGGTTTTCTGCATCACAAAGTGATTATCATTGACAACCGCATCGTCATCACAGGCTCTTTCAACTTCAGCGATAGCGCCAACACCAAGAACAACGAAAACATCATCATCATTGACAACGCCGACATCGCCAAACGCTACCTGGAGGAGTTCCAGCGGGTCTGGAAAGAAGCCAGCGACCTCGACCCGTCGCAATTCAAATGTCCATAGTTCCCCAGGTTCCTTTCACCGTTTTGCAAAATTCTGTATACGAACCCGGTAAACTCTCCTTTCTGGTTGCTCACATTGACAGGAGCGACGATGCTTGAATATGTGAATCTCGAACTGGCTCTCCCCAAAGAAGAGTACCAGGCTCGCCTGCGCCCCTTGCAGCAGCGGCTGTATGAGTTGGAACACGCCGTGAATGAAGCCAGAGTGCCAGTGATGATTGTCTTTGAAGGCTGGTCGGCTTCGGGCAAGGGACGGCTGATCAGCGTGCTAGCCGAACGGATGGACCCGCGCGGCTTTCGGGTGGTCCCCATCACTCCGCCGCGCACGATAGAGACGCATTATCCCTGGCTGTGGCGGTTCTGGCTCAAAATTCCGGCGCGCGGGCAAATGGTCGTCTTCGACACTTCCTGGTATCGCCGCGTGCTGGTGGAGCGGCTTGACAAAACCGTCAGCAAAGATAACCTGCGGCGCGCCTACCAGGAAATTGGCGAATTTGAGGAGATGTTGACCGCCGACGGAATGGTCATTCTCAAGTTCTGGCTGCACATCAGCCAGCAGGAGATGGAAAAGCGCATTAAGAAACTGCTCAAAGATGAATTAACGGCCTGGCAGGTCGAAGAAGAAGACTGGTTGCAATTGAAAAAATACGACAAAATGGCCGAAGCAGTGGAAGATATGATTGCCCGCACCGATTCGCCCCACGCGCCCTGGACCATCGTCGAAGCCAATGACCGTTACTACGCCCGCATTAAGGTACTGGAAACCATCATCAGCGCGCTCGAAAACCGGTTAGGATTGCCGCCCAGCCTTGGCCCCAAAGCCAAACGCCGCCGTAAAACCGAAGAGCTGAGAGGAGCTGTCAATGCTTGAGCGACTTGACCTTTCCCTCGCCATGCCGCGCGAGGAGTACGACCGCTGGAAAAAGGTCCTCCAGGCCGACCTGCATCAGTTAGGCTATCAGGTTTACGTCCAAAAAGTGCCGGTGGTCATCGTCTTCGAGGGCTGGGATGCCGCCGGGAAGGGCGGCGTCATCAAACGCCTGACCGAAAAAATTGACCCGCGCGGTTACGTTGTCTGGCCCATTGCGGCCCCGGCAGGCGAGGATAAAGAGCGGCATTATCTCTATCGCTTTTGGCGGCGGCTGCCCGAACAGGGACAAATTGCCATCTTCGACCGCTCCTGGTACGGGCGCGTGCTGGTCGAACGTCTGGAAGGCTTCTGCTCTGAAGCCGATTGGAAACGCGCCTACAGCGAAATCAATCAGTTCGAGCGGCAATTGACCGATTTTGGGACGCTGGTTTTTAAATTTTGGATGCACATCAGCAAAGATGAGCAATTGCGCCGCTTTCGTGAGCGCGAGAGAATCAACTATAAATCCTGGAAAATCACGGACGAAGACTGGCGCAATCGCGGCAAGTGGGAAGATTATCAGATAGCCGCCGAAGAAATGCTGCTCAAAACCTCCACACCCAACGCGCCCTGGACTCTGGTAGAAGCCAACGACAAATACTACGGGCGCATTAAGGTACTTCGAACGGTGGCCGAGCGGCTACGCCAGGCATTAAAATAATAAGTCTGGCAAACTCACAGTGATAAAATATTGCTATGAAACTTGGTCCGCTTCAAATTAATCTGCGCCGGGTAGGCGTGTTTGTTGCCATCGGCATTCTGCTTGTGCTGGTGATGGATTTCAACAACCGCATGGAAGAACTTAGCCGCCTGCAAAACCAGGCCGCCACCGTGCGCGCCGAAGGCACAGCCATTATGGTTACACAGGCCGCCCTGCAAACCAAAGCCGCCGAGGCCACTTCTGTTTCTGCGGTCGAACAATATGCCCGCGAGCAGGCCCGCCTGGCCCAGCCCGGTGACATCGTTGTTATCCCCCTGCCGCAGCCTGGCAGCACCCCCCCACCCACCCCCAGCCCCACCCCGGCTTACTCCAACCTGTCGAACTGGGACATCTGGATGTTGTTCCTGTTCGGCGAATGAGGGATTCCTGATGACCATCGAAGACCGCCTGACCTTATTCCCGGTATCCACCGCAATCCAAAACGACAAAATGATGATTAGCGGCTGCGATGTTGAAGCGCTGGCTGAAGAGCACGGCACGCCCCTCTACATCTACGACCAGACAGAACTTGACCGCGCTGCGGGTTTGTATCGCCGCGCTCTGGCAGAATCCTGGCCTGGGGCATGGAGCGTGACCTATGCCGGAAAGGCTTTCCTGAACGCGGCCATTGCCAAATGGGCTGCCGGGCATGGATTCAAGGTGGATTGCACCGGCGCGGGCGAAATTGGGATAGCCGTCCATGCCGGGCTGAAACGCGCGCAAATTCTGGTACACGGGGTCAACAAAAGCGAAGAAGACCTGCTCGCCGCTCTCCGACATGCCGGGACGATTGTGGTAGATAACCTTTCGGAATTGCGTAAAATTGCGAATCTGGCGGGAACAGGCCCGATTCCCGAACTCTGGCTGCGCTTTCAGCCAGGGTTAGCAGTACAGACTCATCACGCCGCCACGCAAACCGGCCACGAGGGCAGCAAGTTTGGCATGAGCGAGATGCAAATTATGGAAGCCGCCGCGTTTTGCCGTCAGCATGGCCTGCCGCTCAAAGGGATACATTTTCATCAGGGTTCGCAGTTCCGCGACCCATCCCCCCTGCAACCAGCCATCGAAAAAGCCCTCGACCTGGCCCAGGAAATTGGCCTGAGCGGCGAATGGCACTTCTCGCCGGGCGGCGGCTGGGGCGTGGCCTATCATGAAGATGAATTGCCTCAACCGGATGTTCAGGAGTACCTTCGAGCGGTGACGGAGTGGACCCGAGAATCTTGCCAGCGGCGTGGCATGGACCTGCCGCATTTACACCTGGAGCCGGGCCGTAGCCTGGTGGCGCGCGCCGGAGTGGCGGTGTACCGTGTTGGCACGGTCAAACAAACCGGAGACCGAACCTGGCTTCTCGTAGACGGCGGCATGGCCGATAACCCGCGCAAGGCGCTTTATGGAGCAAGATATTCCTGTCTAACGGTCACGAAGGCAATGGAAAACCCGACCGAAAAGTTCTCAATTGCCGGGCCTTTCTGCGAGAGCGGGGACATCCTGGTGGATGAAATTCTTCTCCGTCCCATCGAAGAGGGTGAATTGATTGCCATACCAGTCAGTGGCGCCTATCATATCAGCATGGCGAGCAACTATAACGGAGCGCGCCGCCCGGCAGTCCTGCTGGTTGAAAATGGCAAGATTCGAGTAATTGTAACGCGCGAGATGATCAATGACTTGATGATGCGACAAATTTCAACCTGATTTGGCTCTTAACATTATTTGAGGTAAAAAGGTGCTGAAACGGTTGTTAGACTGGATAACCGTTCAAAGAGAATTCCCTGAAGAACAGGCCGCGAACCGAACCTGGCTGCAGGTCATAATTTCGACGGCGCTGGTCATCACGGTCATTTCTATTGTATTCGGATGGAATTATTCGCTAGGGGTAACCAACACCATCTTTTTGGGTGGCTTTGCGATATTCTTAATCGGTTTGTTGATTTTATTAGAGCGTGGATATAGCCGCCGGGTGGCAATTTTGTTTGGCCTGACCAGCCTGATAGGGATGTTTTTTGCTACCTATCATTTTGGCGGCGTAAAAAGCGGCAGTTATTTTGGCATGGCAGCCGCGTTGGTGGTGATTGCCATGTTCCTGCGCGGACGCATAACTGTTTTGGCAACTTCGTTCGCGATTATATTTGGAGGCATTCTCGTATGGGGGGAGCAGCAGGGATGGTATGTTCCCCAATACTATGAAATCACCTCCCTGGATGCCTGGCGCAGCGCAGCGATTGTCTTTATCATCCTGACGACCCTGGTTGGAATTGCCAGCCGGAAAGTACGCGAGTTGTTTGAACGCAACCACCAGGAGATTCAGGAACGCCGCAAAGCGGAACAGATTTTGCAAGAACAAACCCGGTATCTGGTCGCGCTGCACGAGACAACACTTGCCATCATTAACCGATTAGAAATTGGCCCCCTGCTCGAATCAATTCTGGAATCGTCGCTTGAATTGACTCAAACCGAGCACGGATACGTTGATATGTACGTTCCTGAGCGGCGTGGGTTCATGAAACAGGCTACGCGAGGCATATTCTCGCAATGGGATGCCCAATTTCTCAGCCAGGAACAGGGCCTGACCGGCCATATATTCAAAACCGGCAAGCCAATGGTTATCTCCGATTATCCATCCTGGCCAGAACGTGTTCCAGTCTACGAAACAGGTTTTTATGCAATTGCCGCGGCCCCCATGAAAGTGCGCGGCGATGTCATTGGCATTATCGGATTAGGATATACCGAAAAAGGGCGAGAATTTAGCCAAAAACAAATTGAATCTCTCGAACAATTTGCCGAACTGGCCGCCCTGGCGGTCGACAATGCGCGCCTGTATCAATCGGCGCAATCGGAACTGAAGGAACGAACCAGAATTCAGGAGGCGTTGTCTGAATCACAAGAGAACCTGCGCCTGGCCTTGGAGGCGGCCCGCATGGGACTTTGGAGTTGGGATATTCAAGCAGACATCATCTTCTGGTCTGATATGATTTATGATTTGTTTGGAATCCCCCAAAAAAGTTCAAGCGCCCTGACCTATCAGGATTATCTCCATATCATTCACCCAGAAGACCGCCCTAGGGTTGAAACCGCCATCCAACATGCACTCAAAAACCCCAAACTGTTTTATTCCGTCGAACACCGCATCATCAAACTGGATGGAGAGATTCGCTGGATTTCAGGACAGGGGCGGGTATATACGGACCAAGACGGCAACCCCACGCGCATGGCAGGAATGGTTGTCGACATCACCGAGCGAAAATTATCAGAAGATGCCTTGTATCAGGCGCACCGCCAGATTGAGGTCAATGCACAGATGCTGGAGCGCCGCAGCCAATTGCTGCAAGTTGCCGCGGAGGTTTCTCGCGCGGCCAGCGCCATTCTGGACCCCGACGAACTGAGCCAGCAAGTTGTGGATTTAGTACAGCAGCGTTTCGGACTGTATTATGTGGGCCTGTTCTTAATGGATGCGAACGTAAAAAACTTAATCTTGCGCGCCGCAACAGGCGAAGCCGGGCGAGAAATGATTCAACACAGGCATCAATTTACGGTTGGAAATTCATCCATGGTTGGCTGGTGCGTAGCCAACCGCCGGGCGCGCATTGCTCTGGATGTAGGCGAGGATGCCGTGCGTTTCAACAACCCTTTGTTACCCAAAACCCGCTCCGAGCTGGCATTGCCGCTTATCTCACGCGGGCAGGTATTGGGAGCACTCACCATCCAGAGCGAACAGGAAGCCGCTTTTTCTGACGAAGACATCGAAACCTTTCAGACAATGGCCGACCAATTGGCAAACGCCATCCAAAACGCGCGGCTGTATGACCAGTTGGAGCAAGAGTTGGAAGAGCGCAAACGTGCCGAAATGCAAGTGCGCCAACTCAATGCAGAACTGGAAGACCGCGTAGAGCGCCGCACCCTTGCCCTCAAAGCCAGCGAGGAGCGCTTTCGCGCCCTGGCGGATAACAACCCTCTGCGCATTCGCCGATACGACCGCGAATGCCGATACTTATACGCTAACCGCGTGAGCGATACCCCTGATTTTGAGCCAGAGGAAATTATTGGTAAAACCATCCGCGAAGTGGTTGATAACCCTGAATTGGTCAAACTGGCCGAGCGTTGCATTCAGCAAGTCTTCGAGACCGGCCTGCCAATGCAAACCGAGTATCAGTTCGATGAAAACTCGTATGCCTTGTGGTATCTGGCGCCTGAATTTGGTCCCGATGGGAAAGTGCTATCCGTTGTAACCACCACCCTTGATATTTCAGAACGCCGCCGTATGGAAGACGAATTGCGCGCTCGAACGATGGAACTGCAGGCAAGCAACCGCGAGTTAGAGTCTTTCTCCTACTCTGTTTCGCACGACTTGCGCGCCCCCCTGCGCGCGCTGGATGGGTTCAGCCGCATTCTTTTAGAAGACTTTCAAGATTCCTTGCCCCCTGAAGGCATTCATCACCTGAATCGTATTCGCGAGGCCGCCCAACACATGGCGCAACTGGTTGACGACATGCTGCGACTCTCGCGCATTACCCGCGCCGAATTGCGCCGCGACTCAGTGAACCTGACCGATATCGCGAATCAAATTCTCGAAACATTCCGGCGCGATAATCCTGAGCGCAATGCGCAAACCAACGTTCAGGAAGGCTTGCTGGTGAACGGAGACGAGGGCTTGCTGCGGATGGCAATAGAGAACCTGCTCAACAATGCCTGGAAGTTCAGCGCAAAAGCCAACCCTTCGAAAATTCAAGTGGGCAAAACGTTGATGAATAGCAAAGAAACCTTTTTTATCCGCGACAATGGAGTCGGGTTTGACATGGCCTACGCCGACAAATTGTTCGCCGTTTTTCAGCGTCTGCACAATGCCAGCGAATTTCCCGGAACAGGAGTGGGATTGGCAATCGTTCAGCGCGTCATTCACCGGCACGGCGGGCGAATATGGGCCGAAAGTGCGCCAGGCCAGGGGGCGACGTTTTACTTCACCTTGTAGCGCGGCATTTCTTCCACAAAGAGGGCGGGTATAATAACAGTTCGGCAAGCGCTTTATGTCCTTTTACCTTTAAATACTCTGTTGAGCAGCCATCCGGCCCGTCTGACCGTTTTGTGCAATTGACGTTATGGCGCGGAAACCACTCCGCGTTACAGGATTTTCTTATGATTTACCTCGACTATGCCGCCACCACCCCCGTCGATTCGCGCGTCTTCGACGCGATGTTGCCTTATTTCACCGAAAACTTTGGCAACCCTTCCTCCACTCACCGCTACGGGCAAAAGGCCGAAGCAGCAGTGGAAACTGCGCGCGAGACGATGGCTGGCATTCTGCATTGCCAGGCCAACGAGATTATTTTCACCTCCTGTGGCTCAGAATCGGACAATCTGGCTTTGCGCGGCGTGGCGCTGGCCCGGCGCGAACAGACCGGCGCAAGTCGCATTCTGACAGCCCGCGCCGAGCATCATGCCGTCAGCAAAACCGCCGAGCGGCTTGAAAAGGAAGATGGCTTTCGGGTGGAATGGCTGAAAGTGGATGAGTTTGGACAGGTAAAGCCTGAAATAGTCGAACAAGCCATTTCCAATGATACCGCGCTGGTTTCGGTGATGTATTCCAACAACGAAATCGGCACGGTCAATCCTCTCCGCGCAATTGCGGAAATCTGCCGAAAGCGCGGCATCCCTTTCCACAGCGACGCGGTGCAGGCGGCGGCTTACCTGCCAGTGGATGTCGAATCGCTCGGCGTCGATTTGCTCTCGCTTGGCGCGCATAAATTCTACGGACCAAAGGGCATTGGCGCGCTCTACGTTCGCAAGGGAACGCCCATTCAGCCAATACTGACCGGCGGCGGGCAGGAATTTGGTCTGCGGGCTGGCACGCACAATGTTCCGCTGATTGTGGGGCTGGCTGAGGCCCTGCGCCTGGCTGACGTGGAACGCGAGGAGCGAACTGCCCGCCTGCTGTCCCTGCGCGATAAAATCATCGGCGCAGTGCTGGAAGAAATCCCCCATGCGCGCCTGACAGGACACCCGCGGGAGCGCGTCCCCAACCATGCCAGCTTTGTATTTAAGGATGTGGATGGCAACCTGCTCCTGAACCTGCTCGATGCGGCTGGGTTTGCCTGCTCTTCTGGCTCGGCTTGCAAAACGGGCAACCCGGAACCGTCAGAAGTCCTTACCAGCCTGGGCTTGCCGCGTGAATGGGCGCTCGGCTCGCTGCGCGTCACACTCGGTCTTGGCACCACGCCAGAGCAGGTGGGGGACTTTCTGAAAACGCTGCCCAACCTGGTAGAAAAAGCCCGCAGTTTAAGCAGCGCAAGATAAAATCTTGCGCCACAGGTGAGAAATGACCAAAGTTGTGATTGCCATGTCTGGAGGCGTCGATTCCTCCGTTGCCGCCGCCCTGCTCAAACGCGAGGGCTACGAGGTCGTTGGCATGATGCTGCGGCTTTGGAGCGAACCGGGCAAGGAAGATTCCAACCGTTGCTGCACGCCCGATTCGATGGCGATGGCGCGGCGCGTGGCGGCCAAATTAGATATTCCCTTTTACGCAGTGGATGCCAAGGAGATTTTCCGCAATACGGTGGTGGAGTATTTCCTGCAAGGGTATGGCCGGGGCGAGACGCCCAATCCCTGCCTGGTGTGCAACCGTCATATCCGCTGGGAGTTTCTGTTCAACCATGCCAAAGCCATCGGCGCGGATTTTATGGCAACCGGCCATTATGTGCGGCTTAAGCGAGAAGATGGCAGGGTACAACTGCTCAAAGGCGTGGACCCGGCCAAAGACCAGAGTTACGTTTTGCATGTGTTGACGCAGGAGAAACTGTCGCAGGCCTTATTCCCGGTGGGTGATTATCCCAAGAGCGAAATTCGCGCCCTGGCCGCGCAGATGGGTCTGGCGGCGGCGAAACGCCCCGACAGCCAGGATTTGTGCTTTTTGGCCGGGGACGACTACCGCAACTTTTTGGGGCGCAATGCCCCGCAAATTAACCAACCGGGCAAAATCGTCTCGCGCGAGGGACGGGTGTTAGGCGAACACAGCGGACTGGCGAATTACACCATCGGCCAGCGCAAGGGGCTGAACCTGGCTTCGCCGATTCCGCTCTACGTCCTCCAGAAAAATGCGGCAGAAAACGTGCTGGTGGTCGGCCCGGCGGAGTCGCTTGGGACGTGGGAATTGCTGGCGGTCAACGTCAACTGGACGAGCGGGGAAATCCCCTCAGGGCCGTTTCGCGCGATGGTCAAGAGTCGCTATACGGCGCGCGAGACGCCCGGGCTGGTAACGCCCCTCGATAACGGAACAAAGGCCACAGTCCGGTTCGACCTGCCGCAGCGGGACATCACCCCGGGCCAGGCCGCCGTCTTCTATGACGGCGACCTGGTTTTGGGCGGCGGAATCATTATCCAATCACGCTAGGAGAAACCATGCCCCTGAATACCATCCTGTTTGGCGTGCTGCTTTCTACGCTCTATGGCGGGCTGTATCACCTGGTTCGCGGCGGAAAGACGCGCAAACTGCTCCTGTTCGTGGCGCTTTCGTGGGCCGGGTTTTGGCTGGGTGATACGGTCGGCTGGCTGATGGGCTGGACCTTTGCGCCGGTGGGCATGATGAATGCCGGGACCGGCACAATTGGGGCGTTCCTGTTCCTGACGGTGGGCGACCTGGCGGGGATGCTGCTGGCGAGGAACAGTAAACAGTAAACAGTTATCAGTGAGCAGTCATCAGTAAGTTGTGAAGGGTCAAAAAAGTTCACGGAGTTAGTCTTAAGTGCCCTTCCGCGCTGCCGGTGATGGTCTGTTCATTCCACAACATCGGATAATACTGGATATTGCGCCACAGGTCGGCCATGTCAATGTAGTGCGGGTGGTAGGCGTGTCCCGATTGTCCGGTGGTGTGGACGGTGAGCGAGTTTTCGAGGTTGCCCAGGTCCACAATCATGCGCATGGAGGGCAGCCAGTCGGTCTGGAAGGATGCGCCGACCGTCCAGCCGGTGGCGTTGACGAGGCCTTCGCCGCCTGCCGTGCGGAAGGGGCCGCGGTTGAAGAGGTTCTCAATGGGCGCAATGCCCGATTTGCCGAGCGTGGCGTTGCGGAATGTGGAAGTGTGCAGGTCGCCCCAGGCGGGCCATTGGGCGGGATTTTTGCCGTATTCTTCCTCGATTTGCGCGATGGATTGGGTAAAAGCGCGCAGGAGGATGTCATCGCGGGTTTCCACTTTATCGGGGGTGGTCTGGTCGTCCCACCAGGCCGAATTGGGCTGTTGGAGCAGTCGGCGGGTGGCCTCGTACCAGCGCGAGCCGCCCCCCGGGGAGTAATCGGGCGGCAGTTCATCGAAGATGTCCATGACCAGGTTCCACCAGAACCACTCAAACACGGCGGCGGCCTGTGATTCCATGTCGTTGCGATAGTCCCAGGCCTGGAGCATGTCGAAAGCGCGGGCTTCGTTTTGCTTCTCGAAGCGTGGCTGGAGGGCTGCCAGGGCCGGGACGAGGCTGGCGGCGTTCAGGTTGGCGTTATCGCCCTGCATTTTCTGGATGTAAGCGATGTCTATTTTACCGGGAGCGTTTTCAATCATTTCAACAATCCGCGCCGCGCGGAAGCCGTAGTCCCAATCGGCAGTCACCAGATAGGGGTAGGAATCGGGGGGAACCTGGTTGTTAGCGGTCACGATGTAGCCAGAGGGCGGATTGAAGGCGGATGGCAGTTCCTCGAAGGGGATGTAGCCCATCCAGTCGTATTCATCCGTCCAGCCGGGGACGGGGTAACGGCCATCGCCCTGTTTCCGAATGGGAATTTGCCCCGGCATTTGATAGCCAATGTTACCTTCTACATCGGCATAGAGCAGGTTTTGGGCTGGCACGGCAAAATGACGCGCAGCCTCTCGAAATTCCTGCCAGGTTTGGGCCTTATTGAAACCCCAAATGGCCTCGAAGATGGGGCCTGGCTCCAGCGCGGTCCAGCGCAGGGCAATGGCATAGGTTTCGGGCAGTTCAATCCCCGCCTGGTCTTTGAAGGGTGTCGCGTTCTCTTCCGGTTCCACGTTATCTTTGAGCGGGCCGTAGGTATCGGAGATAACCGGGCCAAAGCGAGATACCCGAATCAGAACCTCAACCGACTCGCCGCCTGCCACCTGAAGCGTTTCGGCGCGGGTTTCAAAGTCAACCCATGCTCCATTGAATTCATACTGATTGGGGTTGGCCGGGTTAACCTTTAGAACGTATAAATCCATTACATCCGGTCCAACGTTGGTGAAGCCCCAGGCAATACGGTCGTTGTGACCAATGACGACGCCAGGCACGCCTGCGAAAGAGAATCCGCTCACTGCGAAGGGGCAAGCCTCCGACTTGGGGCGGCAGTGCAGCCCCACCTGGTACCAGATGGAGGGCATTTGGATGCCCAGGTGCGGGTCGTTGGCAAGCAGGGGCATTCCGGTTGTGGTCAATTTGCCCGAAACCGCCCAACTGTTCGAACCGATCCCTGCTCCGGCGGGGCCGAGCAGAGAATCGAGGCTCGTTATTTGAGATTCGATATTCGTTATTTGAGATTCGATATTCGTTATCCGAGCATCCAATATCGAATTCCGAGCATCGAGCATCGAATATCGAGCATCGAGTTCCTCCACAATGCGCGGATGGTCGGCAGGGTAGGGAGGGAAGAGTTCGTCCACCTGTTCGGGAGAAAACATCTTGAGCAGGATGGCGCGCTCGATTTCCGCGCCCATGTTGCCGCGCAGGTCCCAGGCCATGGCTTTGGCCCAGGTCAGGCTGTGAATGGGCGTCCAGGGTTCGATGACGTATCCACGGTTGAGCAGGCTGGTCAGGATGGCGTATTCCAGGCTGAGTTCCACCGGCTTTCGCTGGGAGATGTAGGCATTCACCCCCTCTGTGTAGGCATCGAGAATGGCGCGTGATTCGGGCGAGAGCATTTGGTATTCCTGCTCAGCCAGTTGCCGCCAGCCCAGCGTGCGCAGGAAAGAATCGGTTTTTACCTGGCCCTTGCCGAACATTTCGGAAAGCCGGGCTGAACCAATGTGCCGCCAGAAATCCATCTGCCAGAAGCGGTCTTGCGCGTGGACGTAGCCTTGCGCCATAAACAGGTCGTGCAGAGTCGTGGCGTAGATGTGCGGGATGCCCATCGAATCGCGGTAAATATCCACCGTCCCCTTTAGGCCAGGCAGGGTAATTTCCCCGTCGGTTTGCGGGAAAGACTTTTGGGCGGTTTGCGGCACCCAAACGAAGTTCAGATAGCCGACCAGCAGGGCAAAAATAATCACAATACTTAAAATCGCCATCAGTGCGCGGCGCAAGACGTTAGGCATACTCCTCCTTCGCAGGTCGCTTTAAGTTCAAAATTAAGGGAATTATAGTCTTCTTGGTGGAATATTTACAAAACGTTTACGCTCCATTCATTCTTTTTTCATTTTTGGCTGGTAAACTGTTTTCAGTTTTGCAGAAAGGAGGCAACTATGCAAATCATTGAACCCTATTTGAGCAATGGCTGGTTCATCAGCGAGGCTACCGTCCTGCTGGCGGGCGGGGCAAACGACGAGAACAGCGGTTATATTCTGACTCTGGCAGACCCCAGCGGGCGCTTTATGCGCGAGGCTTTTGTGCGCCGCGCGGCGGATGTAGATGAACTGCTCAAACAACAGCGCGTGCCAATGGCACGCTGACTGCGCTAAAACCTGCCAGCGCGTCCAAAGAATTTCCTGCCCGTTCAAAGGCTGCGTCTCCCCTGGTGGGGGAGTTTGTTTTTAAATCAGGGTAGTCCACACGGGGGATAGATGACTGCCTGGCAGTGTTGCTAAACTTTGCAAAAATTTTTGATGGAGGAGACCGTATGCCAAAAATCCTGGCCTTTTTTTCCTTGCTATTACTTTCCACTCTGGCCTGTTCGCTGTCAATATCCGATTTGCCTGCCGATGGAGAGTCCCCCACCCCGGATGTGGCTACCGTAGTCGCCGCCACGCTGACGGCGGTTTCCGCTGCGCCCACGCCTGAACCATCCGAAACGCCCGCCGCCCCCGCGCCGTCCGCGGCGGCTTTGACGGTTGCTTACGCCCGCGAGGGCAACCTCCTGCTCTGGCGCGAAGGAGAATCGCCCCGCGCTCTGACCACCTCCGGGCAGGATGAAGCGCCCCGCATCAGTGACGATGGTCAGGTGGTTGCCTTTTTGCGTAACGGAGAACTATACTCCATCCGCGCCGATGGCAGCGGGGAGCAACCGCTCGTCAACCGCGCCTATCTCGACTCGTTCCGGGCCGCGGGCATGTTAGAAGTCCGCGTTCGACAGTTCGATTTTGTTCCCGGCAGCCACGAGGTCTTTTTTTCGCTTTATGCCGAAACGGATGGTTACCCCATGCCGTTGGGCGACCTGCAGCGGGTGAACGCCGATGGCGGCGCCGCGCCCTCCATTGTTTTGGCCGCCGGGCAGGGCGAGGGGCAGTGGACGTTTTCGCCCGATGGGCGCTTGTTTGCGCTGGCGCAGGGCAATCAGATACGGGTATTGAACCGGGATGGCAGCGGTGACCGGGTTGTGTTTACTTTTGAGTTTGTTTCGACCTACAGCGAATGGACATATTATCCCCAGGTTGTCTGGCGCGAGGATTCCGCCGGGTTCTACACCGTTATTCCGGCTTCTGCCGCGCTGGAGAGTCCATCCCAGCCAACCCGTTACTATTACGTTCCGCTCACGGAGGGCAGTCCCGCCCAACTGGCCGAATTCGTGGCCGTGCCAGTTTGGGAGAGTTTTGCGCTCATGGCCCCCAACGGGTTGAGCGTGGCTTATGTGCGCCCAGATGGCAGTTCACAGTCTGTGCATGTGATTGATTTAAGCACCGCCGACCGCGCGATACAGACCGATTCCAGATTGTCGATTGTAAATTGGAATCCAGATGCGCAGCATGTTGTCATTTACAATCCCAACACGCCTGCCGATGTGTACGCGCAGGCCTTTGGCGAGCCGCCCCTGCCGCTGAACGATGGCGTTGGGGCGCTGGAAGAGCTGCGCTGGGTGACGGAGAACCGCTTCCTGTTTCTGCGCGGCGGGCAACTATGCTTGCGTGATGGCTCCACGCCCAGCCTGGTGATAGACAGCAATGTGACGGCGTATGATTTCGCGCTTGCGCCGTGAGAGAGAAAGAGATTCATCGCAGGAATCATCCAGCGATGCTATACGAGATTCAGTCGGCGTCAGCATGGGCGAGATACTTCAGCGCGCATACCCTGACGCACCAGCCTGCTCAAGAGGAAAAACCACCCTGAAATCTTTCCGCGAAAACCTATCCGCTGCGCCTGACCACAATCAGTGTAATATCGTCAGAGACGGGCGCATCAGCAATGAATTGCACAACGGCGGTATCGACCGCTTCAAGCACATCGGAAGCCGACGCGGGTATCAGAACGTTGAGGACCGCAGACAGGCGAGATTCGCCAAAAATTTCACCGGTCGGAGAGAAGGCCTCAGTGATACCATCTGTATAGAACAACAGTACATCGCCAGGGGCCAGGTCAATACTGGCCTGGCCCATAGCGACGCCATGCTCGACCCCCAACGCCATGCCCGTGCGAGTCAGACGTTCGATGTCGGGAACAGGGCTGGCGAACGGGTATTTTATCCAAAGCGGGGGATTGTGTCCGGCATTGGCGTAGATAAAGCGCCCGGTCTGTGAATCCAACACGCCATAGACAGCCGTGACGAACATGCCCTGCTCTGCATCGGGGTAGAGCAAATCGTTAACCTGACGCAATGCTTCAGCAGGCGAATCGGTTTGTAAGACAGCGGCGCGCACCAGGGTTCGGGTGAGGGCCATAAACATGGCCGCCGGGACACCCTTGTCGGCCACATCCGCAATAAACAGACCCAACTTGCCGCCGGGCAGTTCAAAGACATCATAAAAATCACCACCCACCTGGCGAGCCGTACGCCAGCGCGCGGCTAAATCCCAATGCGGCAGGCGAGGCAAAGCCTTGGGGATGAAGGTCTGCTGGATTTGGCGCGCCAGTTGAATTTCAGTTTCCAGGCGTTCGCGGGCCACCATCTCGCGCTGGAACAGGTCGTTCTGAATGGAAAGCGCCACCTGTTGGGCGATTCCGTTCAAAATCTCCAGCCGGCGGGCACGGAATCGGCGCCCGCCGGTGGCTTCTTCCGCCAGCATGACGCCGAAAATCTCGCCCTTCACAATCAGCGGCAGGGCAATCAGCAAACGCTCTTCGCTGTAGGTCAATTGCTCCACTTCGTGGGACAGGCAGGGATAGATTTCTAACCAGGATTCCGGCCCGCGATGGGCTTCCTCGCACATTGCCATTTCACCGCTTTCGATGGCCGCCGCCAGCACAGGGAACTCATCCCACTCAAGCGTTCTCCAGACCAACGGGCGGACTTCTTCTGGGATGCCATAAGACTGGGCTGGACGCAGCAGGCCGGTCTCAGGGTGGTAGGTGTAAATGGCCGAGCGCTCCACTCCAACCAGGATGGGCATAATGCGGACGATGGTGCTGAGGATATCGTCTAACTCGGAAAGACTGACCACCGCCTGGGCGACCTGCAACAAGGCAGCTGAAGCGTAAGCCTGCTCCTGGGCAGCGTCATACAATCGGGCGTTTTCGATGGCAACGGCAGCATAGCTGGCAAAGGTGGTGGTCATCGCCTGGGCTTCGTGGCCGTAGCGTCCGGGGGTATGGTGCGCCAGGGTAAGGATGCCCACCGACTGGTCGCCGATGCGCAGGGGCACGGCAATGGCCGAATGGTCGGGGTCGAAGCCAGCGGAAAGCGCGGAGGGGCCGCTGGGGTCGCCTGGCTTGCGGATAAAAGGCTGGCGCGCCAGCAAGGCCACCGCCAGCATGGTATCGGCTTCTGGATAATCCTGGCGCGCCTGCTCCAGGTCGCTGGCGCGCGCGCCATGCACGGCGGCGCAGTAGATGTTTTCGTCATCGAGCAACCAGATGGCGGAAATATCAGAAGGCAGGTTGCGCTCCAGTTCGGTCAGGATGGCATCCAGCACTTGCTCCAGGCTGGCGTTGGCCGAGAGCGGAACAGCCACTTCGCGCAGGCTGTCGCCCACCTGCCGCCGCCATTGCTCAGAGCGGTACAAGTCGGCATTACGAATCGCTGCCGCAATCGAATCGCCGAGGGTTTCGATGATGAGTTTATCTTGTTCGGTAAAGGCATTCAACTGGTCCGACTGTACGTCCAAAATACCCAGCACCTGCCCGTTGAATACGAGCGGCACAGTTAATTCGGAGCGGGTATTGGCCGGGGGCAGGGGCGAGGGCTGGTAGCGCGGTTCTTCATCGACGTTGTTGGCGAGCAGAGTTTTGCCGTTGCGCGCCACCCAGGGGATGATGCCCTCTGGCTCGTCGAGGTCAATGATGTAGCCTTCCAGGGCGTCAGAACGCGCGCCTGACCCGGCTTCGTAGTGAATCTGCCGTCGGTTGGGATGCACGGTAAAAAGATGAACATACGGAAACCCAAACCGCTCATGAATCCGTTCAGCCACTTCCTGCATCAGTTCGCGCAGGTTCAGGATGGAGGTAATTTGCTTGCTGACCTCTCCAACCACACGCAGTTGATTGGCCTGATGCTGGAGACTGCCATAGAGATTGGCGCCCTCAATGGCCACGGCCACGCTATCGGCCAGCGCACGCAAGACGAGCAGGTCGTAGGGGTGAAAAGCATTCAGCGCATCAGACTGTACATCCAGAACGCCCAGCACGCGTTCTTCAATCTTAAGAGGGATAACCGCCTCGGAACGGGTTTCTGGCAAGCCATCTACCAGACGATAGGCAGGGTCCTGACGCACGTCGTTGACAATTTTTTCTTCCCCGGTTAAGGCGGCCATGCCAACCAGGCCTTGTCCGAGTTCGACCTGGAACGACAGTTCTTTGCGACTGCCCTTGCGGCGGGTAGCGCCGCCTGAACCAGAGCGAAAGGTCAGAACATGCTGTCTCGGCTCCAGCGTAAAAATGCCAACATAATAATATTTAAAAGTCGATTGGATAAGCCGCGTAACCCGGTGCGCCAGTTCGTCGAGGTCGGGTTCGTTGGCAATTTGGGCGGTAACGGTGCGCACCAACCCTAACTGACCAATGCGCCAACGTTCGACATTGATACGATGCCAGGCAATGAGGGCGATGGAGGCCGTGCGCCCCAGGCCTTCGACAAAGTTGATTTCACGCCGCGTGAATTTTTCATCGTTCCCGCGCCGGATTCGGATGACGCCGAGGCCAATTTCCTCGTGCCGAAAGGGAATTGCTATGGTATGAACGGATTCGACCTGCTTGCGGATGGTCTTTTTTTGCTCAAAGGCCTGAAGCATCAATTCTTCTGGCGGCTGCGGTGGAAAAACGCTCTCGACCCAGTCGGGCAGGCGAAAGGCAGTTTCGTCGAGCCATAGCAAGACTTCCCCAGGAACCAGACGAGCAGCAGTTTCGAGAATCAGGTCGCGCTGGGCAGCGAAGGTGTTGGAAGCCAGGATGCGTTCGCCGAGGTCGAACAGGTCGGGATAGCCAGGTTTATGGCGCGGGGCTGGTTTCTGCGCCAAGCCGCGGCGTTTGACCATCGTCAGGGTGTTCCCCTCTTCCGGCGACCACTCAAAGCGGACTTCGTCCATCAGTTTGCGCATGAAGAACAATCCCAGGCCGCCAATCGGACGGTCTTCGAGGGCGGCGTCGATGTCGGGGTCAGCAATTTCATCTGCGTTGAAGCGCTTGCCCTGGTCATTGAGAATCATCGTCAGGGCATCACGGGTTGCAAAGACCGTAATGTGTATTTGCCCATCTGGAATGCCTTCGTAAGCATATTCGATGATATTCGAACAGGCTTCGTCGACCGCCAGCTGAATGTTGTAGATTTCTCTTTCATCCATGCCAACCTGGCGCGCAATCTCGCCGACGAACTCGCGGATCGGGTCAAGATTCTCAAATTGAGCGGGGAAAGTTCGGGAGGGCATGGGGCCTGATGACTGATGATTCTCGCCTGGGAACATCTTCCAAATAAAGAAAGCCGCCTGAATTGGGCGGCTCGCGGTTAAACAACTTCAGGGCAATTTACAGGTTTCCGACAGCCGTTGTAACATCGGGATAAATCTTGAACAGGCTGGTAAAACCGGCCAGTTCAAGGGCGGCATGAATGCTTTCAGGCACGGAGGCTAACACAACTTCGCCCCGATTGAAACGCTTGCAGTTACGCTGGGCGGCAATGAGGGCGCGGAAGCCTGCACTGGACATATACTCAAGCCCGGCCATATCGATGGCGATTTTAAAGCGGCTTTCGTTGTTGATGGCATCCAACGCTTCTGCCAGTTTAGGGGCGGTGGCGCTATCGACACGGCCAGTGATGGTCACCAAGTCGCAGTGTTTGAATTGTTTGGTTGTGACTTCCATCATTCCTCCATAAGCGAGTAAAAAAGGTAACAAAATTATATCACGGGCAGGGTGAACAGCGAGCCAGGAGCAAAAAAACGATTGAAGAACGAATTGATTGGCCGCAAAGCAAAAAATGGATGCCAGACCAGAGAAACTTACAGACCCAGGCCAAAGAATTCACCGCCAAACTTGAACCCGGCCACTTCGAGTTTGGGGCCGAACATAGGACGAATGCCCGTTGGTTTGAGTTCGCCAATGATTTTTCCTTCAGGGCCAGTTCCGGTAGCAACGAATTTGTAAATGTCGGTCTGCGTCACCACATCCCCTTCCATGCCAGAGATTTCGGTAATTTGGGTAGCCTTGCGCGTACCATCGGCCAGACGCGTCATGTGGACAATGAGGTTGATGGCTGAAGCAATTTGCTTGCGAATGGCAATAACCGGCAGGTCAATCCCCGACATCAACGCAGTGGTCTCCAGCCGGGCAATTGCGTCGCGGGGTGAATTGGCGTGCAGGGTGGTCAGTGAACCAGAATGGCCGGTGTTCATAGCCTGAAGCATGTCGAGGGTCTCGCCGCCGCGTACCTCGCCCACCACCAGCCGGTCGGGCCGCATCCGCAGCGCGTTGCGCACCAACTCACGAATGCTGAATGCGCCCTGTCCATCCACGTTCGGCAACTTTGTCTCCAGGCGGACAACATGACGCTGCTTCATCTGGAGTTCTACAGCATCTTCAATCGTGATAATGCGTTCATGCTCGGGGATAAAGGTCGAGAGAATGTTGAGCATGGTACTTTTGCCCGAACTGGTATTACCAGAGATGAGAATATTAAGCCTGGCCACCACACACGCTTCCAGAAATTTTGCCATGTAAGGCGTGAGCGTACCGAGTTTGACCAGGTCGTCTACGGTCATCTTCGTCGGCAAGAATTTGCGGATGGTGATGGTCGGCCCATCGACCGCCACCGGTGGAATGACCACGTTGACGCGCGAACCATCGGGCAGGCGGGCATCCGCCGCGGGATTGTCGTAATCCACCCGCCGTCCCAGCGGGAGCAGGATACGGTCAATAATGCGCATGACGTGAGCATTGTCCTCAAACTGAACATCCGTCTCATACAGTTCGCCGCCGCGTTCGATGAAAACCAGTTTGGCGCCATTGACCATAATTTCACTGATTTCGGGGTCACGCAGAAGGAATTCAAGCGGGCCGTAACCTACCAGGTCGGCCAGCGCGCTCTCCACAATCTGAATGCGGGTGGCCATAGACAGGGTTTGGACTTCGTTAAACGTATCAAGAGTCTGCTCCAACCCACGATGCACATTGGCGCGCGTCAACTGCGCCGAGGGGATTTTCTGTAAGCCCGGCGCAATGGTATTGACCAGACGGGCCTTAATACGCAGAACATTTTCATCCAACAAGGTCGGTGGAATTACTTTGAACATGCGTTCAGCCATAACGCCTCCACGCCATCAGTATAACACCAGTCCGCTCAGAAAATCGGCGCAGGCAAATCTCTCGCGCTCGCCGGTCGGCTGAGGCGAAGCGGAGCGTCTCAATACCCAAAAAGACGAAAAAGAAAAAACCGCCAGCCCAGAACGGGCCGACGGTTTATTCTGTCGGGGTGGACGGATTCGAACCGACGACCTCTTGCTCCCAAAGCAAGCGCGCTAGCCAGCTGCGCTACACCCCGATTAGCAGCACGCAGTATAATGCAAACCGGTCATCATCGTCAATGCACAAAAGGGACGAGTTCAACGCCAAAGAGCATAGGGGGTTACCATAAAATTAACATGAAGATAGGATGTTTGGCGGTTAGATTTTCAGCGCAGGACATTGTAAAATCAGCATGGGCGCAAAAAATATCGCCCACCCAGGCATCTGTTCTCGCTCAAATGCACAAAGGCAATCCATGACCAATCCCGCGCAATTTGAAATTCTCAAACAAGGCGTTCCAGCCTGGAACGAGTGGCGGGCCGCGCATCCAGAAGCCATCATCGACCTGAGCGGCGCAGACCTCTACGAGGCCGACCTCAGCCGCGCTAACCTGAACGGCGCCAACCTCGAAAAAGCCTTCCTTGAAAAAGCCCGTCTCGCCGAAACCGACTTAATGAGCGCCAATCTCAGCCGCGCCAACCTCATCAACTCCCATCTCGTCACCGCCAACCTCACCGCGGCAGACCTCACCCGCGCCAACCTGTTTGGCGCCGACTTGCTTGGCGCGGACCTCTCCAAGGCCGACCTGACCAACGCCACCCTGGCCAACGCCAACCTCGCCAATGCCCGCATCGAAGGCGCAAAAGTATCCGGCTGCTGGGTCTACGGCGTCAACGTCCGTGACCTCAAGGGCGAATTCGCCGAACAAACCGACCTCATCATCACCCATCGCGGCCAACCCACCATCACCGTCGATAACATCAAAGTTGCCCAATTCGTTTACCTCTTCCTCAACAACCAGGAAATCCGCGAGGCCATCGATACCCTCACCTCCAAAACCGTCCTTCTGCTTGGCCACTTCGCCGCCCCCGACCGCAAAGCCATCCTCGAAACCATCAAAGACGGCCTGCGCAAATACGACCTGCTGCCCATCGTCTTTGAATTTGAACGTCCCAGCGAAAAAGATTTCACCGACACCATCCGCACCCTCGCCAGCCTGTCCTACTTCGTAATCGCCGACATGACCAACCCCAAAGCCGCCCCCATCGAACTCCCCACCACCCTGCCCGATTATCAGGTCCCCTTCGTCCCCATCCTTCAAGTCGGCGAACGCCCGTTTTCCATGATGACCGGCCTGCACAAAAAATACAACTGGGTCCTCGAACCTGTCCCCTACACATCCGCCGTCATGCTACGCCAGGAACTCAAACCCGCCATCATTGACCCCGCCCTCAAAAAACGCAACAAACTGCGTTTTAATGAAATCATCGAACAGCGAATCAAAACCACCCGCGAACTGCTCGAAAAAGGGGAAGAATAGCGTTTTTCATGATGGAACAAACCCGGCATTTTCCACGCCCCTGGCCGCTTCTGATTCTCCGAAGCGGCTTCTTGCTGCTTCTCAGCCTGTCACAGGCCTGCCAACCGTTAAAAGAACAGACTCCGCACCCCATGCTTTCTCCCTTGCCCGCGCCAACGCAAACCTCCCCACCATCTCCTGCGCCGACTCTCCCCCCCTCCGCCTCAGCAACCCCAACAGCCCTCCCCGCCTCCCGGCCCCCCCAATCATGCCCCGAAACCAGTGGACGCCTGGAGCGGAGCGCCATCGAAACCGACCTGCTCGACAAACCCATGCGCTACGCCGTTTACCTGCCGCCCTGCTACGATTCCAGCACGGAAAACCTCCCGGCGCTATACCTGCTGCATGGACAGAACTACGATGAAGAACAATGGATTCGCATCGGGGCAATATCCAAAGCCAATGAACTGCTCCGCGCCGGTGAGTTGCCCCCTTTTATCATCATCTTCCCCTATGATTACTCTTACAAACAGCCTACCGAATATCCATTTGCGCAAGTCTTTCTCCAAATGCTCATCCCCAACATTGACGCAGAGTATCGCACCCAAACCGACCCCGCCTTCCGCGCCATCGGCGGCCTCTCGCGCGGCGGCGCCTGGGCCATTCACCTCGGCACGCGCAACCCAAACATATTCGGAGCAATTGGCGCGCATTCCCCAGCCGTCTTTTTTAGCGACATGACCACCCTCCGCCTGCAACTTTCAGAAGCCAACCGCGAGACCTTTCCACGCATTTACATTGATGTCGGCTTGCAAGACAGCGAATACAATAGCGCCTTATCGTTTGCCAAAATACTTAATGAGATGAACTTGCCACACGAATGGCACGAATACATCGGTTTTCACGAGGAAAAATACTGGTCAGCGCACATTGAGGAATATTTGCGCTGGTATGCAGAACCATGGAAATAAGAGGGTAACCATATTTCGCCCCCACTTTGCGCCTTTGTCAGCATCCTTCTTGAAAAAACGGGGTAAATTAAGCGTATGGAACAGAATCGCGGATTGATTGATTCGTGGAAATCCAACGCCCTTTCGTTGTTGCTCAAAGCGCAGGCCCTGGCCTGGCTGCCAGGCTATTTGGCGGGGTGTTGGAATGCGATTCACAACTATCAGACGACAACCACTGAACCATCGGCGGCGTTGCGCACCTTTCTGCTTTCCATTTCGATATACACCAGCATTTACGGCGTCCTGTTATTGACTGCCTTCTTACCCCGCCTGACTTACCGCGCGCGGGTAGCGTTAATGCTCGGTCTCTATTACGTTTTGAGCATTGGCCTGTTCCGGCTTTCGGCGCTCAGCGGCGATGCACGGCTGATTTTGTTCATCTTCCTCCTGTTTGCTGCCCTTTTTCTTGAACCTCCGTATCCCTACCTGGCACTGGGCTTCTCCATGCTCAACTTTGGGATAATGGGCTGGCTGCACGTCTCCGGCTTTATCCAGATGGCAGAATCCCCGCGCTACAATGCGCATGACCCCACCGCCTGGATAAGCGGCGGCATTGTCTTTTTTATCATCGGCGGCACCACCGTCGGCATTACGCAATATCTGTTACGTTCTTTCTCGTCCACCCTGGCATGGCTGCAGGCTGTCGGGCAATTCGTCTCGCTGGAAAGCGAAATGAATCAAGCTATGGCGCGCGAACAAACCCTGCCCAATTTGCTCTCCAGGCTGTGCGAGACCCTCCAGCGGCATGGCTATTCGGCCTGGATAGGTCTGCGCGCATCCGAGGAACCAGCCTGGGAAGAGACCGATTGCAAGAGCGGTCAGGCGGCTCATTTACAGGCCCTGGCCGAACAATCGATAACATCTGGTAAAAAGGTCGAAAATTCGTCAATGCTTGCCCTGCCTCTGCTGATCGGCGAACGTTGCCTGGGCGCAATGGCGGTTGAATTGAAATACCGCGAGGCTTCCGAAACAGATTTCTTCAACAAAATCGCGGCAGCCATCTCGCGCACCATTGAGACCTTGCGTAATCACGCCAGGCGCGAAACATTGACCCGCATTGCCCAAGAACTGCTGGGCGAGCGCAATGAAAATACCATCTGGCAAATTGCGCTTTCGGCCACGCGCGCGCTGCTTCATGCCGAACGCGCTGCAATCTATGAATATGACCTTGCCAGCGACCGGCTTTCCTGCCCGCATTTTAGCGGCCTTTCACCAGACTACGTTCAGCGCATCAACCAGATATTCCATACCATTCCCGGCAGTCAGTTGCTTGTCAACCCCCAACCTCTTTTCATCGAAAATGTTCGCACTTCGCCCCTCACGCAGAATATCCATTTCTTGCTGGAAAGTGAAAGAATTGAAGCATATGCTGTTTTTCCACTTTTTATGCAAAGGCGGCTGATTGGCGCGTTTGTCGCTTATTATCACCATCCTCGCCATTTTTCACCGGCCGACCAGGAATTTGGTCAGACCCTGGCGCATTTTTTGATTGCCGCCCTGCAAAACGCGCGGCTGTTTGCCGAGACCAGGACGAAGTCGAATGAGCAGGCTGCTTTGTTTGTGGCCGCGCAAGAAATGTCTACCAGGATGAACGATTTTTCGGCGCTGTTAGGCCTGCTAGGCCGACAGATGGCGGAAGTTTTGCGCGCGACCAGCGCTTATATTTTCAACATTAACGAATCGGCTGGAATGCTTCAGTTGTTATCTGAATACTGGGCAGATGAGGCAAGTCCTACCGAACGCAAGTCGGATTTAGGTCGGCTGTACCCTGTTCAAGATTTCCCGCTTATCTTGACGACCGCCCGGCAGGGGTTGCCATTGGTTCTCAACAGCGACGACCCCCGCCTGACCGAAACCGAACGGAATGAATTCCACGAATACGGCGTAAAAACCAAACTGTTTCTGCCGCTCGCCTGGCAAGGCAAACTGGTGGGACTGGCCGAATTGTGGGAGAGCCGCGCCCCCCGCCGCTTTAGCCAGCACGAGATTAACCTGGCCCAAACGCTGGCCTCCCACGCCGCTGGGGCGCTGCGAACCGCCATGCTGTTTACCGAGATGGAATCACGCGAAGCCTACTTCCGCGCCCTCACCGAACATGCCTCCGAAGGCGTGGCGGTGCTGGATAGCCAAGGCAATTTCAAATACATCTCTCCGGTGCAAGAGCAGATTCTTGGTTATGATAATCAACGCATTTCGTTGATGGCCTTGAAACAAAGAATCCATCCCGAAGACCTGCCTGTGGTTCGCAAAGCCTTTCTGCGCAGCAGGCGTTCGCCTGACACACTGGTTTCGGTCACGTTTGGCATTCAAAACAGCAAAAACCGCTGGCGCACGCTGGAAACCACGCTCAACAATCTGCTCGAAAACCCTGCCGTTCAGGGAATTGTCGTCAACTTCCGCGATATTACCCGCCAAAAACAGGCTGAAGAACAGTTGCGCCAGGCATATGATGAAACGCTCGCCGGTTGGGCGCGCGCCCTGGAACTGCGCGATAAGGATACCGAAGGTCATACCCGCCGCGTGACCGACCTGACCCTGCGCCTGGCGCGCGCCATGAAAATTGACGAAGAGCAGATTGTTCACATCCGACGCGGCGCGCTTTTGCACGATATCGGCAAAGTTGCTATTCCGGATGCTATCCTGCATAAAACGGAGACTCTCACCATACAGGAATGGGAAATCATGCGCCGTCACCCGCAATATGCCTACGACATGCTCAAAGAGATTGCCTATCTGCGCCCGGCGCTGGAGATTCCCTACTGCCACCACGAAAAATGGGACGGCAGCGGCTACCCGCGCGGGTTGAAGGGCAAAGAAATTCCGCTCTCTGCGCGCATTTTCGCCATTGCCGATGTATGGGATGCGCTCACGTCTGACCGCCCCTACCGCCCAGGCTGGGAAGCCACAAGGGTCTTGCAACACATCAAAGAGCAAGCGGGCACGCATTTCGACCCGGAGATTGTTAAATTATTTGTGAAATTAGTTGAAGAAGAAAACATACGATGAAACCAGAGCCTCCTGTACGCTCCCTTTTTTTGGGGTTACGCTCTGTTTTCCGAGAGCAGAATAAATTCAGACGCCAGGCCTATCTCTGGGCAGTGATACTCAGCCTGCCGGTCATTGTCTGGACCTGGTTACTGCGCTTCGACATTCTTTTTTGGCGCATTGCGTATGGAGGACTGATAGCCGGCCTGTTGATTGCCGGAATTGGCCTGCTCAACCCCAACCTGCCCCTGCGCTGGGTGGAGCGATTCGTCATCCTCATTAACTTTGCATTTGGGTTCGGAAAATACACTTACCTTGTGTACGACCCTTCAGCGCCTCAACTGGTGAACTGGCTGGGAGAAATTCAGGCCAATTTTTGGACGATTGCCATCGGCTTCATTCTGACGTATATCGTCTTTGAGCGCAAACGCGCCCTGTGGATTTGTTTGGGACAGACCGCCCTGATTCTGCTCGCCACCCTGCCGCTCCTGCCAGAATTTTCCGCCGAAATTGCGCGTGAATTCTTTCGGCTGGAAACGCGCCTGGTGGCAATCGCTTTCATTACGCTGATACTGGCCAAAGCCAAAGACGACCTGATAGAAACGCAAAACCGCGCGCTCGATGTAGAAACCCTGGCCTATCTCGACCCGCTGACCGGGGTTCCCAACCGTCGCGCCCTCAGCCAGATAATTGAAAAGCGCATCGCCGAACCCCACGCTCAGTTGGGCCTGGTCGTAACCGACATTGACTTCTTCAAATCCATCAACGACACCTACGGTCACGACATCGGAGATATCGTCCTGCGCGAAACGGCCTCTCTGCTCAAGAACAGCCTGCGTGAGCGCGACCTGGTAGGACGCTGGGGGGGAGAGGAATTCGTCATCCTGCTGTACGAGGGCAACGCTGTCAACCACATTCACACCATCGAGCGCATCCGGCAGACCATCCAGGACAATGCCTTTACCAATGGCCTGCGCGTGACCTGCTCCTTCGGTGGGTCTGATTTACAACGCGGCGATACGCTTGAAAAACTCTTCTCCCGCGCCGACCAGGCGCTATACGTTGCCAAGAGCAAAGGGCGCAATCGGGTAGAATGGTTCTAATGCGTTATAATCGCGCCCATGTCACTGACCATTCAGGAAGTTGAACAGATTGCCAGACTGGCCCGCCTGGAACTGACCGACGAGGAAAAAGCCCGCTATCGCGAGCAGCTTTCGGCCATCCTTGACCACGTTGCCCAACTGCAACGGTTAGACACTGCCAGCATCCCCCCCACTGCCAGCATTTTCAGCGGCGACAGCCACTTGCGCCGCGATGAGCCTCGCCCCGGCCTGCCGCGCGAGGAACTGCTCAAAAACGCCCCCGAACAGGAAAAAGGGCAATTCAAGATTCCACCGGTTTTTGAATAAGTACCAGGTATCCTGCTTCAGGTAAAACCTGACACCTGACTCCTGACACTGGATACCCAATCCCTGACACCTGACACTTAAACACCCGACACCTATGTTTTCGCTTACCGAAGCCCAAAAACTCCTCCAGAGCGGAGAAATCTCCAGCCGCGAGCTGGTTTCTGCCTGCCTGGAGCGGATTTCCGCGCTGGAGGGGACGATTCACGCCTTTTTGCATCTTGACGCGGAGGGGGCGCTCAAACAAGCCGATGCGGCAGATGCAAAACTGGCCGGGCTGCGCAAAACCGGTTTGCCTGTTTCCGAGTCTGCCGGGTTACTGGGTATTCCAATGGCCATTAAAGACGTTCTCACGGTCGAGGGAATGCCCTGCACCTGCGGCTCGAAGATTTTGGAAGGTTACATTCCGCCCTTTACGGCCACGGTGGTGAAGAAATTACAGGCGGCGGGCGTTATAGTTCTTGGCAAGACCAACACCGATGAGTTTGCAATGGGTTCCAGCACCGAAAACTCGGCCTATGGCGTAACGCGCAACCCCTGGGATACCTCGCGCGTGCCGGGCGGCTCCTCGGGGGGCAGCGCGGCGGCGGTGGCGGCGGGGTTTGCCCCGGCGGCGCTGGGGAGCGATACGGGCGGTTCAGTGCGGCAGCCCGCCTCGTTTTGCGGCGTCACCGGTCTGAAGCCGACCTACGGGCGCGCTTCGCGCTACGGGTTGGTGGCCTATGGCTCATCGCTGGATTGCGTTGGGGCGTTTGGGCGCAGCGCGGCGGATGTGGCGGCGGTGTTCTCCGTCTATAACGGACGCGACCCGCTCGACGCGACCACGCAGGATGTTCCGGCGGCGAAGATTGTTCTTGAAACGGAAACAGGTTCCAGCCTGGCAGGAATCCGAATCGGGGTGCCGAAGGAGTATTTCCTCGCGGGGATTCAGCCAGAAGTGGAAGAAAAAGTTCGCGCGGCCATCCAAAAAATGGAAGATTTGGGCGCGGAAATCCGCGAGGTCAGTTTGCCGCACACCGAATATGCCCTGCCGGTTTATTATCTGATTGCCCCGGCAGAGGCCAGCGCCAACCTGGCGCGCTTTGACGGGGTGCGCTACGGCCCGCGCGTGAGCGGAGAGACGATGTGGGATGTCTTTTACAAGACGCGCGGCGAAAAGTTCGGCGACGAGGTGACGCGGCGCATCATGCTCGGCACTTACGCGCTCTCGGCGGGTTATTATGACGCGTTCTACGGGCAGGCGCAAAAGGCGCGCACGCTCATTAAGCGCGATTTCGAGCAGGTTTTCCGCGAGGTGGATGCGGTGGCCTGCCCGGTGGCGCCGACGACGGCCTTCAAAATTGGGTCGCACGGCGATGACCCGCTGGCGATGTACCTGGAAGATATTTTTACCCTGCCGGCCAACCTGGCCGGGGTGCCGGGACTGGCGTTCCCGGTCGGGTTCGATGCCGCCGGGCTGCCGGTGGGGATGCAGTTGATGGGCCGGCACTTTAACGAGGCGGCTTTGCTGAAAATAGCGCACATTTATCAACAGGCGACGGATTGGCATTTGGCAAGGCCGAGATTCGCTGTTGAACAATAGATATTCGAACGTTTTGAGGAGATTTTCATGAATATTTTCATCACCGGCGGCGCAGGATACATTGGTTCGGCCACCGCCGAAGCCTTACTCAACGCGGGACACCAGGTTACGGTTTACGATTCGCTGGTGACGGGGCACCGGCAGGCGGTGCCAAAAGGCGCGAAGTTTATCCACGCTGAGTTGTCTGATTCGCTGGCGCTGGCGATTGCGCTGAAGGAAGAGAAATACGATGCCGTGATGCACTTCGCGGCTTTCATCGAGGCGGGCGAGAGCATGAAAGACCCGGCCAAGTTTTTCCGCAATAACCTGATTAACTCGCTGACTTTGATTGAAGCAACGGTCAAGGCCGGGGTGCCGCGTTTTCTGCTCTCCTCGACGGCGGCGGTGTACCAATCGAGCGAGGAACCGCTCACGGAAGACTCCCCGCTTGGGCCGACGAACACCTACGGATACACCAAACTGGCCATTGAACAGTCGCTGGACTGGTATCGACAAATTCATGGGCTGCATTTTGCGGCGTTGCGCTATTTCAACGCCAGCGGGGCGCTGCCCGGGCACGGCGAGGCGCATCAGCCGGAGAGTCATCTCATCCCGCGCGTGCTGCAGGTGGCGCTTGGTCAGGCCGAGTATGCCTACATTTTTGGGACGGATTATCCGACGCCGGATGGGACCTGCATCCGCGATTACATCCACATCGCCGACCTGGTTTCAGCGCACATCCTGACGGTGGAAGCGCTGGCGGAGAAGGATAAATTGATTTACAACGTGGGTTCGGGCAATGGGTTTTCGGTGCGCGAGGTGATAGACACTGCCAGCGCGGTGGTCGGGAATGTTATCCCGGTCAAGGAAATGCCGCGCCGCCCCGGCGATTCAGCGCGGCTGGTGGCTTCGTCGCAGAAAATTCGGCGCGAGTTGGGCTGGCGGCCGCAGCACGATAACATCCACGATATCATCAGCAGCGCGTGGGAATGGCACAAGAGCCATCCGAGAGGGTACGAGGGGTAAGGCCAGGGTAGAGGCTGCCCGCGCAAATCAGAATTGGGGCCAGGTTATCCCATGGCCAGCACAAATTCGGAGGCAGTCGGGAAGCGGTCTTCGGGCTTTTTCGCCATGGCGCGTTGGATAGCTGTTGCAACGTGGCGTGGCAGGCTCGGAATGGCTTCGCGCGCGTCGGGTGGCGGGGCGGTCATGTGCGCCAACAACAGCGCGCCCGTGCCAGAGCGTTTGAAGGGGAGCGAGCCAGTCAGAAGTTGGTAACTCATCACGCCGAGGGCGTAGATATCGGCGCGTCCGTCAATTTCGGCGGCCCCCTGAATTTGTTCGGGAGCAATGTAGTCGAACGTCCCCAAAACTGCCGAAGCCGTGATGTTGGTATGGGCATGGGCGACTTTGGCAATCCCAAAGTCGGTCAGCACGGCGCGAGCCGAATCATCTCGCGTATCCAGCATCACATTGGACGGTTTCACGTCCCGATGCACCAGCCCGGCAGCGTGGGCATAGTCGAGCGCATCGGCCACATCGCGCAGGATGGGCAGAGCAACAGGAAGCGGCATCCTTCCGTTTTGTTTGAGATATGCGGATAGATTGGCGCCATTCAGGTATTCCATCACCATGTAGTACAGGCCATTTTCTTCGCCGAAATCGAACAATCGAACAATGTGAGGATGTTCCAACCCGGAGAGCATCTGCGCCTCGCGCATGAACCGCCGCCGGAAAATTTCATCCTCGGCCAGGTTGGAAAGCAAGACCTTGATGGCAACAGTGCGATTCTGGGTGGGATGCTCGGCGCGGTAGACTTCGGCCATGCCACCCTTGCCAATCAATTCGAGATGTTCATAGCGTGAAAACAGGAGCGGAGCCAGGGTTTGGGTATCAGAGGAGGCAATGTATTTGCGCTGGACGGGCGTTTTTAAGTAGTCAATTTTGATGCTGTAAAACGCGCGGTCCACAAAACGTTGGAGCGCCTTGCGCGCTGGCTGGAACAGCGCCCCGGCGGCGATGGCCGAGAGCGCCAACCCAAGCGTGGATTGCGCCCCCGAAGTGACGATGTTAAAAACGGTATTAACCACCAGCAACACCAGCCCAAACACCGAGGCCAGCAGGCCGGTCAAGGCCCCATAGACCAGAGCGCGGTTAATCAGAAAATCAATATCGAACAGTTTGTAGCGGGCAATTGCAATCGTAAGACAGACCGGGAAAAACAGAAAAAGCGGAATGCTCACGACTCTCATGGCCATTACAAAAACAATGAAGGCGGTAGAATTTGGGTCTTGCAGAGATGGGATGAGAAGCGCTGGCAGGTTGAAAGCAAGAAACCACAGAAGCGGGCCCATCGTCCCCAAGAAGACCCAACGAATTTGTTGGCGCTGGTTGAGGTTGGCGGTTTGCTGGTGGCGATAGAACATGGCAAAGATGCTGGTCGCATACCAGACAAGCGCGTTGACGGTTGAAATAAACAGAGAGGCGATATACCCAAAGAAGGGCGAACCCGGCCAGTAGAGCAAAATGATATTGAGAACCAGCGCGGGAAGCAAGAATTTGAACCAGCGCGGCAGAAAGCGGCCATCAGGGTAAATCCATCCAAGCAAGACAATCCCCAACTCCGCCATCATCAGAATTGGGCTGAAGAGGTACTGCGTCTCAGCCTGGGTCATCATCTCATTGCCAATTCCGGTGACGCGCAGACCAAAGGTCATAATCATCAGGGAAAGGAAAATAGCCATCCAGTCATCGGAACGTCGCACAAACAGGAGCATAGCCAGGCTGAAATAGCCAAGCAGGATGTATATATCCGCAAGCAGCTGAACCGTAGAGTAAGTAAAAAGGCTCAGCCCGATGCGCGCTATCTGGCTGAGGAAGTACACGCTGGTAAAACTGCCGCCAATCGATTCCAGGATGTGTGTGGAAAGAATCCAGGCGATGTAGGTTACCACCAACACCCATGCGCCCTGCAAGGTCAGACGTAAGGCGGGTCTGTTCTTGAGCGAGGTCAGCGTCGCCGTGGATGGAGTGGGAGTAGAGGGCGTATCGGTCATAGCAGATATGCGCAAGTATACAATCCTTGCCGATTCTTGACATTACGGGTGATTTACGATTCTCTATTGTGAAAGGTTGCGCAAAGGATTTTAATCGGTCAATCTGTGATTTTGCTGAAAAAATATGGTAGGCTTACGATAATGGCCCAAATGGTCATTAAACTCCAATCCAAAAGAATATCGCCAATTTCCACCATGAATCATCTCAAATCGCTTTTCCTGCTCGACCCGGAAATCCATTTTCTTAACCATGGCTCATTTGGAGCCTGCCCCAGGCCCGTTTTTGAAGCATATCAGAGCTGGCAGCGGCGGCTGGAGCGCCAGCCGGTCTTGTTTTTAGGCCGTGAATATGATGCCCTGCTGCAAGAATCCCGCGCGGCGCTTGGAATTTATCTCAACGCAGAAGCAGAGGACCTGGTCTACATTCCGAATGCCACGCACGGCGTCAATATCGTTGCCCGGTCGTTGAATCTTCAGCCTGGCGATGAAGTCCTTACCAGCGACCACGAATATGGAGCCTGCGATTTCACCTGGGAGTTCATTTGCAACAAAACCGGCGCAAAATACATTCACCAACCCATGCCGTTGCCGGTCAGAACGGAAGAAGAACTTGTAAATCAGTTTTGGGCGGGCATCACCAAACAGACGCGAGTCATTTACCTGAGTCATATCACCTCGCCCACCGCTCTGCGCCTGCCCATCGAACCAATCTGCGCGCTCGCCAGGCAGGCCGGGATTCTAACGGTTATCGACGCTGCGCACTCTCCAGGTCAGATACCGGTCAATTTGCAGGGTTTAGGGGCCGATATCGTCTTCGGCAACCTGCACAAGTGGATGATGAGTCCCAAAGGCGCAGCCTTCTTATACGCCCGGCGCGAAATTCAACCGATGCTGGAACCATTGGTAGTCAGTTGGGGCTACGGCGGCAATCCCCCATTGGAACGCAGTTCACGCTTCATTAACTTCTTTCAATGGACAGGTACGCGAGACCCCTCCGCGGCGCTGGCCGTTCCTGATGCCATCCAGTTCATGGAAGCGCATGATTGGGGAAATGTGCGCCAGGAATGTCATGCCCTGCTCGTGAAAGCCGTGGAACAAATCTGCGACCTGGTCAAACTGCAGCCCCTCTACCCGCTGAATGGAGCATTTTTCAGCCAGATGGCCATCGCCCCACTCCCACCAGGCGTGGACATTTCCGTTCTCAAATCCCGGCTCTATGAAGAATACCGGGTAGAAGTCCCACTGATTGAATGGCAGGGCCAAAAATTCGTCCGGATTTCCATCCAGGGCTATAACACTCCAGATGACGTGGATGCGCTGGTAAACGGGCTGGGGCATTTGCTGGCCGGAAAAAATTAAACTCAAATTGGGTGGTTGCTTTTTCTTAAAAAGTTTGTATACTGATTTCAATACTTTTTTCTACATAGGAGAATTGAAATGGAAAAACGACAGGTTGGACTTATTGCCACCATTGTAACCGCCTTATGTTGCGGATGCCCGGGATTGTTCAGCATATGTTGGGGCGGTCTCGCTGCGATTGTCAGTTTTATTCCTGATGCAGACATCAACATCGGCGGCAGTAGCGACCCGCAAGCTGCGCTGATTACGGGGATTGCATCGCTGTGTGGCGGCATCATTTTCCTGGCCATCCCCATTGTCGTCGGCGTGTTAACCCTGCGCAAGAAACCCGAAGAAACCTCTGTGGTCAGCAGCGAACCGGTTCCCCCTGCTTCCTGATTGAAAATGCGTTAAAGTATAGTATTATATTGAAGGCGGCAGCCGCGCCATGTGGCTGCCGCCTTCAATATTTGTTTTCAATCTGATATGTTTCATCGGGTTAATACTGCTTGTCCCATCTTTCAGGCCGTGATACACTTTTAACATGCCTGTACCTGTTCTCGTTGTTACCCCACAAACCGGATTTGGTGCGTCTCTCCGCAACGAACTGGACGCGCATCAGTACAACGTGTCGGTAACAGCAGATTTTTCGGAGGCCATCTACCACGTTCGGAAAACGGACTACCCGGTCATCGTCTTAGATGCGGAATTGGAGGATGTTGGGCTTTCCTTGCTCGATATTGGCTACGCCCTCAGACAGGTTAAAAGTAGCGTACAATTCATCCTTGCCAAACGCCCAGGGCAAAACCTCGAAGAAGGCCTGATGCTGAACCCGGCGGCGACTTTGGTCAAACCAATCTCCACCTCAGAACTGACCAGCCTGTTGAAAAAATTGACCGAGGCTCAACCAAACACCAATAGCGCCTTCATGCCTATGAAAAAATCTGCTCTTCCTGCATTCGACCCGCAAGCGCGCGTCCTGGCAGAAACTTCGCGGATGGTCTGGATTAAAGATGTCAGCAAAGCGGCGCAGCACCTCACCCGCCTCACTCTGGAATCCTCGGCCCAAGCCGCGTTGATTACGCGCGAAAGTGAACTGTGGGCTTACGCCGGGCAACTCTCCCGAGATGCAGCCCAGGAACTCTCCGAATCCGTGCAGCGATACTGGGACAAAGAAAACGAAAGCGACATCCTGCGCTTTATCCGTCTGCAATCAACCGAAGCCCAGCATATCCTGTACGCGCGCAAACTTTCGGCCAGCATGATTTTGGCCCTGGTCTTTGACGGAGAAACCTCTTTCAGCACCATCCGCGCCCAAGCCGGGAAACTGGTCAAAAACCTGGCCGATAAGCCCGACGAACCACCCGCCGAACAACCAAACCAAATTCGCGTACCATCGCCATTCAAAGAAAACAGCTTCCTGCTTCCAGATGAATTTGAAGAAGAAGACCTGCCACCCATCTCTGAACTGTTGGGAGATGTGCCGCCGCCGGTTCCCGTCAAGCCGCATATTCCCCATCCGGGCAGCCTGCCTTGGGAACAACCCGCCGAATCCGTTCCTGTGGCCCATCTGGCAATCGATGAGCCTAAGACCCAGCCTCCGCCGGTTTTGCAGAACACGCCCGATGTTGCTCCACACTTCAGCATAGAAAGCTCCCCTGTTATTCCGCGTGACAGTTTTAAACGCCCGCTTCCCGCAATGGATGAAACCATGGCAGCCAACGCGCCCCTTACCGAAAACCAGGCCGAAACGCGCTCATCGACCATCCCGGATGAATTGCAACTGACCCGCAAGCAAATTTCACAAAAGGACCAGTCGCTGATAGAAACCAAACCCCATTCCATCGCAGAATCCGTCACACAGGTGGCTCACCGCATTCTGCTCGAACCGGCTTCCCCCGCCATGGCTGACCTGACCTATGCGTGCCTGCTCGTTCCACGTTTTGATAACCACCACCTGGTCGGTGATGCCGCCGACCGCCTGACCGAATGGGTGCCACAGGTTTGCGTGGCGTTTGGCTGGCGGCTGGAACACATCTCCGTCCGCCCGGATTACCTGCAATGGGTGGCGCGCGTCCCACCATCCACCGCGCCCGGACACGTCATGCGCGTTATCCGCCAGCAAACCTCCGACCGGCTGTTTAACGAATTCCCGCGCTTTAAAAAGGATAACCCCTCGGGTGACTTTTGGGCGCCCGGCTACCTGATTATGGGCAGTTCCCAGCCACATCCACAGCATTTGGTGCGCAGCTTCATCAAGCAAACCCGTGAGCGGCAAGGGTTGACCCAAGACGAATAGAGACGACAAAAAAGGTGGCAGTCACCTTAACGTGACTGTCACCTTTTTGATTCCTTTTATGGTAAATTAAGTCCATGCCCCCCAAACTCTACCTGATTGATGGACACGCCCTCGCCTACCGCATGTTTTTCGCCCTCACCAGCGGCGCGGCTGGCGGGCGCTGGCAAACCTCCAAAGGCGAACCCACCGCCGGGGTGTTCGGCTTTGCCCGCATCCTGCTCAACATCCTCGAAAACGACAGGCCCGATTACATTGCAGTCGCCTTTGACACCGGCAAAACCTTCCGCGACGAGATGTTCCCCGAATACAAGGCCACCCGCGCCAAAATGCCCGATGACCTGCGCCCACAAATGGACAGAATCAGGCAGTTGGTGGATGCCTTCAACATGCCGCGCCTCGAGGTGGAAGGCTTCGAGGCCGATGACGTGCTTGGCTCGGTGGCAAAACAGGCCGCCGCGCAGGGCATCGGCGTCAAAATCATCACCGGCGACCGCGACCTGCTGCAACTGGTCGGCGACCACATCATTGTCAACCTGCCCGAAGGCGGCAAAATGGGCGACGCCAAAGACTACATCACCGATGAAGATGTGATTGCAAAATTCGGCGTCCCGCCCCGGCTGGTGGTCGATTACAAAGCCCTGATTGGCGATACTTCCGACAACATCCCCGGCGTGAAGGGCGTGGGCGAAAAAACCGCCCAGGCCCTCTACCAAAAATACACATCGCTGGATGATATTTACGCCCACCTGGACGAATTGCCCGAAAAGACGCGCCAGAAACTGGAGCAAGGCCGCGAGATGGCCTACCTGAGCCGCAACCTGGCCCAAATTCGCGCCGATTTGCCGGTCAAGTTGGATTTGGAACAGGCCAAAGCCGGGGATTTCGACGCCGATAAAGTGGAAGCCCTGTTTAAGGAACTGGAATTCAAGTCCCTGCTCACGAAGGCGGCGGCCATTAAAGGAACAGCCTCCGCACCCCAAACACTGGCCATACCCGCCAAACCGACCCAAAAAACCGGGCAGTTATCGCTCTTTGGCGAGTCCCCCGCGCCTGCGCCGGTTGTCCAAATCCCCGCGCCCTCCGGCGGCCCGGAGACGGTGATTGTGGATACAACGGAAAAACTCCACAGCCTGGTGGAGTCTCTCAATCGCGCCGAAATCATCTCTTTTGATACCGAAACCACCTCCACCGAAGAGATGCAGGCCGAAGTGGTGGGAATTTCTCTCGCAACCGAAGCAGGACACGGCTGGTATGTTCCGGTAGGGCATGTTGGAGCCAGGAATCTGCCCATCGCGCAGGTGATTGCCGCGCTGAAAGACCCCCTCACCCATCCCAACATCAAAAAAATTGCCCATAACGCCAAGTACGATTACCTGGTGCTGAAGCGGCACGGCCTGACCGTTGCGCCGCTCCATTTCGACACGATGATTGCGCAATTCCTGATAGAGCCAGGCTCGCGAATTGGGCTGAAGGAGATGGCCCTGGCGCGCCTGAACGAGGAGATGACGCACATTGAGGCGCTGATTGGCAAAGGCAAGAACCAGATTTCGATGGCGGACGTGCCGGTGGAGGCCGCCGCCAGTTATGCCGCCGCCGATGCCGAGGTCTGCCTGCGGTTGATGCCGCAGTTGGAGGCCGAACTGAAGCGCGACGGGCTGGAACGGCTGATGTATGAGATTGAGATGCCGCTGGTGACGGTGCTGGCCGAGATGGAGTTGCAGGGCGTGCGGCTGGACCTGGACTTTTTCCACCAGTTCTCGAAGGAGTTGACGGCGCGGCTGGCCGGGATTGAACGCGAGGTGTTTGCGCAAGTCGGCAAAACTTTCAACCTGAATTCGACCCAGCAGCTTTCAGATGTGCTGTTTTTGCAGTTGAAACTGACCCCGCCCGACCGGGGACGAAAAACCGCCAGCGGTCACTACTCCACAGCGGCGGATGTGCTGGAGGAGATGCGCGGCCAACACCCGGTTTTAGACCTGATTTTGGAACACCGTGAGCTGGCAAAACTGAAATCAACGTATGTAGATGCGCTTCCGGCGGCGGTGGACCCCAACACCGGGCGGGTGCATACCTCGTACAGTCAGACCGGTTCGGTGACGGGGCGGCTTTCATCCAATAACCCCAACCTGCAGAACATCCCCACCCGAACGGAAACCGGCCAGCGCGTGCGCAACGGCTTCATTGCCGAAGATGGCAATGTGTTGCTTTCGGTGGATTATTCGCAGGTGGAATTGCGGATTGTGGCCCACATGGCCGGAGACGAAGCCATGCTGGAGGCCTTCCGACAGGGGCAGGATATTCACGCGGCAACAGCGGCGGCGATTTACGGCGTGCCGCTGACGGAAGTGACCAAAGACATGCGCCGCCATGCCAAAGCCATCAATTTTGGGTTGATTTATGGCATGTCGGCCTTTGGATTGACGCGCCGCACCGAGTTGACGCTGGCCGAATCGGAAAAGTTTGTCAAAGTTTATTTTGAGCGGTTTCCCGGTGTGAAAAAGTATCTGGATGGCACGCGGCGGCTGGCAGCGGAGCAGGGCTATGTCACCACGCTGCTGGGGCGGCGGCGGTATTTCCCGGCCCTGCGCAATTCGCTCAACCAGCAGATGCGTCAGCGCGAGGAACGCGAGGCCATCAACGCGCCCATTCAGGGAACGGCGGCGGATATTATGAAGATTGCGATGCTCAGAATCCCCGTTGCGCTCAAACTGGCAGGATTGCAAGGTCAGATGCTTTTGCAGGTACACGATGAGATTGTGTTAGAATGCCCACAATCCGAACTGGGAAAAACCGCGCAAGTGGTTCAAAAGACGATGGAAGAAGCCTATCCGTTGAGTATTCCGCTTTCCACCGAAGCCCGCGCTGGGAGAAGTTGGGGGGCGATGAAGGTACTCAACGGATTGGACAACGGATGAAGCGGATTGGACAGCGGATGAAACGGAGAAACGGATTAGACAGCGGATGAAACGGAGAAGCGGATTAGACAGCGGATGAAGCGGAGAAGCGGATTGGACAGCGGATGAAACGGAGAAGCGGATTGGACAGCGGATGAAACGGAGAAGCGGATTAGACAGCGGATGAAGCGGAGAAGCGGATTAGACAGCGGATGAAGCGGAGAAGCGGATTGGACAGCGGATGAAACGGAGAAGCAGATTAGACAACGGATGAAGCGGATAAACGGATTACGAATAACAAGCAACCCATCACCAATAATCAAGGTGTGTGACAATGGCTGGACGTGAAGACCTTTTTCATCGCGCAATGAACGACGGGCATTCGGCGGCCTGGGACCAGAACTGGGGAGTAGCGGCGGATGCCTATAAACGCGCTCTCGCGGAATTTCCAGATAACCCGAAAGCGTTAAATAGTTATGCACTGGCGTTGTATCAACAGCAAAAGTATGACGATGCGCTCAAGGTATATCAGCGCGTTGCGCAGGTTTCGCCCGATGACCCGGTGGCATTCGAGAAGATTGCCCAGCTCTATGAGCGGCTGGGCAATTTGAAGGATGCGGTGCAAGCGGCTATTCAGTCGGCAGAATTGTATCTCAAGGCGCGCGAGGTAGAAAAATCGATTGAAAACTGGCTGCGGGTGGTGCAATTGAACCCAGAGCATGTGGTTGCGCGCTCACGGCTGGCGTTGATTCATGAAAAAACCGGTCAGACCCGTCAGGCCATTACCGAATATATCGCGCTTGCCAGTATTCTCCAAAATAGTGGTAATCCACAAAAGGCGCTGGAGGTGGTGCAACACGCTTTGCAACTGGATTCATCCAGCCAGGAGGCGGCCCAGGCAGCGACTATGATTAAATCTGGACGGCTGCTTAACAAACCCATGCGTCCACGCGGCGGAACCGGGCCGCTACGCATGGCGGCGGTGAAAGAATTTGAGCATAAAGAAACCGTCCGCGAGAGTCCAGACCCCGTGACAGAAGCCTCGCAAAAAGCGCTGACCGTGCTGGCCGAGGTTTTGTTCGACCTGTCCGATGACAGCCCTGAGGCTCAGGTGCGACGGGGTCTACAATCCATCATGAAAAACACTGGTCAACTCCCTTCTCAGCAGGCCGAACAGACCAAAATCCTGCTCCATTTGAGTCAGGCCATTGATGCCCAAACGCGCAACCAGGAAACCACCGCCGCAGATGAAATTGAACACGCCATCGAAAGCGGATTTATCCATCCGGCGGCTTATTTTGACCTGGGTTTCTTGCGCTCCCAGACCAATCGTCAGGAGAGCGCATTGCGCAACCTGCAACAATGCGTGAAACATGCTGATTACGCGCTGGCAGCGCGTCTGTTGAGCGGGCAGATTTTGTACAGGACGAACCGCTATAAGGAAGCGGCAATTGAATATCTGGAAGCACTGAAAATTGCGGATGCCGAAGTTGTGCCGCCAGAACAATCGGATACCATCCGTCAACTGTACGAGCCGCTCATCGAGTCGCTGGGGCAAGATACCGACGCAAAGGCTTTGGTAAAACTGTGCGAAAATGTCGAACAAATGCTCATGCGCGTCAACTGGCGACAACATCTCACCAAAATGCGCGAGGAAATGTCTAAACAGGCAGGCGGGCAGGCTCTGCCGCTGGCAGATGTCATCATTCAGGCCCAGTCCAGTCAGGTCATCGATGCGATGAACCAGATTAATGAATTGGCGCGCGCCAATCACTTGCGCTCAGCCATGGATGATGCCTTCCACGCGCTGATGTATGCTCCGACGTACCTTCCGCTACACGTTTTGATTGGTGACTTGCTCATCCGCGAGGGGCGCACCCAGGAAGCTATTGCCAAGTTTACGACAGTTGCAAGCGCCTACAGCATTCGGGGCGAAGCGGCCCAGGCCACCAATCTGTTGCGGCGCATCCTGCAGATTTCACCCATGGATATGGCCGCGCGCAATCGTCTGATTGAGCAGTTGCTTGCGCGTGGGCTGACCGACGAAGCCATTGTCGAGTACATGGACCTGGCCGATATTTACTACCGCCTGGCAGAACTCGATATGGCGCGCAAAACCTACACCACCGCCTTGCGCATTGCTCAGCAGCCCAGTGCCAATCGGGAGTGGAACGTGCGCATTTTGCAGCGCATGGCCGATATTGACATGCAGCGTCTCGACTGGCGGCAGGCTATTCGCGTCTACGAACAAATCCGTACCCTGCGCCCCGACGATGCCACTATCCGGCAGAACCTCATCGAGTTGAATTTGCGCCTGGCCCAACCCAAGCAGGCTCAGGTTGAACTGGATTCATTCATCTCTTACCTGGAAAGCGCGGGTCATCTGAACGATTCCATCCCATTTCTGGAAAAACTGCTTGAAGAACATAGCGACGTCATCATGTTGCGCCGCACCCTGGCTGAACAGTTATATCGCGCCGGGCGGCTCACCGATGCTGTCGCGCAGTTAGACGCCGTCGGCGACCGCCTGATGGAAGTCGGGGACAAGGAAGGCGTGGCTGAAATCATCCGCCAGATTTTAGCAATGAACCCGCCCAACGCCGAAGACTATCGCAGCCTGCTGGCCCAGTTGTAAGTACCAGCCACATCCCTCGCTTCCATCGGGGTTAAAACCGTCAAACCTGATACAAGGCGCAGTTCATGCAAGAGTTTCCAAAAAGGGTTGGCTGTTACCCCTATGTCGCGCATTTTCATCAGTTACTCACGCAAAGATATAGAAATCGCCCGTCAACTAGCGGCTGAACTGCAAAAAGCCAGCTTCGACGTTTGGTGGGATATTTCTGGTCTGAAGGGCGGTGATGATTGGGTGCGCGTCATCCCGGCGGCGATTGATGCCAGCCAGTTTTTTATCATCCTGCTCTCAAAAGCCTCAGTTGAGTCACAGTGGGTGCAAAAAGAGTACCTGCGCGCCCTCAACCGGCGGATGAAAATCATCCCGCTGCTACTCGAACCCTGCGACGTGCCATTTGCGCTGGCCAACATCAACTACATCGATTTCACAGTTGACAATCGTGCTGTCAACTTGAACAAGCTGCTGGAAGCGCTCGAAGTGGCTCCCCTGCCGCTTCCACCCCCCTCGCCTCCGCTCCCCCTTTGGAAGCAAAAACGCTTTTTGTGGATGAGCGCGGCGGCCATCCTGGGGATTTTCCTGCTGATTGGCATTGTACGCGCCTGCACTGCCCCCACCCCACCGACGCCGACTCCCGTTTTCGATGCCTCGCCTACCCCCACGCAGACCGCCACCCTCTCACCAGTTCCGACCGACACCCCTGCCACAACCTCCACGGCCTCGGCCACCGTCACCGTTACTTGGCAGCCCAGCGAAACCCCTACGCCAACTGACACCGCCACGCCTTCTCCAACCATTGAAAAATTTCCGCGTGTCGAATTGTGCGTCCTGCCCGATATCGCCTCGCTTTGGGTGCGCACCGGCCCCGGGCGCGGATTCGAGGCCCTGCCAACCGCCCTGGCTGGCGGCGACTGCCTGCTCTTCAGCGCCCGCAACGAGGCTGGAACCTGGTACATGATTAGCCCGCGCCAGCCCGCCCCCCGGTTTGCCGAATTCGAATATGGCTGGGTGGCCGCCATCTACCTGGATATTTCCGCGCCAGTTCCCCTGCCGGTTGCTACGCCCATCCCGACCGCCACGCGCACGCCGCTTCCCACCTTCACCCCAACACCCACCATCACCCTGACTTTTACACCAACCATCACCTTTACCCCTACTGAAACGTTCACTCCCATCCCAACCGATACGCGCATGCCAACTGCCACCGATATCGCTACCGAGCCTCCGCCAAATCCTTGAGAGCCGATTACTAAACAGCCCCGCGAGACGCGGGGCTGTTTTTTGAACCCTCACTATTCGTGAGAAAGCGGGGCAGAGAGAGGCATTAAGGAAGCAGGACTGCATCTATGACATGGATGACACCATTGGATGCTTCAATGTCGGTGATGATGACCTGAACAGTGTCGTTCAGAAAAACCTTGCCATCCTTGACCGTGATAGTGATGTCTTTCTCAAGCAAAGTGGACGCACTGGTCAGATTGACGACATCAGCGGCCAGGACATTCCCTGAAACTACGTGATAGAGCAGGATGTCAGTAAGTGCCTGTTTGTTTTCCGGCTTGAGCAGGTTGTCAAGCGTTCCGGCGGGAAGTTTGGCAAAGGCATCATCGGTCGGAGCGAAAACGGTGAACAATCCATCGCCCTTCAGCGTGTCAACCAATTCGGCAGCGGTCAAAGCAGCGGTCAACGTCTTGAAGCGGCCATCGGCAACGGCGGTATCAACAATATCATTCAGCGGCAGGATGACTGTATCAATCACATGGATAACGCCATTGGATGTCTCGATGTCTGTGATGATAACTTGGGCGTTGTTGATGAATACTTTGCCGTCTTTGGCGATAATCTTGATATCCTTGCCAAGCACGGTTTCGGAATTGGTGAGACCAGCAACATCCGCCGCCATGACCTTTCCAGCAACGACGTGGTAAAGAAGGATGTCGGTGAGAGTCTGTTTGTTTTCAGGCTTGAGCAGGTCTTCAAGAGTGCCAGCGGGCAACTTGGCGAAGGCGTCATCGGTGGGCGCAAAAACGGTAAAGGGACCTTCGCCTTTCAGCGTGTCAACCAGGCCAGCAGCCTGAACGGCAGTGACCAGCGTGGTAAAGCGGCCATCGGCA